>Ga0172380_10005479_pt1 | contig 15368 bp, 15 predicted proteins | sample Leawe162metaG_FD_119747 | JGI IMG/M metagenome (GOLD analysis project Ga0172380, IMG submission 119747) | Leachate microbial communities from a municipal landfill in Southern Ontario, Canada - Leachate well 162 metaG | ecosystem: Engineered > Solid waste > Landfill > Unclassified | place...
AGACTTGAAGCCGGGCATATTGATAGCGGAGAAATGGGCGAAGAGATCTTCGCTGCCATCATCCGGCGTAATGAAGCCAAAACCTTTGGCGTCGTTGAACCACTTGACAGTACCTAGTGCCATAAAGCTTATTCCTTAAGTTAATACAAAGACCGAAATGTCGTGAGATATTTCGGGGCATGTTTGCGTCGCAAGTTCGCAACAGATGCAGAAAAGGCCAAGCTGTGATTCAGGGATTTGAAGGACTGCGGGGCTTTCAACATTGCAGAGATATTGACAATGACAAACACGTTCCGCTTTTTACGCACTTTTTATCCGGACGTCAAGCTTTTTCGATATCGGAATTTTCGCTGGAAAAATGCCCCGTTTTTATTGTCCGTTCCGAGTTGGCGTCATTCTCTTGACGAATAAACGTGGATTCGAGGGAATAGGCAGGTTTTACCCCTGTTCTCATCAGTGTTGCAGAATCGTCAATACGCATTAGAATCAGTATATGGCAACACGCAAGCAAGCAGACCGCGATAGCGGCACAATACTCGAGACCGAACGCAGCAAGACCAAGCCGCCCAAGCTATACAAGGTACTGCTGTTGAATGATGATTTCACCCCGATGGATTTCGTTGTGGTCGTGCTGCAAAGGTTGTTCGGCATGAATCGTGAGCAAGCGACGCTGGTCATGCTCAAGGTGCATCGAGATGGCAAAGGCGTCTGTGGCGTTTATCCGTATGATCTGGCCGCTACCAAGGTCGCTCAGGTAAGCGCTTTTGCCCGCCAGAACCAACATCCGCTGGCGTGTGTGATGGAGGAAAATTAGTATGATTGCGCAGGAACTGGAAGTCAGCTTGCATATGGCCTTTGTTGAGGCGCGACAAAAGCGGCACGAGTTCATTACCGTGGAGCACCTGTTGTTGTCCCTGCTCGATAATCCTTCGGCGGCTCAAGTGCTGCGTGCCTGCGCCGCGAATATCGAGGAGTTGCGCAGGGAGCTTATTTCTTTCATCGCCGAGCACACGCCCACTGTGACCGGTACTGACGAGATCGACACTCAGCCGACGCTTGGGTTCCAGCGCGTGATCCAGCGAGCTATCCTGCATGTACAGTCCTCCGGCAAGAAAGAAGTGAATGGCGCCAATGTGCTAGTCGCCATCTTCGGCGAGAAGGATTCGCATGCCGTTTATTTCCTGCAACGGCAAGGTGTAACGCGACTCGATGTGGTGAACTTTATTTCGCACGGCATTACCAAGTCCCCGCTCCCGGTGACCCGTGGCGAGGCCGAACAAACTGAACAGGAACAAGAGGGGCAAACATCCGGCGGAGCCCTGGAAAGCTTTGCGCAAAATCTCAACGCCATGGCGCTGTTAGGCAAGATCGATCCACTCATCGGTCGTGATAAAGAGATCGAACGAGTGATTCAAACGATTTGTCGGCGACGTAAGAATAACCCGTTGTTGGTAGGCGAGGCTGGTGTCGGAAAAACCGCCATCGCTGAGGGTTTGGCGCGCCGCATCGTTGAAGGACATGTTCCGGAAATTCTCACCACTGCCACCGTCTATGCTCTCGACATGGGGGCTTTACTCGCCGGAACCAAGTATCGCGGCGATTTCGAGCAGCGCTTGAAGGCCGTGCTCAAGCAGCTGCTGGAGAATCCAAACGCGATTCTGTTTATTGATGAGATCCATACGCTGATCGGTGCCGGCGCAGCCTCGGGTGGCACGCTCGACGCATCCAACTTGTTGAAGCCAGCCCTGTCCAGCGGAACACTGAAATGCATAGGAGCCACGACCTACCAGGATTACCGCGGTGTTTTCGAGAAAGACCATGCGCTATCGCGGCGCTTCCAGAAGATCGATGTCAACGAACCCTCGGTCGAGGAAACCGTGGCCATTTTGCGTGGGCTCAAGTCCCGCTTTGAGGAACATCACGGCATCAAGTATTCTGCCGCAGCGATATCCAGCGCCGCGGAGTTGTCCGCCAAGTACATCAATGACCGGCATTTGCCCGACAAAGCCATCGACGTCATCGATGAAGCCGGAGCGGCGCAACGCGTTTTGCCAAAATCAAAACAGAAGAAACTGATCGGAAAGTTGGAGATCGAGGAAATCGTCGCCCGGATTGCACGCGTTCCTTCACAGCACGTCTCCAGTGACGACCGCAGCGCATTGAAGAATCTTGATCGCGATCTGAAAACCGTGGTGTTCGGACAAGATCAGGCGATTAATGCCTTGGCCCAAGCCATCAAAATGTCGCGCTCGGGTCTTGGCAGTCCACAAAAACCTATCGGAAGTTTCCTCTTTTCCGGCCCTACAGGTGTCGGTAAAACCGAAGTGGCACGGCAGCTGGCCTATTGCATGGGCATAGAACTGATCCGTTTCGATATGTCCGAATACATGGAACGCCATGCGGTCTCGCGGCTGATCGGTGCTCCGCCCGGATATGTCGGCTTTGATCAAGGCGGATTGCTGACAGAGGCGGTGACCAAGAAACCGCATGCGGTACTGTTGCTCGACGAAATCGAGAAAGCGCACCCCGATATTTTCAACATCCTGCTGCAAGTGATGGACCATGGTACTCTCACCGACAACAACGGACGCAAGGCCGATTTTCGCAATGTCGTGATCGTTATGACGACCAATGCCGGTGCCGAATCGTTGCAGAAACCCAGCATGGGCTTCACCTCTAACAAGAAGGCTGGCGACGAGATGGAGGACATCAAGCGGATGTTCACTCCGGAGTTCAGAAACCGGCTCGATGCGACCATTTCCTTTGCGTCCCTCGATACCGAAGTCATCCTGCGAGTAGTGGACAAGTTCCTCATGCAGCTCGAAGGACAATTGCACGAGAAAAAAGTCGAGGCAGTTTTCTCCGATGCGCTCAAAGCTTGGCTCGCCGAGCGCGGCTTCGATCCGCTGATGGGTGCGCGACCCATGGCACGCCTGATTCAGGATACGATCCGTTCCGCGCTTGCCGATGAGCTTCTGTTTGGCCGGCTCGCCAGCGGTGGCAGGGTTACCATCGATCTTGATGACGAGCAGAAAGTGAAATTGGTATTCGAAGAAGCAGTTGAGCACGCCATCTGATTCCAAACGCCCTGATCATACGCGTTTCATTCTGTTAGGCCTCTAGATCATCCCATCGCCATCGGTCGTTTCATTAAGAAACGGTTGGCAGGCCGATTCCATGCGCTCGATGCAACCGTAGCTGAGTTGCCGGTTCCTCGTCCATGCAAACAGGCTAACGGCCAACCTCGCTTAACAAAGCTCCAGTCCAAGTTGGCCTTCACTTTGTGCGGTCTCACCCGCGCTTCGCGCCATGGCGAACAAGAACGAACCCGACGTCATCGGCCAATGGGTCCAGCAGGACGAGCGATCCGGCTGGCGCACAACCTCCTCCTTGTCTTGTCGCTCAGGAGGGTGTCACAGAGTTGTCACATTCGGCGCATAGAATCAGTTCGATCTTAATTCCTTATGGAGATGACCATGCTCACACGCATCAAAACGTTTGCCTTGCCATTGATGGTCGCGACGCTTGTGGCGGTTCCAGTGGTAGCCGCGGAAGTCACCGGTGCGGGAGCGTCCTTCCCGGCGCCGATTTATGCCAAATGGGCCGAAGGCTACCAGAAAGCCACTGCCAGCAAGATCAACTATCAGTCGATCGGCTCCGGCGCTGGCATTAAGCAGATTATTGCCAAGACTGTCGATTTCGGTGCTTCCGACATGCCCTTGAACGCAGCCGACCTGAACAAGAATGGTTTGACACAGTTTCCGACGGTGATCGGCGGAGTGGTTCCCATCGTTAATGTTGCAGGAGTCAAGCCGGGCGAGATGCGCTTGAGTGGTGCGGTGCTGGCCGACATCTACTTGGGCAAGATCGTCAAGTGGAACGAAAAGGCAATCGCCGAACTGAATCCAAAAATCAGTTTGCCCGATCAGGCGATCGCCGTGGTGCGTCGCGCCGATGGTTCCGGGACAACATTTATTTTTACTAATTATCTCTCCAAGGTCAGCGCTGAGTGGAAGGATAAGGTCAAAGAGGGCACCGCCGTGCAGTGGCCAGTGGGACTGGGCGGCAAGGGCAACGAAGGCGTGTCCACCTTTGTTCAGCGTATTCCGGGCGCCATTGGCTACGTCGAGTACGCTTATGCCAAGCAGAGCAAGATGGCGTATACCCTGATGCAGAACGCGGCTGGTAGCTTTGTCGCCCCCGACGATACGACATTCAAGGCCGCCGCTGCGGGAGCCGATTGGACCAAGTCCAACTTTGGCGAAATTCTTACCAATATGGGCGGCAAGGATAGCTGGCCGATCACCGGCGCCACCTTCATCCTGATGCACAAGTTGCAGGAGAAGTCGGCGCAGGGTACCGAACTGTTGAAGTTTTTCGAATGGTCCTACAAGCATGGTGGCAAGATGGCCGATGAACTCGATTATGTGGCCTTGCCCGAGAGCCTGATCAAACTGATCCATACCTCCTGGGGCAATATCAAGGACGCAGCCGGCAAGCCAGTCTGGACGGGCAAGTAAACTACTTCATGCCGAAGGTGTGTTCCCGCCTTCGGTTCCCTTGCCTTAGAATCGTTTCCGTACGCAACTAGCAATTCAACGCTTCGCTGCTGGGAAAACACGGACTAATACACATGCCGGCAATAGCCAGACCCAAGAGAAATCTCGGCGATTGGGTTTTCTTCAACCTGACCCGTCTGTTCGCGCTGCTTACGCTCCTGATGCTGGGCGGTATCATCGCCTCGCTGGTATACGGCGCCTGGCCGGCGCTGGAGCACTTCGGCATCGGTTTTCTTTGGTCCGGCGACTGGAATCCGCCCATGGATAAATTCGGTGCGCTGATTCCCATCTATGGCACCCTGGTGACTTCTCTGATTGCACTGGTCATCGCCGTGCCGGTCAGTTTCGGCATCGCGCTGTTCCTTACCGAACTCTCGCCTGCCTGGTTGCGTCGGCCACTCGGGATCGCTGTTGAATTGCTGGCAGGCATACCGAGCATCGTCTATGGCATGTGGGGCCTATTGGTGTTCGCCCCGCTGTTTTCCGAGCTTCAACCGCTGCTTGCTTCCTCTCTCGGCATCGTCCCGTTGCTGGGCAAGCTGTTCCGCGGCCCGCCCTTGGGCATCGGCCTGCTGACCGCCGGCATCATCTTGGCCATCATGATCATTCCCTTCATTGCTTCGGTGATGCGGGACGTCTTCGAAGTCACTCCAGCGATGCTCAAGGAATCCGCTTACGGCGTCGGCGCCACGACCTGGGAGGTCGTCTGGAACGTGGTACTGCCCTACACCAAGGTTGGCGTGATTGGCGGCATCATGCTTGGCTTGGGCCGCGCGCTGGGCGAAACCATGGCAGTCACCTTCGTGATCGGCAATACCAGTTCCATCAACAGCTCCTCACTGTTTGAACCAGGCAACAGCATTACTTCGGTGCTTGCCAACGAATTCTCCGAGGCCACGCCGGGATTGTATACGGCTTCGCTGGTCGAACTCGGCCTGATCCTGTTTCTGATCACCCTGACCGTGCTGGTTTTCTCGAAACTGCTGTTGTTGCGCCTGACACGCCAGGAAGGCCGGGGAACCTGATGACAGCCAGCCTGAACTTGCGTCGTCAACGCCAATTGATCAACCGGGTGGCGTTGACGATGTCGTTGCTGGCCATGTCCTTCGGCCTGGTTTGGCTGATCTGGATACTAGTCGATGTGTTCCATCTCGGCATGAGCGGCCTCTCCCTCAAGTTGTTCACCGAGATGACCCCACCACCGGGGAGTTCCGGCGGGTTGCTGAACGCCATTGTTGGCAGTCTGATTCTGGTGAGCCTTGCAACTTTGCTGGGCACGCCGATCGGCATCATGGCAGGCATCTACCTGGCGGAATACGGTCAGCACACTTGGCTGGGTCATACCACCCGTTTCATCAATGGCATTTTGCTATCGGCGCCTTCCATCGTCATCGGCCTGTTCGTGTATGCGGTGTACGTGGCTAAGATGGGAAGATTCTCTGGCTTTTCCGGCGTGATCGCGCTGGCTCTGTTGGTGATTCCGGTGGTGGTTAGCACCACAGAAAACATGTTGAAACTGGTTCCCAACAGCTTGCGTGAAGCCGTATTCGCGCTGGGTGCCTCAAAATGGGTAGTGATCAGCAAGGTGACGCTGCGTGCTTCCACGGCAGGCGTGATTACCGGCATCCTCCTGGCCGTGGCGCGCATTTCTGGCGAAACAGCCCCATTGCTATTTACCGCTTTGTCCAACCAGTTCTGGAGTGTCGATCTGAACCAGCCGATCGCCAATCTGCCGGTGACCATTTTCAAGTTCGCCATGAGTCCGTTCAAGGATTGGCAGGAGATCGCCTGGGCCGGTGTGTTCCTGATCACCCTCGGCGTGCTGGGCCTCAATATCCTGGCGCGCGTCCTCTTTCGCCAGAAGCATAGGAGTTAGCATGCATCAAGCCCAAGCCGAACCTTTGTCGAGAGTGAGCGAAACCAGTGAACAGACTGGCGCCGCCTTGAGGACGCAAATCACTTTCAGCAATTTCAATTTCTACTATGGCAAGTACCATGCGCTGAAGAATATCAATCTGGATATCTATCACTCTCAGGTGACTGCCTTTATCGGACCGTCGGGTTGCGGCAAATCAACGCTGTTGCGGACCATGAACCGGATGTATGACCTCTATCCAGAACAGCGTGCCGAGGGCGAACTGCTTTTGGATGGCGAGAACATTCTCGACAAGAAGATAGACATCAATCATCTACGCGCCCGCATCGGCATGGTGTTCCAGAAACCAACGCCGTTTCCGATGGCCATCTATGACAATATCGCTTTTGGCGTGAATTTACAGGAGCGCCTGTCGCGTTCCGCTATGGATGATCGGGTCGAGTGGGCGCTACGCAAGGCGGCCTTGTGGGATGAGGTCAAGGACATACTCAAGCAGAGCGGTATGAGTCTCTCCGGCGGACAGCAGCAACGGCTTTGCATCGCTCGCGGCATTGCGGTCAAACCGGAAGTGCTGCTGCTGGACGAACCGACCTCGGCGCTTGATCCGATTTCGACCATGCGTATCGAAGAACTGATCAGCGAACTGAGGCAGGATTTCACCATCGTCATTGTTACGCACAACATGCAGCAGGCTGCACGCATCTCTGACTATACTGCTTATATGTATCTCGGCGAGATGATCGAATACGGCGTTACCGACCAGGTTTTTATCAAGCCGCAGAAGAAGGCAACGGAAGACTACATCACCGGTAGATTCGGCTGAGCCATTTTGCGGACAAAAAAATGGGGTCAGCATCTCTGCTGACCCCGGTAAATATTGGTAGGCGGTCGGGGGATCGAACCCCGGACAAACGGATTAAGAGTCCGCTGCTCTACCAGCTGAGCTAACCACCCGTTATTCTTTTCTTACTATCTTATGACTTGCGTCCCAAGAATTGCTTGCATATTGTTGGTAGGCCGTGCGGGATTCGAACCTGCGACCAACGGATTAAAAGTCCGCTGCTCTACCAACTGAGCTAACGACCCAAAAAGAAGCTTAAGATTATAGGAACTCGGCGCCACCCTGTCAAACCCGAGTCTTGTCGTTTGAGTCTTTTCGTATTTTCGTATCTCTCATGCTGAATCTTTTGTCTCTTCGTGACAGAACAATAAGATTTGACATGCTTGTGACCATTGTCTTAAAATAAACGATTTCCGAATTGAGCCTGGTACAGAACGACGGGCAAAGGATGCCGAGGAATTCATGAAAACATTTTCTGCCAAACCGCATGAAGTCAAGCGCGACTGGTTCATCGTCGATGCAACGGATAAAGTGCTGGGGCGTTTGGCCACTGCAATCGCAAGTCGCCTAAGAGGCAAGCACAAGACCGAATACACCCCGCATGTCGATACTGGTGACTATATTATCGTTGTAAATGTCGAGAACTTGCGGGTCACCGGCAATAAAGCCGAGGACAAGATGTATTATCGCCATACCGGATATCCCGGCGGCATTCGCGAAACCAACTTTGCCAAGTTGCAACAGCGATTCCCCGGCCGCATTCTTGAGAAAGCGGTCAAGGGCATGTTGCCCAAGGGCCCCCTTGGTTATGCGATGCTGAAGAAAATGAAATGTTATGCCGGCAACGAACATCCTCACGCCGCGCAACAACCGAAACAGCTGGTCATTTGATAGGGATACCCATGGCAGCAAATTATTATTATGGAACCGGCCGCCGCAAAACTGCGATAGCGCGCGTGTTTTTGAAGCAGGGCTCCGGAAAGTTCGTAGTGAACGACAAACCGGTGGACGAGTTTTTCTCGCGTGAAACCGGTCGCATGGTGGTACGGCAGCCTCTCGAGCTGACACAGCATGCAGTTACTTTCGACATCATGGTCAACGTCATTGGCGGCGGTGAATCGGGACAGGCCGGCGCTGTGCGTCATGGCATTACTCGTGCCCTGATAGCGTATGACGAGACGCTTAAGCCCACGCTTTCAAAAGCAGGCTTTGTGACACGTGACGCACGCGAGGTGGAGCGTAAAAAAGTCGGTTTTCACAAGGCGCGTCGGCGCAAACAGTTTTCCAAGCGTTGACCGTTCTATTGGTCGACAGGCCCAAAAAAGCCGCCTACGGGCGGTTTTTTCGTCTGTGTCGCAGCATCGGACGCAGCATTCGAACTTGCTACTGGCTGGGTGGTAGGCTTACCATAGCATGTTGTTTTTCCGGAGGGGTTCATGATTAAAGTCGGTATTGTCGGCGGTACCGGATATACGGGTGTTGAACTGCTGCGTTTGCTGGCGCAGCACCCCGAGGTCGAATTGAAGGCAATCACCTCGCGTGGCGATGCGGGTACGGCCGTCGCTGCCGCATTCCCCAATCTGCGTGGGCGGGTCGATCTGATTTTCACTGATCCTGCCAAGTCGCCGCTGTCGGATTGCGATGTGGTGTTCTTTGCCACACCGAATGGAATTGCCATGCAGCAGGCACCTGCCCTGATTGAATCAGGCGTGCGAGTCATCGATCTCGCCGCCGACTTCCGAATCAGGGATGTGGCGCTTTGGGAAAAGTGGTATGGCATGACGCACGCAAGCCCGGCATTAATTTCCCAGGCGGCGTATGGCTTGCCCGAACTGAATCGCGACAAGATTCGAGTTTCGCGCTTGATCGCCAATCCGGGCTGTTATCCGACCGCAGTACAACTTGGCTTATTGCCTCTGGTCGAGGCGGGTTGCGTCGATGTTGCGCACCTGATTGCCGATGCCAAATCGGGGGTAACCGGTGCGGGACGCAAGATGGAGACGCAGTATTTGTTTGCTGAGGCATCCGATAATTTCAAGGCCTACGGTGTATCTGGCCATCGGCATTTGCCGGAGATTCGTCAGGAACTATCCTTGGTTGCTGGCCAGGACGTAGGGTTGACCTTCGTCCCGCACTTGACGCCTGTGGTCCGCGGCATGCATGCGACACTCTATGCGCGGATAACTCGTGAAGCGGATTTTCAGGCCTTGTTCGAGCGGCGTTATGCCGATGAGCCTTTCGTCGATGTTCTGCCGGCGGGGAGCCATCCCGAGACGCGCTCGGTTCGTGCCGCCAATACCTGTCGTATCGCTATCCATAGACCGCAAGATGGCGATACACTGGTAATCCTGTCAGTCATCGACAATCTTGTTAAGGGAGCTGCCGGACAAGCGGTACAGAATATGAACCTGATGTTTGGTTGCGACGAGTGCTTGGGCCTTTCGCAAATAGCCGTATTGCCCTGATCCTGCGACGCTGGCGCAGGCGCTTCGGCATTTCCGCTCCACGTGTGGCGGTGCGAACACATGTGCCCTGGTACTGGCGTCTGCTGAGTGTGTTGGTGATTCTGGTTTTTACGCTGACACTGACGATCTGGGTCTATGATGCCGGTCGTCGCTTTGCCGGTTTCGAGCGTAACGAAACTGAACAGGAACTGGACGCACTGCATGCCAGGACAGCCGAGCTTGAAAAGGAACTTGCGCATCTGCGCAGTCTGGCTGATGCCAGCGAGAGCAAATTGCAGATTGAACATACCGCCCAACAGCAGTTGGCCAGTCAAGTCAAACTGTTGGAAGAGGAAAATACCCGACTCAAGGAGGATATGTCAGTATTTGAAAATCTCGCCTTGGCTGATGGACACGAAGGCAGCATCAGCATCAACCAACTGCGTGTTGAACCGAATGGTGGTGCGACAGCGAATCTGTATCGTTATCGTATGCTGGTCGCCATACAGGGGAACAGGAAAGAAAGTGAATTCAAGGGAAATTTGCAGTTACTGCTGAATACTCAACAGGATGGCAAAAATGTTATGATTACTCTGCCATCCCAGACTGATTCAAATTCTCCACAGTACAACATCAGCTTTAAGCGCTTCCGTCATGTCGAAGGTACTTTCCTGATTCCTTCGGGAGCACGAATTAAAAACTTGGAAGTACGCCTGTTGCAAGGCAATGTTGTGAAGGCATCCAAGAGCGCTACTTTATGAGGAGGGGATTCCCATGTTTCTGAAAAAAACCAACAAGCCGTCGGGACGCATCGATAGCCTGGTCGGTGCGGGGACTAAGCTGATCGGTGATGTCACTTTCGACGGTGGCCTGCGGGTTGATGGGGAGATCAAGGGTAATGTGACAAGTACCGCGAGTAATGAGCACAGTATGCTGGTAGTCAGCGAGCATGCACGTATCGAAGGCGAAATCAGTGTCTCCCATCTGGTGATCAATGGCACCGTGATTGGCCCTTTGTTTTCAGGTGAATTACTTGAACTTCAGTCCCACGCACGAGTCACAGGTGATGTTCAGTACAATACGATTGAAATTCATCTGGGTGCCGTTGTGCAAGGGCGCTTGGTACACCAGGGGGCCAGTGCCAAAACCACTGAATTGAAATTGGCGTCGAGTAATTGAATAATTGACTATTCCGTCAAATGCCTAGATAGGGTTCATGCAATTAACAGAGATATAGGAGCAGGACATGAATGCACCCAGTGATATGAGCAAGCCGCTGCTGTTTACCGATAATGCGGCCAACAAAGTAAAAGAGTTGATCGCGGAAGAAGGGAATGCCGAGTTGAAGCTGCGCGTGTTCGTCAGCGGTGGCGGGTGCTCCGGCTTCCAGTATGGTTTCACTTTTGAAGAAGCGAAAAATGATGACGACACCGTTCTGGAAAAGAACGGCGTCACCTTGCTGATCGATCCGATGAGCTACCAATATTTGGTTGGTGCCGAGATCGATTACTCCGAAGGACTTGAGGGCTCGCAGTTCGTCATCAAGAACCCCAATGCCGCCTCCACCTGTGGCTGCGGTTCCTCGTTCTCCGTCTGAACAGCCGATATCGGGCTGCAACAACGGGATGCGGCTGCGCATCCCGGTTGTGCCCCAGAATTAAATACGGGCACTCGTGCCCGCTAGTGCTTCTGGGTACTAGTCATTTCGGATAAATACCCCCAAGTACCCGCAATCCGCATGCTCCGGTGACTTCCGGCAAGTTGCCCGGTTGCGTCGCGAGAGTACGCCGGGCGAGCCAGGCGAAGGCCACCGCCTCTACCCAGTCAGCCGCAAGGCCGAGAGCTTCGGTGGTATAGAGAGCGCTTTGCGGTAGCAAGTTCTGGATCTGTCCGAAGAGATGGGCATTGTGCGCTCCGCCGCCGCAGACATAGATTTCCTCGACCTTGCCGCACCATTGCAAGATAGCCTGCTGAATACCGGTTGCAGTCAGTGCCGCTAGCGTCGCCTGGACATCCGCCCCCTTCTCCTCGCCCGACAACAAGCCATCCAGCCAGGTGAGATTAAACTGCTCGCGACCGCAGCTCTTGGGGGGCTTTAATGCAAAGAATTCATGGGTCATCAAGCGCTTCAGCAGATCAGGCAAGATACGCCCGTGCGCCGCCCAAGCGCCATCCTTATCGAATCGGCAGCTTAAATGTCTTTCAGCCCAAGCGTCCAGCAGCATGTTGCCGGGACCGCAGTCGAATCCCAGTGTCGCTCCGCCGGGCGTGAGTTCGGTCAGGTTGGCGATGCCGCCCAGGTTGAGGATGACGCGATGGCGTTGTTCATCGCGAAATTGTGCCGCATGAAAAGCCGGCACCAGTGGAGCACCTTGTCCGCCCGCCGCAATATCCCGGCTGCGAAAATCCGCAACCACGGTGATGCCGGTTAATTCTGCAAGCAACGCCGGATTGTTGAGCTGGAGCGTGTAGCCCATCTGCGGCAGATGACGGACGGTTTGCCCATGGCAGCCAATAGCTCGTACGGCAGTGGCCGGCGTATTGGCCTGATGAAGCAGCTTGCGTACCGACTCGGCATAAAGCTGCACCAGCCGGTTGGCTATCAATGCGGACTGATGGAGGTCGTCATGCCTCGGTTCATGCAGACGGAGAATCCGTTCGCGCAACTCCGCCGGGTAGGGATGGTAAGCGGTGGCGAGGAGTGCAAGCGCACCCACTGAAAAATCCACCAGAACGGCATCCACACCGTCGAGGCTGGTGCCAGACATCAGGCCGACAAACAGGTCAGGGGCAGTCAAGGTTTTGTGCGCGGGCTAGTCGAGCAAGGCCAGATTGCGGCCCTTGATCAGGTCAAGGTGCGCAAGTTGCGGCTGGGCGCTGGCGCGGAATTGCCCGAGCTGCTTTGGTTCGAGCGGTGGCGTGCTGATTTGCGAGAAAGCGAGGGGGTTCTGATACACACCATCGACGCGAAACTCATAGTGCAGGTGGGGACCGGTGCTCCAACCCGAAGTGCCGACGCAGCCGACGACCTCGCCTTGAACAACCCGCTCCCCTTTTTTGATGCCGGCAGCGAAACTCGATAAATGCCCGTAGAGCGTACTGTAGCGTCCTTGGTGCCGGAGAATGACAACCCGACCATAACCGCCCTGGTTGCCTACGAAGTCAACCACGCCATCGGCGGTCGCCTTGACCCGTGTGCCAATTGGCGCGCCCAAATCGACACCTTTATGAGCGCGCCATTGATGCAATATGGGATGCAGACGGGCAGAACTATAGCCTGAAGTAATGCGCGAGAATTCCAGCGGAGAGCGCAGGAAAGCCTTGCGCAGGCTCTTGCCATCGGCATTGTAGTAGCCTCCCTTGCCTTCGGCATCTTCAAACCAAATGGCGCGATAGGTTTTGCCCTGGTTGACGAACTCAGCGGCAAGTACGCGCCCCATCCGTATGGGGTGGCCTCGATTCGTCTGTATTTCGTAGATCACCGCGAAACGGTCGCCGCGTCGCAAGTCGTGATGAAAGTCGATATCGCCTCCAAAAATGTCTGTCAGCCGGATGGCGACGCTGTCGGGCAGTCCTGCCGTGTCGGTGGCGCCGAACAGCGAATAACTGATTTCGCCCGACTTCATTTGCACCTGGGTGTCTAGCTGAAGAGCCTGCTCGCTGACCTGCAGACGGCCGTCGCGACGCTCGACAAAAAGGGCGCGATCCTTGTTGTTGAGCGGATAAATCAAGGCATGCAATTCGCCGTTTGCGCCGACATGGGCAGTGACCTGCTTACCGGGGCGGAGTTGCTGGAAGATGGCTTGGGCGCTGCGGTTTCCGCGCAAAAACCGGAACACCTCGTCATCTTGAATGCCTAGCCGGGAAAACAGTGCAGCGACGCTGTCGCCGCGCTGGATGGTGACTTCGTTTACAAAAATATCAGTGCCTTCTTTTGTGACCCCCAGATCGGCAGGCACAGCCAATTGCTCGATCACTGTCTGCTGTGGCACTTGCATGTCAAACGAGGAAGGCGCGCTCCCGAATGCGGCAACCATGCCAAACAGCGCAATGCCGGCGGCTCCCAGCACAACCCGGAACGGCCCGGTTATTGCGGGACGCATGGCTTGGAGATGCGCTAGAATCTTGGTCGTTTTATCGATCATTAGTCAGTGCGGCACAATAAAGTCGGCGAGTGTAGCAAAAAAATCGGGACAGCCGACACGTTCATTTTACACTGGGCATCACCATGGATATTCAATCACAACTCGCACACATCAAGCGCGGTAGCGACGATCTGTTGGTCGAGGCGGAACTTTTAGAGAAGCTGAAAAGCGGGCGTCCGCTACGCATCAAAGCCGGCTTCGACCCAACCGCTCCCGATTTGCATCTCGGCCATACGGTGCTGATTAACAAGCTTCGCCACTTCCAGGAACTTGGTCATCACATCATGTTTCTGATAGGCGATTTCACCGGCATGATCGGCGATCCAACCGGCAAGAACGTCACCAGGCCGCCGCTATCGCGCGAGCAGATTCTGGAAAATGCCAAGACTTACCAGGAACAGGTCTTCAAGATTCTCAACCCGGAAGAAACCGAGATTTGTTTCAACTCGACCTGGTTCGAACCCATCGGCGCCGCGGGCATGATCCGCATCGCCGCGCTGCAAACCGTGGCAAGAATGCTGGAACGCGATGACTTTTCCAAGCGCTACGCGAATAATCAGCCGATTGCCATCCACGAGTTTCTTTACCCGCTCTGCCAGGGCTACGATTCGGTCGCCATGAAGGCGGATGTCGAACTCGGCGGCACCGATCAGAAATTTAACCTGCTGGTTGGGCGCGAGTTGCAGAAACATTACGGGCAGGCACCTCAATGTGTGCTGATGATGCCTTTGCTGGAGGGACTGGACGGCGCCAATAAGATGTCGAAATCGATGGGCAACTACATCGGCATCACCGATGCGCCGGACGAGATGTTCGGCAAACTGATGTCGATCTCCGACGAACTGATGTGGCGCTATTTCGACCTGCTTTCCTTCGAGTCGGCGGAGAAGATTGCGCACTGGCGGCGGAGTGTCGCAGAGGGGGCCAATCCGCGCGACATCAAGTTCGAACTGGCGAAGGAAATCGTTGGCCGCTTCCACGGCGGTCAGAAGGCTGGCAACGACGCGATGCGCAATTTCATCGCCCGCTTCCAGCAGGGCGCCATGCCGGAAGAGATGGCCGAGGTCACGCTGCCGGCCGGGCCGGTGGCAGGCGTGCTGAAGCAGGCGGGCTTGGTGGCAAGTACGTCGGAGGCGCTGCGCATGATCGATGCCGGCGGGGTGCGTATCGACGGCGAGCGCGTGACAAACAAACACCTCCAGCTCGAGGGCGGCGCGACGGTCGTTCTGCAAGTCGGCAAGCGCAAATTCGCGCGCGTCAGCTTGAGTTGAAGCCGGATATCAAGTCGTCATTCGACAACTCAACTGAAATATTTTCGCAAAAGAGTTGACCATGTTTCTTCCGACTGTATAATGCGCGGCTCTCGTTGCATAGCAACATTGTTCTTTAACAACCAAACAACCGATAGGTGTGGGTGCTTGGGAAGGGTAGTAGTTTGTCTTGGGTTAGCTGAACCGAGAATCGAAGGAAGCGGATGCGGGGTTGAGCCGAGAGGTTTGACGG
>Ga0172380_10005480_pt1 | contig 15364 bp, 6 predicted proteins | sample Leawe162metaG_FD_119747 | JGI IMG/M metagenome (GOLD analysis project Ga0172380, IMG submission 119747) | Leachate microbial communities from a municipal landfill in Southern Ontario, Canada - Leachate well 162 metaG | ecosystem: Engineered > Solid waste > Landfill > Unclassified | place...
AACCGGTGTGGAAGCATTGAGCGACACCGAGACAAAAGCAATTCTGCCCGAAGCATTAAATGGGAATTTATCAGACGATGATGAATAATAAATTATGATAAAAATTAATAAAAGTATTGAAATTCCGGAATCTGAAATTGAAATGACTGCAATTCGCTCTCAAGGCAAGGGCGGACAGAATGTTAATAAGGTTGCTACCGCTATTCATTTACGTTTTAGTATTAATAATTCGTCACTATCCGAAGAAATCAAGGAAAGATTAATTCAAATTAATGATAGACGGATTACAAAAGAAGGCGATATAATCATTAAAGCGCAGCGATTCCGAACTCAAGAAAAGAACCGCGAAGATGCTATTAAAAGATTTAGTGATTTTATAAAAGATGGTATTAAAATTCCGAAAAAAAGAAAAGCAACAAAACCAACAGCAACCTCTAAAGAAAAACGTTTAGATTCAAAATCGAAACGAAGCAAATTAAAATCGCTAAGAGCCACATCTCGGATAATTACTCCAAAGGATTAAAATACCAATTTTTACGAAAGAGAGTACGTAAAATTTTTAGATAACAATGTTTTAGCGAAGGTTAGTAATTATTCTTGAGAAGGAAGGGCTACATTAACGGCATTGATTTGTTTTATAAATTCTTAGGTAGTGTGATACTAAATGTAGTGCCATTTCCCAATTGACTTGTTGCAGTAATTTTGCCGTTATGTTTTTCTACAAATTCTTTACAGAGTATTAAACCAAGACCAGTACCTGATTCATTATCAGTACCGATTGTTGACCTTGTTTCGTCTAATTTAAAAAGACTATCTACGCGGCTCTGATCCATTCCTTTGCCCGTATCAGTTATATCAATTCTTACGGAATCACTTGTTTCAGCGGCACTTATATTAATTATATCCTCATTCGTGCTAAACTTAATAGCATTCGAAATTAAATTTCGTAATACTGTATTGATCATATCTTCATCAGCATAGATAGATAATTCATTCGATATGTCAGTTGATAGCTTAATACCTTTTTTATCCGCGGATTTCATAAACAATTGGATATTTTCGCTTACCAACCCATATAACGAAACAGGACATGGATTAAATTCCATATGACCCGTTTGAGAACGAGACCACTGTAATAAATTCTGAAGCAAGTTATGAGAAAGATGAGCAGATTTCTTCATCTCTTGGAGATAATGAATCTTTTCTTCATCTGTAAAATCAGAAAATTCCGTAATTAGTAGTTCCGAAAAACCAATAATTGTGATAAATGGATTTTTAAGGTCATGTGCAATGATTGAGAAAAATTTATCCTTAGTTTTATTTAATTCTTGCATCTTTTTTTCAGATTCAATTAATCTATCATCTGCTAGCTTTTTGAGTGTATTATCATAAGCGACATAAACAACTGCATCTTCTGATAGGTACGATAGACGTGCATTAAACCAAAACTCTTTACCATCAATTAGCAAAGGATATTCTATTTCAACAAGATTCTTTGTTGAAAGACATTTCCTAACCGCATCCATAAAATAATCAGCCATACTTTTATCAAAAATTTCATATAAAGATTTACCAAGCAATTCTTCCTTTGGTTTGAATAGTAATTTTTGATTGGCTGAAGCAATTTTAATATACTCCCCTTTTGAATTGATTTGAATTACAATATCTTGCATAGAACCAAACAAAGCAGTCAATTCTCTTTCATTTGTTCTTAATTTCATCATTGCTCTTGCCAAAAGATAAATCAAAACACTAATGATAAAAGCACTTAAATAAAGGAAGATAATTATAGCTTCGGTATTATCAGTATATTCTCCCCATCCTTCAACTGGAATTGCAGCGAAAACCCAATTCCCTGTTGGGAGTAATACATCTACCTTTACCGGATTATTCGAAAATATTTTCTCATCACCCCAAAATACATTACCATCATCTCCGGCTCCATCATATCCTCTTAAATCATATTCATATTTTTCATCACTGGTAGTTAATTTAATTTCATTGAAAAGCTTATCTTTCCATACAACTATATCTGTCATTCCCCAAAAATAGTTGGAGTCGTTTCCATTTTTTATAAAGACAGGCGTGTAACTAATAAATGCAATACCCCCTTCTACTAATTCAACAGGACCAGCAATAAAAGTATTTCTTGTTTCGATAGTTTTTTCGACTATTAATTTTCGTGCAGGATGTTCAAGGAGATTAAGACCAATCGCTGATTCATGTCCTTTAATTGGATATATTGCACTAATAATGCTATTGGGAGAGATGGACATAGTAGAAATTACTGTATCATTCTTAATTAATTCAATTGCAAGATCGTCAAATATAGCTGCATCTATATTGGGATTGATTGTAATATAAGCTGCAACTCCCTTTGTATAATAAATTCGAGAATAAAGTGCTTTTTCTAACTGAGATTTTTTAGAAATTAAAACTTCGCCTAATTCAGCTCGGATATCTTTTTCCTTTTTATCATTACTAAACTCTGTATATTGTAGAATAATAAAGATAAAAGCGACTAATGAAATAACCGCTATTATTGCCGGTAAATATTTTGACGTTTTAACTGAATCAGACATTAATTTTCTATATCCGTTTAATTTAGTATATAAGTTAATCTCTAATCGATTTAAATGAAATTTATTTTTTATTTTTTTTTACAATACGAGACATCAAGTATTAATTATTAATTCTTTTAGGGATAGTAAAATGGAATTTGCTCCATTTATATTCTTCACTTTCAGCCCAAATTTTACCGCCATGAATCTCAACAAATTCTTTGCAAAGAACTAAACCAAGCCCTGTACTCGGTTCATTATCTGTTCCCTTACGACTAACTTTTTCATCAATTTTAAAAAGTTTTTCCAATTCAACTTCAGAGATTCCAATACCGGTATCAAAAATTGTTATCAGGATTTCATTCTCATTTTCCTCGGCTTCTATCGAAATTGAATCATCTTGTTTAGTAAATTTTATTGCATTCGATAAAAGATTTCTAAATACAGTATTAATCATTTTTTCATCAGCGTAAATTTCTAAATTGGGGTCGACTGAATTTACAATAGAAACTTCCTTTTGAACCAAACGGTCAGTAACAGTTGAAATATTTTGATTAACTAATGAGTTTAGATTCAGAGTTCCGCGATTAAGCTTTAGTCCACTCTGTTGTATAGTAGCCCATTCCAATAAATTGTTCATCAATTTATAAAGATTATCTGCAGATTTATTTAAAGAACTACTAATTTCTGCATATTCAGAAATAGAAATATTATCACTTTGATTGGCCATTAAGTCTGTAAGTTTTAGAAAGCCACTAAGCGGGCTTCTTAAATCATGGGCAATAATTTTAAAAAATTTATCTTTTGAAGCATTGACATTCTTTAGCTCAATGGCTTGTTCTTGAATATCACGGGTTCTTTCATCTACCAACCTTCCAAGTTCTAAGTTTTTTCTTTTTAAGCGATTTGAATTGATATACGTCAGGGAATAAATCATTAAAATAAATAAAATGAAATATCCTAAATATGCCCAGAAAGATCTATACCAAGGGGGAAGAACAGTAAATGAATAACTTATAGTTTTACTCCATATACCTTCAGGGCTTTGTGCTTTTAAATAAAATGTATAATTTCCTTCACTCATATTACCGAATACTACACTTGTATTTAATGTTAGTGGACTCCACTGTTTATCATATCCATCAAGATAATATTGATACTTTACAAGATTTGGCCTCGTTACTTCGATAGCTGCATATTCAATAGTTATTTGATTATAGTCGTAAGGAATTTTCAAATTTACCGGAATCGGATATATAGTAGTAATACTATCAAAATTAATGTTAGAAAAGTGTTCTTGCATATATTTTATTTCATTCTTAGAAAATTTTCTTTCAAAGGTTTTAGATTCTTGTTGTCTTATTGTAGTAGAGTCATAAATTGTATTGCTTTTTAAACTATACCAACTAATTTTTTCATCTTTCAATCTTATTTCTTTGATTCTTAGAACGGGAAGAGTTTTGTCTCTTTTAATTTTATTATAGTCGAAGCGAATTAAGGCGGTATTATCAGCTCCGGTAGCAATCCAGATAACTCCATTCTTATCGAGATACATACCTCTCTGACCAGCGTTAACATCTTTAATTGGATAGCCGGTTCTTTTACTATAAACTTCAAAAATAGGTTTGTTACCATACCAACTTGTTAAAACAGAAATACCCCAATTTGTGCCAAAGAAAAGTCTTCCTTTTTTATCTTGTAAAATCTGTCCTACTGTATTGTCACTTAAACCATCTTCAGTTGTATAATTAATAAAAGATTTGCCATTATATTTAATTATTCCATTACCATCAGTACCGAGCCAAATATTCCCGACATTGTCTTCGAAAACTGAATAAATAATGTTTTGAGTTAACCCGTTAGCAGCTGGTAAATTTGTGAATTTTTCACCTTCAAATTTACTTAATCCACCGGAAGTACCAAACCAGATATTTCCCTTCTTATCTAAAAGAGAACAGAGAACAATATTATGTGCTAATCCTTCTTTAGTAGTAAAATTTTTAAACTTTTCACCATCAAATCTACTAATTCCTCCTCCGGCAGTACCAAACCAATAAAATCCATTTTTATCTTCTAAAATGGTATTAACTCTATTATCGGTAAGTCCCTCTTTTATGGTATAAGTAGTAAACCTGCCGCCATTAGTTCTTGGATTATATTTACTTACGCCCCCGCCAATAGTTCCGAACCATATATTATTTTTAGAATCCTCGTAAATGCTTTTAATACTATTATCTTTTAAACCATTTTCCATGGTAAAATATTTGGTAAAAAGAGGGTTACTGTTCAACAAATTACTACTTTTAAACATTGAAATACCATTATTATAAGTACCAAGCCAAATATTACCTTTCGAATCTTCAAGAATACTATAAATAATATCGGCTCTTAGACCCTGACGAGCAGAGTATGAGGTAAAAGCTCTCCCATCATATCGAGTAACTCCGGCACCATAAGTACCCATCCAGATATTACCCCCTTTATCAGAAGTAATTGTATATACATAATCATTTGGAAGTCCTTGAAGAGAAGTAAAAGAAGTAAATTTATCTCCATCGAATCGCGAAACACCGCCACCTTGCGTCCCAAACCATAATTCCCCCGTAGGATCTTTATATGAACACCAAATCCGATTATTTGCAAGACCATCTATTTTACTTAAATATTTAAATTCTTTTCCGTCATAAACAGTAATGCCTCCACCTAGTGTGCTAAACCATAATTTACCGGAATTATCCTGTATTATTGAAAACACGGTATCACTTGAGAGACCATTAGACTTATTAAAATTCTTAAAACTATTTCCGTCGAACCTACTTATACCATTTTTAATTGTGCCGAACCACATTATTCCATCTTTGTCTTGAAAAATAGCACGAACATTATTGTCAGCAAGTCCATCTTTAACAGTATAGGCTTTAAATTTTTTTCCATCAAAACTGGAAACACCACCTCCATAAGTGCCAAACCACATAATACCATCTTTATCTTCTGCAATGCTTAGAATTGAATAATCAAGTAAACCATCAACCTCGAAATATGTAGTAAAAGTTCTTCCATCATATTTACAGATACCTTTGCGATTAGTACCGAACCACATATTACCTTTGGAATCTTCATAAATTGAGAGGATTACATTACTTGGCATTCCATTAATAATTCCGAATGTGGTGAATGATTTGCCATCATAACGGCTAACACCGCCACCATAAGTTCCGAACCATAGATTTCCATATTGGTCTCTCAAACTACTTGCAATACTACTTAGGGGAAGTCCTTGTTCAGTGGTAAATGTGGTAAAATTAGCCAAACCTCCATAATCCCCCTGAGCTTTTAAATAAATAGTTGGGACTATGAAAGTGCATAGCAAAGCTGTATATCCCAAAATTATCAGGATATAATTCGATATTTTAATAAATAGTTTCAATATTTAGTATTTGTAATAAAAAAGATATAACACTCGTTATTCTATTATCGAAGAAAGATGTTAATTCTTAATCCTTTACTTAAAGTTATTTTATAAACATATAAAAATTCATTTTATATTCATTATTCTCAGAAAACAGAGAATACTCTTTATGTGGTGTAGCTCCCCAACTATCATCTCCGGCTATACCTGTCATTTTATTATCAATATGAAGCTCGATTAAATCTCTTTTTTTAATATCTATCGTATGTTTGAGATTTAATTCTTTATCAATCCCTGCATCAAAATCTTCCACCAAATTATTGAGAGCATTAAATTCGATTAATGAATCGGCAGTTACTACTAATCCGTGTCCTCCTTTATTGGAAAGCGATAACCAGCGGACATCTGTTTTATGACCGTTTTCCTGCGGACGGATATATGGTGTGTATTGATCACCAACAGAAGACGAATAAATGCCAACAGTAGAAGCGGAATTTCTATCCCAATAATTTTCCCACGGTCCCCTTCCGAAATATTGCAGATTATCATAATCAGTCTGGAGAAGCATTTTCATCCCTATTCTCGGAACAATTAAATTAGAAGGATTATTCATCTTAATATCGTTAGATAAATAAATAGTACCATTTTCATAAATGGTATAGTTTACCTTCCACAATGTATTTATCTTAGTAAAATTATAATCAACAACAATATTTATTGAGCCATTTACATTTTTATTATAAGTAATCTTTTCTGCAATCAAATTATTATCAGAAGCATTTTTATATTCTGCACATTTTTTAGGCATATCCCAGCCATAATCATTATCGGTAGGTGCACGCCAAAATGTTGGACGCAATCCTTTACCGTCTTTAATTAACTCCTTTCCATTAAAAATATAAGAGGTCATAATTCCTGATAGTTTATCTAATGTAATAAGAAAATCTTTACCATTGACTTCTATATTCTCTTTGTCTGAAATGGCAAGGGTATTTATTTCGGGTAATTTGAAAGAATTCCTTTTTTCTATATCTGGGAATTGAAATTGTTCATAAGCGATTTCCCACCCTTTAGGAAGAAGTGATTCTTCTGATTTTAATTTTGCCGAAAGATTAAGAAAATATTCGTTACCTGGTTCGAAGGAAATACTACCATAATTGATTTTGGTTTTTCCTTTTTCTTCTGGGGCGATATAAATATTATTTATAGTGCCGGTTTTGATAAGTTTACCATTTTCTTGAATTGACCAATCGAATTGATATTTTCCCAAATTAGTAAATCGGAATTTATTCGATAATTCTATTATTCCTTCCTTCAAATTCACAGGTGCAAAAGCAATATTTTGATAAACTTTTTTTACTTCCATGCTATGTGGCTTAAAAGAACGATCCGGGAATACAACTCCATTAATAAGAAAATTTCCGTCTGAGGGTGTGCTTTTAGGTCCATAATCTCCTCCATAAGCCCAGTACTCACCGCTTGTATCCTTTTTCATAATTCCTTGATCGACCCAATCCCATATAAAACCACCTTGAAGGTTTGGATATCTTTCGATAGTCTCCCAATAGTCTTTAAGGTTGCCAATACTATTCCCCATTGCGTGTGCGTATTCACAAAGGATTAATGGTCGGCCATGGTTATTTATTGCATATTTTTCAATATCCCAAGGGTGAGAATACATAGGACAGTAAATATCAGTGTTCCATTCGAGTAGTGCACGTTCGTATTGCACAGGTCGGGTATTGTCCTTTTGTTTTATCCAATTATAAGTGTTGTAAAAATTAAAGCCATTGCCTGCTTCATTTCCAAGAGACCAGATAATAACACTTGGATGGTTTTTATCTCGTTCTACGGAATTTTTTGTTCGTGTTAAATGTGCAATAAGCCATTCGGGATTATTACCAAGAGTACCGCCAACTTTTAAATTATATCCCATACCATGAGATTCAATGTTTGCTTCGGCAACAAGATAAAGACCATATTTATCGCATAGTTTATACCATTCTACCGGCTGTGGATAGTGAGATGTTCGCACTGCATTTACATTTAGTTTTTTCATCTGCTCAATATCTTTTAGCATTAACGCCCTATCTACTACCTGCCCTGTTAGTGGATTGAACTCATGAAGATTTACGCCTTTAATCAAAATTCTTTTTCCATTAACTAAAAGAATCCCATCTTTAATTTCAATTTTTCTAAAACCAATTTTAGCAGAAGTAAATTCTAATGGCTTTCCATTTTCATCTTTAGTAGAAATAAGTAGTGTGTATAGATTGGGAGTTTCAGCTGACCAATGCTTCACATCTTTAATTTTTTGCGTAAATGAAATGATTCCATTTTTTTCGTTATTAAATTTTTCTAAAGATTTCGATTCAGTGAAAATCGAAATATTTTTACTATCAATGAGTTCAATAGAAACATTGATTCCCACACTTTTTTCTTTATGATTTTTTATTTCAATTTCGAGATTAAAAATGCCGGTATTATAATCATCATCAAGAGTAGCTTTAACGAAGAAATCTTTAATTCTCGTTTGTGGTTGTGAATAGATATAAACTTCACGTGGGATTCCGCTTAAACGCCAGAAATCTTGGCACTCAAGATAGCTGCCGTCATTCCATCTAATTACTTCTAAAGCAATCAGATTTTTTCCGCTTACTAAATATTTTGTAATATTAAATTCAGCGGGAGTTTTGCTGTCCTTTGTTAGACCTACATATTTCCCATTAACATAAATATACCCGGCTGATTTGATAGAACCGAAATGAACAAAGATTTCCTTATCATTCCAATTACCCGGAAGTTCAAATTCCTTTCTGTAATAACCGAATGAATTATTATCCATATCAACAAAAGGTGGTTTTTGAGAATAATCAGCTGCCCACTCATAACCCTGGTTCAAGTATATCGGAACTCCATACCCTTTGATTTCCATATTAGATGGAACTTCAATTTTATTCCATTTTGATAGATCGAGGTTTTGCTCGAAATAATTTCTAATTCTATTTTGAAATCCAAGAGCATAATTAAATTTCCAGATCCCATTAAGAGAAATAATATTTTGAGAGTTTTCTTTTATATCCGCAATTGCTACTTCGCGATTAGAATAACTAAAAAAAGTTGAATGAGGTGCTTCTTTATTAATGCTCTGTATTGCCGGGTTTTCTAATTCAGAATGAGGAGAACTTTTCAATTGACCAAAACTAACAGAGCAAAATAGAATGAATATTAATGTCGATGTCGAACTAAGATATCTACTGTAACTCATAATTTTAATCTCCACTCGTTTAATTTAATATTGAAATCTGATATTTTATATTCGCTTTATAACCTTCGATAGGTTTTGCAATATCCATATATATTGGTAATGCTTTTAATGCAGGATAAGGCGAAAAGAAAAGATCGTTATCTCTATTTAATATAATTTCACCATCTCCTCCTGTAATAGAAAAAAGAAAATTTTTATCAGGAGTTTTTATAAATACATTTTTTGAATCAACCTTTTCAAGTTCCATACCTTCTCTATAAATTATTGGTTCAACAATTTTTACATTAGGCTGGGAATCATGGAAAGTAAGCTTAATTTCTTTTTCTATTATATCATTAGAAAGGCGATGCGTTAAAGAATAACTAACACCACCGGTAAGCCATCGTCTATCTCTAAGTTCTCCTGATGCTGAAACAGTAGTTGTGGAATCATCGTATAATAAAGTCTGTTCTGAATCAAATTCAAATAGATTGGTAAAATACCCGGTAGAATCAGAGTACTCTATACGGGGAGTTAGTGGTAAATTTTTACCAATTTCAGGAAAACTCATTGGCTCCCATCTATGGTATTCAGTACTACTTGACGCTTGAAGAAGTCCATAACCTTCAATCCAAAGATTGCAAATTGAACCGCCGGAGGGACGAAACATATATTTACTATTTTCTCTTTTATCGTAATCTTTATAACCATAAGAAGAGATTGTAGCCATATAATTTTTTGTCCTTACTAAATCTACATTGAGAGTCTCAAAATGTTTTGACCAATTAACATTATCACTTGGAATATTTTCTAATTGCACCAACGAATCTTTTGCAAGAATATATCCCATTGCAATACTTTTAGCTTTTGTAAAAGTCGGATAAATACATGGTGGGTCATTAAAAATAAGAGAATGATGATTGCCATAAGTTAAATAACCATCCCTAATATTATTCCTTATGGATAATAAGTTTCTATATGCTGCCGAAACAAAAGGAGGATATTCCTTGGCATAAAGCATAAAAGATGAAATAGTTCCATCAGAAGTAGCACCTCCATATATAGTCCATTTATTACTTCTTATTCCCCATGAATTATCAAGCATTCCATCAGGATAAATAAAAAAAAGATGATTTTTAATAGATTCAAAAACTATTTCTTTTACAAATATATCATTTGTCAATTCAGCATATAGTCCCAATCCCCATAAAGACATTTCTAAATTATAACCAAGATCAACACCATATTTATTTTTATGCTCCCTTCCCCCTTCGCCTTGAATGAAAAGATCAGAATCCATTTTAGAAATAATTCTATGAGCTAATGATTTTGCCTTTATTAAATAATTTGAATCAGGAATAATTTTATAAACTGATGCAAGAGTAGCAGTAGTTGTAGCACAATAGTTAATACTTGCAAATTCGGGAGTCATAACAATATCAAGATAATCAGCACCTTTTTGAATTGAATTTTTCCAAGTATTTTTTTTAGAAGGAATAATATACTTTTCAATAAGGGGATAGGTTATAGCGAGCATTAATATTTGATCGGTTGTAGTTCCTGTCCATTCTTCGGGAGTTTCTTTCCAACTTCCATTTTGCTCTTGCTGGTCGAAAAGCCAATCTGCCAGGCTAATAGCAGCGTATAAATATTTTTTATCCTTAGTGATTTGATAAGTAATAAAAAGCGGATAAACACTTTCAGCAGCTCTTGTATGGAGGACATTACAATGTGGGCATTTTATAGCACCAAAATTTTTATCATTGACGTCAATAATTTGATTCGTAATAATTCTATCAGATAATTCAATAAGTGTATTCCTAAATTCAGATTTTAAATTTACTTCAATAGGGATATAAAAATGATTTGTAGTTTGTGCTGGAAGAAATTTCACAAAAACAAAAAAAATGGAAAAAGTTAAAAGAGTAAGTTTCATTTAGACAGTTTTTTTTTCTACAAAACTAACAGATATAAATGAGAATAGGAAACAAAATACTTACTTAAAATTGACTTAAAAATGCAAGATATAGTTTTTATATAAAAAAAGCCCGGCTGATAAAATCAGCCGGGCTTGAATAGTACTAATTAAGGGCTTACTTAATCAGAATGAATTTTTTTGTTGATACGAAAGAACCTGAAGTTAAGCGATAGAAATAAACACCGCTTGAAAGATATTTACCATCGAAATTTACTTTATGATTTCCAGGCGTTTGCACTTCATTAACCAAAGTAGAAACTTCTCTTCCAAGGATATCAAATACTCTTAATTGTACAATTCCTTCTTTAGGAATTTGATAATTAATTGTAGTAGTTGGATTAAATGGATTAGGATAATTTTGTGATAACGAATAAACATTAGGAATAGCACCGTTAGTTTGGTCTTCAACACTAACAGGAACTTTAATAGCCGGGATTCTAACACTATTATAAATATTTGTTATCTCTTCTTGAGAAAGAGCATAATTAAATATTTGGACATTATCCATGCTTCCTGAGAAATATGAAACAGTGCCGGTAGTGCCACTTTTACCAAGCATAGGTAAAATACCGGTTTTAACTGTTCCACCTAATGGAAGTGAACCTTTCAATACACCGTTTAGATAAACAGTTGCATTAACACCATCAAAAACACCTACAATATTAATCCATTGCCCTGTAACTAAATCAGCTTGCGGTATTCCTGGACGTGCAGCTCCAGTAGTGGAAGTAGCTTTGAATCTTAATTCTTTATTTCCCTTATCTGCATAAATTACATACTCATCGCCTTGTGAATCGAATAAAGGACCATAAGCCTGAGACATTTCGGTTGGGAGATAATCAAGTTTTGCCCATACAGATACAGATGCAAATCCACCTGCAATATCAAAAGAAGTAGAAGGATTAAGCTGAACAAAATCATCAACTCCATCGAACTTCATACCATTACCTAAAATTCCTTCCGAAATCATAGGTCCACCATTACGAAGGAATCCATTATTGGCATTAGCTGATAAATCAACTACTACTGAATCATTTTCTATTTCATCTAATTCATAGTAAGCAACTGTTTTTTCAGCCATAGCAAAATGATCAAATTTTGCACTGTCAGGGTCCATCATATTTAAAGCAGCGGCTTTGTCTTTTATTTTTGATACAAATAGTGTGTATCTTTTTTCTTCCAATGAAGATGTTTTTAGAATAACTGATTTTCCATTGACTGAAAGTTTTGCTTCGAGAATGGAAGCACCATTATCTAAAGAATAATTTGTTTTTAATTCAGCTGAAGTTTTATCTAAAGGCTCACTAAACTCAACAACTAATTTAGTAGCATTAGAAACAGATGTTGTATAAAGCAACTCTGGTTTAATTTTATCTGTACCTGTTTTAGCTGAAAGCTCATTACTAAAATTACTGCTATAAAGAGCAAGCGCATTCTTAGCTTTAACTCTGTAATAATAAGTGGTAGATTCAGTAGTGCCGAGATCTGTGAACTCAGTTGTATCTGAAACAGTTGCATAAAGAATTTCAGGATTAGCTTTTGTATCTCTAAAAATCTGGTATCCCATCATCTTACTTTCGTAATTGATTGCTTTATCCCAAGTAAGTTTAATTGAATTACCAGTTGGGACAATTGATTTTAATTCAACATCACCAGGAGCCGGGTTTACCGGTGTTGATTTAGTGGAATTGTATAGATTTGCAACTTCAAATGGTTGTAATGCCTTATTAAGAATAAGAACTTCATCCATGCTTCCTTTAAAATAACTTGGACCAGTATTAGAACTGCGACCTAAATAAGCTTGCTGACCTGGTTTAACAGTTCCTGTAAGATTATGAAAATCTTTTAAAACGCCATTCATATAAATAAGTGCTTTCGACCCATCATATACACCAACGATATGAATCCACTGATTAGTAACTAAATCTTTTGCAGGAATACCCGGTCTTTCGGCGGAAACATTTGTTGCAACTTTAAATCTTAATTCATTATTCCCTTTATCAGCATATAAAACATAATTATCAGTTTCAGAATCGAATAATGGACCATATGCACCAGGTAAATCTGCAGGTAAATATTCTAATTTTGTCCACAAAGAAACTGTAACAGCATCAGTTCCAAGATCAAATGAAGTAGAAGGAACAAAAGCAATATGGTCATCAATTCCATCGAAAATCATACCATTACCTACAACACCATCTCCAAAGGATATTCCATTCTTTAATGTGCCATTGTTATGATTTGGAGAACCATCAGCTAAAGTGCTATCAACAGCAGAATCTAAATTATAATAAGCAACAATTGAAGCAGGCAATCCTTCATGTATAAATATAAGTGTGGTAGTAGCAATTGTGTTTTGCGTAACTGCCCTATCTTTTACACCTTTAACTGTTATTGAAAATGATGATTCGGCCATTTGCGAGGTAGTAAGGATAACAGATTTATTATTAAGTGCTAATTTAGCCTCTGAAATAGTAACGCCTTTATTAATAGTGTAATTTGCAATATTAACAGCTGTAGTAGAATCAACCACTTCATTAAATTCAACTATTACTTGAGTATCTAAACCTTTTGAGGTAACATAACTAACTAAAGGTTTTGTTTTATCATTTGAGGTAGTAGCCATAAGCTCATTGCTAAAATTTTCACTAAGGATATTGATTCCATTTTTAGCTTTAATTCGGTAATAGTAAGTCATAAGCTCTGTAAAAGTTTGATCAGTATATTCAGTAACTTTACCCGTAGTGGCATATAAAGTTTCCTGGAAAGAATTAGTGCCTCGATAAATTTCATAACCAATTATATCACTTTCCACATCAACTGCGGCACTCCATTTAAGTGTAACTTTTGTTTCCACAACATCAGCAGAAATAAGATTAACATCAGTTGGTGGTGTTGTATCAGCAGCTAAAACAAAAGTAAGAGGATTATCAGTTGTAATTCCATCAACTCCAAGATCAATTAAGGTTTTCATTAAGGAAGATGAGTTAACGGTCCACATGTTGAATTTAACATTTTTTGAATGAGCATATTCTAAAAATGCAGTAGATGGTGTAGCACTGCTACCAATCCAATTGGCGCTTCCTAGTGCAGCCAATTGATCGACCACTGTATTTGAATTTGAACCTACAAATACTTGAATTGGTATTGTTGGATCGATAGTATTTGCTTCTTGAATTTGGGCGAAATTAAAACTCGAAATTATAGTTTGATTCTGCATACCAAGATCTTGAATCAATTTAACAACAAGAGGAACAACTTTTGAATTTGAAGTTTTAATTTCAACAACTACTTTAATATTGTTGCTGCTATTTTTAGCAATAAGTAAAGCTTCTCTTAAAGTCGGAATCAATTCACCGGCAAAACTTGCATTAAATTTTACGCCTGCATCATAAGCTCTAAGTTGAGCAAAGGTAAGAACGCTAACGTTACCAGCTCCGGTAGTTGTTCTATTGATTGTATCATCGTGCATAATAACAAGAGAATCATCTTTGGACATTTGAACATCTAATTCAAAATAATCAGCATTAACATTTACTGCATTTCTAAACGCTGCTAAAGTGTTTTCCGGAGCAAGCGCTGCACCGCCACGATGAGCTATGTTTTTCACTTGCGCATTGCTGATTAAACCGGGAAATAATAACAGGGAAAGAATTAATAAGAACGATTGTCTTATTTTTTTCATACTGCCTCCATTCTTTAAATATGATTAATACAAATACTTTCAGAAATATTTTGTTAGGGGGAATAACATTAAAGTATTTTTCTATTTATAAGATAAATGTACTTAGTCAATATGACAATCGCACGTTCGTGGTATATTAAAAAAAGAGCATCGATCAGATAAGATTTTCTTTAAATGCTTTTGTAATAGCGCCAGATTTTGTATTTACATGTAATTTTACATAAATGTTTTTAAGGTGAGTATTTACAGTATGAAAACTAAGAAACAATTGATCGGCTATCTGCTGCTTTGTCAAGCCTGTAACCATTAGCTTAAGAATCCCCTTTTCTCTTTCGGTTAAACCATAATCATTTTTTTTAGGTTTAAGATTACTAAAAATGTCTAAAACTTTATGAGCAATTTGCATGCTCATAGGTGCACCGCCTGAAAGAACTTCTTCAATAGCTTCAATGATTTTCGAAGGAGAAGAATCTTTTAATAAATA
>Ga0172380_10005482_pt1 | contig 15355 bp, 18 predicted proteins | sample Leawe162metaG_FD_119747 | JGI IMG/M metagenome (GOLD analysis project Ga0172380, IMG submission 119747) | Leachate microbial communities from a municipal landfill in Southern Ontario, Canada - Leachate well 162 metaG | ecosystem: Engineered > Solid waste > Landfill > Unclassified | place...
GAATTGGTCAAGAGTTAATAGAAATTCTAAAGAGAGAAGTAAGGAAAGTTAATTATTTATGCTCGCAATTCGTTTGCAACGTATCGGCCGTAAGGGATTCCCTATGTACCGACTCGCCGTCCAGGAAGCTCAGCGTCACCCAACTAGTGGTCGCGTTGTGGCTTACGTCGGTAGTTATAACCCCCACACCAAAGAAGCTACCGTCCAGGTAGAGATAGCCCAAAAGTACCTTGATAATGGTGCACAGCCATCACCACGTGTCGTGAAACTACTTAAAGACGCTGGCGTCAAGCTACCAAGCTGGGTCAACGAAGCTGGCCAAAAGTCAAAGACCATTCGTCATGCTGACAAGCTTCGTAAGAATCAGCCAAAAGAAGCGGTGGTTGAAGAACCAGCTGTAGAAGTCGCGGAAGAAGCTCCGGTTGAAGCCCCCGCTGAAGTGCCAGCAGAAGCTGAAGCACCGGCTGAACCAGTCGAAGAAGCCTCAGAAGTCGAAGACAAATAATCTAGCCTCTAAAATGGACGAAGCCCCGCCGACGTGATGTCGAGCGGGGCTCTTCTGTACCCTTGGTAGGGGCAGGACCTCGGATGAGGAATTAGGTGGCTACGGCGTTCGAGCGAGAGACAACTTTGCTTCTCGCAAGATCGTGCGACACTCCAGCATGGTGGTTGCACATACCGTGTTATCGCGGCAAACCTGAGCCAAGGATGGTGCGAGCGTGAAGTGAACACTCTCACACCTGAGCCAGAGGAACAAGGTTTCGTGGATCACGTAGTAGTGGGGCGAACTCATCTCCTGGTCTAGTTGTGCAATTGGCGGGGTAGTGAGGATGCGCTCATAGAACTTCTTGCGCAACATACGTGCATGTCGCGAGTATGTTCTCAGTTCATCTTCAAGGGTGTCAGATACCACTTATGCTTCTCCCTGTGCTTTCCTAGTCTAACCTAAGAATGATAAATATATTATAGCACATAAGTCAATAATATTCAATATGCTTCCATTTTGTACATTCTCTGCGCATTAGGTACAATAAGCCCTAGAAGCATAACCATTAAAGGGCATCAATGAAATCATCGTTCCAGCGCGTGAGACAGTCGGGATTTACTATTGTAGAGCTTTTGATTGTTATTGTTGTCATCGGCATTTTGGCGACGATCACCATCTTTGCATATAACGGTGTCCAGGAACGAGCGACAAATGAAAAAACTTCTCAGGCGCTTACGGCATGGGTCAAAGCACTGCAGCTCTACAAGGCAGATAAAAGTCAGTGGCCAGCCTACGCCATCTGTCTTGGCGAGGGATACTCCTATGGACTATCGGGCACAGAAACATCTGGTGTTGCGCAGTGTCGTCAGTCGGCTGCCGGAAGTGGGTATCTTGAAAATGCTGGATTCAAAACAGCACTCTCTCCGTACACTGGTGGCAAGCAGCCAACGCCATCCTTTGTGACAGCTCGGAGCACGGATACGAACTGGCGACGCGGTTTAACATATTTTTTTGGCGGAGGAGGATCGGGCGACCTGGTATACATTGAAGCTGCGTACAAGGGGAATGTTACAGCGTGCCCTGTTGCAGGGGGCGTGACAGGGAATAAGGCAGCGTGGGGCGACAACACATACTGTATATACACCCTGGGTCTAACTACCGATAGTTAGGAGCGTGATATAATAAAATCACGATATTAGTGACGTGACCGAGCGACTAAGGAGGGCCAATATGTCGACAATAGACCAGCAATTTGTAGAATATATCGTAAAATCTCTGGTGGGACACCCAGACGACGTCGTCGTTGAGCGCCTGATTGATGAAAAAGGAGTCTTACTCACCCTGACTGTCAATCCAGAAGACCTCGGCCGGGTGATCGGCAAGCGTGGGGTGACTGCTCAGAGTCTGCGCACACTGCTGCGGGCACTTGGCACTAAGAATGATGCGCGCTACAACCTCAAAATCATCAACAATGATGACCAGCGTGAAAACTATACTATGTCCTCAGATGACACTAGTGACGAGCCTGTGAAAAACTCATCAGATGAGCCTGTGGAAAACGAGCCAGAAAAAGAGTCTGACTTTGCAAAAAACTCTCGAAAAGAGCTTGCAGAACTCGATGATCTCGATATATAATAAGCACTAGTTCAAAGACAATCTTACGAACTGCGAGAATAGCTCTATGCGAGCAAGCCACACCAGGTTTGAGAGCCTTATATGTTATAAAAGCCGCCCTACAAATGAGGCGGTTTTTATATTGGGTTCGATACGTAAGTAGTTAGCCGAATAAGAAAAAGTAGCCGATGCCGGCACCGAGGCCGATAAGGAGACTAAAACTTATCGCCAACACCTTAAACGCGGTCGTGTGATGGAACGGCTTTGACGATTGTGTCAGGGTACCGGCGCTGGGCTGAACAAGCTCAGATGCGGCCGCGGTGTCCTCTGATTCGGGTGCGATGTTGGGGTGAGTTTCGTTGAGGGTAATGGGATTTGGGAGGTCGGTAGGTTTTAAAAACGGGTCGGCGGGTTGCACAGTGACCTTCTTGATCTGGGCGCGCTGGCGGTCTTCGTCTGTTATTGGTGCGTCTGGTTCAAATTCCATATCTACCAAAGTATAGCATAAAGGTAGCGGGCGGTGGTAAACTTCACCCCTATAAGGTAGACTAATACGTGATGAGAAAAATCCAAGTAATCACTCTATTTCCAGAAATGTTCGAGGGCGTGTTAAACAGCTCGATGATGTGGAAAGCCCAAAAAGAGGGCGCAGTTGAATTTAGCATGATCAATCTGCGTGATTTCGGCATTGGCCCTCGGCAGCAGGTCGACGATACACCTTATGGTGGCGGTGATGGCATGCTGCTTAAGCCCGAACCATTATTTGCAGCTGTTGAGTCGGCTCTAGCTCTTGATCCTACTGCAGCAGTGGTACTCATGACACCGCGAGGCGAGCGCTGGAAGCAGGCAACGGCTCAAGCTTGGGCAGACGGTGGCCAGGGGCTGATCTTTATTTGTGCTCGCTACGAAGGCTATGATGAACGCATCGTCAGCCTGGTGACGCATCAAGTGAGCGTAGGCGACTATGTGCTGACGGGCGGTGAGCTGCCGGCTATGACGGTGATTGATAGTATTGTCCGACTGATTCCAGGCGTCCTGGGTGGTGAAACCAGTGCCGAGATTGAAAGCTTTTCCGATGGCGAGACGCTGGAGTTTCCGCAGTACACGCGTCCGGCTGAATTTCGCGATATGAAAGTGCCCGAGGTGCTCTTAAACGGTCATCATGGTGAAATAGCCAAGTGGCGGGCAGAACATTCCGTGAAAGCCGACTAAGCGAAAGAACTCCTAGAAGGAGCTCTTTCTTTTTGTTGTGGTGGATGTCGTAGAGCGATCTGTCACATATAATTAGTGGTGTTTGTTTTTGTAACTTCGCTGTCTCTGATAGTACTTGAGTTTATAAAAAAGCACAAGCAAAAAAACAAAAAGCACAACAGTTTTGATGCTATACTAAACGTATGCATTTTCCAAAAAGTCAATCTATTGCAAAGCCAAAACTTCTCTCTCTTCAGGCTGCCACGCTCTATATGGCACTTTTTTTTGTGGTCGCAGCGCTCAGTCAGTTGTTTGCTTTCGAGGCCTACCCGGACGTACTGAAGGGTTACGGAATCCCTTTTATCTCGGACTTTGCATTGCCGCTCGCGGCACTCGTCGTGACGCTTGAGGTCTTTGCCGTTCCCGCGCTGCTGTGGATGAAACTTAGCCCGCTCATGCGCGTGGTCAGCATCGTGAGCGGCTGGCTCGTGCTCGCGCACTGGCTGTTTGTAGGCGTGTGGCAAAGTCTGGCCGACTTTCCGATCCCTAACGCCGGCTTGTTTGGCGCCAAAGTACACCTCCCACAGGGGTGGTGGCTCGTGTCGTATATGAGTATCCTGCTTATCCTGATGGCATATATCGCTTTTGGCAACCGTCTCCCCATCATACAGAAACACCGCGACTCGCGCTCAAAATCATAACCAGTCGCCTCAGGGAGGCGCTTCGCAACCATTTGTAGTATAATGACCTCTAGTAAGAAGTGTTATGGAAACAGATGTAAAGCAAACGGTGAAAGATTTTTTTGAAGCGTACCCCTTAAGGCGCTTTGATAAAGGTCACGTGTTGATCCATCCGGATGAAGTGCTCACGAGCGTTTATTATCTCGAGGAAGGTACGGTCGCCCAGTACGATACCTCACCCTCTGGTAACGAGGTGGTTATTAACTCATTCAAGCCCGGTGCCTTTTTCCCAATGTCGGTGGCTATCAACCACACGCCTAATAACTATTTCTTTGAGGCCTCAACGCCAATTGCGCTACGCGAAGCCCCGGCAGGGAGTGTCGTCGACTTCGTGCGCGACAATCCGGATGTCATGTTTAATCTTTTAGGCCGCGTCTATCTCGGCACCGACGGCCTGCTTCGGCGTATGGCGCACCTGATGGGTGGCAACGCCCGGACGCGGCTGATTTTTGAGCTTTTAAATGCCGCGTACCGCTTTGGTAAGCAGCAGCCGACTGGTACTATCACCATTCCATTTACAGAAAATGATATCGCCAAACGCTCTGGGCTCTCACGCGAAACCGTCAACCGCACCATGCACAAACTAAAAGACGAAGGACTCGTTAATCTTCAGCGAGGTAGTATCGCTATTCCGGTGCTGTCAGATCTCGAAGCCGCGCTCGGCTCCGACCTCTGAGAGGTCTTTAAACCTCATTCACGAGGCCCTTACGCGCCTAGAAATTCACGACTCAGCGATGTAATTTCTAGGGCTGCAGTCGCTTGAGCCTCGTTTCATTAAGGTTTAAAGACTAACCTACAAATACCTAAATCTCGCAGATACCACCTGAGCAGGCGAGCTCTTTGGCGCTCGTGGTCTGGTCGTACTGTTCGTAGATAACCAGACGAGAGAAGTCGAGCGTGCCGAGTTGTTTGAAGCGGCGTTCGTACTCGTCTTTCGTGATTTCTTCGTACGGTGCCAGCTGGTAGACGTGGTCATTGCGCGGCAAGAACGAGAGGCCGCCCACGATATCCCAGTGCTTGTAGACAAAGTCAGCGATACCGAGCCATTCATCGTCACTGGCATAAATCGTGACGGATGGGTTGTGCTCCGTGAAGTGCTCTTTGAGCCGTTTCCATTCGTGCAGCATTTCAAGCGCTGAGACGTCTTTAGCCACAATCGCGTTATCTGGGGCTTTAACAGGAAACTCCAGTACCATGGTGGTTGCGGTCGAGGTGGAGTAGCCGACTTCTGGGAAGATGGGCACACCTTGTTCTTCGGCGAGCTTCAGCAGTGGGTCGTTCACACTAATGCGGACGCGGCGGATGTAGTACTTGGCAAACCACGGGTGCATACCAGAGCCGACACCCAGCAGCTGACCTGAGTTGCCGTGTGGTTTCACACAGGTGATGGCGCTTGATGGCTGAGCGTTAAAACGTTTGGCGTACTTTTTGTTGGCCTCAATTGCTTCTTGGCGTAGAGCCTCAAGATTGGTATCGTTACGCACCACTTCGTTGTCGTAGTAGCCGGTGATCGAGACACCGAGCAGCTGCTCTTCTTCGCAGTTCTTCTTCCAGGTCTTCGTGAGGTAGCCAAAGTTGGTCAGCGTGGCCTGGTAGGTGCCGATGATGGTCGCCAGGCGCATCTTGCGCTTCAGGTTGGCCATGTCATCATCGGGCCGAACAACAATGGATGTGAGGTTACAGAACTGCTTAGAGCGTAGGTAAATTTCGCCGCATGGGTTGACGCCGACTTGTTTCTGATCTTTGAGCTTTTCCCAGCGGCGGGCTGGTACTTGTTGCTCGAGACCGCCGCGGTTGAAGATGCCACGTTCACCGCTGCCGGAGCTGACCAGCGCTGTCCACTCATCGAGGAACTCTTTTGCACTCGGCTTGGTTTCGTATACGGCAGAGTTGTTGGCCATCGAGCGCTGACCTTCGGTCTGCCAGAAAGTACCTTTCTTAGAATCGCGCATCGCCATGTCATCGAGTGAAGAGAGGGAAATGAGGGCTGAACGACGCACGCCGCCGGCTACCACGATGAGACCGATCTGGCAGATGATGTCATGCAGATCCAGCGGAGTCAGGCGACGGCCCTGGCGTGAGAGCATCTTACTACGCGTAAAGGCCATCAGCTCCTGCAATGGTGCAGGACCAGACGAGCGGCCGCCCATAGTTAAGAGGCGATCGCCAGCAGGGCGGATCATCGAGTAGTCAATATCGACATCGTTGCCATTAGCCCAGGCGCGGCAGGCGAGCACGAAGGCGTCGCACCAGCCTTCTTTACTGTCTTCCACTAAGATGTCTTCCTGCTTGTGGCCGGTTTGTTTCTGGATTTGAGGGAACTTTTCGACATTTTCTGGCTCGACCGCAAAGCCACAGCCGGCACCACACATCGAGACATACATAATCTCCGCCAGATCGTCCCATGTTTCGGGTGCAATGTAGGCACAGTTGTAGGCACAGACATTGGTGGCCTCGCAAGCCTTACCAGCCGACCAGAGGAGGCGCATTGAAGGGCAGATCTCTTGGTTCAAAATAGCTTCGCGCACTTCTTTGTACTCGGTTTTGGAAAGGGAAGCGCCAAGCTTGGTCTGCATGTAATCCATGAAGCGATCAATCGCTTCGATCCAGGTCTCGCGGCGGCCGAATTCATCGCGCCAGCGGGCGTAGAATTGGTAAAAGATGAACTCTTGGTAGGAGGAGACAAAGTATTTGCTACTGGCGGCGATCGAATCACGCACTTCTTGGGGGACCATCAGCTCCTGCTGGCGCTTTTTGGCGTGCTCTTCGCGGTAGATGATGAAAGCCTTGGCGCTTGCCGTGTAATCCAGTAGCATCAGCTGGCGTTCGACTTCGTCTTGGACGGCTTCGACATTGGGTACGAAATCTCTAAACTTCTTAGCGACCAGCATCAGCTCGCTAGCGACTTGGTGCGCCACGACCGTTGCTTCTTCGTCCGCACCCTCACCGGTTTCCTGGAGAGCCTTGGATACGGCACTCACTACCTTATCAAATTCAAAAGGCACCACGCGGCCATCTCGTTTTTGAGCGTTTGGCAGGTACTTGGCATAGATCCGAACCGTGGCGTTTTTTGCAGTCGGCTGACTAGACTTGGTATTGGTAGTTTTCACTTTACTCTCCCTCTCTTACATGTTTGTTGGTGTTAGGCCGGTGGCCCTAAACAGTACCTCGTACTATAGAAGAGCCATGCGCGGGCGTATGTGACGAATGTCACATATATTGGTGTAATACTAACCACAGACGCTATATATAGTGGTTATGTCACTGTTTTTAGGGCTCGGGGCGAGATATCTGTTCATAAAATAGCACCCGTTCTGACCGAGCGCTATTTTATTTGGAAGCAGCGGGAAAGAGATAACTATGCAAGTTGACGTAGGTAGCGCCACGCGGCAAGCGTGCTTAGTACCATAACGAGTGAGACCATAACGAGCGGCGGGAGCACTGCCGAGAACCCATCGCTAAGGCCAATGATGATCATCGCAAAGACAATGCTGGCGGCCATCAGCGCGGAGAATACCAGCCAGGGGCCGACAAAGAATAGACCATCGCGTTTGTTCTTGAGAGCCAATATACCCGACAGTATAAAAGCCGGTAGCACAATCGCGAGATCGATCACGTGGATGGGGTTGACCCATAGCCCGGCCTCTGTAATACTTGCGGGAACAGTGCCAGCCAGGAGCGCGGGTATCAGCTCACTCAGCCACAAGAAGCTAATCAGTATGCCGATTCCGGCGAGCGTATAGCCGGCAAACCTACGGACGGAAACGCTCCCAGACATATCGAAGTGTGCTCGCAGTTGAGTGATGGTGAATAGCAGCGCATACGAACTCAACCCAAGCACAGTTACATATACGAGGAATAACCCGTTGAAATGGACGGCTACGGCGTAGACGACATAGGCGTACATGAGATAGAGTAGGGTGCCGATCCAGACGAGCGCGGCTTTATATGATTTTTTAGAATAAAAGTACCCACTAATCAGTAGCGACACCACGGCAAGTAAGTTGCCAATGTCTTGACCTTGGGCCTGTGATGCCCAGTTTGTGGTTTCGTCTATATAGATGGCGGGGTCGTATAAGCCGAGCAGGCTGGCGATAGTCACCAGGATCGCGATAGTGAGCGACCACAAGAGAATATATTTTGGTACGGTGAATGGTTTCATTTGAATAAGGTCCTTATTAATTAGTAGGGCTGCCTGATGATGGTTTTTAATTTATCTGGGGCCGTTCGACGCGGATCGCCCAAGTATATTTCATGATGATGTTTGTTGGTGTCAGTTAATACTCCACCCTGGTCTTTAATAAATTGGTGCAATGTTTGAATAGTGGGTCCTTCGTCCGAGTATGGCCCGACATATAGCACTTGAGCTGCTCGCCCTTCCTCGTAGGAAGCAAAGCGTACCCTGTCTATCGAGGGAAGTGACTTCTTTTCTCTGACTTGTTGAACGGCCTCATTATATATCTTCTCAGTAATAATATCGGGCTGCATAATCATAGCTGTCCAGAGCCAATTGCTTTTATCGTCTTGTTTAAAGTCTGCCATATTTTCCGTCCACCACAATCCTTCAAGTGGCATGACGCCGTAGTCATTGCCGTACTTAAGTTTGCTGGTGAATTTTATCGTGTAGGCGATAGGGTAAAGAGTTTGGATCGCATCGATGTACTCCTTACTACTATTTGGGTCGCCGGCCCCATCTATCATGATAAAGTTCATTTTTGGCACATGCACGACAGATGGCTTACCAACCTTTCCACTGTAAAGATGTTTGAGCTCTTTCTTATAATCAAATTTATTCATTATATGAGCCTCCTTTGAAGAAATAGTAGCTCGGGAGCGGAGTTTATGCAATGACCCTGGTCACACACCTCATAAAGCGGCCACTATTTGCTTGAGCTTTGCCAAATTGTTGCCCCTTCAGTATAGGTTAAATTAAGTGCGAAAAGCATAACAGGCAAAGTCGTAGCCATAATCTGATTCTTAGGTGATGCTTTTCAAATCTCTATCAATCCTGACCGTCTATGCTCATTATTGTCGCGAAGTATGGTACCTAAGGCAAGCCAGATACTTATACCATCCACTGCGCCTAAACGACCCATATGTAAAACCACTCCACAATCTTCAATATCTAATGTGAAATTTATGAAATGCTTACCAAAATATTTCTTGCACAAGTTTTCTATTTCGGCTGCGGTGAGTTTGGTATCAAAATCAATTTGGAAATGCGGATACCAGTGATCGTGCTTAGTTCGGTTACCTTGCTTCAAAACCAATTCAAATAGGCTTGAGTCCTCAGTAGTCTTATCGCCGATAAAAAACCATCGCACTCCTGATGTATTCGAGATTTCTTCATACAATTTGTTGGTAGTGTCAGCAACTGCTTCTTTATAAATTTGGATTTCGTTCGCTATATCTTTACGTATGTACCCAACCCCCACATGATTCAGACCCGTAATCGAGCTATTAATAAACTGAAGAAATGCGCTAAGTTGTTCAAAGTCAATCGGGCTATCGTTCGACAAATGATTTGAAGCCAACTTCTCTCCCAAACTTTTATTGAGTAGCTCAATATTTTCTCTACTAATAGCGCTAATCTGACTATCTTTACTACCAATATAGAATTTTTCTGACCGATAGTGCAAGTTTTGACTAATTGAGGGGTTGTTTAAATTTGAGATAAGACTAAGGACTTTATGTAGGGTTTGGTAAAATGTGACTGCTGTTGTATTCATAATCTTCATTCTAGAATTTATAAATATATAAACAAGGGCAAAAACAAAAAGACCTCCCAAGAAATCTTTTATATCTGTTATGCCTGGCCGAGGCTAGTGGACGTATTTCGAACCAATGAAGACGTATCCAAAGAGAACATAAATCTATCGTTCAGTTGAGTCTTCACCTTCAATTGATACTAATGTGCCTTCATAGCCTCGAAACGTAAATTCACCCTCGGAATACGGTGCCCAAAAATCAACGGCTTCATCTCTCCCTGCCTCATCTAACGCATCGACAGCTTCATAGCCACTGATCGAAACAGGGTCTGGATTACTTTTTTCGTTAAAACTAAGGAAGTCAAAATATTCAATCTGTCCGAATGCAAGCTTTGCTAGCGCGCGTTCACGAACCGGTAGGGTAATACCTACCCATTGTTCACGTATGGAAGCAGGGGCAGCACCTTCTGGTATTTGGTCTAATGTGAAAGTTGCAAGAACAGGCCCATATAGGTGTGTTAACTCTCGTGATACGTCAGGGGGTAAATCTCTCATGTGTGTATTGTGGCAGTTACACATTGCCTCTGCAAGCATAAACGAAAAGACTTCGAATGGAGTCTTTAAGCATAAGCGTCTTAATTGAGGTGGAGGGGTTCAAGTCACACCCCGCGAGTTCACAACTGATGAGCCTAGAATAGTCGTTTACTACAGCTACTCGCTTGCTTTTTAAGTAAAATAGAGGGACTATAGAGAGATACTAGGGGGCACAATATTATGAGACAACGGACATTTATGACATGGGCAGGCACAGTGGCTGCATTTATATTCGCTGCTCTCGCTGGGCTAGCACTGACTGATCAGACTTCTATTATACGCGTGTCTGTGGCCTTCTCGGTTGCAGCCGTTTTACTAAATCTTATTGCAGTCCCGCTTTTTCTCGGTGGATTGAAACACTTTAATGTTGAGTTACGGCAAGCATACATTATTCTGTGTGTCGGCATCGGATTATTTGGACTGGCACAAATGCAACTTCCACTTGTCAATTTATATGGACTGAGTTTTTGGGTAGATTCAGGAGCCCTCGCTGTACCATATCTTGTGGGCGTAATCTGTATATTCTGGAGTATGAGATCACTTTCAAAACTACTTGCGATTAAAAGCCTATGGCGTTCTGTGGTGCTCGCTTTACTCGTGACAGTAATTATATCTTTGGCTGCCTCTTTCTTGCCTCACGTAGAAGTAGTGACCGATGAGCTGACATATAATATCGCCATATCGCTGACCATTTGGAATTCTGTATTTATTACTTTTGCCGCCATCCTCGCTTTTAAGATTCGTCAAAAGATTGGCGCAATCTACGAAAAATCGATGAGCTGGCTCTTGAGGGCGCTGGCTATTCTGTCGTTTGCAGGATGGCATTATATTGTAGTGCAGTTGCTTTTTACGGTGAATGACTGGTACTACGACTATAGTATCGCCATCATACCTTTTATTATGGGCGCGTTCTCGCTGGTTGTGGCTGGTTTTATCTTCGGCTCGATTAACTTATCTGCTATCGCACCGTCGGCACAGCAATTGATTGCCACGAAATTACTGACAACTCTGACACTAGCTCAAGAATTCCACATTATTATGTATATGACTAATCTAGTATCAAACCCTGAAGACATAAGTGACATTATGGATGAAGTTCACCTTTTTTCTTCGAAAATGTTGGCCGATCCCTCGCTTTCGCCTGAAGATCTGAAGAAAGTCAGAGGACTATATATAAAACTTGAGGAGTATCTACTGCACTGTGATCCGATTCGAGTATTTACCCAAGATGAGCTGCGCGCACGTATCGCTAAACGATTTAGCCTCAGCAGTTCGGTTCAAACGAATCTTTGGAGCCAAGATATAAAAAAGGTAGTTAGCAATTGAAAGCAGGCTCCATTACGTGAGTAAGATGATTGCCTTCTCGTTGTTTCGTTTCACAAAACCTGGTGTTCGGATTCCGATTACGAGACTATAGAAAATGACCGAGCAAAAACTCGGTCATTTTCTATGGCTGGGGTGGAGGGATTTATTAATACATTACTTCTGGCTGGGATGGAGGGATTCGAACCCCCGAATGCCAGGACCAGAACCTGGTGCCTTACCACTTGGCGACATCCCATCATGCCAGAAGTAATGTATTAATTGTTAATGATGGATTCGAGTCACGTTCCTCTGGCCAACGGAATTTCACGATTGGCAAGCCAGTTGCCATCGGAAAGTTCCCTTGCAAACTGCCACTGGCAGTTCTCACCCCGAATGCGTGGACCAGAACCACGTGCCTTACCACTTGGCAGAATTCTGTCAAATCTTTGATTTGTACAGAATATAGCCGATGTTGGAATAACTTCGTTAGTCTAACATCGAGGCGTTCACATCCATCGGCGCACTAGAAAATTGTACTATAGAATACGGTTTACCTCAAGTAGGAGGCGAGAGCGCAAACCTAACTAGCCGATAGCCATTTCTCCGTAGTATACTGATTATAGTTATGTATGAACTGCTCGTAAAACTCATCGCCGATGGCGCCGTGGTGGCGGTGGCTCTTATTGCTGCCTGGGCGCTGCTATTTTTAGTACCCAACAAGCAAAAGTTTGATGCCTACGCCCGCATCGTGATGGCCGGACTCACAGCTTACCTGGTAGCAAAGCTCGTGGCAAGTATTTACCAGCCAGAAGCCGAGCGGCCGTTTGAGCTACTGGGCTTAAACCCTGGTGCAGCGTACCTGAATAACCCTGGCTTTCCCTCGGATCACGCCCTATTTGCTATGACCCTGACTCTCGCAGTGTGGTTTGAAACCAAACGCCGGAAATTATCCATTTTCCTTTTGGTCTTGACACTCGTAATGTGTGTTGGCCGCGTGCTGGCACTAGTACACACGCCGCTCGATGTGATCGGCGGCGTACTGTTCGCGCTCGCTGGAACGGTCTGGTACGACTGGAAGCCACTGCGTCTTCGAAAAAAGAACCATGACACCCACTCGCATAAAACTCAAAAATAAGATACAATATCTTTTAGTAAAGGAGTGAGTAATGGTAAAAGTCCTGAGTGACACCGAACCACCAGTAAAGATAAGTGCTTGGCAAGACGAAGTCTCAGCCTTTGTTAGTGGTGCGCTCGTCGGGCTCGCGACCTGGATTTTGACGTACTTACTGAGTGAATATGTCATTGGCGTGATAGCCTGCCGTAGTGGCAGTAGCTTGATCGGCTGTGATGACAGCACGGCCGTCTCGGCTGGATTTGCCTTGATTTTCGCCAGTCTCGCCGGACTCACATTGCTAGTGCGCCGCCGTGTTTTTCGTCCGCTACTGGTTGTGCTAGCAGCCACCATCACGCTGTGGGGTATAAATGGTTCGTGGCTTGAACAGCGCACGCTCGGCAATGTGCTTCTTACCGTCCTTATAATGGGACTTATCTACTTGATGTTTGCCTGGTTTGGCAAAATTCGTCAATTTGGTGTCGCTATCGCCGCTACTGTGGTGCTTGTCGTGCTATTCAGATTAATCCTCAGTCTCTAGGGTGATATACTAGTCATATGGAGCCTATGCTTATTTTATTACTGGTGGCCGTGGTGCTGGGATTTGGTATCGTGATTGCGATTTTGAACCAGCGCATGAAAGAACTCAAAAACAGTGGGTCTGTCGAGATGATGAAGTCGGATGTGACAGAACTATCGCGCAATATTAATCTACTACAGCAGTCGATGGGCGATAAGCTGGAGCGAAGTAGTAACGCCGTGCAGACTTCCATGCAAAAGCAGCTGAGTGAAAGTGCCAAGCTGGTAAGCGACGTGACCCAGCGCCTGGCCAAGCTCGATGAGACCAACCGCCGCGTGGTGGACGTCGCCGACGAGCTCAAGACCTTGCAAAATGTGCTGCAGAACCCCAAACAGCGCGGTGTCTTCGGTGAGTACTACCTAGAATCAGTGCTCGATAATATCTTGCCACCAAAGAACTTCCAGATGCAGTATAAATTTAGCGATGGTGAGATCGTCGATGCGGTGGTCTTTTTAGAAAAAGGCCAGATTTTACCAGTCGATAGCAAGTTTAGCCTGGAAAACTACAACCGGATGGTCGGAGAGGCAAGTAAGCCCGAGCGTGCCAAACTGCTCGCGAAGGTACGAACCGACCTGAAACTGCGCATCGATGAAACCAGCAAGTATATTCGCCCCAGCGAGAATACGATGGACTTTGCGTTTATGTTCATCCCGAGCGAATCGCTCTACTATGATCTGCTGATTGGTGATGTGGGAACTGGCTCCAGCGCCCGCGATCTGATCGAGTATGCCTTCAGGGACAAGAAAGTTATTATCGTCAGCCCCACGAGCTTTATGGCCTATCTACAGACGGTTCTGCAAGGCCTCCGTAGCCTGCAGATTGAAGAACAGGCCAAGGATATCCAGATACGGGTAGGGAAGCTCGGCCAGCATATTGGTAAGTTTGAAGATTACATGCAGAAGCTTGGCAATTCACTCGGCACGACAGTGAATCATTACAACGCCGCTCATAAAGAGCTTGGGAAAGTCGATAAAGACGTGATAAAGATTGCCGCTACCACAGCAGGTGTCGACCCGCTGCTAATCGAAAAGCCCAAACAAGATAGCGAATAAAAAATATCCCGCCCTGGTAGGCGGGATATTTTATTGAAGTGCTTCTTACGCGTCTTTAGGGTTGAAGCGTTCTGAGGCGAGTAAATCGCTCAGTAAGAATCCAACGGTAGCACCAAGTACGCTCGCGAGAACGTAGACGGTAACTGGCCATACAGAGTTGAAGTCGAGGGCTTGCACTGCCACAGCAACCGCAGGGTTGAGGACGGTAGTTGCACCGACAGCGACAGCAGCTGAGCCAGCCACAAGTAGGGCTAGGAAGTAGCCGATACCGTAGGTAAATGCTTTGGTCGATAGCTCAAGCTGACGACGGGCACCAGCCACAGCAAAGCCGAGGATAGTTGCACCAAATAGTTCAGCGAAGAACACAGTCCATTCTTTACCTTCTGTAAGCGGGTTAGCGCTAAACAGTTGTGCAGCTGTCTGGCCGTACGCGGCAGCCTGCTGGCTGACTTCTGGAGCTTGGCCGATGAAAGCGTTTAGCACCACGAGTGCGAGCATCGCACCGAGTACCTGAGCGACAATGTAGATAACAGCACGAAGGGCGGTAATCTTACGGGTAACCCATGCAGCGACGGTAACGGCTGGGTTGACGTGTGCGCCTGAGAGGGCACCAACAGCCAGCACGATACCGACCATTGCGAAGAGCACGATAATCGGTTGGCCTTGGCCAGCGACAAAAGCACCTGCGAGCAGGAAGGCTCCAACAAATTCAGCGACGGCAGCACCAATGTGCATTTGGCTGACAGAGCGTACGCCTGCGAACCTACTGCGTGATGATGTGGCTGAGACTGCTTTAACGGTTGTTACTTTAGTGGTTTTCGCCTTGGTCGAAGCAGCCGGAGTTGCTTTCACCTTGGTGACAGACTTCTTAGAAGAAGCAGTTTTTTTAGTTGCCATTTGTTATTTCCCTCCTTATATAGAAATATGGGTATAGTATAACACATACAAAATGAGAAAAACACAAGTGGTATAC
>Ga0172380_10005483_pt1 | contig 15353 bp, 28 predicted proteins | sample Leawe162metaG_FD_119747 | JGI IMG/M metagenome (GOLD analysis project Ga0172380, IMG submission 119747) | Leachate microbial communities from a municipal landfill in Southern Ontario, Canada - Leachate well 162 metaG | ecosystem: Engineered > Solid waste > Landfill > Unclassified | place...
CTTCTGGCGAGTGCCCGTTCTGCGGCAGCCCGCTCGTTGCCGACTGGCGTGTACGTGTCCCGGCCGCCGACCTTGCGCCGGATCAGCCACTGGCAGCCGCACTCATCCCATTCGGGGCGCTTGTGCCGGCATCTCTTGACGATGGAGGCGATAGATGACCCGGGGTAGACAGGGGGCAGACGTGGCCGAGAACCCTCTCACCATGCGGGATCTCGCGCAACCACTAGAAGAGCTGGGTCTGTCCGTTTCGGCCGGATCCGCCTTCGCTGACGCCTATCTCACCAACATCACCCGGGGGCAGACGGGGGTAGACGCCCGGCACTCTGCGCCCAACCGGCTCGGCCAGACGGTCAACGACCTCTACCTCCAGCGCGAGGCGATCTGGTGCGATCGGTGGGCGCAGTGGCTCGCGGGGCGGCGGTCGTGACGCCCGAGCAGCGCGCCCGGTACGAGGCGTTCCCGCGGCCGGAGACGCCCGGCCCGTGGAAGTGGTCACTGCTTACCGAGTACGCAGGGACGCTGACTACCAAGACGCTGCGGTCGATGACAGCTACCTACCCCCGGTATCCAGGCGTTCCGGTGGGGGTTCTCAGGATGACCGCGCGCCACGCCCCCGGTGCTAACGCCCCGTACATCCGCGACGACGACGCCGCCTTCATCGCCGCCGCCCCCGAGATGCGCGAGGCGATCGACGTGCTGCTGGCCGAGGTGGCGCGGCTCGCGGGGAGGTCCGGGCGATGAGCATGGCGATGCCGTTCAACAACTACCGATACCCCGGTGCCGTCGATGCATGCCGTGACGGTCGCCACGTCGAGCACTTCGTAACCCACAACGATCCCGGTCCCCAACTCGGGCGGTGTGGTGAGTGCGGCGTGGAGTTGTGCCATTCGTTCCTGCCGGCCTGGCCCGGGGAGACGTGGGAAGGGGTGCTCTGCACCCTCCCGCACGGGCACTCGGGAAACCACCAGAACCGCCACGTTGGGCAGTGGTGGGCGCGATGAGCGCCCTGACCCCGTACCGGCAGTCGCAGATCGACTACGCGCGCCGCGAGCTGCACTACGCGCTGAGGCGGCTGGACATCGCGGAGGACCAGGACGCGCGGGAACAGGCCGTCCGTCTGATGCAGGTCGCCGCGTGCGCCCGCCGGCTGGCCGAGTTGGCGGAGCGGTACGACGTCTACCTGCAGGGGAAGTACCGATGAGAGGGACGACGATCATCGACGGCGAGGTCGTCGCCCATTGCCATCCCGAGTACCACGGCTACCCGGTCGGCTCCACGGCATACGAGCTTCACACCGGGCGATGGATGTCCGATCAGACGCTGAACTTCTGGATGCGCTGGCTCCGGGCCATCCGCGAGGGGGTCATCTGATGAGAGGCGTCCCGATCATCCTGCCTGCGGACGTCCGCCGGGCGCGCGGCATCCCCGACGAGCCTCTCGAGGTGGTGTCGGTGTGGGCGGTGGGCGACGGGCTGCGAGATCTGATGGTCGCGGTGATCGGGTCGTTGGACGGGCGCAAGTGGCGCGTGCCCAGGGTGCGCGTCGAGGACGCCCAGGCATGGCTAGACGCGGCGCAGGGGCGGCGGGCGTGAGCCTCGCCATCGGCCTCGACGTCTCCGAGCTGCGGATGGGATGGGCGGTCGTGGACTACGACACCCAGGCGCCGCTGGCGCTCGGCGTGGAGAACCTGCGCGAGAAGGACGGCGGGTACCCGGAGGATCAGGTGCTCCATGCGATGCGCGCGATCTACACGCGGCTCACTCACGCGTACTCCGAGTGGCGCGACGAGGCCGTCTACGTCGTGGGCATCGAGGACGTGTACCGGGGGCCGTCGATCAAGGGGACGATCCGGCAAGCGGGGATCGTGGGCATGGCGACGATGGCCGCGCGCGTGGTGTTCGGTTCGTCGGTCGTCTACTGGCCGATTCCCAACGGGACGTGGCTGAAGCCACTCGGGCTCGACAAGACGAGCCAGGTCAAGAGCGCCGTCGTCAAGGCTGAGACTCTCGGATGGGCGACGGCCGTCCTCTACAACGCGGGCCATCAGCTTGATGAGGGGCTGGAGCAGGACGCCGCCGACGCGCTCGGGATCGCCACGGCCTGCGCGATGTTGACCGTCAAGAAGGACGCCGCATGACCTCCACCCAACTCCCCCTCGGAGTGGACCCGGCCGTCCACGAGCGCGCGTTGGCGCTGGTCGCCGAGCTCACCGAGCAGGTCGCCGACGAGATCGCGGCCGGCGAGAGGCAGGCGGCGATCGTCTTGGAGCTGTGGCGTCTCGTGGAGCAGGTCTGCCCGGAGTGCCGGGCGATCATCTCCGAGGCTATGCGGGGGGAGGTGGCGTGAGGTACCGGACGATCGTCGCGGATCCGCCGTGGGCGTACAAAGAAGGGTGGCCGTCGAGTCCTGCCCGCATCCCCGCAGGCGCGATCTTCGACGGGCGGCGCATGCCGATGAAGTTCCCGAGCATGACCGTCGCTGAGATTTCCGCTCTCCCCGTGGAGGATCTCGCGGAGCGCGATGCCCACCTCTACCTCTGGACGACCAACCGCTACCTGCGGGATGCATTTGGCGTGATGGAGGCGTGGGGATTCCGCTATTCGCAGACCCTCATCTGGGCTAAGACGCCGATGGGCAAGGGGCCAGGCGGGGCGTTTGCCCAGAACGCCGAGTTCGTCTTGTTCGGTCGCCGTGGCTCGCTTCCGCACATCGTCAAGCAGGACACGGTCTGGTGGAACTGGAAGCGCACGACGGTCCATAGCCGCAAGCCCGAGGGCTTCCTCGACATGGTCGAGCAGGTCAGCCCCGGGCCGCGGCTGGAGATGTTCGCCCGGCGCAACCGCCTTGGCTGGGACACCTGGGGCAACGAGGCCCTCCAGCACGTCGAGATGGGCGGGGCCGCGTGACCGACCTCGGCACATGGCGGGCGACCGCGCACGACGCCCGGGGATCCGAGGGGCGGTTGAGGGCCGTGTCTGGTGATACCATCCGCATTGATTCCGCAACAGACACGGAGCGAACCTGACGATGGAATACGGGCGCTTGAGCGGCAAGCTGCACAGCGACGAGGACTGGCTCTCGATGGATGATCGCGGCCGCGCTCTCGTCGTCTCTCTCTGGTCCTGGGCGATCGACCACGAGAAGGAGGACGGCATCATCGGCGCGAGCGTCGTCCACGCGATCAGCGCCAGCCTCGGGCACGACGGCCAGGGCTCGCACATAAGCGGCGTGGCCGGAGTCATCGACGAGGTAGTTGCCTGGGGCTTCCTCGACGACTCACCCGAAGGCGCTTACCGGATCACCCGCTGGGAGGCTCAGTCTGAGTTGATCCGGTCGGCACGTCAGCGCCGCGAGAAGGAGCGGGAGCGGTACCTCCGGAGAAAGGAGGGGCGCGGCTGATGGCCTACATCCAGATTGACGACGGCATGGCCGAGCACGAGAAGATCGAGGCGCTGTCGGATAAGGACTTCCGCGCCCACTTCCGGGCCATGTGCTGGGCGGCGCGACGGTCAACCGACGGCCACATCCCGGCTCACATGCTAGGGAATCTGCGCATGAACGCGGCGCAGGCGGGCCGTCTCGTCAGTGGCGGCGTGTGGGAACTCAACGGCGACGGTTGGGTAATCCACGACTGGCTCGAGTTCAACCCGCCGCGGGATCCGGTCGAACGCGAGCGGTGGATGGCGGCACGTCGTCAGCGGCGTAGGCGCAGCGTTCAGGCGTGACGGAAAGCGTGACAACTGGCGTGACGGTAACCGTGACAGGAGCGTGACGGTATGCGTGACATGAATCGTGACAGGACCGTGACGTGACCGTGACCTCGCGCGCCTGGGGGCGCCCGCGGCCGCGCGCGTCCCGCGCGCCTGGGGGCGCCCGCGTGCCCCAGCCCCCACCCCCTAAGAACAACAGCTTCTCTCCCGCTGTTCCGTCCGCCTCTCACTTCCGGGTGAGCGCATGACGACCGAACAGCGGGGAGATGGTCTCTCCTTCGATCAGGTCGTCGCGGCTTCCGTGATCCGTCTGCGCCGGCTGTGGCCCAGGCAGCTCGACGGACCGGACATCATCTCCGAGTACCGGCGGGTGCTGACCGAGGCGCCCGACGCTCCGACACTCACGGCCGTCGTGGACAGGGTGATCGACGAGACGAGTGACGGCTACCTGCCGCGACCAGGAGCATTCGTAAAGGTCATCGCCGAGGCGACCGCTCGTGGCCGGCGGGAGAAGCTGCCGTCGAAGATCCACAGTCGCTCGATCGACGAGGCGGCGCTGATCGATGCTCTGGCCTACCTGGAGTCCGTGAAGGGGACGGACGACGAGGACTTCGCGGAGGGCCTCATCATGTCGATCCGCAAGCGGCTTCCCGATCGCGGGGCGACGGTCGAGGCACGCGGCGGAGTGAAGTTCGTGAGGGCCGATCCCTACCGCTACGACCCTCCCGGCACGGTGAGATTCGCCGTGAGGCAGCCGGACACGTCGGACGGCTACGAGTTCCCTCGAGGACCGCTGAACGGAGGCTCACGGTGAGCAGACGCAGGCAATGGACGGTGGCTCTCGTCATCGTGCTCGCGCTACCCGCCGTGGCGCTTGCGCCGGACGCGCCCGCCAAGCCGGCGCCGTGGTGCGAGGGCTCCGGGGAGAACTACTGCAACCCGTCCCGGGAGCCGCGACTCGATCCCGTGCCGCCGGATGCGTTGCCGATCGCCGTCCGTCTGCGCGTGCAGCTCGGCAGGGAGCGCGCTGCCCACCGGGGCGAGGTGCGCCGGCTGAGAGCGCAGATCGTCCTGCTGGAGAGCCGTCCGTGACCCGTGGTGCCAACCAGACGGTTGCAACCCGTGGTGTCTGCGGAAAGTGCGGAGAGGTCCACGAACGCTGCTCGGGCCACAACGTCTCCGGCCTTCCCTGCCGCCGTTACCCGACCGCCGGCGCCAACGTCTGCATGAAGCACGGAGCCGCTGCTCCCCAGGTGAAGGCAGCCGCCCGCCGCCGCCTCGCCGAGTCCAAGGTGCGCAAGGCGCTAGACGAGGTGGAGATCCGGGAGGTCGACAACCCGCTCGCCGAGCTTCGCAAGCTGACCGGGGAGGTGGTGGCGTGGAAGGACGTCCTCGCATCCCACGTCGCCAACCTCACCGAGCAGATGCGCTACACCGACGACAAGGGCGCAGAGCAGCTCAGAGCCGAGGTCGCCCTGTACGAGCGAGCCCTCGACCGGGCCGGGAAGTTCCTCGAGATGTGGGCGCGACTCGGAATCGACGCGATGCTCGCCGAGATGACGGTGCGCGTCACCGAGGGCCAGGTCGCCGCGCTCACCAGGGGGCTCGACGCCTACCGCACGGCGGCCGGCGTCGGTGAGTACGAGCACCAGGCAGGGCTGGCCGCGCTGGCGAAGGAGATGAGGCGATGAACGCACCGGCGATCATCGGGGGGATCGGGTTCGGCGCCGTCCTCTACATCACGACGCACTACTGGCCCGCCCGCAAGGGATGGCTGGTATGGCTCACCGGCCTGGCCGTCCTGATCGCATCGTCTGGGGCGATCAGGTGGATCGTCGGGCTCTACGGCGAGATGAGCTGGACCTACTCGCTGATCGGCCTCGGGCTGGCGTTCGCCGTCGGCATCGTGGACTCGGCGCTGCGCCGCCGTGGTGTCGTCGAGGCGTCGTTCACCGGCACCCCCCCGGATATTCGCCACCTGCGCGTCTCGGGGCGCATCTACGCTGCAATCTGGCCCCGCAGGATGGGCGGACGCACTTCGCTTGTGCGCGTCGATGGCGACTGTGACCGGCGCTGGTCAGGGGTTCGGATCGGACGCCTCGTCGTCGCGGTGCGCATCCCGTGACCACGGCCCTCGACCCGGCCATCGCCGCCTTCGTTGACCGCATCGACCCGAGGCCCACCGGGCACCTGATCGACCCGGTGGGATGGATGCGCGAGCGCCTGAGAGGTTTCTGGTGGTCGAAGCAGATCGAGATCGCCGAGTCAGTCCGCGACCACCCGCGCACTGCCGTCCACTCGGCCCACGACCTCGGCAAGTCGAAGATCGGTGCCGACATCGCGTGCTGGTGGGTGGACTCGCACCCGGTCGGCGATGCGCTCGTCGTCTGGACGGCCCCGACCTACGATCAGGTTCACGGCATCCTCGGCGAGGAGATCCGCAAGGACCACCGCACCGCGGGGCTTCAGGGCAAGGTGACGCTCTCCGACTTCTGGACGATCGGGGACGTGCTGGTCGGCCAGGGGCGCAAGCCGTCCGACCACAACCCGCACGGCTTCCAGGGCCGCCACAAGCGCTGGGTGCTGGCGATCATCGACGAGGCGTGCGGGGTCGCCGCGCAGATGTGGAACGCGGTCGAGGCGATCACGACCAACCAGGACTGCCGCATCCTCGCCATCGGCAACCCCGACGACCCGAACACCGAGTTTGAGAAGGTCTGCCGGCCAGGCTCCGGGTGGAACGTGATCCACCTCGACGGCCTGGAGTCGCCGAACCTCACGGGCGAGCCGGTCCCCGAGTGGCTGTCGCCGCTGCTGCTCGATCCGGCGTGGGTGGAGGACAAGAAGCGCCGATGGGGCGAGGACTCGCCGATCTACCGCTCGAAGGCCCGCGGCCTGTTCTCCGAGGATGCGAAGGCGACGGTCGTTCCCGCCTCGTGGGTGGCCCGCTGTCGCATCGGGCGCGACTACCACAACCGCGACCTGGAGACGCGCGGGCAGGGAGTGGAGCTCGGCGTTGACGTGGGTGCCGGCGGCGACGAGACGGTGATCGCCGCCAAGCTCGGGCCGCTCGTGAAGATCGTCCTGCGTGACCGCAACCCGGACACGATGAGGACGACCGGGCTCGTGGTCAACGCGATCCGCGACCTCCGGCCGTGGCGGGTGAAGCTCGACGTCATCGGCATCGGCAAGGGCGTTGTCGACCGGCTGAACGAGATGAAGGCGGACGGCCACCCGGACCTGCAGGACGTGACGATCGTCGGCGTGAACGTCGGCGAGCGGTCATCGCACCCCGAGCGGTTCGTCAACCTGCGCTCGCAGATCTGGTGGGACGTGGCCCGCGAGCTGTCCGAGCACGGCGGCTGGGATCTCTCGGAGATCGACGACGACACCGCCGCCGAGCTGGTCGCCCCCGCCTACACCTTCGACTCATCCGGCCGGATCCGCGTCGAGCCGAAGGACCTGACCCGCGAGAAGCTCGGCCACTCGCCCGACTCGGCTGATGCCGTGAACCTCGCCGCCTACTCGCCCGCCTCGGGGGAGACGGCCAGCCTGTCCACCCTCCCGCCCTCGCAGGGGACGGTCGTCCGGCGCGGCGACCTCGTCCTTCGGGGCCGTCAATACATCGACCGGGAGTGAACGGCATGGCTCTTACCCGCACAGAGCAGATCACGACCCTGCTGCGCTCCCTGTACGACTACCTTCCCGATCCGAAGACGGCGAGCTACGGCGATCTCCCCGGACCGGCCCCGACCGCCAAGGCTCCGTGCAAGCCGTGCGGGGGAGTCGGCTCCTTCGGCAAGGTCAAGCGCCCCTGCGCGGCCTGCGAGGGGACCGGCGAGGTGATGGTTGACGCCTACACCGGGGAGCCGGTCGGCACCGAGGGGCAGAAGGTCAAGGCCGCGTCATCACAGCGCATCGACGCCGAACTGGCGAAGCTGGCGAGCAACGAGGAGATCCGCCGGGGCCGCACGCTCGACGACCCGTTCGCCTGGGAGGCACGCCGCATCCGCTACCGCCAGGCGGGCAGCTACGCGTCCATCGAGCGGGCCCTCGACTCGCTGCGTGCCAACGAGCCCGACCTCTGCTCGGTGGTCATGGCGACGACCGTCTACGGATGGGCGTCCGTGACCGACGCGAACCGTCCGATGCTCGAGCGCGCCCTCGAGTTCATCGCGCGCCGGATGCCCCAGGAAGTCCGCGTGCCCAAGTGGGTGACCGACCCCCCCCCGAAGGTGGAGCGCGAGTGGCCGGCGGGAGGAGGGTCCAAGCGCAACCACTCCCCGGCCAAGGACCGTAACGCCACGATCATCGACCTGTCGCGCCAGGGGAAGAAGGGCCGGGAGATCGCGGAGTACGTCGGCTGCTCGGCGGCCACCGTCTCTCGCGTGCTGCGGTCCGTGGACCTCGCGGGCACGGCCGCCTAGGATGGACGGCATGAAGACGTGCCAGCGCATCGACGATGACATCTGCGGCCACGCGATCTACGCGGGCGACCAGCGGTGCCCGACCTGTGGGCGCCGCCTAACGATGCTCGAGTCATCGCGGAACCTCTCATCGGCTGCGCGCCTCCTCGGGCGGGTCTTCGAGCGCAACGCTAGGGAGCTGCCCAGGAAGATCGCTCAGATCGGACGCCTAGGATGAGCGCGATGGACGTCCTGATCTTGGTCGTCGTACTGATTGTCGACATGGTCTTCGTCGGCGCGCTGATCGTCGACATACTCGAAGCTCGACGCCGCCCGGACCCTGACGATCCCGACCTCGTTTGGGTACCAGGGGTGCGTGACGGCCCTCCATAGGCCGCTTGACACGCCCACGGGTCGTCGGCATGATCCCCAGAAGTTGCATTACTCGGGGAGACGGACCGACCCCGAACGTAGCCCCTGAGCCCTCCGGCCCGGGGGCCGTCGTCGTTCTAGGGGGCGGTGACGCATGGCGACAGCCCTCGACATGGTCCGCTCCTCCAACGGCCAGCCACCCTCCGCCGACGGCGACGCGCAGCGGTTCCTCGACGAGTGCGCGGACATGGGCGCCGACCGCGTTGACGCCTTCACGCTCTATCGCGAGTTCTACGAGGGCGACCACGGCGTCGAGCTGACCGACAGGGCCAGGGAGTACCTGGAGCGCAAGGGCGTGCGCTGGTCGGAGAACTTCTGCGAGCCGATGGTGGACATGGTCGGCGAGCGGCTGACCGTCACCGGCTTCGACCCGCAGATCGGTGACGAGGAGGGCGGCGACGACGCGCAGGCGCTGGCCGAATGGCTGAAGCGATCCTTCTGGCGCGCCAACCGGCTCGACGAGACGGCGGGCGTCGTCCACTCGATCGCCCTCAGCCGCGGCGAGTCCTTCGGCATCGTCGGCTACGACAACGCCAAGCGCCGGCCGACCTTCTCTTTCAACGCCCCCGAGCGGATGAAGGCGTGCTACTGCGACGACGACCCCGAGCGCATGGAGTACGCGGTCAAGACGTGGGACACCGACGAGGCCGGGCCGTCCAACCCTGACGGACGCCGCGTCTGCCGGATGAACCTCTACTACCCGGACCGCATCGAGCGGTACTACAAGCTGCACTCCTCGCACGGCCGCGGCGGCTGGGCTCAGTGGATGGACGCGCCGGACTCCGCGACTGGCGAGGCAGCAGCCTGGCCGACGCCCTGGGTTGACGCGGCCGGCGGTCCTCTCGGCATCCCGGTCGTCCACTTCCGCAACAGGGCGCAGGGCCGTCCCAACGGGCGCTCGGAACTGGTCGGCGTCGTCCCGCAAAACATGCTGCTGAACAAGCAGGTTCTCGACCTCGCCATGGTCATCGACAACCAGGGCTGGCCGCAGCGGTGGGCCACGGGCGTCGATCCCGCATCGGCCACCTTCAAGACGGCCCCCGGCGAGATGTGGGTGACGAACGCCAAGGACGCCAGCTTCGGCCAGTTTGACACGGCCGACCTCGACCCGATGCTGAAGGCGATCGACGCCACGCTCGGGCGCATGGCCCGCCGCTCGGGGATGCCGCTGCACATGCTGATGGGCGGCGACGCCCCCTCAGGCGAGGCGATGAAGACCGCCGAGGCCCGGCTCGTGAAGCGTTGCGAGGACCGCAGCGTGTCCTTCGGCAACCGCTGGGAGGACGCTGCCCTCATGGCGGTCCGCCTCGCCGCCCTCGCAGGCGATCTCCCCGTGCAGGTTGACCTCGATCAGGTCACGCTCGACGCGCTCTGGGACTCCCCCGAGTCGCGCGACGACAAGGCCGAGGCAGAGACGGCCGTGCTGTACGAGGCCCTCGGCGTCTCCAAGCGCACCCTGCTCATGCGCCTCGGCTTCGACCCTGACCAGGAGGAGGAGCGTCGCGGCGAGGAGTCGGACGCCGCGAGCCTCGCCGCCGCCAAGTTCTTCGACTCGGGCGGGGACACGACGGAGCCGGTGACGCCGCAGCCCGCGCAGACGATGCCACCGGCCGGGGATGCCTGACCTAGTCCACCGCGTACGGCATTAGCTTCTTTCTGAGGGCTGCGGCGGCTTCACCGGCAGCAGCCGCGGAGTCGTAGAAACCAGCGTGGTATCCCTTCCCGTCCATCTGAACCCGGGCTCGCCACTTCGTCCGCTGCCTACACCACGAAACGCCGCGATATCCCGAGGTGTTGGTAGTGAACAGCGGCAGGTTCTGCCCGTTCTGACGATGGTCAACGACCCTCAGGTTGGCGGACCTGTTGTCGGTCTTGTCCCGGTTGATGTGATCGACCTCTAGCCCGTCTCCGCGCTCAAGGTCCATCACCACGCGGTGCATCAGTACTACGCGTCCCCCCAGTTTTCCCTCGACGTAGCCCGCCCTGGTGATGCGCCACGAGCAGGACGAGAGGTACGCATGATCCTGCCGGTCAACAATCGTCCAGCCGAGGCCCTCGCGCGCGCCATTCGTCAGCGGGATACGGTGCTCATGCATTCGGAAGTCTCCCTTCCTGGTGCCACGACCCCGGCGGCGCCAACCGCGCGGGGTCACCTTCCCCTTATTCTAACCGTTCTCTAGATGGCCAGCGACCTCTACCGCCTCGCCCGCGCTGCACGCGCCGAGGCCATGCGCATCGACACGGCGGCATCGGATCGCCTGATGGCGGCCTACGGGGACGTGTACCGCTCACTGTCCGGTGAACTCGACGCGCTGACCGCCCGGCTCGACGCGGCTCGACGGGCGGGCGAGCCGGTTACCCCGGCTCAGCTCTACCAGGAGGGCCGACTCCAGCGGCTGAGGGCGCAGGCGCTCGCCCAGCTTCAGACCGCCGAGGCCCGCGCCCTGCCTGTCGTTCGAGAGGCCATCGCCGCAGCCCACGCGCAGGCAGCAGCGTCCGGCTCCGCGATGGTCGAGGCGGTACGCCCTCCGGGGATTCCCACTCCCATCGCCACCGTCAATCTCGCCGACGCCGCCATCGCTCAGGCCGTCGCATTCACCTCTCCGGGCACGCCGCTCGCCAACCTGTTCGCCGCCATCGCCCCGGAGGGGGCCGCGGCAATCGAGCGGGCGATCGTGACCGGAGTCGCTTCGGGCGCGCACCCGCGCGTCGTCGCCCGCCAGATCGCCAAGGAGATCGGCGGCAACGCGGTCCGCGCCATGACGATCAGCCGCACGGAGATCATGCGGGCCCACCGCGGCGCGGCGATCGAGACGTACCAGCGCCATCCGGCCACGATCCGCGGCTGGGTGTGGGTGGCAGGGCTCGGGGCCCGTACCTGCGCCTCCTGCTGGGCACAGAACGGCACCGAGCACCCGCTCGACGAGGCGATGGCATCGCATCCGCGCTGCCGCTGTGTCGCCGCGCCGCTCACCGTGCCATGGAGCGACCTCGGCATCGACCTCCCGGAGCCTGACCCGATCCCCCTCGGCTCCGATCTCTTCGCCCGCCAGTCGCCCGAGTTGCAGCGCGCGGTACTCGGGGACGCGAAGGTGGACGCCTACCGCGCCGGTCACGTCCGCCTCGAGGACTTCGTCGCACGTCGAATCTCACCGACGTGGGGACCATCGACGAGCGCCGCCGGACTGCCGGAAGCGCTCGCGAACGCGGCGGCTCGCAAGGCGGCATAGCCGCACACGACGCGCGGTAGAGCAGTAGCAGCTCGTCGGCCTCATAAGCCGAAGGTCGCAGGTGCAAATCCTGCCCGCGCAATGCACGACCAGCACGACCACAGGGACGCGGCCAGGCGCCGCCTTCCCACACCCCGAACGAAAGGGACGGTCCAGGTGACCGAGTCCACGACGACCGCTGCCGAGACGGCGACGGACGACACCAGCACGACCACGAACAGCGGCACGCTCACGACCGCCGTCATCAACGCTCCCGGCACGTACACCGTCACCACGGGCGGCGGCGCCCCTCCTCCGGGCGGGGCAACCACGACGACGGCCGCGGGAGACGAGCACGACCCGGCCAGGGCGAAGGCCCTGATCGACAAGCTCCGTGGCGAGGAGAAGGCTGGAAAGGCCGCCGCCAAGGAGCGCGACGAGTTGAAGGCCCGCCTCGACGCCATCGAGGCCGAGAAGCTGTCCGATGGCGAGCGGGTCCAGAAGGAACGCGACGACGCGATCGCCAAGGCGCAGGCCGCCGAGACGACGCTGCGCGACCAGGCGATCCGGCTCGCGGTCTACGGCCAGCGCGACGCCCTCGGGCTCGCATCGGCCGACCTCGCCATCGCGGCTCTCGACCGATCGAAGGTCGAGTTCGACGCCGACGGCCAGCCGACGAACGTCACGGACCTGCTCACCGCGCTCATCGAGCGCGAGCCGATCCTGAAGGGCACGCCGACCAAGGTCGCCGTGCCCGCCACCGACGGCGGGGCGGGCGGGGGCGACAAGCCCCCCGATCTCACCGCCGACGAGCTTGAGGCCGCGGGCCTCACCGGAATGACCCCGGAGCGATTCGCAGCCATCAAGGCTGCGATGGGCGGCAAGCGATCCGTGTCCATCACGGACCTCGTCGCCGCGCTCTCAAAGAAGGGGTAGGACCGCTCCCTCGGGAGCCGCCACCCCCCCAAACAAGGAGAACCCAGCATGGCTGGCTTTACGTTCGCGTATCGCCTGTCGGGTGGCGCTCCCACCATCCAGAACCTCCTCTTCAAGGACACGGAGACCCTCACCAAGGGCGACCTCGTGAACCTGGAGACCGGAGAGGTGGACCTGCTCGCGACCGGCGACACGGCAGCCCTCGGCGTGGTCCTCGAGACCAAGGCCGGAACCGGCAGCACGACCTACATCGACGTGATCACCGACGCCGATGCCGTCTACGAGGTCACCGACGCCAACGCGCGCCTGAAGGGCGCGACGCTCGACGTCGCCGGAGCCACGGGCGCGATGACCGTCGCGACCAGCTCGAACAAGAACTTCGTGGTGCAGGAGCCGTCCTCGGCCACCCAGCCCACGCGCGTCCGATTCAACGTCGGCAAGCACGTCGACAACGTCGCCCTCTAGGAGGTGAGATAGATGCCTGTCACCAGCGGAAATTGGGCGGAGCTTCTCACCCCCCAGACCACGGAAGCCTTCGTCATGGGCTTCACGTCAGGAGGCCGACGCGGCTCCATGATCAACCAGCTCTACGCGATGCCGAACTCGGAGCGAGCCTTCGAGGAGCAGGTCGGCGCCGGGGTGCTCGGATCCAACTGGCCGCGCCTCAACGTGTCCGGCCGAGTCGTCTACGACGAGCCCGAGAAGGGATTCGTCAAGCGGTGGACTCACGAGGAGTACGCCAAGGGCTTCATCGTCCAGCGCAAGATGGTCGATGACAACCTCTTCCCCGAGATCATGTCGATGGCGACGAGCCTCGGCGACTCCGCCTTCCGGAACCGCGAGAAGAGCGCCGCGCAGACGTTCGCCAACGCCTTCTCGGCGGTCACCGAGCAGACCACGCTCGACGATTTCGGATTCCCGATCGGTGGGCCCGACGACGTCGCGCTCTGCTCGGCGGCGCACCCGTACAACTCGAAGGACACCGGTTCGACGCAGACCAACGAGGGCGTCCTGGCGCTGACCGCCGACAACATCGGCACCACGCGCCAGCTCCACATGGCGATCACGGACGACCGTGGCGACATCCTCAACGTGATGCCCGACCTGATCCTGGTTCCGCCGGAGCTGGAGGACACGGCGATCAAGGCCGGCATGTCGCAGCTCGACCCGGCGTCGGCCAACAACACCGTCAACCCCCAGGCCGGCCGCTTCCGCTACCTCGTCTGGCACTACCTCGAGGACGCGAACGCCTGGTTCATGATCGACTCTGAGCGGATGCGCCAGGACCTCATCTGGTACGAGCGCGTCCCGCTGGAGTTCGGTTCGGAGGGCGACTTCGAGACCTTCCAGGCCAAGTACCGCGCCTACATGCGGTACTCGCGCGGGTTCAGGGCGTGGCACTGGGTCTACGGCCAGAACCCGAGCTAGGGAGGGGTCATGACATTGACTCGCTTCCCTGACGGGATCGACGTCGGCTCAGAGGCAGGTGTCGCCGGGACGCTCGCGATCGGCGGTACGGCCGTCACGGCGACCGCCGCCGAGCTCAACATGGTCGACGGCCAGACGCTGAAGTTCCGTGCGGGCACGGTCGTCACCGTGGCTCCGTTCAGCGTGGGCACCGCGGTCACCGGGCTCTCGACGGTCAACGTCATCACGGCGAGCATCGAGGCGGCCGGGACCGGCCTGTCCAAGGTGGCCGTCGGGACGGCGAACGTCATCGGCGGAACGGTCGTCTTCGCGCTCTACGGCACCGCCTCGGCGGCTGCCACGACGGCCGGGACTATCCATTGGATCGCAGCGGGAAGTTAGGGCTTTCGCTTACGCGAGAAGTTCCCGACCCCGTACCGCTTGAACTCCTCATGCCGGTGGTGCGCGACATGCTCTCCGGGCGCCATCAGCATGAGGTTTTCAAGCCGGTTGTCATCCTTGATCTCGTTAATGTGGTGGACGTGCTCGTCGGCCTCCAGAAGCCGTCCTAGCGACTCCTCCACCACCAACCGATGCTCTAGCACGTACCCCCTCTTGTTCGCGGACGGGTGATCCTGGGCGTAGAGGTAGATGTAGCCCTTGTGAGTCACCCTGCCGCCCTTCCAGGCGTGCGCCTGGGAACCTCGGCGCTGCCCAGACGCCTTCTCGCTCATCAGCGCCCTGGTTTCTGGAGTGTGCCTTCGGCCCTTGAACGAGTTCTTCGCCGACTGCGCCTGGCGGATCCTCTCCTTGTGCTCGTCGGTCAGACGTATCTCGGCTCCGGAGTGGAACCAGCAAGTGTCCATTCCGACCATCGGGTGCTTGTTGCACGGCAATCCGGTCGTTTTCGACACGCCTGCGCAGCGCGCGTTCCGGCTGCCCGTATCCCCTTGAGGTGTCATATGCACAGTCTACTGGATCGAGGCCGGGCATGAGCGAGGCGGCCCGCGCCGAGCAGTACGAGAAGCTCTACCCGGGCGCAAGCTCGGATGAGTCTCAGCGGGCCGAGCGGATGGAGCGTCTGGCGTTCAAGGAGGAACGCCAGACGCTGCGCCGCACCGCCCGCCAGCGTGGCGTCGTAGTGCCCGCGCTGCCTTGGAAGGAGCGTGAGCGATGATCCGATGCGAGACCCTCGCCTTCACCGTCGGCACGTCGGTCGCCAACGCGGCCGGCACCTTCATCACCGGCCGTCC
>Ga0172380_10005484_pt1 | contig 15352 bp, 9 predicted proteins | sample Leawe162metaG_FD_119747 | JGI IMG/M metagenome (GOLD analysis project Ga0172380, IMG submission 119747) | Leachate microbial communities from a municipal landfill in Southern Ontario, Canada - Leachate well 162 metaG | ecosystem: Engineered > Solid waste > Landfill > Unclassified | place...
CCATCCGATGAAGTCCGGATCAACGCCACGTTCCAATTGCGCGCGCTCATCTTCGGGATCCAACGGCGTCGACAAAGCGGCGCGAATCGATAGAACCAGACTCGACAACCAGTCGGCCAAGTATTGGGGGAGAGATTTTGGTTCGACGCTCACAACACACTCGCAATAGAAGCACATTGCAATGATACGCTTGTCATTTTTCTCGTCAACGACTCGATGGAGACACGACTCGATGGAGACATATGCCCGGAAACATTCCGTGCTTGGCTGACGATCTTGTAGTGTGTCCGGCTCCCAGTCGGATTGATCTTCATCGGTCAGATCCTCGGCCTCAACGGTCATTGGACGCTTGCTGCTTGAGCGGCAGCAACAATGCGTATTGCTGCCGTTCGCAAATTCATCAGCAAAGAATCCTTGGTGATGAATCCGAGCGGTAGCTTATCGAAAAGCACTACTCACCCATTGTGCTCTATGCGGTCGGTAGGCTGCGACAAAAGCTGCCGTTCAACGTTGCTGACAACCGCCCTGCCTAGGGAGGCGAAGCCGACAGTAGCGGGTCCGGTTGATTGGCGAGTCAGGCCGCACTGCGCTGATAATGATCTTACGACCTCAAGTTGACTGCAAGCCTGCGAAGGATTTCAGTCAGCGCCTTATCGCAGTCCATGACAAGCTGGGTAAAGTGCGCACGCAAGGTACCGAATGTCGTTCTCGCCGCGGATTCGGCTTTCCTCTTCTTGTCAGTCGTTGCATGCCCTCGTACTTCAGTTCGCAGGACATGTAGCCGTTGCATCGGGAGCACGAGTGTCTTTGCCTCATCCTCTGTGCACCCCTTGGCTGAAAGAGCTTCCTGCAAAACGCGGAGAGGTGCCCACTTCTGCTCGATGGGTCGGCCACCATCCTCAGAAATTTCACGGAGTGGTTTAAGTAAGAACCCTTCGACAAGGTACTGATCGAGCGCGAGTACCTCGTCAGCCCACTCCTTCACTGAGTCTGTCGCAGGGTAGCGCACGGCGTCACTCAGGGCTTCCCCGCGAGGCTTCCACCACGAAGGCGGAGACTTATCCATAAAGGATACTGTGTGCTTCAGCGCGCCAAGCGGCTCGTACTCACGATGCCAGTCACCGACTATGTCGGTCTGGTGCGCTCTCGCAGAGATCGAACCCTTGGGCCATTCGTTGAAGGCTTGCCAATAGAGCTGTTCCTCATAGGGTAGATTTGCGAGGTACCCGATGTACGTATGTACCTGCCCGGCCTCGTTTATGTCGTAGGTCTTCAGGTACCAAGCATTTCGGCAGCTAATGCTTCTGTCTTCGAGTGTATATTTTTCCGGGTCCGCTTTGAACCGGTGCAGCACCTCTGCTCGAAAAAATGCTGGCGAAATTTCCCAAGGCAGTCCAGATTTCTGGAAATAGTTGGAAAGAAACTCTGGGCCGCACGATGTTTCGACGTTTACGTCGTTCTTTCGATCGTAGATTTTGAACTTCGCGTAGCTGCGGTTGGTGTTGCTTTCTTCGTCCTTCCACGCTTGCACCAAGTCGCCTACGCTTACCTTGGGACGCATTATGAAGGCGCCGTGGCAGTAGCTGCCTTGCTCGTTCGTGCCCCCGTGATAAAAGAGGTCATTTGCTTCGCGGCTGTAGTGATTGATTTCGCCCCAGCCACCGAAACTCCCCCACTGGACTCGCGTGAAGTCAAACCGCAGTACGAGGCAGGTGTCAGAGAGCGCCATGAAGCTGTCGAGATCCTTGCGTCGTATGGCAACTACGTCGAGGTACTCCCAAGTACTCCCTTTGTTTAGCTGAGTGACCTTGATAACGTCCTCAATATCGCCTTTGGAATCAAGTCGACAATATGCAGTCCGTTCGGGCAAGTAGTGCAGGTCAAGGGTGTGTACCAGCTTCTGGCTTAGTTCGATCGTGGACGGGCCCTCGGTGACGCCGGTGAAGGCTCGTCGAAAGATTAGCTTCTCTCCCCCTTGGAACGACTTGCTGCTGGAACACAGTGGCGCCTCAAGGTACATGCGATGACCTTCGCGACCGCTCCAGACTCTCTGGATGCTCCAACTGTCGTCCGGCATTGGGATGTCGCTATCTTGCAAGTCCTTGCCATCTGGCGGACTGACCTTATCCGTTGGGGCCAGAACGCCGTGAATCAGGACGCTGCGGCCGCTGGCGTATATGACAACCTCGTCACTCTCCGAATTGAGTCTCAAGAAGTTGATTGAACTTTCGGCGCCTACCAACCAATTCTGTGAATCGTCCTTCGGGAGTTCATTTATTTTCTTCAGCTCGGCGAGCTTGAATGGTCTCATCTGGTTCAGCCTGGCGTTGCTGCAACGATTGATTGCTCGCTACGACTGAAGCGCGAGGGCTGGTGTGAGTCAGTGTTGTTGTACGGCCGAATGTGTAGATTGATGGGCCGCCCGACACGGCGCGAACGTGGCGCCGAGAAGCGCAGCTTCTCGGCTGTCCCCTCGAATGAAGGGCTAAGCATCAGCTATACCTGCACCAACACAGCGGCGACGAATACCTCGACATTTGCAACCCAATTTTTGACTAGGGCCGGACTCAATGAGCGAACCATGTGATTGCCTTGACCACCAGCCTCGTCTTTGTCTGCGCGGTGCACAATTTGGTGACGTCGCTTCATCACATCGTCAAGAAGTGGATAGGTGTGATTAACGGCTGCAACGTTCAGGCCAATTTGAGTGAGAAAGCTGCTCACCTCGATGGTGTTGTTGTAGTTCGACCTTTCAAGGTACGAATCGACAGATGCTTTTATTACTTCGTCAACACTCTTACCGCGGTGTGCTGCAAGCGCGCCTAGATTGAACTTCAACGCAGGCCCGTTTCCTACCAGCGGAAACTGCTCAAGAATTCCTACGGCCGCGTTGGGAAACTTCCAGTAAGCCAAGCTGCGGAGAACGTCTTCAACGGAAGCATGTAGCAACACAACTGCTGCTCGCAGTACGTCAGTTTTCTGGTGGCTTCTGCGACCTCGGCCAGCGCCAGCCAACGTCGTTTCGTAAATCGTTACAAGGTTTTGAACTCTTGCAATGTTCAAGGCAAATCGGTCAACGATCGTTTGTTTCATATGAACGCTACCACCTGAGCTTTATGACGCATATTGAATGACGTAGAGATTATCTTACCCGGGTCTCTTTATCAATCAGCAATCATACGGCCAGCGCCGGTGTCAGCTGTGGAGCGATTTCATGGGTGACTGCTTGTGGCCGATCTCAACCGGTGACGAAGTCAAGTTGCCGCTGTAAACCGGCCATCTAGGCCCGAGGCGTCCGGCCCGTCGTTTCGCCCCACTCGCCGCTGGCGCTGAAAAGTTGGATTTCGTCAGGCTTCCTGTGACAACGTCAGTCACCACGTCCAGCACTTTTAGCCATCAGATTAAGATGTAGCCGGCTTCGCTTAAGAACCTGAATATTTCATCTTCGGGCAAGTTGAGCGCTGCTGCCCATTCAGTAGCCAAGTTAGTCGGTGTGATCGTAGCCAATTGTCCGCGGCTGGTGATCGTAGAAATGACCGCCCTCACAATGGTGATATCCAATCCTGTTCGAGCAGATAGCGATTGGCTGGCTCGGAATACATTTTCTCGAGTGGGGAACGATGCGCGCCACATTGCTTCGTTCCCAAAAAGCGGCCTATTTGAAGTAATAGACTCTGCTGGTCTGTCAAGTAGAGATGGTCGAGAGAACTGAAACTCGGCGAGTTCTTGTCGCCTCTTGGAATGCTCCTCCTGACGCTTTTCCTCCGCCAGTTGCCACTCCGCCCTGCGTTGTTCCAATTTGGCGTCTAGCTTGGTCTGGGCCTCCCGGAGAGCTTGTTCCATGCGCGGGTGATGTAGCCAGTGGCGGTTCATCGCATTTTCAAAAAGCGCGACCTCGATTTTGGCGCGAGTCGCTTGCGAAACTTTGAATTCGCTAAGATCGATCTGCAGGGACGAGATCCCGGTGGCAATCAATCGGTCGCGCTTTTCTGGCATCAGTCGGTGGAAAACGGTGATCTCCACGAGTATTTCTCGATCCGCAACTCTTCCAGCAACGTCTGCGGTGACCTCATCCCGTTTTTGACTTGTCTTGCATTCGTCGAGATGCACTGTTTTGGCATTCAGAACATGCATCCGCTCCTCAATGCGCAGCCCAAATGAATCAGTCGCGGATATCTCGATATCAAGAGCCGGCAACAATAGTTCGCGGCGATGCCGAATCATCTGCTTCGCGATCTCGTGGACGGAAACTTCGTAGCCCTGCTGGCAAGCGCCGCCCTTGGCGTGAGCGAAATGCCACTCTCGCTCGGTACCTTGCCGCGCAATTACGGGTCTGTCGCAGCCAGGACATAGACAATTGCACGCTGCACCACGAGGCACCTCGTCAGGAGAAACCAAATTCGAATCCGTAATCCGCGTTGCGAAGGGTAACAACAGCGCACTCATAGCATGAGAACCTGGAATTGATTAGTCATTTGACCGCGCGTGATCGCCGATAGACGGATGCAGGCTGCTTCGTTCACTACACAATGACCGTTAGCATACCTGCTCGTTGAAGGTCGGCTTTCCCATTCCTCGCCCGACTGTTTTGGGCAGAAAGTGTGCGTCGCGGCTGTCGATAACCTGCCGCTCGGATTCTTCGGGCCAGAATTTTTTGCCCGAATTGGTCGAATGGCGGCAAGACGAGCTTCTGCGGCCCCTCAACTAGCAAGCCTTCGATGGCCGTTCTGGCCGATGAGCAGAAATCTGTGCAGATCCCCTGCCCTACTTTCATTTGACATTATCAGCCGAATGCCCGGAACTCGGCCTGGGACTAAACCGCTCGCGCGGTAATGGAGCTTCGTATCTGGGGTAGTGAGTAACCGAGAAAGTGGATCTGTTTCCTATGCTGGGAAATGAGGCACTCCGCCTCACTTCTCGAAAGGAGCAGGGCCATGGACTCAAGTACGCAAACGGTTTCGCCGCTGCGGCAACGCATGATCGATGACATGCGTATGCGCAAGTTCGCCGACAAGACACAGAGTCACTACATCCGTGCCGTCAAGCAGTTCACCCAGTATCTGGGGCGCTCGCCCGACACCGCGAGCGTCGAGGATCTGCGCCGCTACCAGTTGCACCTCGTCGATCAAGGCACGTCACCGGCATCCCTCAATGCGGCGATCAGCGGACTGAAGTTCTTCTTCGACATCACGATGGATCGTGCCGAGCTGATGGCCAAGATGCAGCCGGTGCATCTTCCGCGCAAGCTGCCCGTGGTGCTCAGCCCCGAAGAGGTATCCCGCCTGATCGTCGCCACCGGCAACCTGAAGCACCAGACCGCGTTGTCGCTTGCGTACGGGACGGGGCTGCGCGCCAGCGAAGTGGTTGCGTTGAAGGTCGGCGACATCGATAGTCAACGGATGACACTGCGCGTCGAACAGGGCAAAGGCAGCAAGGACCGCTACGCCATGCTCTCACCGATACTGCTCGAGCGCTTGCGCGTCTGGTGGCGAGTGGCCCGTGCCCAAGGCAAGATGCTCGATGGCGGTTGGCTGTTCCCTGGCCTGAACCCCATTGAATCGCTGAGCACCCGCCAGCTGAACCGCGCCATACATGCCGCTGCCGACGAGGCAAAGATCGACAAGCGCGTCTCGATGCACACCTTGCGCCACAGCTTTGCGACCCACCTGCTGGAACAGAAGGTGGACATTCGCGTGATCCAGGTTCTGCTTGGGCACAAGAAGCTGGAAACGACCGCGCTCTATGCCCAGGTCGCCACCGACCTCCTGCGCGAAGTCATCAGCCCGCTGGAGACCTTGCACCCGGCGTAGCCGCTCGCCATGGGGCGCCTTGCCCTGGAGGTCGCGGACATCTTCCGCGCCCATGGGCCGGCCTGGCGTCAGTCCCAGCAAGGGCACTTGAGTCTGGGGCAACTCAAGGTCATGTCGGCCATCGAACAGTGCCGCAGCGCGGCGCTGGGGGGACATGTGCTGTCCTGCAATGCCTGCACGCATCTTGAGATCAGTTACAACTCCTGCCGCAACCGGCATTGCCCGAAGTGCCAGGCGCGTGCCGCGCAACGCTGGCTGGAGGCCCGTCAGGCGGACCTTCTACCGGTGGAGTATTACCACGTCGTCTTCACCCTGCCGGCGCCGATCAGTGCCATCGCCTACACCAACAAGGCGGTGATTTACCGATTGCTGTTCGACGTGGCCGCCGAGACGCTGGCGACCATTGCGGCGGATCCCAAGCATCTGGGCGCGCAAATCGGTGCCACCCTGGTGCTGCACACGTGGGGATCGGCGCTGACGCATCATCCTCACGTGCATGGCATCGTTCCGGGTGGCGGGCTGTCGCCCGACGGCGAGCGCTGGGTAGCCTGCAGGCGTGGGTTCTTCCTGCCGGTGCGGGTGCTTTCGCGGCTGTTTCGGCGGCGCTTCATCGAAGAGTTGGCAAAGGCGCATCACACTGGCCAACTGCGGTTCTTCGCTGAGTACGCGCCGCTGGCCGACGCGCTGGTCTTCACCGATTGGCTCGCGCCGCTGCGCACCTGCGAGTGGGTGGTCTATGCCAAGCGCCCGTTTGCGGGACCGAAGGCCGTGCTGGCCTACCTGTCGCGCTACACGCATCGAGTGGCGATCTCGAACCGCCGACTGGTGGCCATGGATGAGCGCGGTGTCACCTTTCGCTGGAAGGACTATCGGGCCAAGGGCAGAACGCGCCACAAGACGATGACGCTCGATGCGGATGAGTTCATGCGCCGCTTCCTGCTGCATGTGCTGCCCGCCGGCTTTCACCGCATCCGTCACTACGGGCTGCTCGCCAATGCGGGCCGTCGTGAGAATCTGGCCAGGGTGCGCGCATTGCTGAACGCACCGGCTCTGGCCACGGCGCCTGCAGAGCATGCGTCGCCGCCACCCAGCTTCGTCTGTCGGTGCTGCGGGGCGACGATGATCGTCGTCGAGACGTTTCTGCGCGGCCAGCCGATCCGCGCGCCTCCTTGGCCAGGCGGTTCATCATGAGCGCATGCATCTGTCGCTACGAGCATCCACCGTCGGCTCTTGAACAGCCAGCGCCGATAGCGGACCGTTTCGCCCTTCGCTCGAAAGACGTCGATTCTTGCCGGACGTGCCACGGAAAAATCACGTCCAGACGCCCCAATGCCAGACGTTCGAGCCATGTCATCCCCTCGTCGTCCAATCGAGATGTCGCGCTCCGGCCGACAGCCGCGCTACAAATCCCATAGCGTTCTCGTCGCCGCATCGGCGATCCCCGCGGTTTCCTCCCTAGAGGTTTATCCAACGCCTGCCCGCACGCATCGCAGAATCCCGGCACGTCTGCGCCTGAGGGCAGGCGTCGAACAAACCTAAACCTTTGCCGACATTGCGCCTCTGCTGCACAAGCGGCAGGTATAGAACCATCACCAGACGTAGTCTTGGATGGACTGATAAACAGCAGCTTCAGGTATGTGCTTCGGCGGAATCGTACCCAACGGTCGATGATGCCTAGGATATCTCTGAGCAGACCGAGAATTAACACAGCGAGTACTAGCCATTTGCTATCCGCATCGCTTCACTGAGATGGCACGTACCGTCCTGGTGCTCCCGGCCAACTCCAGCCATTCGCGATCCGAAACCCCAGCAGGTATTAGCGCCTCTCAGATTCTACTTTCATGAGGTAACGTAATGTCCCTGCCTCAGATCGCGCGCAATGATGTCGGTAGCATAGCCTTTGGCAATACCCACTCGATTGATCGCGAAGTCATTCGACCTGTTCGAATCATCGTAGATGGCATGATGCCACGCGGAGAGAGAACCCGTTATCATAGTAAGCTGGCATGACGTATTCAATGGAGGCAAAGAGAATCTTATGGGGCGCAAACCGGCGAGGAAGATTGCTGTCGGTAAGTACGTAGGATTAGCGGAAATAAGAAGATTACTGACTCAACTCGGGATCGTCTATCGACGCACTTCATCTGGACCGTCTGCCATGTTTCGGCCAGCTGAAGGCGCTCGATCGATATTTATCGATGTTGGGACGATTGAGGTTGTAACCGCTGAGGCGTTGTCTATCCTAGACGCGTTGGTGGACTGGTTAGGAATCGCAGGGCGTAGCACCGATACGGCTGGCGTTGCTGTCCACACGTCTGATTCGGAGTGGCTGCGCAATTATTTAGGCGTCAGGCAGCGAACATCGATACAAGTTTTGGAAAGCCGCGTTGTTCTTCCGACTCTTAAGGTACGGCTTCTGAATTTGAACTTCGCGAATGTCGATTACCCCAAGGCGTTAGAAGCAATCACGAAATCGGTAAGTAGTGCGGTCAATGAGATTCGCAAGGAACTCGCACCTCTGCGTTTTAAGTCCCAGTATGTTTTAGATGATTGGGCGACAGAATTCTTGGCTGAGGCACTACTAAATGTCGCCCAACACGCAGAATTAAGGGCTGATCTCCCCGAGGTATGTGCATATATTTCTGCGAGCTATTTGACGACAGCAGACATAAAGAAGCTCCTAGCGTCTCAACCGCTTACTGGTAGCGAAACCGCGGAATTGGAGTGGGCAGCACGAATAGGTGGGAAGGCGCCAGGTTGTTTGGATATCTCCGTATCCGATATTGGGGTTGGAGTACCAGAATCTTTAGCAGCTATGCAGTCAAAAATAGCTGAGGCTGGAGCCACTGAAGATGCACTTGGCAATGTTGCCGACGTCAGTGACGATTACTTCCTAATATGGGCTCTCTCCGCATTTGGTACGCGAAAGACAAAGGCGGATTTCTCACGGCCGCACGATGGAGTAACTTGGCGCGGCTTATATCGGCTTCTTCGGCGCTGCACATCCTATGATGGCCTGATCCGCCTAACGTCTGCAGCTGGGGAGAGCGGATGTGTGATGAGTTCGGATGGGGAAAGATCCAGCATCACGGGAACATCTAAGCGCCCACCAAGCCCAGTAACTACCATTCGGGCGGTTATTCCAGTTACCGCGCGAAATCTTAGCACTCAGATTAGATCGCGCAATGGACATGACTTGCCCGTTATCGACGAAGTCGCTGGAATAATTTCCTTAAGGCCGGAAGAACATTCGCATTTGCTTGACAGCAAATTGATAGAACCTTACTGCGCTAAGCTCAGGATCACAATTGAGACGCGTCTATCGCAGGTCGCCGATGATAAGAACAAGCCCTGGATAATTCTTCATCAGATTTCGAGGATTGCTCGGGTTGCAGAACAGACTCATGGCCTTAAGTTTCCAGACCAAGTCGATAGTGAGTTGATCTCCGGCCTATTCCAGAGAATCTTGGTGTCAAGCCTTTTCCCAACGCAACGTTTCATTCACTGTTTTTTTCCTGGAACTGAATCTCCCGACGTACAAGAGGTAGTGCGGGAGTACCTAGTGCAATATGGGCGCGAAATACATCCGTACTTCGCGGGAACTCGGATGGGAGTCGTGGGGATTGGTCACGCCGGCGGATCGCGGGTACGGTGGATTCATAGCCATCCAGCCCCAGATCCCAAGGCGCGAGACTCGGTAGGAGTCCGCCTTTGGAATCGGCTAATCGCCTATCAGCCGGAAGCAGCATCGTCATCAAGTGCAGTAGAGTCGAAATTGAGCCGGGCAATCGCAAGAGAGATTGCGTCACAGTACTTGTCGAACCAAATTCGAATTTTCCGAGCCGCCGGCCTTGGGGCACGAACCAATGCGTGGTTTTGGGAAAGCGACGTCAACTCACAGGGCAACGCGCTGCAATGTGTGCGAACGCGAAGTGGAAGACTCTCCACTCAATATTTGAGCGTCCTAGGATTCTGTAACGAGCATCCGACATTCCTGGCTGGATTGGCAGATAGGTTCGCTGATGCATTGATAGGATGGTCTAAGACATCCGGCGGCAGTAGGACTCCGATGGTCGTTATAGCCGATACGGACTCATCTGGATTTCTTTTGAACAAATTGAGACCCCACATTGAAAAAGCGATCTCAAGTCGAGGCAGACTTGAGTGGTTTATCGCCGGATGTGTTTCCGATGCAATTTCGACAGAACTCTGGCAACGATCAGTGGTTTTCGGCGATTTTCGATTCGAGGGGACAAGTATTAGAAAGAAGTTCGAAGAGATCAAAGTTTTCTTAGATGTTGCCGAACTCTTATGCGGACATATTTTCGTAGCTGTAGATCAGCAACGGGAGGGCGATTGTCTCGACCCCAATTCGGACTGTACTAAGTGGATTGAGGTTCACGCGTTCTTTCGGGAAGGGAAAGTAATTCCACTGGCAGTTAAGGTGCGAGAACTTTCTGTCGACCCTGTAACGAATGATCTGATCAGCCCGGAGCAGACGGTGCAAGCAAGCCTGCTCTGTGATGTGTATTGGCGTGAAGATGAAGTTGATGAGCTGAAAGATATTGCAGAGTCCACCTTTAGGCACGGAGTAGAAAGAATAGGTGGAAGGTACTCAACTGTTCGATGGCCAGTTGCTCAAAACTTACGTGAAGCATGGTGCGTAGCCTTAATCGCGGGAAGATTGAGAGCTTTTATGGCGCCGGTGGAGGAACATGAAAGCGTTTGTTTTTGTTACCGAGCCGATTCTTCACTAAAAGGAACCATTGCAGACATCGTCAAGCAAATCACCGAACATGGATGGTCAGAACTTGGAAAACCGGAACCCAATTTGTGGCTTGCAGAGATTGGCAGCCATGTTTTCCACGGGCGGCAGTATTTTGGGAACAGTGTTCAGCAGGCGATAACCCTTGCACGTCCGGCGCAGAATTCTCGAGGAGGGGATCGACAGGATTTCCGACAGCTTAGACTTAACCTTGACCAGTTCCCTGACACTGAGATTGAACGACCAGAATTTTCTCATTACGTATATATTGACAATTCCGCGGTGACCGGGAAATCGATTGCGGAATTTTTGCTCGCAATTCGAACCCTGCCCGACTATGGAATCGCTGCACCAAAGAGAGTACTACTTTTCCCGATCGTTACTCGATTAAGCCCCGCAGAAGAGGAGTTGTTAAGGTGCACGCAAATAGTTTCCGTTAGTGGGGACGGCACAAGATCGCACGGGATCGCAGTCGCTGTTCAATTTTGCTCCCTGCTACAGATGCGAATGCGAACTTATACCCACCCCTCTACGATGCCCCTGGCGGTTGAGTTGCGGAAACTCGTGCAGGATGCGAAACAAGAAACAGATCGTGGGCTAAATCAAATATCAGAGTCAATATCTGCTGTGCTTCGGGTGCTGAACAGCCCGCCTAGTACTCAGCGCGAGACTATATTGGCAGGGAGCGTGTTTGGATTTCCGTCACCAAACGAGAAACAAGCATTGGGGCTCTCAATGGCCTGTGTAAAGTTTCGTCAGCTAATAGGACTACTTCAGCAAGGTGTGCCATGTACGCGAGAGATAACAATCACGCTTTCTTCAATACGTGAGGCGCGCGATCCAGGTCTGGTAAATGTGCTCGCAATGGAGCCAGATCTTCTTTCGGGCGATCCACTGTTCTCGGAAATTATTCCGGAGTTGCGCGACTACGCCGTTGTTATTGCTGTTGAAGGTCATTCATCTATCGAGAGAACTAATGCCATTTGGGTTCTATCGCACATGCCATTTGGCATGGCGTTACTTATTCGGAATGCAATTGTCGAACTGTATAAGGACGATCTTGCTTCAAAGGTGTTCGTGTATCTAGCTTTGTATCATTTGGAGCGTCCTGAGTTTGAGCAATTATGCCGACGGATTCGGGCCGCTCGTGCTGGCATTGACGACAAAGGCTGGATGGCAACGAGTGGGGTCAACCTACTTTTTGCGTCACAAGTACAGATTGCTGCTGCTAACCGTGTGCCAATTGAAGGACTTTCCGATGCGAAGGCATTGGTTGTCAACTACCTAGTCAATGGACGTGATGACCACATTGCTCCGCTGACGGTCGAGTGGATGAAGATCGTCACAAAACTGGGCGTTGAGAAAAGGGCGGGGGGCGGAGCTAACCTGCGAAAGGAGTTGGACGGATTCGAATCAACGGCGGAAAACTGGATTAGTCGCATTTCGGTTCCAGCTCAACGTGCGGTCGAGTACATAGTGCGAAGTATTGATCAATATCTATCTGCCGAAGTAGCCACAGATCGAGAGTCTGCCTTTCGCAAGATGGAAGTTATGAAGCGCGCAGTGGATGCGTATCGACGTCAGCTTGGCGCCTTGAGCGCCGTAGACGATGCGTGGCGAAACTTGCTGAAATCGGTTATTTGGAAGAGCTCGGATTACCTATATAACGGCCTGCACGCGATTGGCGAGGCAGCCGATGCTCGGGAGGATGCCGCGCGTCGCTCGTTAAACAATTCGTCATCGCACGCGTTGTTACTAATTGCGAATTCTCCGATCTTCATATTGCTTTCGCGAATGCGCCATGCATTAAGCCATGGGGTAAATGTCGTTACGTCGTACTCAGGTCCTTTCGGCGCCATGGTGGAATCATTCTCGTCGACACAGCTTATTGACGACCTGCCTAACAGCCTATTTCTGAGGTCCCTTTGGTTTCAGGCTTGCATCTTCCCAGGCATTTGGGGACGCGACATCGCTGAGTTTGACAAGGTGTGTCGAGTTTTATGCGACAACCTTGGGAACTATGCGAATCCAGGTGCTGAAATTGAAGTGGATTTTTCGCTGCAACAGGACTCACAAAGGGCAATCTTATGGGTGCGAATTTCCTCCCTCAAAAGAAAGGAGCATACGCATGGGAAAGGTTCTGGGCTGGTTACGGTCGCTAACATATGCAAGAAACACGGCTGGCTATTCGAGCCAGATGCGCCGGGCAAATCTGGTGCCTATTACGTAAGCAGAACCGGCATTTCGGTAGAGCTTATCGAGCTAGGGACTCAATCTATTTCAATAAAGGATTTGCAATGACGAATACCCGGTTCATCATCATCGAAGACGATGTCGCCGATATCCAGAAGTACAGAACATTTCTGGCTTCAAACGGAGTGACAGCAGACGATATTTGGCCAGAGAAGCGGCAAGCCACCGCAAACAAGAACGCGAAATGGATTACCGTCAAGGCGACGCTCGCAGATTTGCAAAATCAAGGGTGGAATCCATCATCATCGCCGATAGTGCTTTTGGTCGATCTTGCTTTGAATGATGACGGAAACCCAAAAGATGGTGTTGAGGAACTTCTCGCGGCCAAGGAGTTCTTGACAGACTACATTTGTGTAGTCATTTCTCACTCCGCTGATTCCGCTCGAACTAAGTTAGCTGGGATTTATGATTACATTCTGCCAAAGCGTGAGTTGACTCCAATCACTGGGGGAGACAGTAAGAACTTTTCCTGTCACAGGTTCTGGAGCGCTATCCGGTCGGGTTGTGCCGCTTGGGCACGGCGAACTGGCCGTGCTTCGGGTCTTTTGTCGTCGCCTAAAGTTGATGTCAAGGGCGATCCGATCGGTTTGAAAGTTTTTGAAGCCAAGTTTGGCCCAATGGCGCTTGGAGAGATATCTCAGTATCTCAGTGACATTCACAGAGCACAGACGCCCCCATCGATCACCGTAGCGAACGGTGGATACTCTGGAGCAGCGGTACTCTTGGTTAATTGCGCGACTCCGAACGGTTCCAGATCTATCGCCGTAAAGCTGTCAGAAGATGCGGAAGCGCTAAGCAGGGAGGTTGCGGCAGCGCAGCAGGCATTGGATGCCTCCCAGAAGTTCTCTTATGCCTTTCAGGCGGTTCAGGGACCCTTCCCTATTCCTGCAAGTGGGAAGACGTTGTACTTTCTTCAGCAGGTCTTCCTTGTCGGTCAGACTCTTGAGGATGCCACTCTAGTGAGTTCTGATCTGGATTTCCAAACAGTCAAGACTGGTTTGCAGGTACTCATTGAGAATACGTTGGAGTCTGGGTTCGCAGATACGCGATCACGCAAAATTGTTGACGTACTACCGTTTTCTGACAATCAGATTGCTCGGGCATTGAGAGCAATTGAGGAACTTTCATGTCTGCACGCGGCACTTCGTCACGAAGCGAAAGGCTCAATTGGTGAATTCAACATCAATAGCAAGAATCTGGTTCATCTAAGAAATACGTTGACTGAGTGGCCGAAGATATGTCGCAACAACATGCCAACATCACTCGGTTGTTATGAGCAGCATGGAGACCTGCATGCTCGTAACATCATGGTAATTCCAAGTAACGGCGGTAAGTTCGATCTCTGGTTTATTGATGCGGCCCGGTTCGGTGTATGGCCCCCTTTCTATGACCTAACTCGCCTTCGGTTAAATTTCGCTGTACGGATGCTCGACCCCTCAAATACGTTCTTGGATCAGATACCGAAGAGAGTCAGGCTATGGGAAGATGCGTGGACCTCACGCAAGCCGTCATCCGGAGCTTCTATTGACACGGATGGAAAGATACGTTTCGACCGATTTGCCGCTTTGTTCGGCATGATTGATAAAGCGATATATTCGAAGGCAAGCAAGGTTGGGGACAAGGAATTTGTCGCACGACTGATTGCGTTCAACGAGTTCTTTGATCTGGTGAAGATGATCGCCTATGTGGACCTCCCCCCGGTTCGCCGTCTCTGGTTGCTGGTGAGACTGATTGACGTTGCAGGGCGGCTATGATCTACTGGGGCGACGCCAGCGGCTGTCTCCTCCGTGGTCTCGGCCGTTAGGCGAGCATGTTGTGCGTCCGACCCTACCTCGTCGACACTCGGTCGGCGTGATCCAGTAGAGGGAAGTGACGAAGCGGCAACAACGAAATCGGTTGTCGATAAGCTGCCGCTCAGATTTGCCGCCGCAGATTTCCTGCTGGTGAATTGACGAACGGTGGCAATGCGCAATGTTGCTGCCGCTCAACCAGCAATTCTTCAATGGCCGTTCAGGCCGATTTGCGGTCATCATGTTGGCTGACACGCCTTCGGCTGAAAGATACCGCCTGATGCATCGCGGTTGTTTGAAATACCAATAGTCAAGACTTATCCACGGGCGCGCTGGCGGCGCCTATCACGCACGCAAAGCGCGGCGGTGGGTAAGTTGCCTGTCTCAGGTTTGCCAATGCAAATACGTTAGCACTGCTAACATTCCGTGCCCCAAAGTTCAACCCGTCCCGTCCGAGCGACCAGCGAGAATATGACGCCGACTCTCCTTTGGTTTCTGGGGAACTTGTTCAATTGCGCGGCTGTCTCACCCCCGAGTCTGGCTATTCGCGCTGTGCGCCGAATATCTCTTCCCATCGTGCAGCGAACTGCCAGACATCGAATAGTTTTCTACGCTGGCTGTGTCAGCCCGCTTGATGCCCGTAAACGCATCGCCCTATGCTCGCGAGATCGAGCGCAAGAGCCGGACTGATCTCCTCGACACCGGCAGCCGCAAGGCTCGGAGATACCTGTAAG
>Ga0172380_10005485_pt1 | contig 15346 bp, 12 predicted proteins | sample Leawe162metaG_FD_119747 | JGI IMG/M metagenome (GOLD analysis project Ga0172380, IMG submission 119747) | Leachate microbial communities from a municipal landfill in Southern Ontario, Canada - Leachate well 162 metaG | ecosystem: Engineered > Solid waste > Landfill > Unclassified | place...
AGCGGATATTTAACTTATGAAAAAGTATTTTTCGATAAGCCATTAAGCAATCGTCCATTACTCTTTCTCGGTATGCTCTTAATTATTGTTGGTGTACAATTTTTTGCCGTTGGATTATTAGGTGAAATTATGGTGCATAATTTCCGTAACGACGAAGAGTTTGTAATTAAAGATAAAAAGTAGCATAATAAATGAAGATAACGATTATTTCTCCCGTATATCCATATAGGGGAGGCATTGCTGATTTTTCAGGATTGCTATGTAAGCATCTAAGCGAATTTCACGATGTTAATGTAATTAACTTTAGAAGGTTATATCCTTCATTTTTATTTCCGGGTAAAACTCAGTTCACAAATGACCCCAATGAGAATAATGTAGTATCTGATAAATTAATAGATTCTATTAATCCAATTAGTTGGTTCCAGGTCGGTAAAAAAATTCGGATAAACCAGCCCAATATAATTATCATAGCATATTGGATGCCCTTTTTCGCATTAGCCTATGGCATAATTACCAAGCTAGTAAAACAAAATAAAAAGACAAAAGTTGTTTTACTTTGCCATAATGTACTGCCTCACGAGAAAAAATTTTACGATAAATCAGTAACTAAATATCTATTTAATAAAGCTGATTATTTTATTCTTCTTTCTAAGTATAGCGAAATCGAACTTATTAAATTAATGCCCAAAGCAAATTATAAAGTGTTGTTTCATCCTTTATATTCAGTGTTTGGAAGTGCTATCGAAAAAAATGATGCTCTAATGCGACTTGACATCTCCATCGATGTAAAAACAATTTTATTCTTCGGCATAATACGAGATTACAAGGGCTTAGATATACTCATAGAAGCGTTAGCATTTACAAAAGATATACGATTAATTATAGCAGGAGAATTTTATTCAAATAAAGAAAAATATATCACTCTGATAGAAAATCTCAATTTGAAAGAGAGAATTATCTTGATGGATCGCTTTATTCCATCCGAAGAAGTGAAATATATTTTCTCAGCGGCCGATGTTGTAATATTACCATACCGAGAAGCCACACAAAGCGGTATATTACAGATTGCATTTAATTTTCATAAACCTGTAATTGCATCTGATTGCGGCGGACTTGCGGAATTAATTGCAGACGGCGAAACCGGAATAATTGTAAAAGAAAATACACCCGAAAAATTAGCTGAAGCGATAATCAATTTTTATGAAAATAATAATGAAGAGAAGTTCGCTAAAAACATAAAAAGAGAAAATGAAAAATATAGCTGGAACAATTTTGTCTCCGGATTAATAAAATTTGTTAGTTAAGAATTAAGAGGATAAAATGGCAAAAAAGAATGTTGGGAAACAAATTGAAGAGCCTTCTTTTTCAATTGAAAAATATATCCCATCTAAGTATCATAATCTGTTCGCCGCAGGATTAATTATAATAATCTTTCTGGCTTATTTCTCACCACTATATTTTGGTGGAAAGACTTACCAATCGACAGATATTGTAACGATAAAAAGCATGAAAACTTTTGTCGAAAAAGATCGAGCAGGTTTTTCTCTTTGGAATCCATACCTGTTTTATGGTATGCCTGCTTATGCAACCGGTACTGAATTTAGATGGTGGGATTTTGTAGGCGGAATTTATTCCTATGGTAAATATTTGTTCGGTCAACTCTTTAGTGTCGATTATGCCGCTAATACATTAAATCTTATTCTCATAGCTCTTACATCATTCTTTTTTATGCGGTCTGTTGGAGGTGGGCTTTTTACAAGCTTGTTTGTAGGGATTTCTACGGCTTTTAGTACAGGTGTTTTGCTCTTTATAATGATTGGGCATATTACAAAGATGATATCTCTGGCTGCGTTTCCAATAATTTTAATGATGCTCTTACGGTTCAATAAAAAAATTAAGCTGCTCGATTTTGTAATAATGGCAGCGTTTATGCACTTCGTAGTCCTCGGTGCTCATGTCCAAATTATCTATTATATCTTCTTGACGGTTGGTGTTTATTATCTGTTTTATTTTGTCCATTTTTTAATTAAAAAAGAAAATGAACAGATAAAGCAATTACTAAAATCAGCTGGTGCATTCGCGGCGGCGGTGGTAATTGCAATGTCATTATCTGCTGATAGCTATGCATCACTTTGGGAATATAATCCATATTCTACACGTACAGCAAAAAGCGTATTAGAGCAATCAGGTGGTAAAGTTCAGAGTGATTCTGAATTTTATGAGTATGCTACTAATTGGTCATTTTCTCCACAGGAGATTCTGACTTTTATTGTTCCATCTTATTATGGATTTGGTAATGTCATGTACCAAGGACCACTTACCCAAAATCAGGAAGTAAAAGTAAATACCTATTTCGGTCAGATGCCTTTTGTGGATGTAGCTATGTATATGGGAATAGTTGTTTTTATTCTTGCTTTGCTTGGCATAATACTTAATTGGAAAAATCCGTTTATTCGCTTTCTCGCATTAATAAATATATTGTATCTCATAGCTTCGTTTGGCAGGAATTTATCTTTCCTTTTTGATTTAATGTTTCATTACTTACCGTTCTTCGATAAGTTCAGAGTGCCTTCCATGATACTCACGATGATGCAGATGACATTTCCGATACTTGCGGGATTTGCAATTATGAAAATTATTGAACTCAAAAATTCAGGCGACCTCAAGATTAAAAAAATTATAAAAAACGGATTGTTGTTTTTTACCGGATTATTTGTGGCTTCATTACTTCTTAGCTCTCCTATACAAACTTGGTTTATCGGACATATAGAAGCCGCTGGTGAAAAAGGAACTCGCTACGCACAGATATATGACTTTATGGCATCGATGTTTACAACCGATTTAGTAATTAATATGCTGCTTGCGGCATTGACCTTCGGAGCGGCTTATTTATTCCTCATCAAAAAGATTTCGCGTGAACTTTTTGTTATTGGATTAATTTTATTTACAATGATTGATTTGTTCAGGGTTGGTTCGCGTGGTGCGCATTATGATGAAAACGAAAGTTTCAAAAGTACATTTAATACACCTGATTACATAAGCGTAATCAAAGAGCAGAATGATAAATCACCATATCGAATAGTAAATTTTAAGCAAGGTGCGCTCGGATCTGTTCAAGCGAATTCTAATTTCAATGTTTACTTCCTTGAGCAAGATATGAGTGGTTATTCGGCAGTTAAACCGCGTTCCTATCAAGATATTATGGATGTAGTAGGACCGGTTAATCCAACATTATGGCGAATGACTAATGTAAAATATCTCGCATTCGATCAAGAAGTACCATTTGAGGGATTTACAAAAATTTATTCTGCCGATAAGTCTTTCGTTTATAGAAATGATAATGTACTTCCGAGAGCATTCTTTGTTGATACGGTTGCTACCGCTAAACCGATAGAAATCTTAAATGCAATAAAAGAAAATAAATTCGATCCGAAGCATTTAGCATTCGTTTCGGAAGAACAATTAAAAGTCGATAAACCCGATTCAACTGCTTATGTAAAAATCATTGATTATACTGAATCTGTAATAAAATTAGATGTAAAAGCGAGCGGCAATAATTTCTTATTCCTTAGCGATACTTATTATCCAAAGGGTTGGAAAGGATTAATTGATGGTAACGAAACAATAATTTATCGCACTAATCATGGTTTCCGAGGAATTATAGTTCCAGAAGGTGAACATAAAATCGAATTCGTTTACAATCCGGGTAGTTTTGTTTACGGAAGATATGCATCCTTTGGGTTGAATATTTTGTTGATTGGACTTTTTGTTTTTGCTTTGATAAAAGAAAAAAAGAAAACAACGGAAAGCAATGCGTAATGAAATAGCTAAATTCCTAAAGCACTCTGCTATATATAGTGTGGGCAATGCTGCATATAAAGCAATTGGAGTAATTACTCTCCCTTTATATACTATGTATATTCCGCTCTCTCAATTTGGTGTGCTAGGGTTAATTGAAGTTACATTATTAATACTTACGGAAGTACTTTCGCTTGGTCAGTCAAACTCTATAATTATTTTCAATAAGGATAAAGCCGGCAATGTAAATAAGTCTGCTTTCTTTACGATATTTTGTTCGGTCTTAGCCGCTAATATGCTCTTTCTATTTATTGGTTCTGCAATGGGAAAATCGTTAATTAATTTTCTCGAACTCGGTAGAACAATTTCTGATAATTATCTCATACTAATTTTTATAGTTTTCCTTAGAGTTTTTAATTCGATCTTTTTATATAAACTAAGAGCAGATGAAAAATCGCTCACCTATACGTTAATAACATTATTTAAGATCGCACTTACACTTGGTTTAGTGATTTATCTTGTCGGATTTCAAAAGATGGAAGTAATCGGAGTGCTTTATTCCTATCTCATTAGTGAAGCAGTAATTGTGATGGTTCTATTACCGAAGATGATTAAGCAGATGCAGATTAAGCTCGATACTTTTATTCTAAATGAATCATTAAAATTCGGATTACCCTTAATATTTAGTGCTATCGGCATTACATTATTAAACATAAGCGATCGATATATATTAAATATATATACTACAAAAGAGATCGTGGGATTATACGATCTCGGTTATAGAATAGCCGGAATCTTAAATATGTTTTTAATTATGCCGTTTAGTCTTACTCTTCTACCAATTGCAGCTGATAAATTTGGTAAGCCAGGTGATAAAAGATATTATTCCAAATTAATGACTTATCTCGTTTTTATTATTACATGGGTTGGGCTTGCACTTTCATTGTTTAGCGAAGAAGTAATAAAAATATTTTCTATGAATAAAGATTACTATCCTGCTGCCGGAATTATTCCATTAGTTGTGCTCGGATATATTTTTAGCGCCACAAGAAATATGGCTTCGCTAAGTCTTTTTCTTAAAAAAAGATCGATGATAATTGCTTTGATAACAATAGCTTCTGCGGCAGTTAATATTGGACTTAATTTTTGGTTAGTACCTGAATATGGCATGTATGCTGCTGCGTTGAATACTGTAATAGCGTTTTTAGCATTTCATTTTATTACACTCTATTTTGCTAATAAAGAATACCCGATTCCTTATGAGAATCGCAAATATATGCTCGCAATTATTACCGGAGTTATCTTTTATATAATCTCTTTATTAATTTTGAATTCGGGAGTAATAAAATATTTCGGAAGTATAGTACTCCTATTTATATATCCAATTGCATTATATTTACTTGGATTTTATGAAGAGGTAGAGTTAAAAACTCTAAAAGATTTTTATAAAAAATTAAAGAACCCTAAAGAGGCATTTAGTTCAATAAAAGAGCTATTAAAATAGATGAAGCCATATATCTCAATAATAATTTGCACATATAACCGAGTAAAATATATCGGCGAATGTCTTTCTTCATTAGTGCATCAAACGCTATCAAAGGAGTTATATGAGATCGTTATCGTCAATAATAATTCTACGGATAACACTGCCGAGATATGTGAAAGTTTCATAGAAAATTATAAAGAAAATAACGTTACTTATGTTACCGAAAGGAAACAGGGATTATCTTTCGCGCGAAATAGAGGAATAAAAGAAGCTAAGGGAAGTATTGTAATTTTTATTGATGACGACGGTGAAGCAAATAGCGATTATTTAGAAAAAATTTATTTCTATTTTGTAACTGATGAAGAGTTAGTTTCTGCCGGGGGCAAAGTGCTTCCAAAATATGAAGGTGGAGCTGAACCTAAGTGGATGTCTAAATATCTTTGGGGACTTGTAACAAAGATTGATTATGGAAATAAATTAGAGCCATTTCCTCTCGGTCGTTATCCTGTTGGATGTAATATGGTTTTTCTTAGATCGGTTTTTGATGAGATCGGAATGTTCGATACAGAGCTTGGAAGAAAAGGAAGAGTGGGATTAGCAAGTGAAGAAAAAGAGATATTCTTAAAACTTTCATCGCTTGGTAAAAAGATTTTATATATCCCTGAAGCAGTCGTAATGCATAATATTGATAAAGAACGTACAACAAAAGAATATGTAATCAAGTTAAGTATTGGAGTTGGAAAGAGCGAACGAGTAAGAACTATGAAGAAAGGAATATTTTCCTTAATTAGTAAATTTATTGAGTTTAAGATCAAGTTCTTAGGCTCCATAATATTGTCGTTGCGCGAATTATCTAAGGGAGAGAAGGAAAAGGGCTATTATTTAATTCTCTTTCGATTTTATGTACTAAAGGGATTTTTCACAAAAATATAATGGATAGAGCAGCTCAAATATTTCAGATTTTTTTAGATTCAATTATTACTCTTATAAGAGTGGTGATATTATCTAAGTTTGATATTACACTCCCCGAAGAGAAAGGAAGTATAGTAATATTAGGCAATGGTCCTTCATTAAAAAACACATTAAACGAAAATCTCGATTTTATAAAATCCCCGGATAAGAAAAGAATGGCAGTAAATATGTTTTGTAATTCTGAGACTTACAGTGAGATAAAGCCAGAATATTATATTTTAAATGCTCCCGAGTTTTTCAGAAATGTAGTAACAGAAATGTGGGAAGAAATGCGTTGGAAAGTGTTCCAGAATCTTAAAGATAAAACCAATTGGGATATGATTTTGTTAGTGCCTGCAATCGCATCTAAATCGGAGTATTTTAAAAAGTTTATGGATGTTCAGACGAGAATTAAAATCGTTTATTATAACACCACTCCTGCCGAAGGATTTACTTCATTTATTCAGTTTCTATTTAAGAGAAATCTCGGGATGCCACGTCCTCATAATGTATTAGTGCCGGCGATATTTCTTTCTCTTAATATGGGATTCAAAGAAATTTATTTGGTTGGTGCAGATCATTCATGGCATGAAGATATTAAAGTGGACGAAACAAATAAGACTACTGTTAATCATGAACATTTTTATGATGCAGGTAAAGTTACAATGCCTATGTATAAATTAGATGGTGAAGAATATAGGATACATGATATATTTCGTAAATTACACTTAGCATTCAAGGGTTATTTTATTATTAAAGATTATGCAGAAAAATTGGATGCAAAAATATTTAACGCAAGTGTTAGAAGTTATATAGATGCTTTTCTAAAAATTAAAATTAAGTAAGAGAATATGAATAATAAAACAATATTAATTACAGGTGGAACGGGCTCATTCGGTAAAAAATTTATATCAACTGTATTAAAAAAATATACGCCCAAGAAAATAATTATTTATAGCCGAGATGAACTAAAGCAATTTGAAATGCAGAATAATACGGAGTTTAGTAAGCCGGGTGTTTTGATGCGCTATTTTATTGGTGATGTTCGAGATAAAGAACGGCTAATCCGAGCAATGGAAGGTGTTGATATCGTTGTTCATGCAGCTGCTTTAAAGCAAGTGCCTGCGGCAGAATATAATCCATTTGAAGCAGTTAAAACAAACATAATGGGTGGACAAAATGTTATCGATGCTTGTTTTGTGTCAGGTGTAAAGAAAGTAATTGCACTTTCCACTGATAAAGCCGCCGCTCCAATTAATTTATATGGCGCTACAAAACTTACATCTGATAAATTATTTATAGCTGCAAATAATTATCGTGGTACGAAAGACATAAAATTTTCAGTTGTACGATATGGAAACGTAATGGGAAGTCGAGGCTCTGTAATTCCATTTTTTCAAATGAAAAGAAAAGATGGTGTACTTCCAATTACGGACGATAGGATGACACGTTTTAATATTACTCTTCAAGAGGGAGTTGATTTCGTACTGAACAGTTTTGATTTAATGTGGGGTGGAGAATTATTTGTTCCGAAAATTCCATCATATAACATTGTAGATGTAGCAAAGGCAGTAGCACCAGAATGCCAATTTGAGATAGTGGGTATTCGTCCCGGCGAAAAAGTTCATGAAGAGATGATTACTGAAGCTGATGCAATGAATACAATCGAGTTCGATAATTACTATGTAATACTTCCTTCTGCTCAACTTGGAATAGCGGAGAATCTAAAACTTTGGGATACCGAAAAATTTAGAAAAGAGAGTAATGGGAAAGAAGGAAAATTCTGCGATGCAGGATTTAAGTATAATTCAGGTACGAACAAAGATTTCTTAACGGTCGATGATATTAAAAAATTGATAGATGATCATGTTGAATAAAATTTATTCTTATGGCAGACAAACGATTGAAGAAGATGATATTAAAGCTGTAATTGATGTCCTACGTTCTGATTGGCTTACACAAGGACCGAAAGTAGAAGAGTTTGAAGAATTATTAAATAGAACATTTGGTTCGAATAACTGTATTGCAGTATCGAATGGTACGGCAGGGCTTCATTTAATTGGAATGGCATTCGGTTGGGGAAAAGACGATCTTGTAATTACCACACCAATTACATTTCTTGCAAGCGCTAATTGTGCAGTTTATTGTGGAGCATCAGTCGATTTTGTTGATATAGATAATATTAGCTACACAATTGACGTCAATAAATTAGAAGACAAATTAAAATATTATAAAGAACTAAATATAAAAGTTACAGCCGTTGTAGCCGTTGATTATGCCGGACATCCCTGCGATTGGGAGAGACTAAAATCACTTTCTAATGAATATGGTTTTCACTTAATAAATGATTTTTGTCATGCACTTGGTGCTGAATATAACGATGATCTTAAATATGCGATTAAATATGCCGATGCTGTTAATCTAAGTTTTCATCCCGTTAAGCATATTACAACAGGTGAAGGTGGGGCAATATTAACTAATGATAATGCGCTCGCTGCTAGGATAAGAACATTTCGCACGCATGGAATTACAAAAGATGAAGCGTTATTAGAGAAGAATGACGGTCCTTGGTATTACGAAATGCCATTACCCGGATTTAATTATCGGCTTACAGATATGCAATCGGCTCTTGGTATAAGTCAATTAAGAAAATTAAATCGATTCATTAAACGGCGAAGAGAAGTAGCGGAGTATTACGATAAAGTATTTGGTACTGATGAAAGATTTATAATACCGCATGTTTCTAAAAATGTAAAACACGCATATCACTTATATGCACTTAGAATAAATTTTGACATCGTAAATAAAAGCAAAGAAGAGATATTTTTAGAATTAAGAGATAAAAATATCTATTGTCAGGTGCATTATATACCACTTCATTTACAGCCTTATTATAGAGAACGATTTGGTTTTATTGCTGGAGATTATCCGATAGCCGAAATATTTTATAAACAAGAAATATCGATTCCAATTTATCCTTCATTAAATGACGATGATCTGAAATATATATCCGAACAATTATTAAAAATAATAATATGATAAAAGTAGCTATTATAACAGAAGGATTTAAGAAAACAGGTTACGGACATATTACACGTTGCCTTTCTTTATATCAAGGTTTTGACAAATCTATTTTTGCGCCGTTGCTTGTGGTTAATGGTGATAAAGGCGCTGAGGAACTTCTTAATAAATCTAACTATCGAATATTCGATTGGTTAAAACACTCTGAGCCGGTTATAGACTTATTAAACGCTTATGATATAGCTATAATCGATTCGTATTTAGCAAAAGAAAATTTTTATAAAGCTCTATTAAAAAATATTACAATACCGGTTTATATAGACGACAATAAAAGAATAGTTTATCCCGCAGGAATAATTGTTAATGGTACAATAGGTAGCGAACATTTTAATTATCCAAGAAAAGGGAAAAACTCCGAAAAAGGGAGGAAAGAATATCTCCTCGGCTCTAAATATATTCCGCTTAGAAAAGAGTTTTGGGCAACGACCGAAAGAAAAATTAGGAAAGAGATAAAAACTATACTTATTACTTTTGGTGGACAAGATGTAAGGAATCTTTCTCCAAAAATCTTAAAGATGCTTAAAAAAGAATATCCTGATACAAAAAAAATAGTTGTTGTCGGAAGCGGAACGGCGAATCTAAAAACTCTCGATAAACTAAAAGATAGCAAAACTGAAATTCATTCGGTTGTATCGGCAGCTAAAATGAGATCGCTTATGAAAAAGAGTGATTTAGCAATTTCAGCAGCGGGGCAGACGCTATATGAACTTGCCGCAACAGGTACGCCAACTATTGCTGTCATCGTAGCCGATAATCAGATCAATAATGTAAAGGGGTGGGTTAAAAATAGTTTCCTTACAAACACATTCCATTATGAAAATAAAGACTTAATTAAATCTATTAAGAGCGAAATCGAAATTTTAGCTGATACAGATTTACGAGTATTATTAAGTTGTTCGGGAATGCAAAATGTTGACGGTCAAGGTGTAAAGAGAATTGTTGCTCGATTGAAGGAAAAATATTTTGAAAAAGAAGAACTTTATTATAAAAAAGCAGCAAAAGAAGATTGTAAAAATGTATTTGATCTTTCTAATGAACCGATTGTAAGAGAAAATTCAATTAGCCCCAAATCAATTAAATGGGAATATCATAAGGAGTGGTTTAATAAACGTATAAAAGATAAAAATTATTTATTGTTATTGGCTTTCGATAAAGATGAAAAATTAGCAGGACAGATCAAATATGATATTAAAAAAAATAAAGCAGTTGTAGGGATAAGCATTTCTCCTATTCATCGTGGAAAAGGATATGCATCAAAAATGTTAATTAAATCAGCATCTATATTAAAAGAACTAAAACAAGAGACAAATTTAATTATAGCCTATATCAAAAGAGAAAATATCTCTTCAATAAAATCGTTTGAAAAATCGGGCTACAAACTTATAGGCAAAGAAATAATTAATGATAACGAATATCTAAAGTATATATATGAGTTTTAGGATTGGTAAAAGTGAAATAGGGGAAAAGAAGCCAGTCTTTATAATTGCTGAGCTTTCTGCGAATCATGGCGGTGATATTGAAATTGCACTAAATACATTAAAGGCAATGAAAGATGCCGGAGCGGATGCTGTTAAACTTCAAACTTATACTGCCGATACACTTACAATCGATTCAAATAAAGAGGATTTCAAAATTCATCACGGTACAATTTGGGATGGAATCACACTCTACAAATTATATCAAGAGGCATATACTCCATGGGAATGGCAACCGAAATTAAAGCAAGCTGCTGATGATCTCGGACTTGAATGCTTCTCCTCTCCATTCGATAAAAGTGCAGTCGATTTTCTTGAGAAGATGAATGTACCTGCATATAAAATTGCTTCGTTTGAAATAACAGATATCCCATTAATTGAATATACTGCATCGAAAGGGAAACCGATAATTATTTCAACAGGTATAGCAGAGGTGAAAGATATTGAAGAAGCGTTAGAAACATGCCGAAGAGCAAGCAATAATGAAATAGCACTCCTAAAATGTACTTCATCATATCCTGCGCCGATGGAAGAGATAAATCTAAATACTATTCCCGATATGAAGAGTCGTTTTAGGGTCGAAATAGGGCTTTCTGATCACACCCTTGGTTTTACTATATCTGCAGCCGCTGTTGCACTTGGAGCAACGATTATCGAAAAGCATTTTATACTTGATAAATCAATTGGCGGACCTGATGCGTCATTCTCTCTTACCCCCGATGAATTTAAGCTGATGGTTAATTCAGTGCGTGATACCGAAAAAGCTTTAGGTAAAATTAGCTATGAATTAAGCGAAAAAACAAAATCGAGTAGAGCATTTTCTCGTTCACTCTTTATTGTAAAAGACGTAAAAGAAGGTGAAATATTTAGCGAAGAAAATGTTAAATCGATTCGCCCCGGATTCGGGATGCATCCTCGTCATCTAAAAGAAATTTTAGGCAAGCGAGCAAAATGCAATATCGAAAAAGGTACTCGATTCAACTGGGATTTAGTAAATGAATAAAGTAGTAATTGTTCAAGCGCGTCTTGGTTCTACGAGACTTCCTTCTAAGGTTTTGAAAGTCCTTTCCGGTAAACCTGTTTTATATCATGTTATTGAGAGAATTAAACAAGCGAAGTTAGTCGATGATATTGTAATTGCTACAACTGATTTAGATAATGATGAACCACTGGTGGAGTATCTTAGAGAAAATAAAATTAATTATTATAGAGGCAGTTCTGATGATGTTCTTTCGCGCTATTACGAAACGGCAGTTAAATATAAAGCTGATATAATTATACGAATTACTTCCGATTGCCCATTAATAGACCCGGAAGTAATTGATTCGATTATAAAAAGCTATTTAGAAAATAACAAATATGATTATGTAAGTAATACAATAATGAGAACATTCCCTCGCGGACTTGATGTCGAGCTATTTACTTTCGCGGCTCTTAAAAAAAGTTTCAACGAAGCTGAACAGAAATCGGAAAGGGAGCATGTAACTCCCTATATCTATAATAATCGTGAAATATTTAACGTATATAGTTTTGTTAGTAAAACGAATTTATCGTTTTTGCGTTGGACTTTAGATACACCGGAAGATTATCAATTAATAAAAGAGATTTACGATTCGCTTTATAAAGAAGGCGAAATATTTACTACTGAAGAAGTATTAACACTTTTTCGCAATCGCCCTGAATTAATCGAAATAAATAAACATATCGAACAAAAAAAACTATAAACTATTTTCTTGATTCAGTTTTTCTAACCTATCGGCAGTTTTTAGCTGTTCAATTAATTCCCCGATATCACCCTCTATTATATTTGAAAGATTATAAAGAGTAAGTCCAATTCTATGGTCGGTAACTCTATTCTGAGGAAAGTTGTAAGTTCTTATTTTATCGCTTCTATCACCGCTCTTAACCATTAATTTTCTTACTGCTGCAATTTCACTATTTTGTTCACGTTGCTTTAAGTCGTATAAACGCGAAACTAATACTTTCATTGCTTTCTGGCGGTTCTTTAATTGTGAGCGTTCATCCTGGCATTGCACTACCAACCCTGTTGGAATGTGAGTGATGCGAATAGCTGTTTCAACTTTATTTACGTTCTGACCACCGGCGCCGCCGCTTCGATAGACGTCAATTCTTAGATCCGCCGGATTAATATCCACTGCCACTTCTTCCACTTCCGGCATTACTACAACGCTTGCCGCAGATGTATGAATTCTGCCGTTTGCTTCAGTTGCTGGAACTCTTTGAACTCGGTGAACTCCACTTTCATATTTTAGATCGGCATAAACGCCTTGTCCCGTAAGACTCATTACAACTTCTTTTAAGCCGCCCACTCCGGTATCATTAATATCGATGATCTCTTTTTTCCAACCCTTTACTTCTGCATGACGTGAATACATCCTATATAAATCTGCCGCAAAAAGCCCTGCTTCATCTCCACCCGTACCGGCACGAATTTCCATAATTACATCTTTATCATCATCAGGATCTTTTGGTATGAGAAGAAATTTTATTTTCTCTTCCATTGTAATTTTATTTTCTTTAAGTTCTTCAAGTTCACTTTCTGCAATTTCATGTAACTCTTTAGCATCTGAAGAATCTAAAATTTCTTGATTCCCTTTAATGTTGGTAAGCATTCTCTCGTATTCATCGCATGCGGCAACTATCTCTATTAATTCGCTTCGTTCGCGGCTCAGACTAATAATCTTTGACTGATCTGATAAAACTGCGGGATCGGATAACTGCTCGGTTATCTTCTCGAATTTATTCTTTAGTCCTCTTAATTTTTCTATAAACTCCATCAATTCCTCTTTTTCAGGTGTCAAAAATAGCCAATTTACATCTGAAAAGCTAAGGCCGTTTTTATGACATCTTTTTACAAACTCTTACTTAGTTATGACAACTTGCCCCAAACCCATTAGTCTAAAGTATTGAAAACAAAAAATATTTGTCAATCATCAGGGGGTTGTAATGAAAAAGTTAGTTATTAGTTTAGCCGCTCTTTTATTGTTAGTCAATTTTACTTATGCAAATGCAGGCATTACGGGAAACATAAAGAAAAACGCAATTGCTTCTTTAGTAACCGGAATACGGTCAGATAATATGGGGTTAAAAAGAAACTGCATATATTTCGCAGGAAAGTACAAGATAGCCGAGACAACTGAAGTCCTTATTGAAGAATTAAGTAATACAGAAAATGCCAAACTAAAAGTGCTTATCTCTCTTTCATTATTTTTGATTGGTGATGAAAAAGGTATGGATGCAGTTTACGAATTAGCTAATAAGGATAATGATAAATATGTTAAGAGAATGGCAAAGGCAATAGTTAATGAATATAATGATAGTAAAGGGAATAATTATTTTTTCACTGTTTCTAAATAATAAAATTACTTTTATGCGATAATTCTTTGAATAAGCTGTTAGAATAATACATGAAGTTGCAAAAATTTACAATTTTTTACATTGTTGTTACTCGTTTGAAAGAAGAAAATAGTTATGTTTTGGTTAATAATTTTTATAGAAAACTGAAATGAAAATTAAAAATAATATTATTTGGATGATTTCGGCTATGTTCATTGGCTTGATGGTTTTTGAGAGCAATATAAATGGACAGAATATAAGCGATATGCGCCGACTAATTATTTTAAAAGGTGAATGGAAATTTTCGATTGGTGATAGCCCCGAATGGACAAAACCGGATTTAAATGATTCTGATTGGGAGAAAATTAAAGTGCCAAGTTCGTGGGAGAATGAAGGATTTTCAGGTTATAATGGATATGCTTGGTATAGAAAAAAAATTGGAATTAACTCCAACAATAAAGGAAAGAGTCTGTATTTATCTCTCGGCAGAATTGATGACGTGGATGAAGTATATTTTAATGGAATGAAAATCGGATTCACGGGAAAATTCCCACCGGATTATCAGACGGCTTATTATGCAACAAGGCTATATAAGATTCCTAATAATCTAATCAAATATAATTCAGAAAATAGTATCGCTGTTAGAGTTTATGATGCCGAGATGGATGGAGGTATGCTCGAAGGTAATATAGCTGTTATGGAAAATACAAATGAGATGAATTTGGATTATGCTCTTCCTAACGTTTGGAAATTCAGTTCGAGTGATAATATAAAATGGAATGAGGTTGCTTACGACGATACTAAGTGGGATGACATTATGGTCCCAATGCATTGGGAAGAGTGTGGTTATAAAGATTATGATGGCTATGGCTGGTATAGAATTAAATTTACTCTACCGGACAAATTAAAAAATAAAAATTTGGTTCTAGTGCTTGGAAAAATAGACGATATAGATGAGACTTATCTCAATGGTAAATTAGTAGGATCTACCGGAGAAAGAAATAATATGCGACAATCATATAGCCAATTTCGAGGGTATTATTTATCCTCTGATGATTTAATGTTCGGTAAGGAAAATGTATTAGCTGTAAGAGTTTATGATGGTATGCAGGGAGGGGGAATTTATGAGGGTCCGCTCGGATTTATCACACAGGATAATTACACAAAATTCTGGCGTGAACAAAAATCTCATTCAAAA
>Ga0172380_10005486_pt1 | contig 15344 bp, 7 predicted proteins | sample Leawe162metaG_FD_119747 | JGI IMG/M metagenome (GOLD analysis project Ga0172380, IMG submission 119747) | Leachate microbial communities from a municipal landfill in Southern Ontario, Canada - Leachate well 162 metaG | ecosystem: Engineered > Solid waste > Landfill > Unclassified | place...
ACTTCGGCGGCATCGGGGCCGGTAATTTTGAGCAGGGCGTCGGCGCTCTTGAGCAGTTCTATCCGTGCCGTGTCGAGCTTGCCTTTGGCGAGGGCTGCGGCGGCGAGCTGGGCGCTTTGGCGGACGCTCTGGTAGGCGCGGTTTGACTTAGCCAGGCTGTCCAGGCGGGTCAGCGCGGTAGCCAACGACGGCGTGTCGGTCACCGGCAGCGTCAGGCTCAGGGTCGTGTAGGGGTCGTTACGGCTGCCGTCGGCGTGGATGCGCGCTTGTGCGGTGGACGTGCCGGTGGCGGGCAGACGTGTCCAGGCCTGGCGTTCCAGGCTGTTGTTTGCGGCCAAGTCGTAAAGCCAGCGCAGGCTGCCGTCGGCTTGCAGGTCGGCTCCGACGGCGTCGTAGACCGTGGCGCCGCCGCTTAAGGCCAGATCGAGCCAACCGCCGACTTGCGGCCCAGCGTTGCGCAGGCGCAGTTGCAAAGCGATAACATCGCCTTGGCGGTATTCCGGCCATGGACTCAGGTCATCGAGCAGGTTTAACAGTAACTGGCTGTATTCGCCGATGCCGCCGGTTTCCTGCGGCGCGGCTTCGGCCGGGAGATCAAAGCTGAGGTAGGCCGTTTCGCCGCGTCCGTAGTGCTGGTGGATCAGGGCGGGGCTGGAGGTCTTGTTGCGGGCGTCGATAAATTGGCCGAGTACGCTAGCGGTTTGCGGACGTATCCGGTTGACTTCGCGCGGCGCGGCGTAGCGTTGTTCGACGCCGTCATAGCCTGGGGCCGGCGCTACCCGCACGCCATTGGCCTCGGTATGGCCCTGGTATTGCAGACCCAAGACGCTGTCCAGGACGTTGTTGCGCTGGTCGTGGTCGCCGCCGACCAGGAGGCCTAAGCCGTGGTTGACGGCTTCGCGCAGTTCTTTCTGGACGCTTTCGTCGAGCTTGACCTCTGCCGACAGCAGCGCGTGGAGGTTGTACGCGCCGCTGTGCAGGGCTTGTGTGTAGTCCTCGGCGCTGTCGACCAGGCTATAGGTCCAAGCGCCTGCTTGCAGGACATGGGCCAAGTAGTCGCGTTCTGACTGTTGGGTCTCGCAAGCATCGCTGTCTTCATGCCCGTTATCCTCTTCATCGCCAGACGAGTTGTCTTGGTTGTCGTCCTCTTGATTGTTGTCATTCTTGCTGTCTTGTTGGCGTTTTCGTGATGACGAATTGGTTTTGTCGTCGCCCTTGTTATCGTCTTCGTCATCGCTGTCATGCTCGTCGTCTTGTCGGCACACTTCATCCAGCGGATCGACCAGCACCAGCAAGTGTCCGTGCGCTTCGACTTCCAGCGTGCCGTGCAGGTTGATGACGGGCGTGGGCGCCGTGACCGTGACGGTAACGACGGCGCTGTCGCACAGGGCCTCGTCGGGTGCCGGCAGGCAGACTCGATAGCTGAAAGTATCGGCGCCGCTATAGCCGACGAGCGGGCTATAGGTCGTGCCACCATCAGTGTTGACTGTCGCCGTGCCGTGGCCGGGCGCGGTTGCCAGCGCATAGACCGCTCCGGACGGGATCAGGTCGTTATCGGCCAAGCTACCTATGACCGGGGTGTCGGCGGCGGTGTTCAGGCTATCATCGACGGCGTCCGGGCCGACGGCGACCGTGACGGTCGCGGTATTGGTGGTTTGGCCCAGGTCGTCTTGTACCTGGTAGGCTGTGTGGCTAACGCCGCTGAAGACCGGATCCGGTGTAAAGACGATGCTGCCGTCGCTTTGGGTGACATACACGCCTTGGCCCGCTAAGCTGATGGCTATTGGGTTCCGCTGTGCTCGGGTCGAGATCAAGCGTAGCCGGAATGAAGGCGGTTGCGCCGGGACCAAGCCGGTCGTTGGCGATGACGTCCAGCGTGACCGGGACGGCATGGACGGTGCTGATGCGGTCGTCGTTCGCGACCGAAGGGTCGCCGTCGACGGCAAAGTTCAGTGCGCTGAGTGCGACGACGCCGACTTGGATATTCAGGCGACCATCGGCGTTGCTATCCGCGATGCCGACCTGGGTCTCGCCGGTAAAGCGCCAACCGTTGGCCAGGTTCGCTACGACGCTGTTTTCCTGTGTGGCCAGCAGCAAACTGAATGCGGCCAATGGTGGGACTTCCAGTTGGTAGCTGCCGTCGGTAGCCACCGGGGTGGTGGCAACGGCCAGGCCGTTGCCACCGATTACGGTGATGAAGCCTCCGCCGGCGTTGGTACCGGGTTCGCTGCCGTTACGGACTTGGTTGTGGTCGAGGTCGTGGAAGACTTGGCCGGATAAGGTGACCGAGGTCGGTGGGGCTACGGTGAGCCTCACTTGGGCGGTGGCGGCCCGGCCTAGGCTGTCGCGGATCAGGTAGTTGAGCGGCGCAACGTCGCCGACCTGGTTGAGGGCGGGCGTGTAGCTAAGGCTGCCGTCCGCTTGTACCTGCCAGTCGCCCTCCGCTGTGGTTTGCGTCATTTCCACCGTGTCGGTGGCAGGATCGAGGTCGAGCGTGGCCGGATTCAGTACGGTAGGCGGTTCGGCCCGATCATTAGCTGTCGGCGACAAGTTGAGCGGCGTATTGAACAGCGTAGCGGCGGTATCGTCGCGTGCGGTCGGCAGTTGCGTCGGCAATACAACGATACGGACGGTTGCGCTTGTATTTAAACCGCTGCTGTCGGCTACCGTGTAGTTTATTACGGCATCGCCGGTAAAGGCCGCTGCCGGCGTGTAGGTGACGGTGCCGTCGGCCTGGACTTGCCAATGGCCGGTGACGTTTACCCACTCGCTGTCCACCCCCGGGGTGTCGGGATTAAGGTCGATGCCGGTTGCCGCCAGGGTTTGACCGCCACCGGCATGGTCGTTGTCGAGTATGGACAAGGCCAGCGGGATGTCGGTCCAGGTTGCGCCGCTGTCATCCAATGCGACAGGCGTTTGTCCGCCGCTGACGCTGATGCTGAGCGTGGATGTCGCCGTGTTGCCGAGGTCATCGGCAATGGCGTAGGACAATTGGGTTAAGCCGCTGTAACCGGCGTTCGGCGTGAAGGTAACCGTGCCGTCAGTGTTGGCTTGCCAGAAACCCGCCGAGTCGGTTTTTACGGTTTCGATGACTGCTGTGGATGGATCGAGGTCGAGCGAGGCCGGTTCCAGGTTTGCATTAGGCCCGGCTACATCGTTACCGATGACAGCCAAGGTGATGGCCGTATCGATCAGCGTCGCTCCTGCATCCGGATTGGCATGTGGGCGGTCGGTACTCAGGTCGCCGAACGGATTGGCAGGCCCCGTCACGGTCACTTTGATTTGGGCGCTGGCGGTTGTTTGTCCCAGGTCGTCGTGTACGAGATACGTCAGGCTGCTGACACCGCTGAAGCCCGGTTGCGGGGTGAAACGGATAACGCCATCCGGTAGTGCCGTAAAGCGGCCTTCGCCGGGCAAAGTCGCTTCCGTGTCGAATGCCGGTGTCGCGGGATTGAGGTCAATGCTACCTGCAATCAGTTGCGTCGTGCCGACGCCCGGCCAGTCATTCGCCAGGACAGGCAGCAACACGGCTACGCCCTGGGTGGTGATGGCAGTGTCGTTGGCCGCCGCTGAGGGTGCGCCGTCGATGCCGAAGTCGAGTGCGCCGACTGCCTTGATGCCTGTGGTCACGTCGAGACGGCCGTCAATGGCGGCATCCGCTGTGCCACCGATAATTTCAGCGGTGTGACTCCAACCGGTCGGCAAGGCAGCGCTAGTGGCGTTGGCGCTATCGGCAATCACTAAGGTGTAATCGGCAAGGCCCGGTACGGTCAATTGATAGCCGCCATCCGCCTGTACCGGAGCGGTAGCGATCGCTGCGCCTTGGCTCAGGGCGATGATCCAGGTGCTGCCAGCCGCGATGCCGGGTTCGTTGCCGATTTGCACCTGATCGTGGTCAAGGTCATGGAACACCGTGCCGCTGAGGGTTATTTTCGGTACGACGGCCCGGAAGGCGGCATTCGCCAGTTCCTTGACGGTACCGTCAACCGTGGCGCGCAGCAGACAGGCGTAAGCGCCCGGCTTGAGCGCCGCCGTGTCGATCACGCGTTCGTGTTGCTCGCTTTGTTTGCCCGCCAACGTCACGATACGCGGCTCTTCGGAGATGACGGTTTCGTTGTCCAGGTTGACCAGGACGCTGGTTAGCGGCAAGGCGTCGATGCCGACGGCCGACTGATTGGTCACGCTGTCGCTACAGGTCACAGAAGTGCCGATGTCTACCGGGTTAGGCGCGGCGCTGACGGTTCCGGTCAGGCCTTGCAGCGTGGTGCGAACTACAGTGAACGTTTTTTGGAAACTATCCAGGATGACGCCGTCTTCGCTACGAGTCACTTTAACGTCTACGCTGTAAACGCCGCCGACAGCGTCTGCCAGCGGGAAGGCGAAACTGGCCGGGAGTGAACCTCCGGCTGCCAGTTCGCCGATAGTGGTGCTGCCGGTATAGATAGGCGTGCCATCGGGGGCGATAACGCTGACGCTCATCGTAGTAGGTGCCAATAGCGCGTTGACGGCGGTATTGGTAATAGAGCCGTCCAGATGGACTTGATCCCAGCCGGCGTAGATCAGTTGGTCAGGGCTGAGCGTGTCGGCCAGCGTCGGCGCGTTGGCGTTAGTGACAATAGCGAACAGCGTGGAACCTGTGGAGACCACGGCGCCGCTGCCATCGAGCAGTTTGGCTTGAAGCCGGTAGTCGCCGGTCAGGAATAGGCTGGTGTTCCATAGGGCCTGATAGGCGACCGTGGACAAGCCGGTCTGTTCGGTGACGGTGATTGGTGGCAAGTCTTGTACCGGAAAGCCGACGGCGTCGACGATGCCGAGCTGCAATTCCCCGCTGAAAGGCAGGATACCGCCGTTGCTGACATCGACGTTAATGTTGACCGGGGTTTGCGGCCCGTATTCGGCAGCATCCAGGCCGGGCTGTATTTGCATCGCGGTGCTCGCCAGCACGCTCGGAATCGCCAGCGGCGTGCGCACTTTTTGACCCGCTACGAAACTGTTATGGAACTCGACAAAAGCGTCCTGGGCGATGGCACGGGTTTCATTTTCGCTCATGCCTTTCAGCAATAAGTCGAATTGCAATTGGACGCCGCGATTGTCGACCTGGGCCAGGTTCCAAACATGCTCGAAGCTGCCGTTACCAAGGTCAGTCGATTGGTTCGGCGCCGGGTTCATGCCGGAGACATTAACGTCGCTACGGGTGATCAGGTGGACATCGGCGTCGATGCCGCCGCAGACGACCGGGAACGAGAAGATCTTGCCCTGGTTGAGGTCGGTCCAGATCAACAGACGTTGGCCGAAACGGTCATAGAACAGCACATCCATATCGGATAGGGCCGGATCAAAGTCGGGACCGTACAGGACTTGGCGTTCCTCGCCGGTGTCGCCGATAATTTGCAGCAGCGTATTTTCCTCTCCATATAACGGCTTGAACGGATAATCCATCGTAGGCGCAAATAACAGATTATTGGAACAATCCGCGGTGACGTTAATGCCTTCGAACTCAAACTGGGCCTGGTTGTGGTATTCGGAATAGCGTTTACCGTCGGGACTGACGCGTAAGATCTTGTAGTAATTCCTCTTGATACCGTCCTCGTCCAGGTGTTGTCCCATGTTGCCTGTCAGGATATAGAAATAGCCATTGGCATCGATGGTGAGCCCCCTGGCATTCGTGATGCCGTTCCTGGTGACCAGCTCCACCCGCCCATCCGCGTGGATACGGGATAAGGCATTGGCAGCATCGACGACATAGAGCTGTCCGTCCGGGCCTATCGCCAAGCCTTTGACCGCACCACCCACAGTAGCCAGTGGCGTCACCGTGCCGTCCGGGGTGATTTTCAGTACAGTGGCGGCATTGGCGACGACACTGGAGTAGGAATAAAGATTGTCTTGGGCGTCAATCGCCAAACCATAGCCAAGCGAGTAACCCGATACAAAGGTCGAAACAACGCCGGTGGGGCTGATTTTCACGATGCTCGATGCAGTGGACGTATTGGTTGCATAGATATTGCCTTGGGTATCCGCTGCTATGCCCCTGCCTGTTGTTTTCGAGGCCGCTGCCAGCGCGGTGCCGGCAGGGTCGATACGGGTGATGCTGGTGGAGTCGGCTCCGAACAGGTTGATGACGGCCTGGTTCGTATTGTCGCCGGGGCGCACGGTGGCTTGGGCTACTGTTATGTCACCGTGGGCGTTGGGGCCGACATGCAGCGTGTTGAACAACGAGCCGTATTCAGCATGGGTATCGACAAGCAGTTCGACCTGGAAGTCGCCGCTTAAGGTCGGAGTCCAACTACCAAAATCCAGCGGAATGGCGGCAGCATCCAGCTCCAGTGGGGCTAGTGCAACGGTGCTGGTGTGCACTACCTCGCCTACGCCGATGCTACTAGATGGCGTGGACGGGTACAATTTGATCAGGGAGTGGATGGTATCGACAGGCAGGACGATCCGGCTGTCGATATCCCACACGCTTCCGTGTACCGTGAGCGGCAATACATCCGTGATCTCGTTGCGGGTGCCATCCGCTGCAAAGAACGCCAGTTTCCTGGAACTGTACACGGCGGCTATACGGCCATCGGTCGCTATCGCGAAGGTTTCCAGTGCGGGTAAACCGGTTTGTACGGTTTCCAGTGTATTGTCGGCGGCGAGGCGGAAGATTGTGCCTTTTGCCCAGTCGCCGATGTACAACGTTCCTTGGGCATCGGCCTGGATTTCCCGGACATTGCTCAAGTCGGGGAAAGGCAGTTTGGTTTTGCCGCCTGTAGGCGTGACGTTGTACACACCGCTGGCTGCCGCCGCAATAAAAACGCGTCCATCCGCCAGAACTTCGATCGCTTGTTGACCGGCAAGGCTGGTCACAATTTTTTGGCGGCTGCCGTCGGCAGCCAAACGTTCGTAGCTACTGGACGCATTAAGCACGTAGATATCCCCGTTGGGCGCCACGTCCACATCCACTGGAGTGGTAAATCCCGTGGCGACCTGAGTGACGGTTCCCGCTGCATCGACCCGGCTCAAGATGCCTCCAGTATTATTCACGGCATAGAGATTACCCGCGTTGTCCCTGTCGATTCCGTAAGGGCGATTCAAGCCATTGCCCTGCGCCAGGGTCAAGGTTTCCAGTACGGTGTTGCTGGTCTGGTAGCCGGGATTTTTCAACGTGACTTTGGCGGTGATCGTGCCGCCGTCAAGATTGAGATTGCCCCGGTTGCTTACCAGCGCAGTGAGATGCACCGGTTGCTGCGCGGCCAACTGGGCGATGGGCGGGTCGAATTGCACCGAACCGCCGATGGCGCGGGTAGCCAGGATTTCGACCGGGACACTACGCTCGGCCAGCAATTGCCCAGAGACGCCGTCATAGGCCTGGACGATGAAGTCGTACCAGCCGGGGGTGGTCGTGCCGTTATGCCAGTCTATTTCTGCGCTGACGGCATCGTTAGCGGGTACCGTTTCCAGTGCGTCGGCGGCGTTGCCGCCAAGCGGGACAAGCCGGGCCGGGAACTCTTCGACGATCTGGCCGCCGGTAGCAACGATCACGCCGTACAGGCGTACCTTACGTTCTAAGGCCTTACCGTTAACCAGGTGGGCTTGGGCTTTAATTTTGCTGTGGGCGGGGTAACCCGGCTGTTCAAGCAACACGGCATCAATATCGAAATCCGCTACGGTGGCCCGCTCCAGCGTCACGTTCAACGTGGACAGGCCGGGCTGGGCCAGGCTGACTTCGCCCTGACGGCTCAGGTAACCGACCGCACTGACGGCGACTGTGAACCGGGTTTGGACAATGGCGTCTATCCGGTAGGAACCGTCGGCGGCGGTATGTACACTTTTTCCTTCGCTGTCTATGGCGACTACGGCACCGACTAAAGGCGCCCCGGTTTTGCTGTCTGTGACCACGCCCGTCAAGGTGCTACCGTTGGTTGTGGCGGGCGGTAGACGGATGGTGCCGAGATCGGAGACGCCTGCGGATGCGGTCAGCGACAACCTCAAGCCCTGGTAGCCGACCCCGTTCAAATCGAGCATCCAGGCGCCGGGGGCTAAATCCGCCAGCAGGAATTGTCCGTTCGCATCTGTCACAACGCTGGGCGTGCCTCCGGCAACGGCTACCGTGACTCCCGCCAGGGCTAATCCCGTGTCGGCATCGACTACGGTGCCGGTCAGCGTGGTTTGGGTGGGTACGACTGCGGAATCAGCCGGCAAGCTGGGTGAGAAGGTCAGCGTGGCACCGGCTGAGAGCGTGGCGGAACCCGTCGCGTCCAGGAAACCGGGTGCCGATGCCGTGATGGTGATGGCACCAGACGGTGCCGCGATACGGTAAGCGCCCAAGGCATTGGTTACCGCCGATACCGTGGCGCTGCCGGTCAGCGTGATATGGGCACCGGCGATGGGGTTCCCGTTGGCGGCATCGGTTACACTGCCCGTGACGATCCCGTCACTCGTTGAGCCGGACAGTGACGGCAGACGGATGATGCCGAGATTCGATACGCCGGCCGGTGCGCTAAGCGTGATATGGGCGCCACTATAGCCGGCCAGGCTTAGATCGAGTTCCCAGGTGTCGGACGCCAGATTCACCAGGCTGAATGTGCCTGATGCATCGCTGACGGTTCTGATTGTCCCGCCGCTCACGGCCACGTCGACACCGGTCAAGGGTTGGCCGGTACTCGCATCCACTACAGTACCGTACACGCTGGTTGTCGATGGCGGCGCGCTGGAGGCAGCCGCCAAACCGGGCGATAAGGTCAGCGTAGATCCGGCGGTCAGGATCGCGGTCGCGGTCGCATCCAGGAAGCCCGGTGCCGACACCATGACCGTGAACGAACCGGGCGGCACGACGAGACGATAAGCGCCGGCCGTATCTGTGAGTGTCGTGGCATTGGAACTGCCGCTGAGCGTGACGGCTACGCCGGCGAGCGGCTGGTTATTGGCGGCAGAAGTCACGACGCCCGCCACGATGGCGACATCCTGCGCAGCGGTCATGCCCACCGTACCGAGATCCACTTGTTGTCCGGCATTCAGCGAGCCGGTTCGGTCGGCATCGATATAGCCCGCTAGGGTAAACCCAACGCTATAAGTACCCGGCGCTATCCCCTGAACAAGAAAACTGCCATCCGCCCCTGTGAGCACGGACTGGCCGTTGCCAGTCGATACCAGCACGCCGCCTAGCGGCAAGCCGCTATTCTGGTCAACGACATGACCCGTGATCGCGCCATCCCACGGTGACGGCGTCCCCGACCCAGCCTGCATAAGCCGCAAGGCGCGGGCCGCCAGGGCGGTGCGGTAAACATCCTGTCCCCAGGAGCCGTCGGGCAGTTGGGCGTTTTCCAAGAGCTTTGTCGTAGTCGCGAGCGGTGCCGCATCGGTGGTCGCGGGCGCTAAGGCCAATAAGGCCCATGCGGTTTCAAAATCGCTACCCCAGCCGCCGTTAGCGTCCTGGGTAGACAACAGAAAATTTACGGCTTTGCTGATAGGCTGGGCCAGGTCGTAACGTAAGCGATGGGCATGCAAGGCCATCAAAGCAGACGCCGTGGTGTAGGGAGCAGCCTGCGCGTAGCGGTTCTGGGTATAGCTGCCATCGGCATTTTGCTGGGTACGGAGGTAACTGACCGCGGCGGAAATCACCGCAGTGTGACTGCTGGGCGTTTTTGCCAGTGCTTCCAGCGCGAAAGCGGTGTCCAGCACAGTGCTGGTCATACCGGGTGAACCGCCGAAACCGCCATCCGGGTTCTGATTGGCTTCGAGCGCGGCTAGTATATCGGCAGGGGTGCCGGTGCCGGCTTCGCCGTGGGCGATGAGGCTGCGCGCCAAGTATTCGGTGATGGGCTGAGTGGAAGAGGTATCGAGAAAAGCAAGCGATGCCGGACGGGGGTATCGACAGAGTTAAGCGCGTGCAGCGTGCGCAAGGTCTCGGCGGTGGCCTGAGTAGGCGTGGCAATGTCGTCCGGGCGTTCATAACTGCCGCCGGCCTGTAACTGTATATCCAGCCATGTTAGTGCTGCGGGATTGGCCCCTGCCAAGGGAGTGAACAGCGACAGTACGATCAGTAACCACCAGAAACTGGGCTCTATATTCAGTCGCAACAATACATTGGAATAACGCATGAGTTTCCTCTCCCCGGAGGTATAAGTAGCTACACAATTTATTATGTTGAAAACCTGCTTGGAAAACGACCATCTTATAGGTCGTTATGGGCCATCATCTTGAGCGTTTCCTGAACCCAGGCATCGCATGCTATAGCATTCCTCATAAAGTACCGATTAAACGCTAGGCCAAATACGTCCGTAATGGGATGGGATAGTCAGCCACGCTCCTGCTCTACCCCAGTGACAAAGTTATCCTGACCGTGCAGTTGTTCGATATAGTGGCCGCCGTGTTGAATGTGAGTCGCACACACTGTTCGACAGCGGTAACATTTACTGCGCTTAGGCTTATTGTCGCGCTGCTTTCACGCTCGAACAGCAACAGGCCGCGCGATAGATAATGGTCATAATCATGTAGAAATAATGCCCACCGCGCCGGAACTCTTCGCAACTTTTGCGCGGATATACCAGTTTCCAAGTTAAGCTGACCAAACTTTGGCCGACTTCATCGTAAAAATAATCTCAACGCAATGGCCTGAAACATTACACGGCCAAAACCGTTCTCGGGCAGGAAGTAATTTTCGCCGAACTCCTGACCCTGCCAGAGCATGGGAATGCCTTTCGCGGATAGGTGTCCAGCCAGTGCTTGTTCACAGTGTAGAAAAATCACGGGTCAACGTGCGATTAAAGTTGGTGCTGACGCCGAAATAATCCTTGGCGAACGGCCCTATAAACAGGTTTTCGTAATGATTGACGAGTGGAAGGCTTTTCATGATTTAACCTAATTAGATTACGGCAATCATTATAGACAAAACGCTCAAGCTCTGCTGCAAAAATTGCCAAATTGAGGGTACTTTATCACTTTTAGGATTTGAAAGTTCCGGTGATCCGATTTAGAATCAAACTGGTACTTTTTTTTTGAGTCGCATCGCAGCGCGCCAAAATCTTGATAGCGGTGCTGCAAATCTCCTGGGCAGGTTGTTCGGAAGACTGATCATTAGAAACAAGGATAACCACCCCTGAACCCATTTGCAATGCAAGCGGCATACCGAATGCCCCAGCTTGAAACCTAACGCTCGTTTACAACGCCTTCAACACCCAGCCGAGCCAAAGTATCCAAATCCTTTTGACGTTGCGCTACCCGTCTCAGGTAACTGGCCTGGTTTTTAGTGCAGATTAAACTATAGGGCCGACTGAGTTTCTCAGTCTTCTGATCAACATCGCACAAGTGCCTGCTGATCGTTTGCGTCACATGCTCCCGCCTGTTTTCAGCGGCTTTGAAACGCCAACTATCTTGATGAGGATCATCAAGAAACAGGCGCAGTTCGATGCAGTCCTTGCAATTGCATTTGAGTTGGCTATCTCTGCGACTATCGGCGGGGGGTGTCAAGTCTTCGGCAACCCGTTTTTGCACATGCGCGATAACGGCTAGTCGTAGGCGCACGGCAACGGGCAGGTTACGGCTGACCCCGACTTCTGCCAAGCTCAGTGCGGCGGGCGCTAAAACGGCATCCCTGTTATAGGTATCAGGCCAAGCCAGCAAGTAGTTGAGTGCAGTTTCCGCCAATGCGGCATCTATGCCGCTGAACCCTGTCAGCACATCAACCACCAAGCCCTCATTGACGGCCATGCGGGTATGTTCCCAAGGATTAAGATGGGCAAAACGCGCCACATCGCCGGGCATAGCTTCAAACAACACACGGGCGGCGGCGCTGAGGTCCTTGGCGGTATCGGGATAGGCCTGGCTAAAACTCGCCAGCAAGGCGGCGCAGGCTTCCTGGGCTTTATTGGCGGCACTGATGCTGACTGCGCGAGTCAAGCCTTCCACCACTTGCGACCACGGCAACAGCTCGGCCACTTGCACGAGCATGGCACAATCGTCCTTGTTGTCAATGCCATTTTCCGCGAACAGTGACCAAAACCGGGCAATCTGTTGGCTATCTTGCAAGCGATATAGACATTCCAAAAACACCCGCAGACGGCTGTCACGGCCATAACTACTCTGGCTACCTAAGCATTGCCGCAGCCAGTCGCGCAGCATATAGCCCGCCAAACGATGGGCATCCTGCCAGTGACTTGATGTTTGAGTTTTATCGCCAGTCGCTTCGTAGCCCTGGCAAAGTTCCAACAGCACAGCCAAAGCGGCACTGAAGCCGGCTTGGTTGATGATCGCCAAATAACGGCTGTGCGGCCACAAGACCAAGGCCGCGCAATGGTAAGTCCGCTCAAACGAGGCGCCGGCATTACCGGTGGCTTCATGAAATTGCACATCGTCAAATTCCAGGTTTTCGAAGACATCGGGCGGGCAACATTCAGTTTCGGCAAAAGGCAGTGTGGGCAATTCCGGCTCGCTACCATCGGGTCGCCGCCAGTCGGAAACAGTTTCAGTGCGTTCATATACTTCGCCGACTTCAAAAGCGTCGTCGTCATGATAACGTCCATATCCTGTATATTCGGCATCGCCGCTTTCTTCTATCGACACCAAGGCCAGATGGATATCGCAGTCAGTTTGTCTAGCGGCAGTAACCAGCACGTCGGCAATGGCGGCATCGGTATTTTTTAAGGCATCGAAGCCCAGCTCGGCCTGAGTATAGGCATGCTCCAACAGATAGATCAGTTTTTCCGGTGTTGCTTCTGCATCGCTTTCCATACTCAGGCGTTCCGCCCACTCAGTCAGCAAGGCCGCAGCCGTGTCTTGTTCATGGCGGTAATCAGGCGGCGTGGGCGGCGGCAGTTTTTTGTTGGCGCGCACGAGGTTGTAAATCAAGGTCAACCGGCAACCTTCGGTGATGGGCAGTACTTCATGCAGGCAATCGGCGTAAAATGCGGCGAAAGCAATTTCGGCAGGGTCAGTACAGCGCAGATCCAGTTTAACGTCCTGCTGCTGGTGCCGGACAATCAGTTCACCGCCGCTGTAGGTCGAAGGCAGTACAATCACCAACGTGGCGAACATACCTGGGGCTTTTTCGGTATCACGATGGCTGATAAAGAAACTGCCGGTATCGTAAACCAGCAGTTTATAGAGTTCCGCGTCGACCTTATCGTTGACGCCTAAACCCACAGCAGCACGGCTGACAATACGGTCGAGCGTGGTTTGCCAATGCTTGCCGCCCAGTGTGACTCTGCTCGCGTCAATTTGCCAGGTACGGCGCACTTCGGTATCGACCAAGGTTTCCTGACCACGTCCATAAGGTGCGCGTTCGGCCACCGCAACTAATTGTTCTATCTGCATGGGCAATAACGGCAAGGCAACCCGCCCTACACCGTCAACTTCGACCAGCGGAGGAAATGTTTCGATAGTGCCCGTCGTATAAAAATCACCAGGACTTTGGACAGTTTGCAAGATTTGGAAAAGTTGACGGTTTATTGAGGACATAGATCAAGTGGTTCGGTAATCAAAATGAGAAAAGTCATGGCTTGTTGGCACAATGCTGTCTTTAGGAAAGATACAGCCCCAATATACAGTTTACCGTCTGTTCGCCCATCCAAAAGTATTGATTCATTTCATTCCATTTTTCAATTGAATGACCACTGCCGCTGAAATACGATAACCCACTTGATTCAGCTCAGCGATTACTGCCTCAGCGTCGGCAATCAATGCGTTACGTTGCGCGGCAAACAACAGTGCAGCGGTGCCGACTATAAGCAATTGCTTGCGCAGTGCGTGTTTACGCGCTAATCCATCATCAAGAATTAGCAAGGTGTTACCCTCTGTTTGTAAGGCATACTCAATGCTGGATTGCTCGCCTAATCCCAGGCTTCTTGATAAAGGATGCTTAAATACCGGATTATCTACACACTGCAACCAACCCAAATCCAAAGCCTGTTTGATTAGGAGCACATCGCCTGATTGCCCACGCAAACAGCCATCCGCAACGGCCTGAGTGATCACTATTTCAGTAAAAAGAGCGGACAATAAATAGAGCTGGTTGATTTTAGCCAGCGCGATTAACGGGCCGGCATCTGCAATTACGACAGCCATGAATCAAGAATTTTCAGTTCCTTGGGTGTTTGTTGATCAGGTAGCACCAAATCAATATCTAATTGGGTTAAATGATCAATAAATTCAGACAGGCTTAAGCCACTGATTTGCGCAGCAGCGCCTAGCGACAATACTCTATCTTTAAATAAACTGGCTGCCAGAGCGGGTTTAAGTTGCTCGCCAATATCACCCAGCGAACTTTTTATATTTAAAATCATGGCATTCGGTTGATTGCCTTTTAGAATCAATACGGGTTCTTGTTCGGCATGTCTGAGTGCTTCTGACGGATTACGCTTTAAGTTTCTGACGTTCGTTGCATACATAGCTTATGCCCCCTGTTAAAAATTAAAGTGTAGTCCTCGTACAGGGTGAACACAATGGTTTTCTTACGAGACAGTCGAGCTTTGGGAATAGGTGTTTTTCAGAATGCTGCCAGACAGTTTGGTTACCTTAACCGGACGTCACGTTGAATTGACAGCTGCATAACGCCCCGGCCGATCAACGCGCTACTCTCATCCAAACAGCCTACCCCACGCTGTTGTTTGCTGTGCCGCAACACCTCCGCCGCCGCCACCACGGCCTCTACTTCGCTGTTAAACCACAAACACCTGAGCATACCCGACGAGCTTTTCCGGTCCCATTCCCAAATCACCGCCCAGTCGCCGAACACGCCTGACGCGATGCGACTACGGTAAAAACGGTGCTGGTTTTCTTCCGCACCCGTTCCTTCAAATAAAACGACGACACTCAAAACGCCTCACCCGCCCCGGCCTTTGTCGGACACTTTTTCAGGCGGACGCCTGAGCTTAAAACGATGCGCGTCTGGCTTTGGCGTTTGCGCCAACGCCAGCGCCTCCTGCAAGCGCTGTTGCTCCCGGCGCAAGTTGGTGCACAACGCCTGCAAGGTCGCTTCCGATGCGGACAATAGCGCGATCTGTTGCTGTTGCCGCTGTACCTTATCGTGCCATTTTTCCTCTATATACTGTTTCTCCTCACTGATCCGCCGCGCAAACCATGCCTGGTCCTGGTCCTGCTGTTGCTGCCGGCGCTGCTCCTGTGCCTGCAGCAACCGGTGTTGTTCCTCCAAATCCTTCTCGCTCACCGAGAGTTGTTCACGTAACTGACCGGTAAGCCGGGTTTGTTCGTCAAACTGTTGCTGCAACACGTTGATTTGCTGTTCCCTCTGTTCCAACTGCGTCCTGGCTTGGCCCAGCGTTTGGTTGACAAACGCCATTGCTTGCTGCAGCTCCGCTACGACCGCCTGGTTTTCGGCGATCGTGTTCTGGTAGCCCTGCTCTTTC
>Ga0172380_10005488_pt1 | contig 15343 bp, 13 predicted proteins | sample Leawe162metaG_FD_119747 | JGI IMG/M metagenome (GOLD analysis project Ga0172380, IMG submission 119747) | Leachate microbial communities from a municipal landfill in Southern Ontario, Canada - Leachate well 162 metaG | ecosystem: Engineered > Solid waste > Landfill > Unclassified | place...
GCCCTGTTGCCATCAGGACCTCGCGCCCCGCGTCGAGGAGATCTTCGACGATCTGGCAGCCGCTCTGGGCCGCACCCACCACCAGCACCCGTCCGTCCGGGAGCGTCCCGGCGTGCCGGTACTCGGCCCCATGCATCTGGGCGATTGCGGGCGAGAGTTGCGCCGCCATCGTCGGAATGCGCGGGACGTTCTGCATGCCGGACGCGATCACAACATGCTGTGTAGCGAACGGCCCGCCGTCGGCTTCCAGCACGAAGCCCGAGCCTTCGCTGCGCACGGCGGTGACGGCAACCCCTGTGCGCACGGGAAGCGCAAAGGCGGTGCAATATGCCTCGAGATAGCGCGCAACTTCGTCAGCGCCGCCGAAGCCGTCATCGTCGCCGGGAAAGGGCATCCCGGGAAGTGTGTTCGCCCAGCCCGGGGTGTTCAAGCGGAATGACTTCCACCGCTGAGACCGCCAGCTCTCCCCGATCCGCCCGCGTTCGAACACGGCGTGCGCTATGCCCCGCTCCCTGAGCTCATGGCTCACGGCGAGGCCAGCATGGCCGCCTCCGATCACGATGGCCTGCAGTTGGTCGTCCATACGTCCTCACTCACGCGCGTGCCAGGAAGGGTAGATGCAGGATAGCGCAGGTGTCGGCGCGTCTCGGAGCGATGCCGGCGTAGGGCCTGGACAGTGCCGCCCCGCCATTCCCGGGCAATCACCCCGGTGATCAACGCGGGCGTCGTTTGCCGGCTGTAGGATCCTCGACATGGGGGTTACGTCGCGACCACTGGGACCGCGGCGGGGACACGGCGGTTAGTCGTGATCCATTGAAAGCACGCCTGCTGTGGCTCAGATCCACCGTTCGCGTTGATGTCGGCGGCGGCGGGTGACTGCCCTGGCGCTCGCTCGTAGCTCTGCCGGCAGCAGCGGCGCGACGACATAGTCGTCTGCGCCCGCGTCCAGGGCATCAGCAACAGGGACCCTCCGGCTGTTCTGAGCGACCCCGTGATCCACGATCGGGTGACCGTGGATCACGGGGCTTCTGCCGGGTGCAGGGCATCTCGGTCGTTGCCCGAGCCCCCATGACGTACGTCGAAGGCGCAGATTTCGGACACCGCTGCATGGCTGGATGTTGCGATTGACCGGTGGCCTGCCGACCTAAGCCTCTTGGCTCCTCATACCGAGCCGGCTACCGGAGGAGTTGGACCGGAGCCGACCATCCTCGCCCGGTGCCAACGTAACGTGAGCAGCAGTGCTCCGAGGCCTGTGCATACAACCGCCAGTTGAACCAACCAGCCCACGACGGGCAGCGCGGTCAGCACGACGATGAGCAGTGTGCCGAACGCGAGCGCGAGGTACGTCGCACCCGTGACGTGCACACCTGCGCGCTCAAACGAGACTTGGCCCAGTGTCAGCCCGACGACCACCGCAGCGATGAAGAGCAGCACGAGCATGAACGCGAACGAGAGTGCAGCTGAGCCGACGAGGACTCCAACCACCACGGCCAGCACCACGCGACCGAGGCCGAGCATCCCCAGTGGAATAGCGATGAGCACCATCCCGACAAACAGTGCGACGAGAGCCGGGAGAAAAACAACGACGCCCAGTACACCGAACCCGAGGCTCGCGAGTGGGCGCTCGCGCAGGCGGGCAGCGGCAGGCAGAACGAACCGCGGGACGACGGCGAGGAGCAGCGCGCCGACAAGCAGGATTCCAAGGTAGCGCTGCAGCTGACCGAGGAGCCGCTGCCCGGTCCGCGGTGCCGGCGCGGGCTGTGACACCGTGATTCGCACATCCTCGGCGCCGGTGATCGTCCCCGTCTTCGTGTAGGTAGAGGCCGAGCCGAGGACACCGCCAGCGACGTTGCCGTCGAGGGTCATCTGCCCGGCGCTGAATATCAGGTCTCCGCCGACGCGAGCGTCACGGTGCAGCGTCAATGTACCCGCGCCCGCAAGGAGGTCGAGTTGCACGGCGCTTCCGATCGCCACATTGCCGCCGCCAACGCGGAGGTGGCGGCCGACCGTGTTCGAGATGGTGACGTTGCCCCCGCCGATGGCTGCGTCGCCGGTGACCGGGCCGGACAGCGTGATCGTGCCTCCCGCCAGGTAGAGGTCGCCCGAGACCGGACCGTTGATATCGATGGTCCCGGCCGCGACGAAGAGGTCGCCATCAATGCGTCCGTCCACACGAACGGTGTTCGCCGTGACGTAGAGGTCGTGGGGCACGGTCTCGTTCGCGCCAATGACCACCGTATTGCCGTTTCGGAATTTGTCGTGCACGTCTCCCGGAGGGGCCGCCGCCCAGGCGCTCGGTATCACGATGAGCGTCCCGAGCACCAGCACCGCCGCTGCGGTCCATGCGAGGGTCTTCCACCGATTGCTGAACATGCATCCCGCCCCTTCGCAGCCGGCCGGCCAGCGTGTCCACGGGGATCGGCACATGCTGCTGCGCCGGTCATTATGCGCGCATGAGGTTGATGTCAGCCTGTCCAACCGGGGCGGCATCGCGAAACCCTGAGTCGGGGTAGGCAATGTGGCCTACGGTGGGCGATCTCAACCCCCATGCAGGTGCACACTCGAGATGTGACTGGGGGCGCCGATAGCAGCCGCAGCCGTTGGCGGCAGGCCCTGTGGCGCCATTCCGATCGGCTTCCATGTGGTCCGCGGCCGATTCGAGGGCCGGAGGTGACGCGGACTACCTCGCAGCGAACAGCGATGCCGGGTCGATGATCACGCTGCCTCCGCTTGGCAGGATGGCGGGCATGTTTCCACCCCATCTGGCGATGGCCTGCGACCGGATGAGCTCCGGCGTCAGGGATGCCGCGATCTTCTGGTTCGCTTGCGCCTGAGCATCGGCCCGCAAGAGCGTGGACTGAGCGTCACCGCGCGCAGACTCGATCGCGGCGTCGGCCACACCCTTGGCCCTGGCAACAGCCTGCGCCGCGTTGGCTTGCTCCACTGCCACCTGATTCTGAGCGGTCTGGGCGTTCTGGGTCGCCACCTGCTTCTGCAGGATTGCGTCGCTAAAGGCCTTGTCATAGGAGATGTTGTCGATCTGGAGCGAGGCCACGGTGATCCCGTAGGGCGCGAGGTCGCTCTCCAGCGCCTTCGCCACGTCCTCGCGGATCGTCTCGCGCTTCTGAGTCGCCTCGGTTGCCTCGTACTTCACGGTCTCGGCCTTGAAATACTGATTGACCCGCGATGGCACAAGCGTGTTGAAGAAGTTGGGCCCAACCGTGGCGTACAGCGACTGCACCCTGTCGGGCGTTACGAACCAGTTGAGCGTCACGTCGTAGTACACGTCCTGCGTTTCGTGTGAGGCGGCGGAGATCGTCCCGTACACGTCTACGTTGAGCGCTTCCTCCTTGCCCGCGGCGGTTCTGCCCGGGTTGTGGAAGCGGGCCCGCTGCACCTGGACATTCACCTCCTCAAGCGAGCGCCACGGGAGAATGAAATGCGCGCCTGCGCCGGTCTGCCCGATGATGTTGCCGAACTGGTACTCGAGGCCAACGTGGCCGACGCCGATCTGGTTGTACGACGCGACCACGGTGCCGAGTGCCACGACCAGGAGCCACACGATGATCGCGCCCTCGATCGGACCGCGCTCGTACACATGGCGCACCCGCTCCCCGGTGGCAGGGTCACGGCGCGTCACCCGAATCACTCCCGTGCGCGCCAGCATGATGAAGGCGATGGCAATCAGGCTCACGAACGCGACAAAGATGATCCAACCCATGGAATCGTCCTCCTCCCGGGCCCGGAACCCTTCCGTCCCATCCGCGGCACCGACAGTACTGCTCGCCGTGGCGCTCCGCATGTACACTCACGCCGCCGAGGCCCGCGAAGACGGTCCGCCAGCTGCCGCGAATGGGACTATTGTGCGGCCGGGTGGGGGGGCCGTGCGGCCGGTCGACACTCAGGACTTCCGCGGTGTGTCCTGGTCGCGCCGCCCATCGCCTGACCCCGGTGAGCAGGCGGATGAAGTGCTCGGCAAACGGGTGACCCGCCGATGTCCACGTCGGCGAGAGGCCGCTGCCGCATCGTGCGCCGGCGGCAAGCTCAGAGCGGAGGCCTGGCATGATTGACGGCTTGCACCACGTGGGTGTCATCGTGCGGAGCGCGGACGCTGCGCTCGGCCTGTGGCGTGACCTGGTCGGACTCCAGGTGACCACCGACCAGGTCCTCGAGCAGGAGGGTGTGCGAGTGGTGGTGCTCGCGCAGGGCGAGCACGAGATCCGGCTCATCGAGCCGCTGCGCGAGGATACCGGCGCCGCCCGCTACCTGGCACGCCGAGGCGAGCGGTTACACCACCTGTGCTTCCGTACCGACGATCTCCAGGCCGATCAAGCGCGGCTGTCCGCTCTGGGCATGGAGTTCATCGACCGGGCGCCGCGCGATGGGTTGGGTGGGCGGGTCGCGCTCATCAACCCGAAGTCGACGCAACATGTCCTGGTGGAGCTGCTGGAGCCACCCGCGGGCACGCCGATCTCGAACGAGCTCGGCATCGAGCACCTCGGGATGCTGATGTCCGACTACGAGTCGGCCACGAAGACGTGGATCGATGGGTTTGGCCTGACGATGGTTCGGGAGCGTGAGGAACCGCAGCGTGAGGCGGTCCGGAGATTCACGATGTCGGGGCGAACCATGGTGGAGATCATGACGCCGACCTCGGACTCGCCCGACTCGCGGTACCGGAGGCGCCTCGCGCGCGACGGCGAGGGCATGATCTCGATGATCGCGCTCGAGGTGCAGGACATCGACGCGGAGATCGCGCGTCTCCGCGCTGCCGGTGTCGAAGTCCCGGATCCGGCGGCGCCGCCGGGCGGGCGGCGGGGCGTGATCACGGGACTGACGTTTGGCATCTACCTCCAGCTGGTCCAGCCCGCACCCAACCGTTCGGGCGGATGGCGCCCGGACGAGCCGGAAGCCGAGGCCTGAGGGCGGCCCGACCGCGCCGCCGCATGGCTTCATGCGGGCGAGCGTGCGAGGGCATCCGGCCATGGACCACCGGGGGAGCGATGCTCGCGTTGCCCCGGTGGTCCTCGTGACGGATTCCTCGTGACGGGTCGAGCCGGCTAGCTCTTCGCGTACTTGCCCCTGAGCTGCGGGGTCGGGCCGGGCGTGCCCTTCGCAGCCATCTGCTCGCGAGTCACGCGCGCCCACGTGCGCTTGAGGTCGTCTTTGACGGTGAACGTGAGGCGGCCCAGCCGCTCCGCCTCCATCTCGATCCGGTCGCCGTCCATGAACGGGTTCAGGCCGCCGTGGCTGGTGCCGCAGGCGAGGATGTCGCCGGGCTTCAACGGATGCACCGACGTGACGAACTCCACGCACTGGTTGATGTTCCGGGCCATGGTGGAGGTGTTGTAGTCCTGGTACAGCACACCGTTGTTCCAGAGCTTCACCTGGAGCTTCTGCGCGTCGCCCACCTCGTCGGCGGTCACCAGGAACGGGCCCACCGGGGCCGCCGAGTGCTGCGACTTGGACTGGTACAGTCCCCCGCCGAGGCCGCGTGCCGAGCCGTCGATGAAGTTCATGTAGCCGAAGATGTAGCCGGGCGCCTCCGCCGCAGAGACTCTCGATGCATACTTCGAGATGACGAGCGCGAGCTCTGCCTCGCCCTCGAAGATCGTCGCAGGCGCGTCGGGGAGCACCATCGTGTCGCCGGAGCCCACGATTGCGGTCGGGGACTTGAGGTAGGCATCGAGGACGCCGGGATCGGTGCGCCCCATGTCCATGTAGTTGCCCGCCATGCATGCGACGTGCGAGGGGCCCGGCACCGGCGGCCGGATGCGCACGCTGGACAGCGGGACACCCGCGGCGGCGGCTGCTGCCGCCTCCAGCTTCGGCCGGTATTCACCCCACGCGTTGATCACTCCAACGAGGATGCCCTGCGGGTCGGAGTGCGGGATGCCGCCGACCACCGCCGAGCAGTCGACGACGTTGTCGCCCTTCACCACTCCGAACTTGAAATCTTCAAAGAACAGCAGCTTCACGTCATGCTCCTTCGGTGGCCACTCTTCGATGGCCGCTCGTGTACGGCGGGCCTCGCGCGTCCGTCGCTGCGGACTCCACGGCTTCGGGGGCCCTCCGCGTACCTAGCCCAGGACACCGCCTTCCCCGAGCGCCGCGATCTCCTCCTGCGAGTAGCCCAGCCCCAGGAGCACCTGGTGCGTGTGCTGGCCCAGATGGGGCGCTGGGGAGCGCAGCCAGGGCACGTCGGCCGTGGCCGATCGCTGGAACGGGAGGCCCACCGCCTGCACCTCCCCTACGCCCGGCTGCTCGAACTGCGCGATCATGTTGTTGGCAATGACCTGCGGGTCATCGAAGACCTCCTCGGCCGTCCTCAGCATGCCGGCCCGATGGCCCGCCGCCTTGAACATCGACTCCCACTCTGCGGCGGGCTTCTGGAGGAGACGGGGGGCAAGGATCTCGGTGAGCGCTGCGGCGTTCTGCTCACGGTGCTCCGCCGAATCGAACCGCGGGTCGTGCGTCAGTTCGTTGAGCTGGAGCGTCTCGCACAGGCCCTCCCACGCCGGGACGCGGATGTACCGCCCATCAGCACAGCGGAAGATCTGCGTCGGCCCCGTTGGCCTCGAGGGGTACCGTTGTTCGAGGCCGAGGACCCTGGTGGTCTGTATCGCGTGGAGCGACACTCCGGTCTGCAACAGGCTCGTCTCGATCTTCTGGCCGAGTCCCGTTCGTTCTCGATCTCTCAGCGCGAGCGTCACGGCGTAGGCGATCAGCATCGAGGTCGCCATGTCGAAGTGGAACAACATCGTGTGTGAAGGAGGCGGGCTGCCTGGTTCCTGGCGGCCGGTGATGTCGCCGATCCGTGCCTGGACCCTGATATCGACGCCCCCCTGGTCGGCGTCCGGTCCCTCGTCACCATACGCGGTCAGGGAGACATAGATCAGTCGCGGGTTGATCGCGGCGAGCTCCTCGTACGTGAAGCCGCGCCGCCGGCGCGTGTCGACGCGCATGTTGATGATCAGTACGTCCGCCCACTGGAGGAGGCGGTATGCCGCCTCCTTCCCCTCGGGCCTGGTGATGTCCAGCGTCACGGAGCGCTTGTTCCGGTTGAAGGCCAGGAAGCCGATGCTGAGGTCGTCCGTGCCGGGGACCGACACCAGCCGGCGCGCGCTGTCGCCGCCATCCGGCGTCTCGAGCTTGATGACATCGGCTCCCTGGTCGGCCAGCAGCATGGCCGCGAACGGCCCCGAGAGCACGGTGGCGAAATCGACGACCCGGATGCCCGACAGCGACGGCACTGCTGACACGCTCGGCCCCACTACCCCCACACGCCCCCACCGGAGCCGCGCACCGCAGCGCTCGCCTGCCGTACGCAGACCACCGCCGAGTGGCCCGCGCAGCCGGCCCGGAGGTGCCCCGCCTCGTCCGGCCCGCTCTCGGTGTGCGCGGCGTGCGTGCGACAGTATCACACACGTAATGCCCCTCACGCCCCGCCATCGCAGGGGAGGTGAGTTCTGCGCACGCCTCCGAGTGGCGTCCGAGAGGGCGCCACGGCGACGCTGGCCGGGCGCGCGCGGGCGGGACCCCCCACCCTCCTCCTAGCGGGGGTACGCTCTCCGTTCACTGATGCGGGCCCAGCGGAGGATCCTCGCTCTTGGCCGTGCGGATCGCTGCGATCACAGACGTGCTGTCGGGGCGCCGCCGCGTGTTCTTCGGCTGGTGGCTGCTGGCCGCCTCGGTCGGGGCGATGGCCCTGGGATCGGGCACCTCGTTCTGGGCGTTCGGGTTCTACGTCCGTCCCCTTGAGCGGGAGTTCGGCTGGACGCGTGCCGAGGTCTCGCTGGGGTTCTCGGCGGCGCTGCTGGTGGGCGGACTGTCCGGGCCGCTGATCGGGCGGTTCATTGACACGCGCGGGCCGCGCACGGCGATCCTCGGGGGCACGGTGCTCACCGCTCTCTCGTTTCTGCTGCTCGCGACGACGAGCGAACTCTGGCAGTGGTACCTCTACTCCGCGCTGAACGCCGTCTCGCGGCAGCTGATGTTCTTCATGCCATTTATGGCGCTGATCTCGCGGTGGTTCGACCGCCGTCGAGGCATCGCTGTGAGCATCCTCGGCACCGGGTTCTCGCTCGGCGGGTTCGTGGTCGTGCCGTTGGTGCAGCTTGGGATGGAGATGCTCGGGTGGCGAGCGACGCTGGCGGCCTCCGGCGCCGCGATCGCAGCGGTGTTCCTGCCGATTGGACTGTTCATCGTGCGCAATAGCCCGGGGGAGATCGGCCTGTCGCCGGACGGCGCGCGCGATGCGGACGGCACGGCCTCCGCCCCGCGCGCGGTCGAGGGGGTGACGCTGCGGGAGGCGCTGCGATCGCCGCTGTTCTGGGCGCTCTCGTTCGGCTTCATGCTGTTCTTCTACGGGATGTTCGGCTGGATGGTGCACCAGGTCCCGTTCTATGAATCGATCGGGCTGTCGCGAGGCATGGCGGCGACGATCGTGTCCGCTACTGCGGCGCTGAGCGTCGGGACGCGCCTTCTCGCAGGGATGCTCGCGGACCGGATCGCGCGGTTCGAGTATGTGGTCGTGGGCCTCGCGTTGACGCTGCTCCTCGGTATGCTCGCGCTGGCGCTGAGCAGCAGCCCCGCGGCGATCGCGGTGTTCCTGGTGCTGTGGGTGATCGGCACTGCCGGGGGACCGATGGTCGAGTCGCTGCTGCTCACGCGCGCCTTCGGCATGAAGCACTTCGCGACGATCCTCGGATCGGTGGTGGTGGTGGAGACGATCGGCCAGATCCTCAGCCCGACGGTGGCGGGCGCGATCTACGACGCGACGGGCGAGTACGACCTGGCGCTCCTGATGTTCATAGGTACGTTCGCGGCGGCGGCGGCCGCATTCATCGGTGCATCACGGCTGGCGCGCCCGTACCACCCGTCCCGCCCGGACGCTGCCGGCCCGTGAACCGCTGACGCCGCGCACCGGCCGCCGCTCGTCGCGGCTCGGACACCGGTGGCTATTCGAGCCTGCGCATGGTCGGCACAAACAACGCCACGAGGCCCATCGCCATGATCAGCAGCGCGGCCAGGCCACCGATGGCCAACTGCGGTCCGAACAGCTCGGCGAGGATGCCCACGAGGAACGTGCCGAACTGCACCAGCCCGAACTCCATGAACCACACGGCCATCACTCGTCCGCGGTACTCCTCGGCCGAGTAGGTCTGAATCAGCACCTGGCCGAGCGCCATGCGGATTGACTGGCCGGCACCGATCAGCACCATGATCGGCAGCGTCACCCAGTAGTTGCGGGACACGGCGAAGGCCACGATCCCGGCGCCGAGAAGCGCCCCGGCCATGATGAAGCGCTTCCCCCGGCCGTTCGCGGCCGCCGATGCCACGATCAGCGCGCCGGCCATCGCACCGATCCCCTGAACGCTCTGGAGCGTGCCCTGCTCGAAGGCACCCTTGTGCAGCACCGACTGAACGAAGCCCGGCAGGAGCTGCGTATAGGGCATCGCGACGATCACGATCAGGAAGTTGACGGCGATCACGGTGCGGATCGTTGGATCCGTCCCCACGTACTTCATGCCGTCGACGAGATCCCTGAACCCGCGCGCTCCCCGGCGCCCGCCCGTCCGCCCCGCCGCGGCGCCCGGCGCCTGGGTGAACGCGTACAGGGGGTGCTTCGGGATGCGCATGGTGAAGGTCACGGCGAGCGCATACATGGCCGCCATGGTCCAGAACACGATCGCTGGACTGACCGCCGCGATCATGAAGCCGGCAAGACCCGGCCCCACGAGTTGCATCAGTGTCTGTCCGGACGCATTGATGCCCACGGCGTTCATGAGCCGGTCGCGGTGCACGAGATCCGAGATGATCGCCTGCCGGGACGGCTGCATGACGGAGTTCACCCCGCCCTGCAGGAACGCGCTCAGGAACAGGTGCCAGAACTCGATGTGCGTCCCGAACCAACCCGCCGCCAGCACCGCGAGTGCGGCCGCGTTGAAGGCGTTGTACGCCTGCGCGACCTGGATCACCGTCTTCTTGGGAGCCCTGTCGGCCACGACGCCACCGACCGGGGAGAGCAGGAGCGTCGGCAACGCGTTCGCGAGGGCCATGGTGCCGAGCGCGGCGAACGAGCCGGTGAGATGGAACACCAGCCACCCGCGCACGACTAGCTGCATCTGCATGGACCCGAACTGGGCCAGGTTCCCGAGGTAGAGCAGCCGGAAGTTCTTGTCCTGGAGCGCGGCAAACACTCCCTGCCCCCGGCCGTCTTCGGCCGGGAGGGGCGCGGCGGGAAGGCGTTCCGAATCCGGGCAGGAGAGCGTCACGGTGGTTCAATCGCTTCGCGATCGGGCGATGCTGTCGCAACTTCTATCACATCACATCGGAGCCGGGTACTCGCCGGCAGAGCTCATGGGGCGGTCCTTTCGAGGGAGGAGCGCCCGGAATGACGAGGACCCCGGGTCACGCACGTGAACTCGCGTCCGAGCCGCCGTCTCGCTGCGAGCACCGTGTCCGTCCGGGAATGGCAGCGCGGGCTGACTGCTCGCGGCCCCGTCTCACGATTGCCCCCGGCCGCGTGTCGTCGGGGCGCGCGAGCGGCTGCCGCACACGCCCGGGCTGGGGGTTTCACCCGGGCTGCATCAGCGGGGCTGCGTCAGTGGGGCTGTGAGGACCGAGTCGTAGCCTCGCGTGCCTCCACTGAGCCGTGGTCCGCATCCCGCGCGTCGACGAGGTCGACGAAGTACGCCCGAGCCGCCTCGCGCAGGGCGGGAGCGCTCAACGCCGGCGTGACCCCTCGCACGGCGGCGAAGTCGCAGACCAGGGCGACGAGATCGCCGGGATGGCATCCCCGGAACGCCCGGCCGTTCGCGTAGCACTCGCTGATGAACCGGGCCACGACATCCTCGTCATACGCGACCCCCGCGCGCTGGCAGCTCCGCCGAAAGATGTCCTTGAACCCGGCGATGCTGGGGTCAGGGACGGTCACCTTGTGGCGAATGCGCCGCAGGAATGCCTCGTCGCCCACGTCCCGGAGGGGCAGGTTGGTCGAGAAGACCACGAGGACGTCGAATGGGACACGGAAGCGCGCGCCGGTCTGCAGGCGGAGCAGATCCTCGCCCCGGTCCAGCGCGTGGATCCATCGGTTGAGGAAGTCCTGTGGTGGCACCTGCTGGCGGCCCAGGTCGTCCACAACGAGGATGCCGCCATTCGCTCGCACCGATGCCGGCGCCGCGTACTGCCTGAGGCCCGGGGAGTAGTGGAGCTCAAGGTCAGCGAGCGTCAGCTCGCCGCCGAAGGTGATCAGGGGGCGCCGGCACTCCACGTACCGCCGGTCGGCTCCTCGCGGAGCGTGCGCGATCACCTCGTGCACGTTCTCGTCCAGCACCTCGATCGTCTGGCCGTCGACGTCGATCGCGTAGGGGATGAACATCGTTCCGGGCAGCATCGCGCGCATGGCCTCGGTGATCGCGGTCTTACCGTTCCCCGCCGCTCCGGAGAGCAGCAACGACCGTGCCGCGGCGACGCCGGCGGTCACCGAATCGATCACCGATTCGCTCAGCACCAGCCCCGAGAGCGCATTGCGGACGAGCTCTCGAGTCACGTGGATGGACCGCACGGACTGCAGTTGTTGGACGGTGGCGTACGTGTTCAGTGATACGGGGGCCGGGCCAATGTAGCCATTGCGCTCGAGGGCCCGTTCGGCCTCCGCCCGGCCCTTCGCGGTGACTTCGTGGCTGGTCTGCGCCTCGAACAGCCCGACGCGCCCGGTCACCTCGACGGCCCCGTCGTGGCGTGCGAGCGACAGCGTCTGGTCGATCACCGCTAGCGGCAGCCCCAGCTGCTCCACCAGCTCGATCGTCGTGGCCTGCCCGGTCGCGAGGAGCGCCTTCAGCACGAGGTCACGGACGCCCGGGCCGAGACCCGTCTCCGCGACAGTGCGCGGCTCGGGGACGAGCGCCCAGTCTCCCGCCGATTCGCCGCTCGCACCCGTGCCGGTACCACTGTCCGAGGGCATATGTCCTCCCGTGACCGTGGACGATCGTACCCCCTGCGAGGTGGCCGCCTGCTGCCGATCGGGGAATGCAGCCACCGGGCAACTGCCTCGTATGATAGCCCCGGCCCAGGAGGCATCATGGCGCTGTCAGTGATCGAGGTGCGTGACCAGCTTCCGCAGGAGACGGCGGTGGTCAGGCATCGCCTGTCGATGCACGAGGTGGATCGCATCCCCGGGTGGATCGGCGTCACGTTCGAGGCCATCCTGCGAGCCGGCCAGCAGCCCGCGGGGATGCCGTTTGCGCGCACGCTGTCGGTCGACGCGGAGGGAATGGATCTCGAAGTCGGGTGGCCCGTGGGGGCACCGTTCGAGGGTGACGCCGAGGTCCACGGGGGCACGCTGCCGGGCGGGCTGCTGGCCGTCGCTTCGTACTTCGGACCCTACGAGGGCATCGGGCCAGCCTACGAGGCGATCCGGGCGTGGTGCGCGGAGCATGGCCGCGAGATCAACGGTCCGCCGTGGGAGTCCTACTTCACGGATCCGAACGAGGAGCCCGATCCCGCGAAATGGCGAACCGATATCCATTTCCCGATCCGGGCGTGACACGGGCCCGGCGGTGCCCGCTCGGACGGCGCGCAGCCCGCGAGAACGCAACGTTGGTCCGGAGGGAGCGCCGGTGCGCCTGATTCACTTCGCGGGGATCGCGCTGATCGCCCTGGTCTGGGGATCGTCGTTCCTGTTCATCGCGGTCATGCTGCGGGAGATGTCTCCGCTCGCGGTGGCGTGGCTGCGGCTGGGCGGAGGCGCGGCCGTGATCCTCGGCTTCGCCGTGTTCCGCCGCCCCGAGATTCCGCGATCGAAGCGCTTCTGGCTGGACGTGACCGTGCTCTCCGTGCTGGCGAGTACGCTGCCGTTCATCCTGATCCCGCTCGGGCAGCGCGAGATCTCCTCGGGGCTCGCCGCGATCCTGAATTCGTCCGTGCCGATCTGGGCCGCGACCTTCGCCTTCATGCTGCTGCCCACGGAACGCCTGTCCCGGGCGCGCGCGTTCGGGCTCCTGGTGGGCTTTGCCGGCGTCGCGGTGGTGATCGGGCCGGACGCGCTCGCCGCGGGCACCGCGGGGGTCCGCGGGCAGATCGAGGTGCTGCTGGCGTCGGCCTGCTACGGCGCCGGGGCGGTCTACTTCCGCCGGCACCTCGCCGGGCGGGATTCCACGTTCATAGCCGGGACCCAGAGCGCGATCGGCTTCCTGCTGCTGACGCCGATCGTTCTGGCTGTGGGGGACGCACGAGGACTGGCGCACGTGTCCGCCGTGGCAATCCTCGCTGCGCTCGGACTGGCGCTGCTGTCGTCCGGGATCGCGATCATCGTGTACTACTGGCTTCTGACCGAAGTGACCGCCGCGCAGGCGACGACGTCCACGTACCTCCTCCCGATCACGGCGATGTTCTGGGGCTGGTCCCTGCTGGGCGAGCAGGTGAGGTGGACCGTGCTCCCCGGCCTGGTGCTGGTGCTCGCGGGTGTGTGGCTGATCAACCGGCCCGCGAAGGAGTCGCGCCGCGTCCTTGGGCGTCTGCGATCGCAGCCCTGACAGCCGTCCTCCTGTCGCCGCCCGCCTGCGTCAGCGGGCGTAGCGGCCGCCGGCGAGGTGCTGCGAGCCATGAGCGCCGCGCGGACCTCGCTCGCCCGCCGGCGACGAGGGGAGGGGGCGGTTGCTGTAGCGGAAGATGATCGGCACCTCCCGGCGAACCTCGTTCGCCATGTCGGCGTCGAGTGGGTTGGTGACCCGGAGCCACACCGTCAGCGATGCGCGGGCGTCCAGATCCACCCCATCCGCGCCAAACACGAGGTGCGTCGTCTCGCCGAGCGGCAGCCGGCTGCGCTCCGTCGCGGCGACGGGCGTACTCCCGATGGCCAGCCTGAAGTCCGTCTGAAAGGGGGCGACGTCTGGGAAGGCGGTGACGACCGAAACGCCCGCCAGCAGCTCTCCCGTCTCGGCGGTGTAGTAGGCGACCCAGCCTTCGGGGAAGGAGATGAGCTCGCGCTTCCTTCGCGCCTCACGGCGGTGCTCCAGCAGTTCGCGTCCCCACATCAGGGCGGCGATGATCGCGGACCCCACACCGAGTGCGATCAGCAGATCGATGGCCGCGCGCCGCGCGTCCTCGGGCACCACCGGCGAGGCGATCCCGCTCGAGAGCACGAGTGCGGCACACAGTGCGCCGGCTGCCGCCACCGCGAAGTCCCAACTGTGCATGTGCGCCTCTTCCCAGCGCGCCAACGATGGGGTGCACGCATTCCTCAGCCCCTCCGGCCGAGGGGTGCCGCGCCGCAGCGCCCCGGCGACCGGGGGCTGAGCGTGCCCCTTCGTCTGGATAGACCGGTGCCGGGGGGTCTTCCTTACCGGGCTGTCCGGCGACGCCCTGCACCCCGTCCCGGCATCCCTGCCCCGCCCACGAGGCGTGCCGACGTACACTCGGCGGAGCCGTCGAGGGGAGACGCCGTGATCACGTCACTGGACCACGTGGACATCCTGGTCAGGGACTGGGAGGCGGCGATCGAACAGTGGAAGGCGATCCTGGGAACGGATCGCGTCGCCATCAACGACAGCATGCCGGAGCGCGGGTTCAAGATCGCCCGCTTCGACGTGGGCCGGGGCCAGGGCATCAACATCGTCACGCCGACGGACGAACGCGGGCCGTGGGCGCGCCACCTGGCGAAGCACGGCGATGGGATCTATCTGTTCAGCCTCGGCGTCGACGACCTCGACCGGACGGCCGAGGAGATGCGTGAGCGCGGCGTGCGGCTGCCTCCGCCCTACGGCGGTCTGCGGGTGATCCATCCCGCCTCGGCCGGGGGCGCGCTGATCCATCTCCGCCAGCAGTAGCGCTCGATCAACCTACTCGGCGATGCGGCTGGTCTGCCACGCGACCTCCTGCCAGCCGCCAGGCCGGTGCACCCAGACATCGGTGCAGCGCGTGTGGAGGACGCGATCCTGCTCGGCGCCGCGGAGGGTGATCCGGACGATGCCCGTGATCACCCCGGTGTCTCCGAAGACGCGCACCTGCTGGTCCTCGACCGCGAATCCCTTGAACGACGCCCGCCCCTCGCGGATCGAGGCGATGAAGGTGGCCTTGGTATCGACGTGCGCGCTGGCGTGGATGTACGTGAGATCGTCGGAAACCAGTCGCTCCAGAGCGGCGATGTCGCCACTGAGCGTCGCGTCGAAGCGGCGGCGCTGGACGGCGACGAGGTCGCTCTGCGCGGCGCTCTGTTCTTGCTGTTGCTGTTGCTGTTGTGCGGTCACATCCGTCTCCGTTCCGGCCCGGCGGCAGCGTTCGTCCCGCGTGTTCCGTCGAGCATCCTACGCCGGCGGCTCCGATGATGGCGGAGTCGAGC
>Ga0172380_10005490_pt1 | contig 15339 bp, 18 predicted proteins | sample Leawe162metaG_FD_119747 | JGI IMG/M metagenome (GOLD analysis project Ga0172380, IMG submission 119747) | Leachate microbial communities from a municipal landfill in Southern Ontario, Canada - Leachate well 162 metaG | ecosystem: Engineered > Solid waste > Landfill > Unclassified | place...
CGGCTTTCGTGACCGGCTGGAACAACATTCATGGCAAACAGTGCACAAGCGCGTAAGCGCGCCCGTCAGGCGATCAAGCAGCGTTCCCATAACATGAGTCTGCGTTCGTCCCTGCGCACTGCAATCAAGAAAGTGCAAAAAGCGATTGTTGCCGGCGACAAGACCGCTGCCAAAGCCGTTTTCTCCGAGTCGATGAGCGCCATCGACAGCATCGCCGACAAGAAAATCATTCACAAAAACAAGGCTGCCCGTCACAAAAGCCGCCTGTCGGCTGCCATCAAGGCACTTTAAGCGCCTGCCGCCCTGCCCGGCGGCTACCTCGATTGGCCGGCTCATCCGGCCCGGTTCCAACCTCCGCATCCCTCCTGGATTTCCGCTGGAAATCCATTGCTTTGCCGCATCAATGCTAGTGGCACCAGATAATTTTCATAAAAAATAGCCCTCTAGCTTGATTTTCTGCGGCAGTCTCCATATACTTCAGTGATCTTATTGAGGATTAAGGGCTTTTTTCCATGTTTGCTCCGGCACTGACCAAGTACGCTTTTCGGATACGTACGCGCGTCGGGTTGGTCGTCGACAACCTGATGATCCACGGTCAGGACGAAGACGATGCGCAACGCAAGCTGCGCCAGATTTATCGCGACTGCGAGATTCTCGGCTGCGTCTGCCACCATGGCGCCATCCGCACACCCCCGGCCAATTTCGAGGATGTGCTGAGCATCATCACCCGCTAGCACCCCAGAAACAAATTCGAGCAGTTCGGCACGTCCGAGGCGTCGAACGCAGAACTGCAGCCGGCTACAAAATTCCCTTGGCTTTCAACTCTTCGAGCAGCGCAGCGTAATCCTGTGCCCCCCGACTGTCCAAAGCGTGGCTGAAAATATCCTTGTTCATGGCGGGCGCTTCGGCGACTGCGACATTTTCCGAAATCACTGTCTCGCAGACTTCGTCGCCGAAATGCTCAGCGAGGCGTTTTTGCACTTCGAAGCTCATGTTGCGCCGCCGCTCGAAGCGGGTCAGCAGATAGCGCCTGCCGACACGGCGCTTGAGCACGGGTTCCAGCGCCAAAAGTGTGCGCTCGATTTGCAAGGCGCCGCGCATCGATAGATAGTCGGAGGAAATCGGGATCAGCACATGGTCGGCGGCGAAAATCGCATTGAGCGATAACACACCGAGAAACGGGCAGCAGTCGATCAGGACGTCGCAGCTGTTGTTGTCGAAGGCTGTCAGTCCCTGATTCAAACGCCCGAGAATGCTCGGTCCCTTGCCGAAGATCGAGTCGACCTTGATCAGTTCGGCATGTGCCGGAATCAATTGTCCGATGTCGGGCCAGTCGACGGCCAAGTTGGCAAGGGGAATGTTGTCACGGTAGAACGCGAACATGCTCGCACCAACGTCCTTCAGCGCCTTGCCGTGAATCGCGGACAGGTGCGCCTGGGGATCAAGGTCGACGAGCAGCACCTTGCCTCCTGCTCGTGCCATGGCGGCGCCAAGATTGAGCGCGGTGGTGGTCTTGCCGACCCCGCCTTTTTGATTGAAAACTACGATCCGCGCCATCATTCCCTCTCTGTACAGGGCGCTATTTTTCACATAAGATGCGCCTTTGTGCAAGTTATGCTTTCAGTTTCTTGCCAAATCACGGCGGCGCGAGCCGCCGTGATTATTTGGAATCAATGTTTTTCGCAAGGTTGCAAGGTCGCCATGACGCATCAGATGAACATTTATGCCCGGTTGCCGATCGCATTTACCCATGGGCAGGGTGCATGGATATACGACGAGCAGGGGCGTCGCTATCTCGACGCGCTCGCCGGTATAGCCGTCAATACTCTGGGGCATGCTCACCCGCGGCTGGTCAAGGCCCTTGCCGATCAGGCCGCACGTCTGCTCCACACATCCAACCTGTACCAGATTCGTGAACAGGAAAAACTGGCAGACAAGCTTGCCGAACTGTCCGGCATGCAGGAAGTCTTCTTCTGCAATTCAGGCTGCGAGGCCAACGAGGCAGCGATCAAGCTGGCGCGGCTCTTCGGTCACAACAAGGGGATCGAACAACCGGCCATCATCGTGATGGAAAAAGCCTTTCATGGTCGTACGTTGGCGACGCTCTCGGCAACCGGCAACCGCAAGGTGCAGGCCGGCTTTGAGCCGCTGGTGACAGGCTTCGTGCGCGTTCCATTCGACGACCTGGCAGCGGTCGAGGCAGTCGCCCAGCATAATGCCAATGTCGTTGCCGTGATGATCGAACCGATCCAGGGCGAAGGCGGCATCCGTCTGGCGCATGACGAATATCTGCAAGGTCTGCGACGAATCTGCGATGCCAAAGGCTGGCTGCTGATCGTCGACGAGGTGCAATGTGGCACCGCCCGCACCGGTCGCTGGTTCGCCCATCAGCACGCCGGCATTCTGCCCGACGTGATGACCCTGGCCAAGGGTCTTGGCTCGGGTGTGCCGATCGGCGCCTGTCTCGCGGCGGGAGCGGCAACGGGCGTTTTCAAGCAGGGCAACCATGGCTCCACCTTCGGCGGCAATCCCTTCGCCTGCGTTGCGGCGTTGACCACGCTCAGCATCATTGAGCAGGATGGGCTGATGGCGCATGCCCATGCGCTCGGAGAAACAATCCGGCAAGACCTGCGCAAGGCACTCAACGGCGTTGGCGCAATCACTGATATTCGCGGTGACGGCCTCATGATCGGCATTGAATTCGACCGCAATTGCGGCGAACTCGTCGAACGTGCAATGGCGGCGGGACTGCTCATCAATGTCACCGCAGACAAGGTGGTGCGTCTCTTGCCGCCTTTGATTTTCGATGCCGATCAGGCGCAGGAACTGGTGGCGACGCTTTCCCGGGTAATCCCCGAATTCCTGGGGAACTAGCCATGTCTGCAAGCACAGCCAGGGCCGCACCCCGGCATTTCCTGCAGTTCAAGGACTTCAGCCGCGCCGAGCTTGAGTATCTGTTCGACCGTACCCGGCGCATCAAGACCAAGTTCAAGTCTTACCAGCAGTATTGGCCGCTATCCGATCGCACTCTGGTGATGATTTTCGAGAAGGCCAGCACGCGCACGCGCCTGAGTTTCGAGGCCGGCATGCAGCAACTCGGCGGTTCGGCAATCTATTTGAACACCCGCGATTCGCAACTGGGACGCGGTGAGCCGGTCGAGGATGCCGCCCAGGTGATTTCGCGCATGAGCGACATCGTGATGATCCGCACCTACGAGCAGGAGATCATCGAGCGCTTCGCCGCCAACTCGCGGGTGCCGGTGATCAATGGCCTGACCAACGAATACCATCCCTGCCAGATCCTCGCCGACATCTACACCTTCATCGAACAGCGCGGCAGCATCGCCGGCAGGACCGTCGCCTGGATTGGCGACTCGAACAATGTCTGCAACACCTGGCTGCAGGCCGCCGAAATCTTCGACTTCAACGTGCGCGTATCCACGCCGCCCGGGTACGAGGTCGAACCCGAACGTGCCGGATTGCTGGGTACGGATCACTACCTGCAATTCGCCGATCCGCTTGAAGCCGCCACGGGCGCCGATCTGGTGACCACCGACGTGTGGACCAGCATGGGCTTTGAGGCCGAGAACGAAGAGCGGCTGCGCGATTTCGAGGACTGGCAGGTCGATGTCGAGATGATGCAGCGCGCCCGCCCGGATGCCTTGTTCATGCATTGCCTGCCGGCGCATCGTGGTGAGGAAGTCGCCGCGGCGGTCATCGACGGTCCGCAGAGCATCGTCTGGGAAGAAGCGGAAAACCGCCTGCACGCACAAAAGGCGCTGCTGGAGTTTCTGCTGCTGGGCAAATTGAATCATTGATCTGAATAGGAATAGGAATAACAAACTCATGAGCGACATCAAGAAAGTAGTGCTGGCCTATTCGGGCGGCTTGGATACTTCGGTGATCCTGAAGTGGCTGCAGGACAACTACAAATGCGAAGTGGTGACCTTCACCGCCGACCTCGGCCAGGGCGAGGAACTCGAACCGGCGCGCGCCAAAGCGATCAAGCTGGGAATCAAGAAGAAAAACATATTCATTGACGACTTGCGCGAAGAATTCGTCAGTGATTTTGTCTTCCCTATGTTCCGCTGCAATGCCATCTATGAAGGCGAGTATCTGCTCGGCACTTCGATCGCCCGGCCGCTGATCGCCAAGCGCCTGGTCGAGATCGCCCGCAAGACCGGCGCCGATGCCATCTCCCATGGCGCCACCGGCAAAGGCAATGACCAGGTGCGATTTGAACTCGGCGCCTATGCGCTGATGCCCGGCATCAAGGTGATCGCACCATGGCGCGAATGGGACCTGCTGTCGCGCGAGAAACTTATGGCTTATGCCGAAAAGCACGGTATCCCGGTGGACATGAAACACAAGAAAGGTGGTTCGCCGTATTCGATGGATGCCAACCTGCTGCACATTTCATTTGAAGGCCGCCATCTGGAAAATCCTGCCGCAGAAGCCGAGGAGTCGATGTGGCGCTGGACAGTCTCACCCGAGCAGGCACCGGACAAGGCGCAATACGTCGACATCGAATTCAAGTGCGGCGACCCTGTCGCCCTCAATGGTAAGAAGCTCAAGTCGCACCAGTTGCTCGCCAAGCTCAACGAACTCGGCGGCAAGAACGGCATCGGCCGCCTTGACCTGGTCGAGAACCGCTACGTCGGCATGAAATCGCGCGGCTGCTATGAAACCCCCGGCGGCACGATCCTGCTGCGCGCACACCGCGCCATCGAATCGGTCTGCCTCGACCGCGAAGTGGCGCATCTCAAGGATGACCTGATGCCGCGCTACGCCAGCCTGGTCTACAACGGCTACTGGTGGAGCCCCGAGCGCAAGGCATTGCAGACACTGATCGACCATACCCAGCAGAACGTCAATGGCTGGGTGCGGCTGAAACTGTACAAGGGCAATGTCGTCGTCGTCGGTCGCGACTCGAAGACCGATTCCCTGTTCGATCCTACCATCGCCACCTTTGAGGACGATGCGGGCGCCTACGATCAGAAGGATGCCACCGGTTTCATCAAGCTCAACGCATTGCGCATGCGCATCGCCGCCAATCTTGCCCGACGCAAGAAGTAAGGAACCGGGATGTTCGGCTTCAGCGAAGAACAGTTTTCCGAGTTCTTCGTCACTTACGGGGTCGGTGCATTCATCCTCTACATGCTGTTCATCGTTGGTGAACTTGCATACAAGTCGAAGGCCGGGCGCACCGGCACATTCGTGCTGTTTTTTGTTTTGGCTTTCGGCATGTTTGGCTTTGTCGCCAAGAGCATCATTCAGAAATTGTGGGGAATCTAATCATGTCTCAGTTCGATAATGTCAGCATCATCAAGCAAGCCAATGTGTATTTCGACGGCAAGTGCATCAGCCATACCGTGCAATTCGTCGACGGCACCAGAAAAAGCGTTGGCGTAATCCTGCCGGCCACGCTGACCTTCAACACCGGCGTCGCGGAAATCATGGAAGGCGTCGCCGGCGCCTGCCGTGTACGCCTCAAAGGTGAGGCAAACTGGAAATCTTATGCCGCCGGAGAGTCTTTCAAGGTACCGGGCAACTCCAGCTTCGACATCGAGGTCAGCGGCGAGCCGTATCATTACGTGTGCCATTTCGGCTGATTAGCGCCAAACTCATCCATGAAACAATCTCGCTGAGTGCGTCAAAGATCCAGGGACTAGCAGGCCGGCAAATGCTCCCGAATGAGCCTTCCCTTCTCTACGACCGCGCCCCCAGTGCCAAGCTTTCCTACGGCGATTTTCTGCGGATCAAGCAGCCCGAGGGAACGCTGCGCTTTGGCATCGACAACCAGTTCAAGGACCGTGTCGCAACCAGTTTGCAGTTGTCGGAGCATGGTTTCACCCTCTCGCTGACGAATCCGGAGCAAGGCTACACGCTACTGTCCCAGGCCATGCCTGCCATGGAGGCAGATCTTGACGCTGACGCTGCGGCAGGGGGCAAGCTGCATTGGGGGTACATTGACGGATTGATCGCTCAAAGCCAGATCAACTTCCAACTGAATGAACTGGTTCAACAGAACAAAACGGCGGGAAGCAAATGGGCGTACGAACAGTTTGAACAGGGGTGCGCTCAGTTCCGCCAACAGCTGTACAAGGATGCGTTTCAATCCATCAGCCGCGCCATCGATGGCACAGGAAGCGACAAGGGCAACAAAACCGAGTTTCGCTTTCATTTCCTCATGGGGCTCCTCCGGTTGGGAAGCTACCGCAGCACTTCGCCCGATCTGGTGAATCCGCCTCTGGCCCAGCATGGCTTCCTGACTGCAGCACGCTGCGCGGCGGCAACCCATCCGGCTGAAGCAGGGCACGCAATGATCTGTGCCGGACGCGCGGCCCTGGTCGCGGGTGACTTGGAAGACGCCATTTCTCACACCCGCAAAGGCTTGAGCACCCTGCCAGGCCATGCAGCCGGGATGTATCAACTCGGTCGCGCCCTTTTTCTGAAGGGTGCGCGCCGGGAAGCCACGGAACGTCTCGTCGATGCCATATTGCTCGATGTTGAACGTGCTCTACACGCCATTGGCGATCCGGATTTCGTCGCCGCGAAAGATTTCCTTGACAGCGTCTTGCAACAGGCGCTTGAGCGTTACGAATTGCGCTACACACAGGTAGGCGAACGATATCAGCGTGCGCTGAAGACCTTGCGGGATTTTTCCTTCATGGACATATCCATTGAAGACATGCGTCTCCAGAGCTTCACTGCAACCCGGGGGAAATCTGGCGAAGCTGAAGCGATGGCCGAATCGAAAACCTTGTTTGCTTACAGCGACGCAATTGATCGATTGCTGGATGGCTTTCGGCTGTTTCCGACATGCCTTGAAGACTTCAAGGGACATTGCATTCGACTGGTGCAGCAGCAGATCCTTCATCCGCCGCGTCGAGAAGACTATCTGCCCGCGAGCTTTTCGGAAGAGTCCCTGGATGAGAGCAAAACCTCCAGAACCGGCGTGATCACTGGTGCTGTCAGCGGAATTGGCGTGTTCCTGTTCGAAAGTTCAAAAATAGCCGGTCCCATCTACCGGGGCATACTTGAATCCATGTCCGAATTGATCCTGATTCCGCTCGGAACCGCGCTCGGTATTGCGGTCGCTGTGTCCATCGTCGAAGACGTATACCGGGAATTTTCACGTTCAAAGTACAAAGCCGCGCTGGCTGCTTACGACGCGGCCCGGCACGGCTACAACAATTTAAAGCGAGCCCAGGAAACGGAAATCGCCGAAATCCATGCGATGAGCCTGCCCAGGGAGTTTGTTCCCCCCTCGGAGACCGGCAGCGCCGGGCAGGGAAGTCCCGATGCTGCAGCAGCGAAGAAGCGTGGCGGCGCCTGGGCAAAGCTTTAAGGGACCAAACACTGCCAGGTGCGGTATGATTGAGAGTCCTGCTGAAAGGCTCTTTGCCCGTCAATTAACGAGAGAATAGCCATGCCATCTTTCGACATCGTTTCAGAAATCGATCAGGTTGAATTGCATAACGCCGTTGACCAATCCAACAAGGAAGTCAGCAATCGCTTCGATTTCAAGGGATCGGATGCTCGCATCGAAATGGGCGAAAAGCTGCTCACCTTGTTCGCCGACGACGACTTCAAACTGGGCCAGGTGTTCGACATCCTGACCGCCAAGTTTGCCAAGCGCGGCGTCGATGTGCGCTGCCTGGACAAGCAGGAGCCGCAGAAAATCAGCGGCAACAAGTCAAAACAGGAAATCAGGCTCAAAGTCGGCATCGAAGGCGAGCTGGCGAAGAAGATCGTGCGCCAGATCAAGGACAGCAAGCTCAAGGTGCAAGCGAGCATCCAAGGTGATACGGTGCGCGTCTCAGGGGCCAAACGTGACCTGCTGCAGGAAGCCATCGCCCTCGTCAAGAAGGCAGTGACCGATGTACCGCTGCAGTTCAATAATTTTCGCGATTGAATTCTTCCCGCTGTCTCCAGCCTGTTTCCGTGCCAAGAATGATTTCCCGATGAGTTCATGTCGTTGATCCACCCGACAGTCAGCCGCTTGCGCGAGCAATTCGCCGCCAAAGGCAACCGTGACATCCCTTGCGTGGTTGAACCTGACTGGAACGAACCCCACGCACAACCTCTCACCGCAGCAGCGGTGCTGGTGCCACTGGTACAGCGCGAAACCGGCCTGACCGTGCTGCTCACCCAGCGCACCGCCCACCTGCGCGACCATGCAGGCCAAATCAGCTTTCCCGGCGGACGCTGCGAGGAACAGGATGCCTCACCGATCGAAACCGCGCTACGCGAAGCACAAGAAGAGGTGGGCCTGTCTCCGGGCCAGGTCGAAGTGCTCGGCTTGCTGCCGGAATACCGCACCGGCACCGGTTTTTCGATCATGCCGGTGGTTGGTCTGGTGCATCCACCGTTGAATCTCAAACTCGATGATTTCGAGGTCGCTGAGGCTTTCGAGACGCCGCTCAGCTTCCTGCTCGATCCGGCCAACTGCCTGCGGCACAAAATCGAGTATCAGGGCAGCATGCGCGAGTATTACGCGATGCCCTGGGAGGGTTATTACATCTGGGGCGCCACTGCGGGAATGCTCGTCAGTTTGCGGCATTTCCTGTTAGCCGTTGACTGATATTAGCCGGTGCTGTGGTATTGTGCACGTGCACAATATCTCTGCATCACAACCTTTTTACGTCTCTCCTGACTGTCCGGCATGACCCTGTTTTCCATCGTTATCGCTTTGCTCCTTGAGCAGGTTCAGCCACTGCCTCAGCAGCGCTTCGTGGACAAGCCGCTGGCGCGCTTTGCGGACTTTCTCGAGGAACGTTTCAACGACGGGCAGTATCATCATGGCAAAATCGCCTGGCTCATCGCGGTGCTGCCGGTCGTCAGCGCCATCCTGCTGCTGCAATTCCTGCTGGCCTGGCTGCAGCCGCTGCTGTCATTGCTGCTGAATGTTGCCGTGATTTATCTGACGATGGGTTTTCGCCATTTCAGCCATTATTTCACCGCCATTCACCTGGCCTTGCGCATGGGGGAACTCGAACGCGCCCGCACCCTGCTCGGCGAATGGCGCGGTCACTCCGCTGATCGCCTGGCGTCTGGCGAAGTGGCTCGGCTGGCGATCGAGCAGGCGCTGGTCGCCTCGCATCGCCATGTGTTTGCGCCCATGCTGTGGTTCTTTCTGCTCGGGCCGGCCGGTGCGCTGCTGTATCGGATCGCGTTGTTCTTTGGCCTGCAATGGGGCCGGCCGGGCTATGGCAGGTTTGGCGAATTTGCTCAACGCGCTTTTTATTATCTCGACTGGCTGCCCTTGCGCATCACAGCGGCAAGCTTTGCGATGGTTGGCGATTTTGAAGATGCGGTGCATTGCTGGCGCACTCAGGCGGCAAATTGGCCCGAGACTGGCAACGGCATCCTGCTGGCCAGCGGTGCCGGGGCACTGGGCGTGCGATTGGGCGCACCGGTGGAGCAATCCGGCGAATTGAGCGAGCGTCCGGAATTGGGGCTAGGCGATGAGGCCGATGCCGATTTCATGCAAAGCACGATAGGTCTCGTCTGGCGTACCCTGGTGCTGTGTCTGCTGTTGCTGACATTGCTCTGGGTAGCAAGTTGGGTAGGTTGATTTTTTCATCAGGAGAAGTGTAAATGGCTGACAAAAGAGAAGTAGTGGTATTGAGTGCTGTGCGTTCCGCAATCGGTACGTTCGGTGGAGCCCTCAGCGGTATCGAACCAGCCGAGTTGGCCGGCATGGTCATGAAAGAGGCCGTGAATCGTTCTCACGTAGACCCCAAGCAAATCAATTATGTGACGGTCGGCAACTGCATTCCGACCGAGTTGCGCTATGCCTATGTGGCGCGCGTGGCCTCGATCCAGGCCGGGCTGCCGATGGAATCGGTGGCCATGGCGGTGAATCGTTTGTGCAGTTCGGGCCTGCAGGCCATCGTTTCGACTTCCCAGGCGATCATGCTGGGCGACTGCGACTACGGTATCGGCGGCGGCGTCGAAGTGATGTCGCGCGGCAGCTACATGGTGCCGGCAATGCGCTCCGGTGCGCGCATGGGTGACGCCAAAATGCTCGACATGATGGTGGCCGTCCTGACCGACCCGTTTGGCGTCGGCCACATGGGCATCACTGCCGAGAATCTGGCCACGAAATGGGGCATCACGCGTGAGCAACAGGACGCCTTCGCGGTCGAATCGCAGCGCCGTGCTGCCGCAGCCATCGCCGATGGGCGTTTCAAGTCGCAGATCGTGCCGATCGTGCAGCAAAGCAAGAAGGGCGAAGTGGTTTTCGACACCGACGAGCATGTCAAGGCCAATACCACCATGGAATCCCTGGCCAAGATGAAGCCGGCCTTCAAGAAGGATGGCGGCACCGTCACCGCCGGCAATGCGTCCGGCATCAATGACGGCGCTTCCTTCTTCGTGCTGGCCGAAGCCGCCGCTGCCGCCAAGGCGGGTTACAAACCGATGGCGCGTCTCGTCTCGTATGCCCTGGCAGGCGTACCCAACGACGTCATGGGCGAAGGTCCGATTCCGGCCTCCAAGCTTGCCTTGCAGCGCGCCGGTCTGAGCCTGGACAAGATGGACGTAATCGAGTCGAACGAAGCCTTTGCCGCACAGGCGCTGGCGGTTGCCAAGGGACTCGGCCTCGACATGGCCAAGACCAACCCGAACGGCGGAGCTATTGCCCTCGGTCACCCGGTCGGCTGCTCCGGTGCCTTCATCGCCACCAAGGCGCTCTACGAACTGCAGCGCATCAATGGCCGTTATGCCCTGGTCACCATGTGCATTGGCGGCGGTCAAGGCATTGCCTGCGTTTTCGAGCGCCTGTGATTCGCAGGTTGGCCCCTCCAATAGCCTCTGCATCACTCATTCCCGCGCAAGCGGGAATGAGCCTGCCTAAATAGATTCCGAATGAACGCCCTGCGCATCGCGATTGCCCAGATCAATTGCGTGGTCGGTGATTTCGCCGGCAATGCAAGTCGCATCCTGGCCAGCGCGGACCTCGCCGCACAGCGCGGCGCGGACTTGTTGATTACGCCCGAACTGGCCCTGTGCGGCTACCCTCCAGAAGACTTGCTGTTGCGGCCTGATTTCTATCGTGCCGCCTCACGCGAATTGAAAGCGCTTGCAAATTCGGCCGCTGAACGCGTCCCCAACCTGGCACTGCTGGTCGGCCACCCGGAAGAGCATGCAGGGAAACACTTCAATGCCGCCTCCCTGCTGCGCCAGGGACAGATCGAGACGACCTATCGCAAGTACCGTTTACCTAATTACGAGGTCTTCGACGAGGAACGCTATTTCGATTCCGGAACAACGCCCTGCGTGGTAACGCTGAAGGGCGTGCGTTGCGGTGTAAACATCTGCGCCGACGTCTGGGAAGCCGGCGCCGCCGATGCGGCCCGTGCCGCCGGAGCGGAACTGCTGCTGACGCTGAACGCCTCGCCCTATCACCTCAACAAGCAGGCGAAACGCTATGAGGTACTGCGCGCACGCATCTCCGCCACCGGCATACCGGCGGTCTATGCCAATCTGGTCGGTGGCCAGGATGAACTGGTATTCGATGGCGCTTCGTTCGCACTGGATGGCAATGGCGCGCTGATCATGCAGATGCCCTCCTTTGAGGAAGCGCAGCAGATTGTCGAATATGTCGCCGGCAAACTGCTGCCGGGAGCAATCGCGCCGGCTCGGTCACTGGAGGCAGAGGTATACGCCGCACTCAAGCTGGGCGTGCGCGACTACCTCGGCAAGAACGGCTTTCCCGGTGCCATCATCGGCCTCTCCGGTGGTGTCGATTCGGCCCTGACCCTGGCCATTGCCGTCGATGCGCTGGGTGCCGACCGGGTGCGCGCGGTGATGATGCCCTCCCCCTACACGGCCCGGATGAGCCTGGACGATTCGCGTGCGATGGTGCGCAAGCTCGGGGTACGCTACGACGAGATCGGCATAGAACCGCTGATGCGCGAATTTGCCACAGTGCTGGCACCGTTGCTCGATGCCTGCGGCAACAAGAGTCCGCACGACACCACCGACGAGAATCTGCAGGCACGAATTCGCGGCATGATCCTCATGGCACTGTCCAACCGCACCGGCGCCATTGTGCTGACCACCGGCAACAAGAGCGAAATGGCCGTCGGCTACGCCACGCTCTACGGCGACATGGCCGGCGGCTTTGCCGTCATCAAGGACATCTACAAGACCTTGGTCTATCGCCTCTGCGAATACCGCAATGCCATCAGCCCGGATATTCCGGAGAACATTCTGACCCGCGCGCCTTCTGCAGAGCTCAAGCCCGGCCAGACCGACCAGGACACCTTGCCGCCCTATGCCACGCTCGATGCCATCATCGAAGCCTACATGGAGCGGGATCTCAGCCCGCGCGAGATCATCGCCCTGGGGCACCCCGAAGAAGCCGTACGCCGCGTGGTGGGCATGCTCAAGCGCAACGAATACAAACGACGCCAGTCACCGGTCGGCATCCGCGTCACGCGGCGCGGGTTCGGCAAGGATTGGCGTTATCCGATAACATCGCACTACAGCGACGAATACCCTACAGACAAAAATGGGCACTAGTACTAGCCAGGAGAAGACATGAAAAAGATTGAAGCCATCATCAAGCCGTTCAAGCTCGACGAAGTGCGCGAAGCGCTTTCCGAGATCGGTGTGGCCGGCCTCACCGTCTGCGAGGTCAAGGGTTTCGGCCGACAGAAGGGGCATACCGAGTTGTATCGCGGTGCCGAATACGTGGTCGATTTCCTGCCCAAGATCAAGATCGAAATCGTGGTCGCCGACGAGACTGTCGATCCGGCCATCGAAGCCATCATCAAGGCTGCGCGCACCGGCAAGATCGGCGACGGCAAGATTTTCGTGATGCCGGTGGAGCAGGTTGTTCGCATTCGCACGGGTGAGTCCGATGAAGCAGCTATCTGACCGCGTGGCGGTCAGATAGCTGCTTTGCAGCACAGTTATTGTGCCATCCTCCCCTGCCCCCTTCCCTGAGAAGGGGGTGACCAAACCGGCTCGTTGCGCTCGAAAGATTAGCGAGAACCCTTGAGCAGCACCGTCACCGCCCCGCCGCCACCATCCGCAGCACGCGCCTGGCAGTAGGCCAAGACTTCATTGCGCTGGGCGAGCCAGTGGCGTACCAGTTCCTTGAGCACCGGTTCGCGACCCGGCGAACGCAAGCCTTTCCCATGCACAATGCGCAGACAACGATGGCCGCGCGCCAAACTGGCTGCAAGAAATTCTCCGAGCGCCTGTTTTGCTTCGATACGGCTCATGCCGTGAAGATCAAGCTCGGCCGATGTAACCCAGCGGCCACGACGCAAATCCCGCAACAGGGTGCGCGACAGGCCGCTGCGCAGAAAGGCAAGCTCGTCGCCGCCTTCGAGCAGAACCTCGATGGGCGCCGGTGACAGCGATTCATTGAGCGCCTCGGCTTCGTCGCGCAAGTGCTGATGCGGGATCGGCAAGGGACGTGGCGGTTCGTGGTGCACCTTGCCGGAGACCAGCGGTACCGCATCCGCCACGGCTTCCCTGAAGAGCGCGCGCTCGTCGGAATTAATACCGACCGGCGTGCGTCTTTGCCTCACGGCTACCCTAGATCGTCGAGATAGCGTTCGGCGTCGAGCGCCGCCTGGCAACCGGTTGCCGCGCTGGTGACAGCTTGCTTGTAGATGTGGTCCTGCACGTCGCCGGCGGCAAAAACACCGGGGATGCTGGTTTGCGTGGCATTGCCGTTGCGACCGCCCTCGGTGACGATGTAGCCGCCGTCCATCTCGAGTTGCCCGACAAACAGGTCGGTGTTGGGCTTGTGGCCGATGGCGATGAAAACGCCCATGAGCGGACGGTCCTCTGTGGCACCGGTCTTGACGTTCTTGATGCGCATGCCGGTGACACCGCTCTTGTCGCCGAGCACTTCATCGAGCGTGTTGTTCCACTTGATGGTGACCTTGCCGGCTTTTTCCTTTTCGAAAAGCTTGTCATGCAGGATCTTCTCGCCGCGGAATTTTTCGCGACGATGCACGACCGTGACATGCCGTGCAATGTTGGCCAGATACAGCGCTTCTTCGACGGCGGTGTTGCCGCCGCCGATCACCGCGACGTCCTGATTCTTGTAGAAAAAACCATCGCAGGTGGCACAGGCGGAAACGCCCTTGCCGGAGAAGGCTTCCTCCGAGGGCAGGCCAAGATATTGCGCCGAGGCGCCGGTAGCGATGATCAGTGCGTCGCAGGTATAGGTGCCAGCATCGCCGATCAGCGTGAAGGGCTTCTGAGTGAGTTGAGCAGTATGAATGTGGTCGAAAATGAACTCGGTATTGAAGCGCTCGGCATGTTTCTGGAAGCGCGCCATGAGTTCCGGACCCTGCACGCCATCGGCATCGGCCGGCCAGTTGTCGACTTCGGTGGTGGTCATGAGTTGCCCGCCCTGCGCTAGTCCGGTAATCAGCACCGGCTTGAGGTTGGCACGCGCGGCATAGACTGCGGCGGTATAGCCGGCCGGGCCGGAACCAAGAATCAGCAGACGGGCATGGCGAGTTGTCATGACGAACATCCTGAAAAAGTTGTGATGGGTGTGATTATACTTTGCCAGTTCCCGGCGGTTTGCCTTGCCGCGGATAGGGAATATGATAATAACCCTGCCCTTTCCGATCCGGAGCGTTTGATGGCTACTCCCTTGCCCGTCTCGATCACCGCACTGCGTACCCTGCCGATGTTCGAAACGCTGAGCAACGAACGTCTGACGAAGATTGCCGGCTTTGCCTCGATGCGCCATGTCACCCGACATACCACGGTGCTGCAGGCCGGCGATCGCACCGACAACATCTACCTGATCCTCAACGGTGAACTCAAGGTCCAGATCAGCGATGAGGAAGGGCGCGAGGTAATTCTGTCGGTGCTCACGTCCGGGGAGATGTTTGGTGAGATGGGCGTGATCGACGATCACCCGCGTTCCGCCACGGTGATCTCGATGGAACCCTGCGACCTGGTCGTAATTGCCAAGGAGGATTTCAAGATCTGCCTGGCGGAAAACTTCGAGGTCTCGCTCTACATCATCTTCAGCCTGGTGAAGCGCCTGCGCGAGGCGGACCGCAAGATCGAGAGCCTGGCGCTGGTGGATGTCTATGGACGGGTCGCTCGCCTCCTGCTCGAAATGGCCGAGACTCAAAACGGCCGCAAGGTGGTGACGCGGCGCATTACGCGCCAGGATATCGCCAAGACCATCGGCGCTTCGCGCGAAATGGTCAGCCGGGTCATGCGTGATTTGCAATTACGCGGTCTGATCGAAGAAAGCGATGGGTGCATCTGGCTGCAAAAGGATATCGAAAGCACCTGAAAAGTGGCGGCTTTCCGGCGTTCTTCGGGCTTTCCTGGGTA
>Ga0172380_10005491_pt1 | contig 15337 bp, 13 predicted proteins | sample Leawe162metaG_FD_119747 | JGI IMG/M metagenome (GOLD analysis project Ga0172380, IMG submission 119747) | Leachate microbial communities from a municipal landfill in Southern Ontario, Canada - Leachate well 162 metaG | ecosystem: Engineered > Solid waste > Landfill > Unclassified | place...
TATCATCATAGCCGCTTGAAACTAGAAGACCGATTCGTTGATTAAGCGACTGATATTTTAGAGCTCTCTCTACGAGCGAATCGTCACCAGCTAAAGCCTTTTCGATCTCACCAGTTGAAAGCCAAAGAAGAGTTTCTGCATCCCAGCCCTTATCACTTGCGATCGTTCGCCGCCAATTATCAAGCAGATCGACAGCTAGCATTAAAAGTTTTTTCTTGTCATCTCGAAAATTAATTGTCTTTCTGGCAACCTCGACTAAAAGCTCGTATTTATCAGGGATGGCTGGCAATTCTCGAGCGATGGCCTGCTTCCCGCTTGCCGCCAGATCCTTTAAATAGCTTTCCAGCCAATCCAATGATAAATTTACAGGCCCTTTATAAGAATTTTGGAACCAGCCAAATTTTTCAATAAAACACTTATGAACGCTTTTCAGATCATCCGGGTATTTCTCCAGCAAACTTAAGAGATAGCTATTTACTTCTTCCATGAAAGTCGGCCGAACTGAGATTAGGTGTTGCGACAAAATATTAAAAAGCTGAGGATCGGTTTTTTGAAGACCCTTCAAATAAGGATCCAGGCTGTAATCAAGGCAAAAAAGAAGCGCCACCACATCAGAATGTGCTTTTTGAGCTTTTGGCCACCAACCACTGTAATCGTCGGATACCTTGCCAGATCGATATTTTATACAGAGGTCAATTGCTTCAGCCATTGACTGGTCGATTTTCGCAAAGACTTCTAGGAATTTGTCATTCCCGTTTAGTAACTCATCAATAATCTTCTTACCAACGGAATAAATCGCACTCTTCGGTTTATAGGCCACCATCTGGCCGTTTTCGAATTTGCATAGAAAATCATCCCAGGAAACGGAATACTCATTCTCTGGCCGGCCGGCTGCCAAAGTGTAGACAGAGGTAAAAAGCGGATACGCCTCATACTGCCACTTAAAGGAATCTTGCCAACGATCGGGATTGATTTTCTTCATAGCCAAAAACCTTGCTATTATTTAACTTCCACTTCTAGTAAAAATGTGATCAGCGCCATCGTCACTGGTTTCCATTGGTCAAGGAAAAGCCAGGTGATGCATTTCTCATGAGAATCTAGTTCAGGAGAAGAAACACTCCTGCCATCAGTCATCTTCGAGGGCATGATGAACATAAAACATGAGTTCTCTTTCATCTTGGAAATATCTTGAGCCACAGTCAGAATCCGATATTTTTCATTAAATCTATTGACCAAATTTTCATCAGTCCCTGCCTGAGGAAGACCCTCAGTTATGTTGAGATAATCAACCTCGCTGATCCAATCGGCGAGAGGAGCATTAATGATTTTGGCTCCTTTAGCTTCAGCAAAAGCAATGATATCATCTGGCAGAGCAAATTCAGGAATAACAGGGTCAACATAGAAAGTTGGTTGAAAATAGCTAAGCGCTTTAACAAATGCTTTCGCAGGCCTCGAAGCACTGGCCATACCGTAGATGCCGATTTTGAGGCCTTGAAGTCTGCCAAGGACATGATTAAGGGTACAGACAAAGCCAAGTGCTCCAAGCGTGTGTTCACTTTTACCGCACATGCCGTTGATGAGTGGAACAGGAAAGTCTTTTCTGACTGTTTCCAGATCAAGCTCCTTGTGCCGAATACCCATAATATCGCTGACCTTCCCATAAGATTTCAAGAAATCTTCAATGGACTCCTCTCCGCTACCGATATATGTACCCTCTGTTCCGGCAATACCAAGCCAACCGCCGCCAAGAGCAATCATTGCACTCTGGAGCGTCGAGGCAGTTCTGGCGCTCTCCTGAAAAAACATCGTCGCCATTACTTTTCCCGGACAAAGGCTGGTAAAATCCTTTTTTTCCTCCAAGCCCTTAAGGAAGTACTCCATTCGGGTACAGAGTTCTAAATATTCTTCCTTATTCAAATCCTCTACTTTTGCATAATGCCTCATAATGTTCCTTTTATTTATTCTTCATCTTTCTTTTTCAAAATACTCTGACCGCCAACAAGATTGTCACCAATTTCCGCTTCAATATTTCCCTTGACTTCACCCATTTTTTCATCAAGTTTTCCTGCAGTAACATCGAATAGCCCTGAATCGCTCGTAACTTTGTCGATAAATCGTTGATTTGTCAGAACAAAATCAGCTGAAGCACCCACTCGAATAACACCGCTTCTTCCGGTCCCTTCAAGCATCGGGGCAGTTTGAGCAGCCGCTTTTAGCGCCTCTTCGAAGGTCAAAGCTTGGGCTTTATTAGGCGGCGTTGTCGCACAATGCAAGCCAAAAGCCATGCTATTTGGCATTCCATCAGTACCAAAACAGGTATGAACTCCGGTATCTACAAGCTGTCGAAGCGGAATATTTCTCTGTGTTCTCTCGGGGCCAAGACGGCCAGCGTACGGCACAACATCGGTAGCAAAATTCGGCTGGGTCGAAACAATTACACCCAACTCTCGGGCATGTTCGATAGATTGCGCGCGAGGAATACTGAAGTGTTCGACTCTCGCAGTCGCATCGAGGCCGTGATCCTGGGCAATCTTTTGCCATAATTCAGAATAAGAAAGCGCCACATCAATACCTCGATCCCCGATGGCATGAGTTGCTGCCCTCGTAATACCATGTCCTGCCGCCAATTCCATCGCCTCTTTGGCATCCTCCGCTGTATTATATTCAAGCCCAGTCTTATCGGTCCCGACAAATGGCTCATACATGAGTGAAGAAAATGAGCCGAAAGAACCGTCAGCTAGAAGTTTCAAACCGTAAGTAGAAACATCAATTCCGCGATCGGTCATGCTTCGCATAATCCGCGGGCCCAGATAAGCCTGTGAAATCAACTTCTTAGTCTCAGGCGACAAGCTAGCATAGATCTCGGCTTGTGCTGGGGTAAAAATTACCATCTCATGGACAAAACCGGCTCCGCCACGATGAGTTTCTTGAAGATAATCCTCAACGCTGTTTGAGATCTCTGAAAGATCCATATCAGTTTCCATCACCTCTAAACCCAACAAAGCGTATTCCTCCCACATTCTTCCTTGGTTGTCCATCTCCCCTCTAAGCTTGCCTTCGAGCCCCATTCGTCTCGTGTACTCCATTATCTTTTGCACAGCAGCAGTGTTGCCAACGGCGCCATGGTAACTCATATCCATGATGATAAATGGTTCTTTCCTGACGGTGTCCAGCTTGTCAGCTGTAATGTTTGGCAAACTGGATGTATCCCAACCAATTACCATCTCCATCCGGTTGGAAGATCCGTCTCTGTCCTTCTCCTTGAAATGCTCAGTCAAATAATCGCGGAGTCGGTCCTCGCTCGTAATACCAAAGATAAAGCCGGGTTGACCGCTTAAAATACCAGGAAAACAAACTGGATGGTTGTGGGAGTCGGTCAATGACGGCAAGATAACCTCAGATTCCCGTTCGACTACTCTAAAATCTTGATCATGCCTCTGGCGCTCAGCTAATTCTGCTTGCTCTTCTTCCCTTGGGACGATGGCCTCGATCACTCCGTCAGGATTGACCAAAATAGAGACATTTTCCATTACACCTTGATCTGTCCCATAAACTTTTTTAGCGTGAAAGACCTGATAAGTTCCCCTGTTCTCTCTTTCTAATTCAACGGCTTGAAGCCCCTCGGCGCCTCCAGCTTCTCCTATTCCTCCAACCATATTGCTCCTTTTTTATTACTTCCCTGATTTTTCTAATAAATAAGTGATAAGCGCCATCATCGGATAAATACCCTCTCCCATCATTGCTTGTCCCATGCTGCGGGGGTCGCTATCAACCTCCTTGCTAACCGTCAGCCGCCCATCCATCATTGCGCGCGGTTGCTCATAGTAAAAGATCGCGTCTTTGCGCATCGGTTCAAAATCTTTCGGCGTCATCGTTGCAAAGCGCTTTGTGTATTCGGCCATAATTTTGGGATCATCAACGCCCAGACTTGGCATGCCGTCCTGGATCAACAGAACATCGATCTCGCCAATAAAATCCTTCAATTTTGCCTTTTCAAAGGTACTACCGTGCTCTTCGACGAATTTTATAATATGCGGTGGCGTAGCTAATTCATCAAGCACTGAATCTTCATACATTTTAGCATTAAAAAAGCTTAAAATCTTTTCAACAGTTTTGAATGGCCGGCTGTTGACTGTTTGGCCGTAAAGCCCAAGTTTAATGTTATCTAGACGACCAAAATGGCGTAGAACTGAATAAAGAAAAAGAACACCACCAATCGTATGCTCATCATTACCGCACAGGCCATTCATTAGAGGGATTGGAAAAGTATCAGCAAAATCGTAAAGATTAAGCTTTTTATGCCGGACAACCATAATATCTGTGTAAGCAGCAACTGATCTCATAATATCCTCTTCATCCTCCTCGCCCGTCTCGATATATGTCCCGGCTGTTCCCTGTATCCCGACCCAGCCGCCGCCCATTTTTTGCATAGCAGTCTGAGCCATTGTTCCTGTTCTTGTGCTTGCCTTGAACATCATTGTTGCGATTGTCTTACCTTCGCACAGGTGCCGCGTTTTCTCCGGATTTTTCTGGTACTCCACTGCTCTTTCGAGGATCTCCAAATAATCCTCTTTTGTTAAATCTTGCGTCTCAATGAAGTGCTTGATTTTTGACATTGGCCCTTCTTTCCTATTTTTGATTACTTTTTTTTAAAATACGAATAATGCCATGATTTGCCCTTACCTCTATGATGTCACCGGTACTGATGATTTTGGTAGCATACCTTGTCCCAACAATACAAGGCGTGTTTAACTCGCGCGAGATAATCGCTGCATGACAGGTGATCCCGCCCTCGTCAGTGACAAGCCCGGCAGCTTTTTTGACAGCCGGAAGATAGTCAGGTGTGGTCATCCCGGTCACTAAGATCTGCCCTTTTTTGATCTCAGAAGCGGTCTTTGGGGTAATTGCCACATAGGCTTCTCCGGTCACCGTCCCCGGGCAAGCGCTCATGCCCTGAAGATCCCTAATCTCATCCTTTTCCAGATTCAAGGTTTCGGCCCGCTTGATCTCCGCCTGCCGGCCCGTCAAACGGAGCTCCTTGCCCTGTTCGTACAGGCAAAAATAACGGGATGATCGCATATTCAGCTCGTTTTCGTTAATTCGCTGTCCTGAGATTAATAAAGCGACTTCATCAACCGTACACCAATTGAGCAGATGGCCCGGAAAACCAGTCCTCTTCTCAACCTCTTCGAGAAACTGGTACTCCCAAAAATTGGCCTTCATCTGGACCTCTTTGCGAAAATCATGGTACTCAACCAGCTCATCATATAGTTCAATCCAGGACATCAGAAGAGGATCATCAAGAAGACCGAATTTTTTTATAATTCGCTGGCGCTCCAGAGAAGTCTCTTTTTCGTAATCATAAAGATCGGCGAGTTCCTTGTTGTAATCAACTTCTGATTTCTCAATCTCTTCAATCTCATTTAGTATGTCGCTTGAATTCTTGGCCTGGCCCTTAGCCCAGCCAAGGTTAGTCCACCAATACTTCAAAAGAATTGCGTTGACGCTCTCTGAGAACTCTTTGTCGCTGGTCTTCATTCCCCGCTCTTTGATCTTTTTGTAAAGCAGTAGAAGAGCTATTCTTTCAGCAGCCATGTAGGAAAGTTTAGTCGGCGTGGATATTACGTTATAAACCTCTGAAAAATCCCGCTCTTTGTACTCGTCGCCCAAGTGGTCCTTGAGGACAGCACGGATCCTTCGGCTCATATCAACCATCAGCGCTTCATCGGTAGAGTCAATTATTATCGTAACTTTGTAAAACTCAGCCAAAGATTTGGTAAATTGGTAATATAATTCGATTAAAGATTTATCATTGATCTTGCCAAAGGTGTTTAAACTATTTTTTGTAGTCAGATCCAATAGTTCTGCTGATACTCTATTCCAGCGCTTGAGATAGTATTCCCGGAAATCGAGGTCAATCAGCTTCTTGACAATTGTTCGCCCCTGAGTCAGGAGATCGTTTTTGTCGTAATACCAGAACATTGTGCCACCCTCAAAATAGCACATCAGGTGGTTGAGTCCCCTGCCAAAATACTCCCTTTGACCTTCGGTCACAGAGAGCATAATAGGATCAACGTGCCGGATAGTTATACCGTTTCTAATGTACTCTTGCCACTCGATTTTGGTATTTGATGAATCCAGAAAATTCAAAAGGTCGCTCTTCCTATAGCGACGATCCCCCCTGCTACCAACTCTGATAGCCCTCAATTTACCTTCTCGGTCCCATTTGCGCAGAGTAATTGGCTGCACCGCCAAGAGCTTCGCTGCTTCCTGAAGACCAATAATTTCTTCCATTGAACTTGTTATAACTATATATAAGTTGCTGTAAGTATACATATTTAGCGTTTGTTTGTCAAGCAACATATTACATAGCAAAAGAGCTGCCAGGGACTTTCTCTTTTGCAGAGACCTTCACCTCGACCTTTCCTCATCTATTACTTAATCATATCGGGACCAATCAAAAACGGTCACTTGTCTACGACCGTAGAAAAGTGACCGTTTTTCAGATCAAGCTATGTATTTCCGCACTATTATGTATGTAAAGATCTAATATCGCTCGATAATTAAGGGAAAATGCTTTTTATATCAGTCAGGAGATCACTCAATAATTTTGACGACACCATGGTTTGCTCTAACCTCTACGAGCATACCGTCCTTTAAGACTTTGGTCGCAATTTTAGTTCCGATCACCGTCGGAATGCCTAGCTCGCGAGAAACTATCGCTGCATGGCAGGTAATCCCTCCTTCATCTGTTATAATAGCCGAGGCCCGTTTGATTGCCGGCAAAAACTCCGGACGAGTCATCGAAGTAACCAAAATATCGCCCTGCTTCATCTTGCCGATTGAATTATGATCTTTACAAACGCTGACTCTGCCGACTACCGTACCTGGTTTAGCCGTCATACCTTTTAAATCAGAGAGAACTAATTCTTTATCAGATTGTTCTATCTTCTCCTGCAAAAGCTCGAAGCTCTTTCCGGTAATCGGTGTATCTCCCTTGCTATCCATATAAAAAGCGACGCCAACTGTTCGCTCCTTTAGCTCCGGATAAATTGCTGCAAGTTTGGGCAACTCTGGTAATGACTTCACCTCATTATAACCAAGGAGGTATAATATTTCTTTTTTTAGATTTAATCTTCGGGCTATCTCAGCAATCAGCCGATCTAATAAAGAGATATTTCGAAGCACATTCGCTTTCCTATCATCTTGCCAGGCCACAGCAAAATCAGAAATTTCCAGATATTTTACAATCGCTGAATTTAATTTCAGCTGGCCGATCAGTTTCCGTTTTTCTCTTGTCTGACTATGATCTGTTTTATTGGAGAGATCAGTTTTCAGTCGTTCTTCAAAATAGCTCATCCCGAGGTCAACAGACCCGCCATAACCATTCTGAATCCAGAAATACTTCTCAAAATGCCTTTCAAGAGCCAGCTTGATCTGGGTAACCGGCAAATTCTTGATCTTAATAAGATCGTGTTCCTCCCTGGCCAAAAATGAGAGCTTACTTGGCGAGGTCAGTGCCGAGAAAAAGCGGCCGAAATTTTTAGGATCTTTTATTAGTTTAAAAAGCTTCTCTTTTAGCTCAGCTTCAATGCCAGCGCTGATCGGTTCGAGCAGATGGCCAAGGCCAACCATTTCGACTTGAGCTTCAAGTAGTTTTTTGAGATAGGCGAGCAGCTGTTGATCTGAGATCTTTTCGGGATCGCACGCAAGAACCTTTTTTTGGATAGCTCGAAAGCTTTTTAGGCGAACCATATAGTCACGCTGAGCCTTCTGCAAGAAATCGGAATCGTCTCTAATTTTCTTCTTGATCCCGACCCACAAAGCTCGATAATCTGACTTCAAATAATGCATCTCCCCTAAGTTATTTGAGTACCGAAAAAAGAATGCTGAATAATTTAAACCAAGCAGTTTTTGCAATCGAAAACCACTATAAGCACAGGGCTGAATAAATATTGGAAGGATATTGCCGCATTGAACATCTCTATCTTTAGCCAAAAAATTGCTGGCTTTTTTAAACAAAGTTTGTTCAAATCCCATCGGCACCCCTTTGTATGTTTAAAATAATTTTTGGTGGGCGAAAGAGGAGTTTCGCGTCAGCCAACTAGTTGTCTTCCCTAAAAACCCACGGTTTTTAGCCTTTTCCTCTAACGGAAAACTTCCGTTTTCCGACCCTTTCCCCGCTTCAACTCCCCCAGTCATCAACTCGCTTTGGAGGAAAACATTGCCTGTAAAAAGTATTGGTGGGCGAAAGAGGAGTTGAACCTCCACGAGATTGCTCTCACAGCGACCTGAACGCTGCGTGTCTACCATTCCACCACTCGCCCATACCTTAGTTATAAAGTTTAAAAGTTTTTAAAGCAACCGATTCACTTTTAACTTTCTACTTCATGAACTTTATACTCTAAATCTACGTTTTTTTCACTCTCTTCTCATTTACAAACCAGCTGCTGATATTGAAGTATCTTGAGCTTGCTTCAATGCCAGTGATCGGGGCAAAACTCTTGATTCTATCTCGCAAAATAAAATTATACTCGATTGGATCATAAAAATAAATCAGGTCTTCACTTTTAATCCGCTCGAAAAATTCATCATACTTCTTGTTTCGCTCAGTTTTGTCCTCGATTAACCTGGCATCCTCGAGCATGATATCGGTTTTCTTGTCCGACCAGCCGGCGAAATTCATGTTTTCCAATTGACTTGAGTGCCAAAAGAGATAGGGGTCACGATCATAGCCAGGGTCAAAGCCATAGAGCAGCAACTCGTAACTTTTTGAGTCCAAAATATCCTGAAGCTTGACCGGATTGAGAGCATTGATCGTAACATCGATATTTCTGTCGATCAAATTCCTCTTAATCTCCTCTGCTTTTGACCGCTGCAATTGGTTATCCGGGACAAAGAGATTGAGCTGGAGTTTCTGATCAAGTTTGCCACCCTCCAAAATTACCTGCCGGACTGCTTTATCCTTGAGCTTATCATTTCTGACATTCAAGATAAGAGCAAGACGCTTTGATGTTGGAAAGCTGTAGTTTTTTCCGTCCTGAGAAAAGGCATTGGAGAGAGCATCGAAACGTTTATTCTTTTCAAAAGCTTTTTTAGCTTCGTCAGCGGTTGGATAAAAATTAAATGTAAGTTTTTCAACCAAAGCCGGAGATTGATAATAGAACGGATTGCGCTTAAGGTCGACTTCTTTGATTATTTTGCCGGTATTTTTTGATTTGACAAACTGGTATATCCCGGACCCGGTCAGCTTCTTACTGAAATCAACATCAGAAAGATGAGCAGGGATTATGCCAAAATTGCAGTTAAAAATGAATGGGCCGTAGGACTTTGGGAGAGTGAAGGAAACCTCGTAATCACCGTTGGCTGAAACCGCGACCTCATTCCAGGTCTTAAGGAGCGGACTTTTGAGCTCCGGCGTCTTTATCAGATTGACAGTTGTAACTACATCCTGCGCAGTCAACGGTTTACCGTCAGAAAAGAGGATGTCCTTGCGTAGAAAAAAGGTATACTTTTTCCCGCCATCGCTGGTTTCCCATCTCTCGGCAGCGTCCGGGATAATTTTATCGCCGTCCAATCTTATCAAGCTTGAAAATATCAATCGGCTGACTGATTTTTCAGCATCGGTCTGAGCTAAGACCGGATTAATATATCTGATCTCGCCGACCTCTGCTTCTTTGTAGCTGCCCCCTACAGTCGGGGCAAACACCGTCTTAGATACATACCCGTTGTAACTTTGCACCCCGAAGAGAACTAAGGCCGTGCTGAAAAAAAGTAACGCTGCCCGGCGTTCGAACAGCGACATATTGAGAAGGCATTTCCTGATATTTAAAATAAAAATTAAAACAGCAAAATAAATATGTTTAAACAAATTGATAATAAACAAAAATATTTTTTGGAAAGTTGAGTTCATAATTAAGCAAAGAAGACAGTAGCAAGGGCAGTCAGACAAAACAAGACTGCCACCGCTATTGTGGCCCAAAAAAGAAACTTTTCAATACCGCGTCTGGAACGATAAACATTCCCGTCTCCGCCAAACGCCATACCAAGGCCGCTTCCCCTTTGCTGTAACAAGATAAAGGCGATCAAAAGAATCGCCAGAATTATTTGTATAATTTTAAAAATATTTGCCATTTTTTGCTCCAGTCATACTGGAATAATAAGTGGGAACAAAGAATAGGATACTACACTTCCTCTGTATTTTCAACCTTTCGGTAAAGGTAAACGTCATTCTTGGTTCTCTCGGGCCGCCAGTTCGGCAAGGTAAAGGTGTTCGAAACCAGGACAGATCCCAGCTTCATCTCCTGCCTTAATTTAATCTCCAACCGTTTCATGACACTCGTTATCCCATATATTGTGATCACATCATATTTCGATAAATCAGCTGTAAAGAAATTTTGTTCGATCACTCTTGCAGATAACGATGCTTCAGAAAGCCGACCCCTGGCTTGCCCGGCTAACCTCGGCTCGAGTTCGTAGCCGTCGACTGTAGCTCCGCGCTTCGCCATCTCGAAGACAATCTTACCGTCGCCGCAACCAAGATCAGCCGCCTTCTTGCCTCGTAGTGTCCCGATCAACTCCATCATCGTTTCAACTTTATTTGCAGTACTTGGCACGAAGGGCATATCAATGCGAAGTCCGGAGACCGAATAATATTCTCCGAGCATGACCTGACGAGCCAAAACTTTGTGTTTTTCTGCTAACTCATTGTAGTGCAACTTCGCCTCTTTGTACCGTTTTAGAGCTGCTTTTAACCTTTCGTCTTCTCTACTCATTATTCCGCCGCCTTTGCTTCCCTCTCCTTTTGTTGGGCTTTCTCCAACTCCTTGGCCGCCTCGTCAACCTTATGGGCGGCTTCCTCCACGCGTTTCGCCGTTTCCACAACTTTTTTTGCCCGCTTCTCAGTATCCTCGGCTTGGATTTCGGTATTTCTTGGATTCATCGCCATATTTACTCCTTCTTGTTATTAGACCGGTATAACAAAAAAAAGAGCAGTTTTCTTCGTCAGATGGCACAACTTTTTCTTAATATAATAAAATGACCAATTTTTTAGCCTTTAAACGCTTTGCGGCTCGACCCCATCCAGGGTCGAGCCGCAAGTATTTTGTTGATTCGGTTTGTCCGGTTTCCTACGTCGCCGCCAGGATCCCTTCCTTCATGTCCTCGATGTTGATCGGGAACAGAGCGTGTGCCGACCGATAGGCCGCCTCGATAACCGTCTGTAGGGCCAGCATATCGTCGAGGCTTGTAGCGGGCACGCCGCCACTCTTGATGCACTGCAGGAACTCGGGCTGTGTTTTCGTCCGACCCATATACGGATCGGCCCAGGCCGGATTTTTGTCCGGATCGAGGGTGGTGTCGAAATTGATCCAGTTACCGCAGATCAATCGCGCACCGCGGAATTGCCAGGTGTCAATGGCACTGACGTCGCTCCCGTCGTTCACCGGCCAGACACGCTCGATGAAGATGCTGCCCGCCGATCCGATGATCTCGAAGCCCATCCGTTCGGAATCGGTGTGTCGTCCCCAGGCCGCCTCCATGTCCATGGTCACGCCGGTCGAAGTCAGGCAACGCATTGAGATGCTCTTTTCGACATCGCTCGTCCCCATCGGGTCATGTTTACCACTGCCGTACGGCCCTCGTGCCGGATTGCCGTTAAGATCGCTCGAGCTCTCTGCCCAAACGGTCGTGACTTCCGGCCAGCCCAGAAGACCAAGGCCATAGCCGAGAAGATGCGGCATCAGGTCGATGCCGGGGCCGCCGCCACTCAACCCGTTGGTGGTAAACCACAGACCATCAAAGGGCACACCTGTGCGCCGGGTCCACCAACCGCGAATGCGCTGGATCTTGTTCACTTCGCCGCGGCCAATCATGTCCTTGGTGGCGAGGAAACGCAGAGTGTAGTTGTTGTTGAGCGCAGCCATCCCGACTTTGCCCGATTTTTTCCACGCCGCATGGATCACCTGCGCCGACTTCAGGGTATGCGCCATCGGCTTCTCCAGAAGAACGTGACAGCCCGCCTCGAATGCTGCCACCGCAATTTCTTCATGCAAGTGATTCGGTGTGCAGATCGACACCGCATCAACCTGCGCCTGACGGAGCATGGTCCGGTAATCCTGGTAAATCTCCGGACCCTTAACATGACGCTCAGCGAGCTGGTCGCGGAAGTAGCGCAGTTTCTCGGGATCGAGATCGCAAAGCGCCACAATATCCACGCCTTCATCAGTCAATGCATCCCAGCCTTCGACATGGAATTTTCCAATGCCGAGTCCAAAAACTCCTACGCGTAGTCGTTTACCCATGATTCTAACCTCCAACCGAACAGTATTAGCCTATCTTTTGGCTTGGCGCATAATACCATGAAAGCGCTCTATGGTCAATAAATTGCTTGACTGCTAATTAAAAAAGTGTTAATCTAATAACCAAGAGAGCTATTTGCTCTCCTTTTATTTTGCACACTAACAATCAGATCTGCATCAAGGGGGAAACCGAAATGCGGATAATAGTGGCATCCCGTGCCGGGCGACTTCACCGCCGCCTAGCCGGGATGCCGCCAACAAATAAGAAATCCCAAGGCGGACACTCCAAAATCACCACGCTCGTGAAAGGAGCAACGATCATGATCACACGAACAGGAGACAACTTCGGTCTCCGACCCGCCACCCTCTTCACCGGCCAGTGGACCGACCTGGAGCTCGCAGTTCTGGCGGAAAAGGCCGCCGGCTGGGGCTACCAAGGCTTGGAATTGGCCTGCTGGGGCCACTTCGATGTCGAACAGGCGTCCGGCCCGAACGGCATGAGCTACTGTGCCGGTATTCGCGAACTGCTGGCCAAATACGGCCTCAACGTTTGGGCGATCAGCAACCATCTGGTCGGCCAGTGCGTCTGCGCCCCCATTGACCTGCGCCACAAGTCCATTCTCCCCGAGCGCATCTGGGGTGACGGCACCCCCGAGGATGTCCACAAGCGCGCGGCCGCAGAGATGTGCAACACCGCCATCGCCGCCAAAAACCTGGGCGTCAAAGTGGTGAACGGCTTCACCGGCAGCCCGATCTGGCACCTCCTCTACAGCTTCCCCACCGTGCCCGAAGAGATGATTGAGACAGGCTACCGGGAGTTCGCCGACCGCTGGATGCCGATCCTGGACGTCTTTCAGGCGCAGGAAGTCAAGTTCGCGCTCGAAGTACACCCCACGGAGGTGGCCTTCGACACCAAGACCGCCTGGAAAACCCTCAACGCGGTGGATGAGCATGACGCCTTTGGCTTCAACTTCGACCCCAGCCATATGGCCTACCAGGGCGTGGACTACATCCAGTTCCTCTACACCTTCGAGCACTTCATCCATCACGTGCACATGAAGGACGTGTGGTGGGGGCACGGGGACGGCACCATCGGCGTATTTGGTGGCCATACCGCCTTCGGCGACCAAAGCCGCTACTGGGATTTCCGCTCGCTGGGGCGCGGAGACATCCGCTGGGAAGAGGTCATCGCCGCCCTCAACGACATCCGGTATAAGGGCCCCCTTTCCGTGGAATGGGAAGACGGCCGTATGAGCCGCGAGTTCGGCGCATGCGAAGCCCGGCAGTTCCTGGCCGGATTGGACTTCCCGCCCGCCGAGGGCGCGTTCGATGCGGCCTTCGCAACCGCCTCCAAGGGGTAACGATTCCTCACGGAGACGCACAACTGGTCCCCTCCCCCCACGATCTACCAAGATCACCGGGGGGAGGGGCAACCAAAAAAGATCTTAGCTCCGCTTTGGCAAGAAGCGAATCTGAGATCTTTTTTGTTTTAAACCTAGCTTCCGTATCTTAAAACTACGTGCTTAAGATATTATCCAGTACACCTAGATAAATCATAGCCAAAATATTAACTTTTGTAGTAAATTACAAATATTTAATTTCTTTCTCAGACTATATAATTATCTTCCGCTGAGATCAAAAACTAGCGACTTTTCCACGATCGTGGAAAAGTCATCAGGAAAATTCTCACAAAAAAAGATTCCATAAATAAAAGATTTAGGAATCCTAATTTTTTACATAAAAATCGATCTAGCTGGTCTGGAAGTTGCTGATCCGGTATATCCAATCGCCGAAATCTCGCAAGAGAGAAGTCTTTTCGTTGATGATTAGCGCCGCGGCCAGGAGGACTACAAGCATCAGAATTGTTAAAAGTATCATCCGAATGTCTTTGCGCACATAAGCATATTCATCCAAAGTTACCTGAGCAATGGCAGGGCTCTCTGACTTTGCTGGCGCCAAACGCTCAATAGGCATTTCTGAAACCACAGTCCGATTCGACGCAACACTGACAATCGGAGCAGCGCTTTGATGGTTTTTTTGTCTCTTAAATTTTTTATTCTTTTGCTTGGACATAAGTTTTTGCCTTTCTTCTAAATTACTCAATTTTATTGATTAAATCAATAGTATAAGAGATCAACCGGTCTCTTTTGATCTTTACTCTTCGCTTTCATTATGATATATTTTTCATGTTTAAAAGTTAGTGCCGATGTAGCTCAGCGGTAGAGCAGAGGACTGAAAATCCTTGTGTCGTCAGTTCAACTCTGACCATCGGCACCAAATAAGTTACGAGTATAAAGTTACAAGTATAAAGCAGGCTCTACTACTTTATAACTTTCGACTTTTTACTTTATAACTCATGGGGCGTTGTGGCCGAGCAGTTAGGCAGCGGTCTGCAAAACCGCGTAGCCGGGTGCAACTCCCGGCGACGCCTCCAAAGCTAAGTCCAAAGTCATAATTCAAAAGTTAAAACTATTGAATTATTGGTTAACATATCCTACAATACTTCTGATTTTTGACTTTTAAATTTTAAATAAATGCGGGTATAGTATAGCGGTAATATACGTCCTTGCCATGGATGAGATACGGGTCCGACTCCCGTTACCCGCTCCATGAAAAATGCTTCAGCTTCGGCTGGAGCTTTTTTCATAGCTGACCTGAGAGTGACAAGGGCAACCAGGCATCTTATTTTTTTATCCTATTGTATAGTTACTCAATTGCTGAGAATTTTTTGTAGCCCTGATCAATTATCGCTTTGATCTTTTGGCCAGTCTTGACTTCCAGAGTTTTTAAATAGCCAGCAGAGAGGCTGTTAGCCCAAAATCCCTCAATATTTTCGGGCGATAAAAGTTGATCTGAGAAGAAAAAATCATCCATATAACCGATCAGTGCATCATGAACGCTCTTTGTGGCTGAGTCGTAACTGCTTCCACCGAGATAAAACTGGTGGCTGATATCAGAAGAAATTGGCTTATTAACAATTCCTGAATTATCCAGTTTGCCATCAAGGTAAATCCGAAGCTGACCAGTCGACTTCTCAA
>Ga0172380_10005492_pt1 | contig 15337 bp, 12 predicted proteins | sample Leawe162metaG_FD_119747 | JGI IMG/M metagenome (GOLD analysis project Ga0172380, IMG submission 119747) | Leachate microbial communities from a municipal landfill in Southern Ontario, Canada - Leachate well 162 metaG | ecosystem: Engineered > Solid waste > Landfill > Unclassified | place...
CGTCGTCCTCAACGAGCCGTCCGTGGTCGCGGTCTCGACCGAGAACAACAAGGTGCTTGCTATCGGCACGGAAGCAAAGGCAATGATCGGCCGCACCCCGGACTCCATCAAGGCGTACCGCCCGATGAAGGACGGAGTCATCGCCGACTACCGTGTGACCGAAGCGATGCTCCGGTACTTCATTAGGAAGGCGCTCGGCCGCAACATCTTCAAGCCGGTCGTGCTCATCTCCGTGCCTGCGGGCGTGAGCTCTACCGAGAAGCGCGCCGTCATCGAGGCTGCCGTGAAAGCGGGAGCATCTGACGCGTACGTCGTGAAGGAGCCGATCCTCGCTGCTATCGGCGCAGGCATTCCGATCCAGGAGGCGCTCGGGCGTATGGTCGCGGATATCGGCGGCGGGACGATCGACGTAGCCGTGATCTCGCTCGGCGGCATCGTCGCCTCGACCTCGGTTAAGGTCGCGGGCAACAAGCTCGACCGCTCGGTCATCGACTATGTGAAGAAGCAGTACAACCTCGCTATCGGAGACAAGACTGCGGAAGAGATCAAGATTCAGATAGGCTCGGCCGTACTTGTCACGGAGGAACTCACGATGTCCATCAAAGGACGCGACCTCGTCTCAGGGCTCCCTCGTACGGTGGAGCTCAAGACCAACGAGGTGGTGCAGGCCATGAGCAGGGAACTGCGCGAGATGATGAACGCGGTTAGGAAGGTTCTTCAGGACACGCCGCCCGAGCTCGCGTCCGATATCATCGACAACGGCATCATCCTGACCGGCGGCACGAGCCAGCTCCGGAACCTGCCTGAACTCGTCTACCGCCGCACCGGTGTCGAGGCGAAGCTCGCACCGGATGCCTATTACTGCGTCGTACGCGGCACCGGCATCGCGCTCAAGCATTTGGATACATATAAGAAGAGCATCATCAGCAAGAAATAGGCTTTGTATAGAAAATGAAAAGGGCCCCGACGCGCGAGCGAAGGGGTCCTTCATCGTCTTTCATGCCGCCGGACGGTCAGTTCGTGGAGACGCTGTAGTAGGCGGCCATCTCCTGCGCGTTCCGCGGGTCGAGGACGGTGTAGCCCTGGGGCTCCAGTTCCTCTTCCATGCAGGCGCGGTAGATGCGGCCGCGGTTGCTGTAGGTGTCCGCGACGCGGGCCACGCACAGCTGCTTGGCCACGGTGACGACGGACGGCTCGTCGTCGAGCGCACGCTGCAAGCAGCTCGGCGCGACGTAGGGGCCGTAGTCGGCGATGATGGCCGCGCACGACTGGATGCCATTGGCCATGCGGCCGCGTTCGGCGACCCGCTGTTCGTCCAGGTCGGTCCGCACGATGCGGAACCGGGGCGGAATGAATTCCTGGCCCTGGGGCTCGTGGTTGAAGTCGAGCATGTTGACGGGCCGGTCCTGGGCGGACGCGACGCCGGTCATGGCGGCGATGAAAGCGATGGAAAGGCCAAAGGTGCGCATGGATGTTCTCCCTGTAGGCGCGGAAACAGCCTGTAGTATATACTATATATAGCCATATTGTCAATAGGTGCTGAAATGGGCATAGACTCGCGCCAACATGAAGGACCCATGCTAAGGTTCCTTCATAAATCCTTGTATGGAACTCATCCGCGAATTCAGCCGGATCGGGAAAGACGATGCTGATATAGCGGGCGGGAAGGGTGCGTCCTTGGGCGAGATGACGCAGGCAGGCATACCGGTGCCTCCGGGGTATGTCGTGCTCTCCGCCTCGTTCGAGCGGTTTCTTGAGGAGACGGATCTCAACGTTGAGATTGATGCCATCCTGGCAACCGTTAGCCAGGACCAGATGCACACGGTTGAGCATGCGTCCGAGCACATACAGAAGCTTATCCTCGAAGCGACAATGCCCGAGGATATCAAAACTGAGGTTATGAGTGCGTTCGACGTTCTTGATACCGAGTTTGTGGCAGTGCGTTCCTCAGCAACGGCAGAAGACAGCGCATCAGCCGCATGGGCCGGTCAGCTCGATACGTACCTCAACACAACGAGGGACATGCTTCTTGAGAAAGTGCAGGAATGCTGGGCATCCCTGTTCACGCCGCGCGCAATCTTCTATCGGTTCGAGAAGGGACTCGATACGCACAAGATCTCGGTTGCAGTTGTAGTGCAGAAGATGGTGAACAGCGACGCTGCTGGCATCGCGTTCTCGGTGCACCCGGTTACGGAAGACCGCAACCAGCTCATCATCGAAGCCGGGTTCGGGCTCGGCGAAGCCGTGGTCTCGGGACAGATAACGCCGGACTCGTATGTCGTTACGAAAGAGCCGCGCGTCATCATCGATAAGAACGTATCTGAGCAGGCACAGGGACTCTTCAGGAAAGAGGGTGGCGGGAACGAATGGCGGAATACTGGCAACGGGCACGAGCAGGTGCTCTCTGACGATCAGATACTTGCGCTCTCAGAGACGCTCGTTGGTATCGAGAAGCATTACGGGTTCCCGGTTGATACGGAGTGGGCGATGGAGGGGGCTGAGATTTTCATAACGCAGTCGAGGCCGATTACGACGCTTTCGGATATCGTGAATGATGAATCAGTCGGTGGAGAGGAGAAGTGGCAGGTTCTCGCGCGCGACTACAATTCATATTATCTGCGCAGTCATATCTGGACGATTGGTATCGGCCGACCGGGAGATATCGTTCCGGAGCTGGAGGGTTTACCACACGCGCTCGCGATGCGTTCAAGGAAGGGAGAGATTGACTACCTATACCGGCCTTTGGCATGGAAGCAGATGCACGAGGTCCTCGTTTCTCTGCTTGAGAAGGACATAACGCGATTGCGAGAGTTTATACATATAACGAACGACTATGCCGAGGCGGCAGTGCAACGCGGCAAAGAGATATACGATGCTGATCTCAGCCAGAAGACGGATACAGAACTATTCGGCTATTTCAACGAACTCGCGTCGCTTCAGATGGGCATCTATTCACGCGGTGTTCTGTTGCCGCTTCTCGACTTCGATGAGCAATCCTTCATAGAGAAGCGGGTGCGCGATTTCCTTGCAGAAAGAGTCCCTGCCGAAAAGATCGACGAGTATTTCCTTGCTATAACCGCTCCTTCCGAAGAATCGTTCGCGCTCCAACAGGAGAAGGACTTGCTCCTTCTCGCATCAACTTGTGACGAGGATGACAGTCTTCGGAGTGTTGTTACCGCAGGGACAGTCGATGATGCTCTCGAGGCAATACGGAATGACCATGCTTCCTTCTACGCTTCACTCGAAGCGCACACTCTGAAGCATCGATGGGTCTACTATTCATATGCGGGACCGGCGTTCACACCAAAAGAGTTTCTCGGGCTCATACGCGACATACTGGCGAACGATACGCTGTCGCCACGCGAGAAGCTCGCAAAGATTGTGAGTGAGCGCAAGGACGATGCGGAACGTAAAGAGAAGATAATTGCAGAACTCGCTCCAGACGCTTTCTATACCGAGCTTCTGTCAGTTGCAGGAACATTCGTATGGGCGAAGCCGACGCGAAAGGACTATCAATCGCACCTGTACTTCTACCTTATTGATGGAGTCCTCGTTGAGATAGCGCGGCGCCTAGGAGTCTCGATGTTGCAGGCGCTCTCAAGCCCTTTTGAAATGCTTGAGGCTGGGCTGAAGTCTAAGGCTATAGATACCGCGATTCTCGATTCGATATATGACCAGCATGTTGTCATACCTGAAGGAGAGGATGTGAAGCTTTATTTCGGCGACAGCCTCCCGGAGATCACAAAGACAATCCAGGAAGAAGAGCGTAAGGATTATGCAGGGCTTGAAGAGCTTGCGGGAACGATGGCGTGCGGTGGTACGGCGTCCGGTATTGTCCGCATAATCAACAAGCCGGAAGACATGCAGAAAATGCAGCAGGGAGACATCCTTGTGTCAGTTGCAACCACGCCAAGCATAGTTCCTGCGATGCAGAAGGCGGCTGCCTTCATCACCGACGAGGGAGGGATAACCTGCCATGCAGCTATCGTTGCGCGGGAAATGAAGAAGCCCTGCATTATCGGAACAAAGATCGCGACGCAGGTTCTCAGGGACGGCGACACAGTTAGCATCGATGCTAACAAAGGAATCGTACGTATCATCGAGCGCGCTGAACCGCCGGATTTTAATTCAGCCCCATCGGTCCCTGCGGCTGGTGGGGCTGTCGTTCTTTCGAAAGTATACGGTCGGGAGAAGCCCCTTTTCTATTTCGCCCTGTGGCAGGCGGACGACAAGAAAGGTATCAAGGAGTATCTCAACGAAGATCTCACGCATGATCTCTTCATTGTCCCGCCACCGGGTGTGAGCGGTAGTATCTGGTACTCGAATGAGGAGTTCGAACGACTTGCGATGCTCGCACTCGAAAAGGTCAACGAGTCGGATGAATTCGCAGAAGCATTAGTGGCGCATATTCGCCGGTACTGGGAACTTCTGGTGCCGTACCTGGTGGAGAAGAAACGGTGCTCTACAGCTGACGAGATGTACGCGTATTACCAGAACCTCGTGGAGTTCTGGATGCCCATGAACTCGGTATTCTTCACGCTTCCGGATAGGCCGGGCATCAATCCGATCTTCAAGGAAGGAATCCTCGCTGTCCGTGAGATAACACAGGAGTATACGGAGGAGATGCCACGCGTGTTCAGCGACTTCTTCGCCATGCGGTTCCCGGAGATCGCGCATCTTGGTTACTATGCTACGCCCGAAGAAACCGTACAGCTCGACAGGGAACTAGAGCCGGAACTCCTTGCAGAGCTTGAGAGGCGCGCAAAGGACGGCTGCTTTATGTTCGAGAGCAGTATCTATCCGCTCGCGATGCTCGATACGGTACTGAGCGAGCATGGTGTGGCGCTCGAGAAAATAGAAGTGGAGGGCATGACGCGGCTTACGGGCCAGATTGCTTACAAAGGCAATGCCACGGGTCCAGTCTGTCTCATCCTTTCGAAAGCCGATGCGAAGAAAATGAAGAAGGGAGACATTCTCGTCACCCCAATGACCAATCCTGACCTCGTTCCTATCATGAAGCTAGCGGCTGCAATTGTGACTGATGAGGGAGGCCTGACCTGTCATGCTGCGATCGCATCGCGGGAGCTCAAGGTCTCGTGCGTTGTTGGAACAAAAATAGCAACAACAATCCTTAAGGACGGCGACATGGTCGAGGTGGATGCCAATAACGGAATCGTGACTATCCTTAAGGCGAGTGGGCTGATTTTCAAGAAGATGTTCACACGCGATACGACCATCATCATGCAAGAACTCTGGGGAAGTTGCCTGACTAAGGGGATTGAGGAGAGATTTGGCATCGACAATCCAAACAGGCCCGCAATAGTTCACTACATGAACGAGGGGAGTATCGAGATATGGGAGAACAGCAAAGCGAACGCGTGGCTCATGGACGCTATTCTTGAGAGAAACAATGAAGCACCGAATGAATTTGCGGACGTGATAAGGCGCCTTTCAGATCAGTTCGACTCACTTGCAGAGGACTGGGAGAATGGACACGCGAAGGATGTCGAATCTCTGCAGGCTAATATACAGAAAGCACGTTCTACACTTGTCGACTTCATTCCGTACTACTATTCCGCTTACGACGATCGAACTCCTGAACCGATCAAGAAGCAGGCACTCACGTTGCGCGAGAAAGACGTCTTCTTTTCCTCAAGCGATACTTATATCAGAAAGTCTCTTCTGAATCTGTACCCGCATCTTAATGGTATGGAGTCCGCGGTCTGTATCGACGAGATAACTGCACCGCCGTCTGAGTCCGTGCTCGTTGAGCGCATGAGACACATGACACTCATAGATGGAGTCGAATGTAGAACAGAAACCCTCGAGGGATTGAGTGGAAGGTTGTCGGCAGTATTTCAAGCAGAGAGCATCGCGCGCACGGGAGCGACACTTGTCGGGCAGTCCGCATATAAGGGAATAGTTAAGGGTCCAGTGCGCATACTCCGTCGCCTCGCACAACTAGGAGAAGTGCAGGAGGGCGATATCCTCGTCTCTCCCATGACAACGCCTGACTTCATGCCTGCCATGATCAAAGCTGCGGCATTCGTTACTGACGAAGGAGGCGTAACCTGCCATGCAGGGATAGTGGCTCGCGAACTGAAGAAGCCTTGCGTCATTGGCACTAAGTTTGCCACCCAGATACTCAGGGACGGAGATCAGGTTGAGGTTGATGCTGATAACGGTATTGTAAGAATCATCGATAGCGCCCCGCATGAATAAGATAACTATTCGCCCGCACGAACAGCTGTATAAGCAAGCCGCACCGGCAGGCATGTTTCAGTTGATGTTTCCGTACTACACGATGTCAAAGCCCATGCTTAGATATCTTTCTGTCCACTTTGGAGAGATGTGGGCTCTCTATAAGGAGGGCTATTTCCAAGTCATGTATTACGAAAGTGAATTGGGGCGTGTTGCAGAAGCGGTTCTTGAGAGATGCAAGAACGGGTTGCCCGTTGAATGGCTGGAACGATGGGCAGAGCTCAAGGAAGAGCTTCCTAAGGCGTCGCGGAAACTGGTAGGTGTAGATATGGAAGCACTCTCCCTCGGGGAGCTCACTGCGCTATACCAAGAGATATTCTCCATTGATGAGGACATGTGGGCAGTTTCAATATTCATTGACGCGTTCGATTCAGGATTTGATAGGAAAGAGATGGAACGGATTGCCGCACTCTATGGGTTTACAGAAGAGGAGATAACAGTGCTCGTTACGCCAAAAGAGCCCTCGTTCGTAACCTCTTGGGAGCAGGCACTTCAAAAGTACAGAAGCGGCTTGTTATCTCGAGAGGAACTCGTGAGAGATTTCTTCTGGTATGGCGTTAACTATTCAGATGTTGAAGAGGTTACAGATGCGTTTATAGAGCGGGAACTGAAGAATATACATTTCGAGTTCGCGTCTTCTTACGACGAAGAGCAAGAGATTCTTGCTCGGCATGCGCTTTCCGAGAATCCTCTCGAGCTGTTCAGAACCTTATCAGTCTGGCGTGACGATAGGAAATACCTTAACTATGTAGGTCTTTATGGTCTCGTGAAGATACAGCGCGAGATGCTCAGAAGAAAAGGAATTGCAAACACCTATGCGAATGCGCTGCTACCCGATCAAATAGAGGAAATGCTTTCAGGTTCATTGACTGGCAAGGATGTAGAATCCAGATGGAAAGAAGGCATCTTCGTGCATTTGAAGGCAGATGGCGAATTTGAGTATGCCTATGGCAAGGAAGCTCAAGATAATTGGAGTATTGTAGCAAATGCGCTTACCGAACGGACCAAGGAATTCGGGTCTGAGATAAAAGGAATCACCGCTTCGAAAGGGAAGGTTCGCGGTATCGTGCGCGTGTCACTTCATTTTAACGATACTCACGCGACAGATTTTAAAGAGGGAGAGATCCTTGTCACCTCTATGACACGACCAGAGTTTCTGCCTCTTATGAAGCTTTCGGGAGGAATCGTTACGGACGAAGGGGGCATTACATCGCATGCGGCCATAGTTTCGCGGGAACTGAGAAAGCCGTGCATCATAGGCACTAAGAATGCGTCTGAGATTTTGAAAAGCGGCGACTTGGTCGAAGTAGATGCTGATAACGGTATCGTCCGCATTCTGGAACGCGCTAATGTATAGATCGCATAAGCCACAGGTAAAGATTGAGAACTTCGCGCTCACATTCGAAGCCCAAGGCGTATCTCCGTTCTTCCAAGAGAGCGTCTGTATCGCATACATGCCCGAACACAGTATCGAGCTCTCAAGCAATTCAAGAAGCTCGTACTATGTCTCATCTGGAACACTACGGAAGATTGAAGAGATAGGGAGGGAATTCTTCAAGGACGAGCGCCGGGTGCTCGCACAGGTCGCTCGCATGGACGCGCTCCTTGATGAAGCTGACGCCGTAACGAAGCAGGAGAGGAAATCCATAACGTCGGACGAGGCAGCGAAACTCTTCGCGCTTATGGACGATATCCATGACGCATACAGCCTTTTCGACACCGTGTATACCGATGCTGCATATGCTGAAGCAGGAAGCATGACGCCAGCACTCTCGCTTGCCGAGGTCCATAAGAACAGACTGCGTGCCCGGTACGACACACACATTAATTCGTTCGAGCATGGGTTCGTAGCGCCTTTGGCCGTCATAGCGCGCATGCATGACGTTGCGATCAACGACCTGTGCTGGTGCCTGCGCTCTGAGGTTCTGGGTCTTCTTGAGGGGAAACCGCTCCCATACGAGAGGATCGAGGAACGGAAGAAAGCGTACGTCTTCCATAAGACCGATAGCGGCATCAACTTCCTCGAAGGCGATGAAGCGCTCGTGCTTTTCAAAGAGTTCGCGCACGCTCACGCACCGGCAGCTACCTCAGAGATCAAGGGAACGGTGGCGAACCAGGGGCCATTGGTGCAAGGTCGCGTCGCGATCATTAACTCGGACTACGGGAATACCGCTCATCTGATGCGAGCTCGAATGAACGAGATGAAGCAGGGAGACATCCTCGTCTCCATCACGACTGCGCCTGACCTCATGGAAGCCTGCAGAAAGGCATCCGCAATCGTTACCGACTTGGGAGGGATGCTCTCGCACGCAGCCATAACAGCGCGGGAGCTTGGCATCCCGTGCATCGTGGGCACGAAGAACGCGAGCAAGGTGCTTAAGGATGGAGACTTGGTCGAGATCGATACTGAGAAGGGAACCGTAACGCTTATCGAAGAAGTATAAAAAGAAGCCCCGTCTGCATTGCTGCATCGGGGGCTCAGGTTGAAGGATCGCTTCTATTGTTTGTGGACCGGCCTAGTCCAGGAAGTTCACCTCGGTGACGACGCCGTCGATGATGACGACCTCGAACACTTCGGCTTCTCCCAGGTTGAGGTCGAGCAGCTTGTCCCGCAGCTCCGTCTGGTCTTCGGGGACCAGGCTGAGGAAGGACAGCGGCGTGAAGACGGCGTGGCCGAAGATCGCCACGGTCTCGTCGTCCTCGCTCTGGGCGAGTCGGTCGACGATGGCGGCGCCCGCGTTCTGCGAGAATCGGATCATGCAGCCGTCGTTCAGATCGTGGTCGATGTAGTCCCGCGGCGGCTTGTAGCCGATCGTGAAGAACATCTTGTCGATCAGCAGGCCGTCCGCGCCTTCGGGCGTGAAGAGCTCGGGAATCCGCTCGACAGCGTCGTAGGGACGGCCGGTGACGGTCAGCGCCGTCTGAACCGCCCGTATCGCCGGCGACGAGAAGATGCGGTCGAATCCGAACTCGATCAGGGCCGCGCCGCGGCTTTGGGCCTGTGACACGCCCTTCTGGCTCAGCACGCGACCGAGGTCGTTCTCGGGATGTTCGGCGGGGGCAGCGTTCGCATGCCGGCCGGCGATTACACGTTTGATGGCCATGGGCCAATCTCCTGGTTTGTGCACACCTACAACCACAGCGGTCTAGGTTCTAGATTAATATAACATGTATGCCTATAAAAGTCAATTAAGAAAGAGCCCCACAAGGAGGCTCTTTCTACACATCTTCTTTGCCTACTGAATCCTCGTGAACTCAAGCGACCCGTTGCCCATGAGATAGATCATGGAGAGGTCGGTCGCTGAAAGTCCCGTGATGGCGAAGTAGAGGACCTCCTCGGGGAACTGGATCTTGAGCACACGGCTGTCGCCGACCGCAGGCAAGCCCTGCTGCTCGAGCGATGGATCCGCGACGATGCTCCACGTGCCGGTCATGGTAGCCTCATCGACGCCCTCATAGCTGTCGGTAACCGTACCGTCCGCCATGAACGCGCGCATGAACCGAGAATCCTGCTTGCTCTGCCAGGTACCGATGATCTCTGTTCTGGCTTCCTCGTCCGATACTGGGGCGCTAACCCCGCTCTCATCCATGGTCTCAGCTGGCGCGATAGCCGCGGGCATCATCATGGCCCAGTACCACCAGGCGATAACCGCGAGCGCGAGCACCACCACTATCCCCGTAACCACTTTTGTATTCATAGTTTGCGTCCGTTACCTCCTATGCATCAAGTCTAGCACCAGGGTATCCTAGGGGAATGGCCCATCATGCATATGTCTATACCGGGGGAAGACTCGAGGGAATCGAGGCTGCGTACCGCTTCTGCGAGGAGCGCCTCAACCTCTCACGTCAGGGGAACCCTGACGTGACGCTCTTCGAGTTCGATCATCTCTCTGTTGACGATGCGCGCAGGATCGGAACGTTCGCTGCCCAGGCTCCGACACAAGGGGAGCAGAAAGCGATTATCATCGTCACGGGACGATTCTTTGAACAAGCGCAGAACGCATTCCTTAAGATATTCGAGGAGCCGCCCGAAGGCACGACGCTCTTCCTTATACTTCCGGCAGAGGGTGTCCTCCTGCCGACGCTCCGTTCGCGGCTCATTACGCTCCCGCGGGACACGACGGAGATTGCGGATGTCGCACAGAAGTTCCTTGACGCGGACCCTGCAGAACGGGAGAAGATAGTTACGAAACTTATCGCGCGCTCGAAAGCGGACAAAGACAAGGAAGATGAGAGGCAGGCAGCGAGGCTCGAGGCGGTCCGCATCGTGGAGGGAATAATGCGTGCGGCGTACGCAAAGCGCTCGAACGCGAAAGGGAACACGGGCGAGCTCGACCTTCTCCTCAAGGAACTCGATCGCTTCATGCCCATCATGCATGAGCGCTCGGCACCCCTGAAGCTCATCTTCGAACACCTGCGCATCGTGCTGCCAGCGGGCCTTTGAAAGTGATATACTAGGCCGCATATGGCATCATTCGATTTTTCTAAGCTCGACTCCTCGATTAAGGAGACGGAAGAGTGGCTCGTCCGCGAGCTCTCGAGCGTGCGTACCGGCCGCGCAACGCCGGCTATCCTCGACACCGTAAAGCCTGAGGTATATGGGACTCGAACTCCCGTGAACCAGGTTGCGGCCGTGAACATCGAGGACGCGCGGACCTTGCGTATCGTCCCGTGGGACAAGTCGCTCACGAAAGTCATCGAGAAGGCGATCCAGGATGCTGACCTCGGCGTCGGACTCGCGACCGACGACCAGGGACTGCGGGTCACGTTCCCGGAGCTCACCGCCGAGCGCCGCGTCATGCTCCTCAAGGTAGCGGGCGAGAAGGTCGAAGCTGCACGCGTCACGCTACGCGGGCACCGTGCCGATACGCTCAAAGCGATCGACGCCGCTGAGAAGGAGGGCGGCATGAGCCAGGACGAGGTCACGCGCTTCAAGGAAGAGGTGCAAAAGAGAATCGACAAGGGCAACGAGGCCTTGGAGGCGCTCGGAAAGCGGAAGGAAACGGAAGTCTCTCAATAATGTCCATCCTCATATTCATTCTTGTTCTTGTTGCGCTCATCGTCGTGCATGAGTTCGGGCATTTCGTAATCGCGAAACTCTCCGGCATGCGTGTCGACGAGTTCGGCATCGGCTATCCGCCAAAAGCGTGGGGCAAGAAGTTCGGCGAGACCGAGTACACCCTGAACTGGCTGCCATTCGGCGGCTTCGTGAAGATATTCGGCGAAGATCCGGAGCCGGGAGCCGAGCGGGACCCAAGAGCGTTCTCCTCGAAGCCCCGCATCCTTCAGGCCGCGGTCCTCGTCGCGGGCATCGGGATGAACCTTTTCTTTGCATACCTTCTTATCACTGCGACCCTCTTCCTCGGAACGACCCGCGCGCTCACGAGCGAGGAAGCGAAGATCGCGCCTGATGCCGTGCTTGCGGTTGCGAGCGTCATACCGAACTCTCCGGCAGAAGAAGCCGGACTCGTACCTGGAGACGCAATCCTTTCCGTAGAATCCGCAGGCGGCTCCTATACAGGAGCTGAGCCAGAGCTCTTCACGGCGCTCGTGAACGAGAACGAGGCAGGTACGCCGATAACGCTCTCGGTCCGGCATGGGGAGGAGATCAAGGACGTCACACTCACGCCGGCAACAGGCGTCATCGCCGGGAATCCGGACCGGGTCGCGCTCGGGGTGGGTCTTGCGACCATCGGTACCGTTTCGGTCTCAGCGCTCGAAGCGCCAGTCGAAGGTGCGATCCTCACCTGGGAGCTCACGAAGCAGACCGCGGTCGCGCTCTATCATTTCTTCGGCGGCCTCTTCACCTTCACAGCTGACCTCTCCCAGGTAGCAGGTCCGGTGGGTATTGCAGGCGCCGTCGGGAGCGCATCCTCCGATGGCATCGCATCCTTGCTCGCGATAACCGCGCTCATCTCGATCAACCTCGCGCTCATCAACCTGTTGCCAGTCCCTGCGCTCGATGGAGGAAGACTCTTCTTCGTCATCATCGAAGCAATCACGCGCCGTCCTATCAAGCCTGTAATCGCGAACGCCTTCAATACGGTCGGGTTCGCGCTCCTCATACTCCTCATGCTGGTCGTAACCGCGAGCGATATCTTCAAGATAGTAAGCTAGGCATATGAAGCAGGCCGTCTTCATTCACGGGGGCGAGACGTTCGAAACATACGATGCGTATCTCGACGCGCTCCGTTCTTGGTCCTATAGTCCTCAGCCGGCGAATGCCAAGCGCTGGAAGCACACGCTCCCGGAGCGGCTCGACGACGAATGGGAGGTATTCATGCCGCTCATGCCGAACAAGCAGAATGCGAAATACGAGGAATGGTGCATTTGGTTCGAGAAAGTCATTCCGCACCTTAAGGATGATGTCGTTCTCGTTGGCCACTCGCTCGGAGGCCTCTTTCTCGCAAAGTACCTAGACGAGCATACGTTCCCGGTATCTGTACGAGCGACATTCCTCGTAGCGGCTCCGTTCGATACCAGAGATCCTGAGTTCTCGATTTCGTCCTCGCTAGACACACTCCCTAAACAGGCAGGGAAGCTGTTCCTGTATCAGAGCATTGATGATCCTGAGGTGCCTTTTTCTGCGCTCGAGACATTCCGATCCATGCTCCCGGATGCGGAGGTGCGCATCTTCTCCGACCGCGGGCACATCATGCAGCCAGAGTTCTCTGAACTCGTGGAAGATATCCTTTCAGTATAAAGAAAAAGCCGCTCCGAATCGGGGCGGCTAAAGACCGAGGCGGCGGATGATTACTTCCGCGGTCCGTTCGGGAGTCACGTTGTTCCGAACGAAGAGGGTTGGGACGCGTTCAGCGTTCAGGCTCGCGAGGAGATACCAGTACTCTTCCTCAACCGCCGTCTTGGGGCGACGGTCTTCGCCGATGAGTCCCACCCGTACGCCCGAGAAGCGACGGTTGCGCGTCATGATCTTGTCTCCGGTTGAGAGAATGAAGACCGCGACATGCGATTCAGGGTCGCCGGTACGCTCGGTGACGACGCGGTTCAGCTCGAGCACGACGTCCGGCATCACGTTCATGAGGCCAACTGTGTTCGGTTTCCTGAAGACGCAATCGAGCGCGAACGCACTCGTCCCATAGTTCTGGCCGGCGTGATGCACGCTCCAGAGGAACGGACTCGTTCTTCTCACATAATTGTAGTCCGAGTACGAACGGTGCCACCTCATGTGTGGGATATCGGTTGGCCTTGGATCCCGCGTCGTGTCGCTCAAGACGATGCGGGCATCATGAAGCCTGTCGTGAAGCGCTCGCAGCACTTCTTGTTTGTCAGTATGGGTCCGACCGGAAATCGATATAACCTTTAACATCGGACCCTCCTGTGCTGTGATCCATTGCCGATACTACGCTCCCTGGAACTCCCGTCAAAGGGCCTTTTGCCCTCCCACTCCTCGGGTCGTATACTGGAGGGACTATGCGCCAATCCAGCCTCTTCACGAAGACTCGCCGGGAAGCCCCTTCAGACGAGCTCGCTAAGAACGCGCAGCTCCTCATTCGCGCAGGATTCGTCCATAAGGAGATGGCCGGCGTCTACGCGTACCTGCCGCTCGGGATCAAGGTTATCGAAAACATCAAGAAGATAGTCCGCGAGGAGATGGATGCGATCGGGGGGTCCGAGATCATCATGACCGCGCTCCAGCGGAAGGAGCTTTGGGAGCAGACCGATCGCTGGGACGACGAGAAGGTAGATGTCTGGTTCAAGTCGAGCCTCAAGAACGGTACCGGGGTGGGGTTCGGCTGGTCTCATGAGGAACCGATCACGGACATGATGAAGTCATACCTCGAGAGCTATCGCGACCTGCCGGCATTCGTCTATCAGTTCCAGACCAAGCTCAGAAACGAGTTGCGCGCGAAGTCCGGCATCATGCGCGGCAGGGAGTTCGTGATGAAGGACATGTACTCCTACACCAAGGACGAGGCAGCGCACAAGGCGTTCTATGATGCAGCAATTGAGGCGTACCACAACGTCTTCAAGCGCGTCGGGCTCGGAGACCGCACCTATCTCACCGTCGCCTCGGGCGGCGCCTTCACACAGTTCAGTCATGAGTTCCAGACCCTCGACGAATCAGGCGAGGACGTCATTTACGTACACAAGGAGAAGAAGATCGCCGTTAACAAGGAAGTGCTCACGGACGAGGTGCTCGCGCAGCTTGATATCAAGCGAGACGAGCTCGAGGAAGCCAAGGCAGTTGAGGTTGGAAACATCTTCAGTTTCGGCGACGTGAAATCCAAGCAGCTCGGCCTCCTCTACACCGCTGAGGACGGGGAACAGAAGCCGGTTATCCTCGGCTCCTACGGCATCGGCATCACGCGGCTCATGGGTACGCTCGTGGAGGCGTTCGCGGACGAGAAGGGCATGGTCTGGCCTGAAGCGGTAGCGCCGTTCCGCTATCACCTGGTCTCGCTCGCCGGAAGCGACAGCGATATCGCCGCGTTCGCGGAAGCGGTCTATGAGGAGCTTGCGGACGCAGGACAGGCAGTGCTGTATGACGATCGGGATCTGCGGGCCGGGGAGAAGTTCGCTGATGCTGACCTTATCGGCATCCCATGGCGCGTCATCGTTGGCAGGGATGCCATACCAGGCGGCCAGGTCGAGCTCGTCAACCGCGCGACCGGCGAAGTACAGAAGCTTACACGGCAGGAACTGCTCGCACGCTAGCCATGGCAAAGAAATTCTCACGGAACTCGCTCTTCTCGACCGACATCGGCATCGATCTCGGTACCGGTAACACGCTGGTCTACGTGCGTGGCCGTGGCATCGTCATCGCGGAGCCGTCGGTCGTGACGGTGAACGACAAGACGGGACAGATGGTCGCGGTAGGGCAGAGTGCGAAAATGATGCTCGGAAAGACGCCGCCGCACATCCGCGCGGTGCGTCCACTCTCGCACGGCGTCATCTCCGACTTCGAGGTAACCGAGGAGTTGCTCGCGTATTTTATAAACAAGGCGCAGGGAGGGCGCTCGCGCCTCTTCGGTCCCCGCGTCGTCGTCGGCGTGCCGACCGGCGTCACGAATGTACAGAGTCGCGCGGTGCGTGATGCGGCTTTGACTGCAGGCGC
>Ga0172380_10005493_pt1 | contig 15335 bp, 17 predicted proteins | sample Leawe162metaG_FD_119747 | JGI IMG/M metagenome (GOLD analysis project Ga0172380, IMG submission 119747) | Leachate microbial communities from a municipal landfill in Southern Ontario, Canada - Leachate well 162 metaG | ecosystem: Engineered > Solid waste > Landfill > Unclassified | place...
GCTCATCGGTCCACGCCCCGAGCTTCCTGCACTCGTGAAGCATTACGAAGAAGAGGTTCCTTTCTATAACGTTCGTCATCTCATCACTCCAGGTCTCTCCGGTTGGGGACAGATCAATGACTATGATGTTCCGCGTCAAGGCATCGATATTGAGAAGACCAAGCGCAAGCTCTCGTACGATCTCTACTACATCACCAACCGTTCGTTCTTCCTCGATCTCAAGATCGCGCTCAAGACCATGAAGACACTCCTTTCGCGCGCGGGAGTTTAGGTTGACATATATATAAAATGAACGTACTCTATTGCGGTACGTTCTTTCACAACCGCGGTCAATGAAGACACGCGGTAATCGGCACATGTGCCGGAAAGGAGCGAGGACATGTCCTCTTTCTCCGAAGGTCAGATTCACCAGTTGGCGGAGGCCTTGCAGCGGGAGGGTTACACGCCCACTGACGTCACGAAACTGGGGCAGACTGCCCGGGAACACCTGGGCCCTGTTCGTGGAACGCATTGCATCATCGAAATCAAGAAGTCATCGGTTCCGTCCTTCCTCGAGTGTTTAGGTACGCGCCTCGTATTGGCAACCACCGCACCCTTCGTCGCGAAGGACCACTTCATTGAGGATACGAGTCACTCGGCCAAGGTCAGGATCGTCTATCTCGACCGCAACTTCAAGACTTGGTTCCTCGGCAAGACTGAGGGAGCCAAGTGCGAGACCGCACTGCGGTACGCCAAGCTCACCGGCAATGAGCTCGACAAGTCGATTCTTGACGAGCTCGGCGATAAGGCAGAGACCAGCCTCGCGGAGATGTTCGCGGTGATGGAGGCTCAGGCTGACGGCAAGGCGGGCGATCTCCTCGTCGATAGCTACGCCAACACTTTCTTCATCCGCGATATCACTGGTACGCTTCGCGCCGTCCGTGTGGACTGGTACGGCAACGGCTGGCGCGTTTTTGCACGTTCCGTTTACTCGTTCGGCTGGAATGGTTGCCGTCGGCTCTTCTCTCGCAATTCCTGAGGAACTTCGGTTCCTCTAACCTTCTGGCCTCTCGTTCGCTTCGGCGGATGAGGGGCCAGTTTTCATATATGACGGAGGCGTTGCCTCCGCACAAAAGCAGAACGAAAAAATGCGCTGAAATTGGCCAAGGATATCCACGGAGGCGTTGCCTCCGCAGACGTTGGTTGTTGGATGAATTCGCTGTAAGCTGTCGGCTGTAAGCTATAAACATATGCGCATTGACGGTCGAGACATGGCAAAGAGGTATGGAGAGACGTTGGCTGAAAAAGTCGCCGAGCTTTCGCCTGCCTGCGCAGACAGGCGTGCGCCGATCTTGCGCGTGTTCGTCCTTTCAAAAGACAAAGCAACAGAACAGTTTATCAACATCAAGAAGCGGGCAGGGGAGTCGGTAGGAGCGATGGTTGAGATTATCGACATGCCGGAGACCACCACAACAGATGAGCTTATCGATATGATTCGTACTGCTGTCGAACAGACAGACGGCATTATCGTTCAGCTTCCGTTGCCAGCAGGAATTGATACCGAACGTGTGCTCGCCGTATTGCCTGCGAGCCACGATGTCGATGGGATCGGAGGTGCTTCAGAGCTACTTCCTCCTGTTGTTGCGGCTTTCGAACATATCCTCAAAGAAAATGAGATTGATATCTCAGGAAAGAAGGTTGTTGTCCTCGGACACGGAAGACTTGTTGGAAAACCGGCGGCACAGTGGTTCGAGCACGAAGGCGCAGATGTCATTGTGTGTGACAAGAGCACGCCAGACATGTGTGCAGCAATGATTGATGCGGATATTGTTGTGCTTGGCGCAGGTGCACCACATTTGGTGAAGCCGGACATGATTAAGGAGGGTGTGATTATCCTTGACGCGGGAACGAGCGAAGCGGGGGGCAAGGTGGTGGGGGATGCGGACCCAGCGTGTGAGATGAAAGCATCACTCTTTACCCCAGTCCCCGGAGGTATCGGTCCACTCGCTGTCATGATGATCTTCAAAAATCTTTACGAACTCGTAATAACTAAAAGTTAACAGCCATGAAGAAAGCACTCGTCACTGGTGGAGCAGGATTCATAGGCTCACATCTCGTCGATGCACTTATTGCTCGCGGTGTTAGTGTCACCGTGCTCGACGACCTTTCGACAGGGAAGCATGAAAACATCGCTCACCATGCCAACGGCGTGACGTTCATCGAGGGCTCGATTACGGATCATGACACTGTCATGCGCGCCGCTGAAGGTGCCGATACCATCTTTCATCTTGCTGCAGTCGCGTCGGTACAAAAGAGCATCGAACATCCGCTTGAGACACATGAGACGAACACCACCGGTACGCTCGCGGTATTCGAAGCGGCACGAAAACTTTCTATCAACAAAGTGGTTTATGCATCATCGAGCGCGGTCTATGGTGATTTGCCGGACATGCCGAAGACGGAACTATCGCAATGCTGTCCTAAGACGCCGTATGGTTTGCACAAGATGATTGGTGAAGCGTACGCAAAGCTCTACTACGAACTGCACGGCGTGAAGTCAGTAGGCTTCCGCTTCTTCAATGTGTACGGTTCGCGTCAGGATGCATCGTCGCCGTACTCGGGTGTCATCTCTCTTTTTGCCAAACTGTTGATTGAAGGAAAACAGCCGAATATTTACGGAGACGGCACAGCAACGCGTGACTTTGTGCATGTGTCAGATGTCGTCGAAGCGAATCTTCTTGCGGCTGAGTCCAATGTCGATTTTGATGTGTTCAACATTGCCACTGGGAAAGAAACACCTATCAATGAACTTCTTCAAACGATGAATACGGCGCTCGGGACCGACATCACACCTATCTATCAACCTGAACGGGCGGGGGACATCAAGCGAAGCGTCGCAGATATATCAAAGGCTCAAAAGATGCTCGGATGGTCCTCAAAAATGGCTCTACGAGAGGGTATTTCGGAGCTTTTGGGGAAGTAATCCACAGGCATTGCTTTTTGTATATAAAGTGGTATAGTTAATATCAGAGGAGGAATTCACATGGTTACGGAATTTGGTGCAGAAGCTCGGCAAAGGGAGTATTCACGGGAGCGCGACAAGGAGGACGGGCGGGTGCTCCTCAAGGCAACCCTCGAGTTTCTTGGAATCGATGGGGAGGACGCCCGGGTAATCAACCGGCGGGACCTTCCTTCGGAGGTCGAGGCGCTCGTCGGCGACCTCGAGCGCTCGCTCGAAGTTCCTGTCATCTGTAAGATCGTCGACCCCAAGACCTTCATCCGCTAGTTCTCCAGCACATTCCCGGGAGTTGAAAGGACTCCCATCACGAACCCCAGGCTACGGCCCGGGGTTCTTTGCATTTTTGGGTCGTCGAGCGTATCATGCCCCCATAAAACCTATATGAAAGCACGCATCGGAGCCCTCATCATAATCATCGTTGGTATTCTCGTCGGTTTCTTTGTTTACTCGACCGAAAAAGCCCCTGACTCGAAATACGCATTCAAACTTGGTTTGGATCTCGCAGGTGGAACGCTTCTTACATACCGCGCGGACGTCTCAGGTCTCGCATCTGGCGATGTCGACGACGCGATGAACTCTCTTCGTGAGGTCATTGAACGCCGTGTGAACGTCTTTGGCGTTTCGGAACCATTGGTGCAGACAGAGCGCGCTTCGATTGCAGGCGGAAAAGAAGAGCGCCTCATTGTCGAACTCCCTGGTGTTACCGATGTTGATGCGGCCGTGAAGGCTCTTGGTGAGACACCCGTTCTCGAATTTAAGCTCCAGAATCCTATCGCTGCAGGTGCGACGACCACGACGTACACGGCAACCGGTCTTACGGGACGCTATCTCAAAAATGCCTCGCTTCAGTTTGGTGCCGCGGACCCATCGAGCCTTATCCAAGAAGCAATTGTATCGCTCGAATTTGACGAAGAGGGAACGGAGCTCTTTGCTGACATCACAACCGAACACGTCGGCGAGATCCTCGCGATTTTCCTCGATGGTCAGATCATCAGCGATCCGGTCATCCAGTCGACCATCACCGATGGTAAGGCAATCATCACTGGAAACGGCGACGTGCAGATGGCGCGTGATCTTGTTCGCAACCTCAACTTCGGAGCACTTCCGGTACCTGTTCAGCTCGTCGGCGCAGAATCAATTGGTGCATCGCTTGGTGCAACGGTTGTGAACGCCGGTATCATGGCAGGTATCTGGGGTCTCATCATCATCGCGCTCTTCATGATCCTCTGGTACCGACTTCCGGGTGTCATTGCAACACTCGGCCTCGCGCTTTACGCGCTCGTCATCTTGGCGCTCTTCAAGGTCATCCCAGTTACGCTCACTGCATCAGGCATCGCGGGATTCATCCTTACGATTGGTATGGCGGTCGACGCGAACATCCTCATCTTTGAACGCATGAAGGAAGAGATTCGCTCGGGCAAGCGCGTCGCCGACGCAATCACCGAAGGCTTCTCGCGCGCATGGTTCTCCATCCGTGACGGTAACCTCACGGCGATCTTCACTGCGATTATTCTCTTCTACACAACGACGAGCCTCATTCGTGGTTTTGCACTGACGCTTATCCTCGGTGTGGTTGTCTCGATGCTCACGGCAATCGGTGTGACACGAACGCTTCTTATGGCAATCGCACCCAAGGAGACGACGCCAATGATGCGCTTTTTGTTCGGATCAGGCCTTTCAAAATAAATTTATGTTCGTAATACGAAACAAAAGCATATTCTTCATCATCTCGGGACTCCTTGTTCTTGCATCCATCGTCTTCATCTCGATGTGGGGACTCCGTCCGAGCGTTGACTTTACCGGTGGTGCAATCGTCGAGGTGAGCTACGCAAGTTCGACACCAAACACTGAGGCTATCAGTACAGCGCTTACCGTAGCAGGATTCGAAGACCCACTCATCCGTACAGCAGGGGAGAACGGCTACAACATCCGCATGCGACCGCTCGCTGAAGGAGACAATGCCACAATCGTGAGCACGCTTAGCGCACTCGGCTCAGGTATGCAGGTAGAGCGCGTCAGCTCAGTTGGACCAACCGTTGGTCAGGAGCTCCGCAAGAAGACCACCATCGCCATCATCCTTGTAGTCTTGATGATCATCTTCTACATCGCATTTGTCTTCCGTAAGGTTGCAAAGCCGGTGTCGTCATGGAACTACGGTCTTGTTGCCATCGTCACGCTTCTCCACGACGTCATCATCCCGACTGGTGTCTTTGCTGTCCTCGGTCACTTTGCAGGACTCGAAGCAGACACACTCTTCGTTGTCGCGATTCTCACCATCCTTGGTCTCTCGGTGAACGATACGATCGTGGTCTTTGACCGCATCCGTGAGAACCTTCGCGTGAACGGCGAGAAGAACATCAACCAACCATTCGATCAGACAGTGGGGAAGAGTCTCGAACAGACATACGTTCGTTCGTTCAACACCTCATTCACTGTCATTCTCGTCCTGCTCGTTCTCTTCTTCCTCGGCGGCCCAACAATCCACAGCTTCGTGCTCACGCTCCTTGTTGGTCAGATTGCCGGTACGTACTCGTCGATCTTCATCGCAAGCCCGTTGCTTGTTGTGATTGGGAACAGGAAGCTCAAGAAGGCGTAACAAACCTTCTCGCTGATAGCTCTCGCCCCGCACTCGCGGGGCGTTTGCTTTTTGGCTTAGAGAGAGTACAATACTTGACATCAGGCCCCGAAATGGGCTTTTTAATTTGGGAAATCACCATGTCCTCATTCATCCAATACATCAAAGACACCCGCTCAGAGCTCAAGCACGTGAGCTGGCCAACCCGCAGCCAGACAATCTGGTTTACGGTCCTCGTCATCGTTATCTCGCTTCTCACGGCGGTCTACCTCGGCGCATTCGACCAGCTCTTCACGCACATCGTTAAGACGTACATCATTAAATAAAGCGACGATTGAAAGGAGACAATCATTTCTAATAGCCAATAGCTAAAAGCTACCCATGAAGCAAAACACCGACGCAGAACGCCACTGGTACGCGATCCACACATACGCAGGATACGAAGACGCTGTCGTCCGCAATCTTAAGCAGCGTGTCGAATCACTTGGTATGGAAGACCGTATCTTCAGCGTGCTCGTCCCAACTGAAAAGAAGATCAAAGTGAAGCGTGGAAAGCGTGTTGAAGAAGAGGAGAAGGTCTATCCGGGATATGTGCTCGTCGACATGATCGTCACCGATGATTCATGGTACGTTGTCCGCAACACTCCTCGTGTTACTGGGTTCGTTGGTTCAGGTGTTCAGCCGGTCCCGCTTCGTGAGGATGAAGTCGCAGAACTCTTTGGTCGCATGAAGGCAGATATGCCAATGCACACGATTGATTTCGAAGTCGAAGACCGCATCACCATCGTCGACGGACCGTTCAAAGAATTCGAAGGACGCGTCGCCGAAGTTGACCGCCAGCGCGGTAAGGTCAAAGTCCTCGTCTCGATGTTCGGTCGCGAGACCCCAGTCGAGCTCGACTTCCTCCAGGTCCGCCGAAGCTAAAATATATTTCTTGTCCAAAGCGAAAGGCCTCTCTTCGGAGAGGCCTTTGCCATTCAGGCTGTAGCCGAGACGCCGTGGCTACTTCTTCACCGTTGCTTCGTGCTCCTGCTTTCTCCGCTCGCGAACGCGGTTTTCGATGATGGCCCGAAGAAGCACCGGGTCAGCGTCATCGAATGCTTCCTCCGCCTTCAGTTGGGCGAGCTTTTCCTGCACTTCCTGGGTCATGAACACGTTGTGGCCGCGAGGGGCGGGGACTGACGACGGGAGAAGAAATCCGCTACGGTCGTGGAGAAGAAATTCCTCCACGAACTTGCTCACGAGGTACTCTGTGGAGCAGCCTACTGCAGCGGCCATCTCCTCAACGGACTCGCTGTAGTTCTTTCCGACAAAAACGTAGACTCGGTCCATGGACAGTGCCCCTTCCTTTCGGCTGAATGGCTGTAACCTCCCAGACAACGGTCGGGGAGTGACACTTCTAAAGCAACCATAGGCTTGTCAGGGTGGGGAGTCAAGATAGCCTCGACAAAAGGCCGTTTTGACGATATGATGCCTCTGCGTTATTCACTACGTCTAGCGCTCCTGGGAACGCTTCGCCCGGGACATCATTTCAAGATACATGGCCAAAAAGATACTTAAAACGCTCAAATTGCAGGCACCAGCAGGTGCTGCTACTCCTGCTCCACCACTTGGACCAATCCTCGGTCAGGCTGGTGTGAACATCGGAGATTTCGTCCAGAAGTTCAACGCAGCGACTCAGGAGATGCGCGGAGACATCGTTTCAGTGCTCGTCACTGTCTTCGAAGACCGTTCATACACATTCGTCCTCAAGAGCCCCCCAGCATCAAGCTTGCTCACAAAGGCGGCTGGTATCAGCAAGGGATCAGGCAACCCTCTCAAAAAGGTTGGCTCGATCACCAAGGCTCAGCTCCGCGAGATCGCAGAGCGCAAGATGCCGGACCTCAACGCCCACGATATCGATGCAGCCATGAAGATTGTTGCAGGCTCAGCTCGATCAATGGGAATCGACGTCAAATAAACTTTCACAATAAAAACACCTCCGAGAAATCGGGGGTGTTTTTATTTTAGCGTTTTTTCTTTCCAATCTCCCAATCCATGTGCATCTTTGGCACCATCATGTCAGGTTTCCACGACTTCTTGAGCTGTGCGATGGATGGGCTTGTTTGATATTTGCCGGTCGAAGCGTAGTCCTTTTTCTTGTCGATGATTTCACCGGTCTCGAAGAAGACGAGCTGTGCGATGCGCCGTCCAACGACGAGAGGGATTGAGTAATGATTGGAGTTGTTCGTAATCTCGAGCGTCCATCGGTTCACGTAGCCAACGTCGCCCCAGCCTGCACATTTGCACACAGAGATGAAGTTGCGACCGAGTGATGAGCGCGCCTTCATCATAGTGGTGATGTGATTCCTTCCGCCAATGAATTCGTTGGTGTGCGCGAGAATCGTTTCGCCAGGTTCGAGCAAGATTACTTTGTCTTTTGGATCGATGCCTTTGAACTCAAACTTGTAGTGTTTGAAGAGGTGAGCAGCAGTTACTGCACGAAGTGGCTTCGTACCCCACACGCGCTTCGTGTGTTCTTCGTCGTAAACGTTGTAGATGGTCTGAAAGTGTTGAGGTGGTTGTTCGGCATAGAACCACTCACCGAGCGTGACATCGTAGCTTGACGTAGAGAGATTTCGCTCGTTGAACGGGGTGATGATGATATCTCCCGCCTTCATTTCCTCGAGTATTTTCTTGTTTGATAGGGCCATGCGGACCATCATACGGGTTCTATCCCCATGTTCAAAATTCGTCGCTTCGGACCGTGGTGATAACCTTGAGCAGGTTTATTATCTAGCCCCAATTCACCATGCCTCAGCAAAAATCCAAGAAGCTCTATACAAAGCAATCGAAGACGCTGAGACTGGTGAGCGAGGGAGCAGAAAAGTGGATGGGGGTTCCGATTGAATGTCTCGATCATGGTTTTGTATATCTCGTTGATTACATGGGCAATGATCAGTCGATTGTCGAAGCGGCGCGCGTTTCATATGGAAAGGGGACGAAGACAGTGAACGAAGACAGAGGTCTCATCAGGTATCTTCGTCGTCACTGGCACACGACACCGTTTGAGATGGTGGAATTTAAATTTCATGCAAAGATGCCGATCTTCGTTGCGCGTCAGTGGATTAGACATCGCACTGCGAGTGTTAACGAATACTCGGGGCGCTATTCAGAAATGCTCAATGAGTTTTATCTCCCGGATGCAACAGTTCTCAAGAAGCAATCAAAGAGTAATCGCCAAGGAAGAGGCGAGGAGCTTTCAGCTGTACAACAGAAACGTGTTCTCGAAGTCCTCAAGAATGATTATGAGCGATCGTATCTCAACTATCAGGATTTCTTGAGCGAAGATGTGAACCTCGCTCGAGAACTTTCGCGCATCGGACTTTCGGTTGCCAACTACACGCAGTGGTATTGGAAGATCAATCTTCACAATCTCATGCACTTTCTTAAACTGCGCATGGACCCTCACGCCCAACACGAGGTCCGCGTTTTTGCGGAAGCAATGGCGAAGATTCTCAAAGACGCGATGCCGTTGGCGTATGAAGCCTTCAACGATTATGTGTTGGAAAGCATGCAGCTTTCGGGGCTTGAACGAAAGGTGCTTTCGGGCAATAAGTGGCCGATGAAGGAAAAGAAGGCCCGAGAGGTTATAGTGGCATTGTTCTCGAACAAGCGTGAGACAGAAGAATGTGTCGAGAAGTTCAAGACGTTAGGCCTCATCAAATAAACTATGTCAGGAAAGCTCATCGCCCTCTACGGCATCAACAATCTCGGTAAAAGCACACAAGCTAAGCGTCTCGTCGAGCGTCTCATCAAAGAGGGGAAGGAGGCGTACTACCTCAAATATCCGCTCTACAACCTTGCTCCATCAGGACAGATGATCAATGGTTATCTTCGCAATGGTAATCCATACGAATTGTCGGCACGCGAATATCAGATTGTGCATGTCGTGAATCGAACGCAATATGATGCGGCGCTCCGAGCGCGTTTGATGAGCGGTGAATGGATTGTTGTCGAAGATTATGTTGGCACCGGTATGGCATGGGGTGTTGGTGCAGGTGTCGACGAAGCATTCTTGCAGGAGCTCAACAGTCATCTCCTTCATGAAGACCTTCCAATCTTTATGGACGGCGAACGCTTCATGGAAGCAAAAGAAGAAGGACACAAACACGAGACAGATGATGCTCTTATGGCAAAGGTAAAAGAGATGCACCACACGCTCGCCAAAAAGAATGGTTGGTTTATGGTGAATGCCAATCAGACACGAGACGAAGTGCATGAAGATATTTGGAAACACGTTAAACGCCTCACCGACTAATATGTTCATCGACCAAGACAAAGAAATAGCAGCAGCGCTCTCAGGCGAAGAAAAGCGTCAGCGCGAAGGGCTCGAACTCATCCCATCGGAAAACTACGTATCCAAAGCAGTGCTTGAGGCGCTCGGTTCTGTGTTCACCAATAAATATTCAGAAGGTTACCCAGGCAAGCGTTACTACGGTGGGCAGGAATATACCGACCAGATCGAGACTATCGCCATCGAACGCGCCAAGGAACTCTTTGGTGCCAAGTACGCGAACGTTCAGCCGCTCTCGGGCGCGCCTGCGAACATCGCGATGTATTTCGCACTGCTCGAACCAGGAGACACGGTACTTGGTATGGATCTCTCACATGGTGGACACCTCACACACGGCCATCCGGTGACGGCAATCACCAAGATCTTTAAGTTCATCCGTTACAAGATGAAGGACATTGAGACTGGGGAGATTGATTACGATGAGCTCCGCGCGCTCGCGCTTGCCGAGAAGCCCAAGATTCTTTTGGCTGGATATTCTGCATATCCCCGTGAACTCGATTACGAAAAGTTTGTATCAATTGCACGCGAAGCCGGCGCGCTTGCCGTGATGGACATCGCGCACATCGCGGGTCTCATCGCCGGAAAGGCCGTGAAGAATCCTTTTGATTACGGTTTTGATGTGCTCACAACAACGACGCACAAAACACTGCGCGGTCCGCGTGGTGGAATGATCCTCACACGTGACAACGAAGAGATTGCCAAAAAGATCGATAAGATGATTTTCCCAGGTCTTCAGGGTGGTCCGCACATGAACGTCATCGCCGCAAAGGCTGTAGCGTTCGGCGAAGCACTTTCGCCAAAGTTCAAAGATCACGCCGCACAAGTCATCGTTAACGCCAAAGCAATGGCGGATGTATTCACCGCTGGTGGCGTGCGACTCATCACTGGTGGCACGAGCAACCACCTCATCCTTGTTGACGTCTTTGGTTCTCTTGGCGTAACTGGTGCTGAAGCAGAGAAGGCGCTTGATGAAGTTGGCATCACGGTCAACAAAAACGTTATCGCCGACGACACGCGCAAGCCACTCGATCCATCAGGCATCCGTTTTGGAACACCGGCGATCACCACACGAAACTTTACCGCAAAAGAATGCACCCGCGTTGCTGAGCTCATGCTCGAGACGCTCAAGAACAAAGATGACGCAGCGGTCAAAGACCGCATCAAGAAAGAGATCACCGAACTCGCCCTGGCGTTTCCTGTGCCCGATTCGTTCGTGTAGACTAGAGAGATGAAACCCGCCGAACAGATTATTGACGCCATCAAAAAGGCTCTTGCAGACCTCGGAATCGAGGGGGCAGAGCCGACGCTGGAGCGTCCGGCGGATATGGCCCACGGCGACTACTCAACCAACGTTGCCCTCGCATATGCCAAGCAGCTTGGTAAGAACCCGCGTCAGGTGGCGGAGAGTGTTGTTGCATCGCTTGGCATGCACGAGCTTCCGGTCGCAAAGATCGACATCGCCGGTCCTGGATTCATCAACTTCAAACTAAATGAAGGTTACTTCATCGAGAACTTAAAGAATATTGATGAAGAGTATGGAAAGGGAAGCGACCTTTCTGGAACAACCGTTCTCGTCGAATACACTCAGCCGAACATCCTCAAGCCTTTCCACATCGGTCACCTGATGAGTAACACGCTCGGTGAGTCGCTCGCACGACTCATTGAGAACGCCGGCGCTAAGGTCGAGCATCTCAACTATCAAGGGGACGTTGGTCTCCATATTCCAAAGGCGTTGTGGGGGATTCGTGCACTTGGTGCTGACATCAACGATATTCATGCCATTGGTAAGGCGTATGCACACGGAGCTCAGGCATATGAGAATGACGAACAAGCGAAGGCCGAGATCGATGCGCTCAACAAAAAAGTCTACGAGAAAGATCCTGAAGTGATGGAGCTGTATGAGGCAGGGAAGAAGACGTCACTCAAGCTCTTCGAAGAACTGTATGCGCTCCTTGGCACAAAGTTCGACCGTTACTATTTTGAAAGCGAAGTGTTTGCGCGCGGTGTCGAGCTTGTGAACGAAGGAAAAGAAAAAGGTATCTTCAAAGAGAGCGAAGGTGCAGTCGTCTTTCCTGGTGAAGACTACGGTCTTCACACCCGTGTGTTCATCACGAGCAAAGGACTTCCAGTGTACGAAGCAAAGGAGCTCGCGCTCGCTGAGCTTAAAGCAAAAGAATATCCAGACTTCGATATATCTATAACGACAACCGCCGTCGAACAGGAGCAATATTTCCAAGTTGTATTCAAAGCGCTTGGACTTCTCAAGCCTGAACTCGATGGACGATTCACACACATTGCGCACGGTATGATGCAGATCTCGGGAGGAAAGATGTCGTCGCGTTTGGGCAATGTCATCACAGGCGAATCACTCATCTCATCGCTCATCACCGAAGTACAGGAGCGCATGGGTGAGCGCGTCGCGCCTGAACTCACTACTGATGTGGCAAAAGACGTTGGTGTCGCCGCCATCAAATACACCGTACTTCGACAGGCGCTCCGCAAGAATATTATCTTTGATGAAGAGCGCTCACTTTCGTTCGAAGGCGATTCGGGTCCGTATATCCAATACACAGCGGTGCGCTCGCGCTCGGTCGTCGCAAAAGCAAAAGATGCTGGCATCACGCCATCGTTCGATGTTCATCCCGAATCTATTGGTCTTGTCGAACGCATGCTCGAACGCTTCCCCGAAGTCGCACAGCGCGCTGCTCAAGAACGCGAACCGCATCACGTGGCAACATATCTCATTGAGCTCTCTTCGTCATTCAATTCGTGGTACGCACAAGAACAAATTGTGGATGTTGATGATGCGCTTTCGCCATATCGCGTTGCGCTTGCCGATGCGGTCTCGAACGTGCTCGCGCGCGGGCTATGGCTCTTGGGTATCCGTGTTCCTGTAGCGATGTAATGAAACCTATGCGCTCGAACAAAACCAGCTACATATTGATCCTCGTCACGATTATCGTGGCAGGCCTCTTCATAACCCTCACAACGGCACGGCTCGCGATTCGCGCGGAACATGACTCGCTCATCAAGCGAGCAGCGACGGTTGCCGCTGGGCTCTCTCCTGATGTGCTCAGTACGGTTTCGGGCATAGAAACCGACGTCGCTTCACAGAGTTATTTGGATCTCAAGACAGCGCTCGTAAGGGTCAGAAAAGCTAATGCCGATATACGTTTCGTCTACATCCTAGGAAAGAAAGGAGAAGATATCTTCTTTTATGCTGATTCCGAAGATTCTTCGTCGGATGATTACTCTGCTCCGGGAGATATCTACGACGAGGCGACTCAGGAGCTACAGGATAGTTTTGAAATGGGGAGCGCCTTCATCGAAGGTCCGGTGACGGACCGGTGGGGAACATGGATCTCTGGTCTCGCTCCACTTCGTGATACAAACGGTGATATCACGGGAATCGTTGGTATCGATATCGCTGCGCAGGCATACTATCGGACGATTGTCTTCGCTTCGGCGGTCCCGACGCTTCTCACACTTATCGCGGTCATTCTTGTTGCAGCAGGATATCGCAATGCTCGCAAGAACGAGGAACTTTCTCGTATCAAGTCGCGCTTTCTCTCTGTTGCATCGCACGAGCTCCGATCACCGCTTGCCGGCGTCGTATGGGGGACCGAATCACTTTTGCGACATCGCGATGAGCTCGATGAGCACACGCGTCAGATGATCTTCCGCATCCACGATTCGGCTGTATACATGTCGGAGACCGTGAACGATATCCTCGATACGTCACGCTTCAATTCGGTTGCTCAGAACAGGGTCCAGCGCGAAGCCGTCGATCTCGCGGGGCTTGTGCGGAGCGTCGCAGGTGTGCTCTCGCTCACCGGCGAACAGCGTGATATTTCTATGGTTTTTGATTCGTCATTTCCTGAACGCATCCCGCTCGTGTTCGACAAAGAGAAGATCCGCCGTGTGTTTGCGAACGTCATCGGCAACGCGCTCAAGTATTCTCGAACAGGAGGCGTCGTCACCATTTCATATGAACTGAAAGCCCCCCTTCGCCAAGGCTCCGGCGGGCAGGCCTCCGAGCATGTCGTCACAGTCGCCGACAAAGGTATCGGTATCCCGCTCGCAGAACAGAAACGCATCTTCACGACGTATTACCGAGCAACAAACGCTCAAAAGCATGATGCGCGTGGCACCGGTATGGGTCTCCATTTCGTCAAGCAGCTCCTCGAACTCCACGGCGGACGCATTTGGTTTGAGTCAAAAGAAGGGGAGGGGACGACGTTCCACGTCGCGTTGAAGGCCTAGTTGGTGGTCGTTGACTCCCGACCAACTCTGGCGTACCTTGCCAGCAGTTCAACCTGTTCCCAAGGAGACCCACATGCCGATGATTGAGTTCCGATACAAGCCAGAGAAAATCTCTGGGATTCAAGCAGTGCTGCTCTGTGCTCCACTCGAGGAGGCCCTCCGAAGCGCTTTACGACAAGTGCGTCCGATTTTCCTCGAGTACAACGTTTTCGTCGAAGGAGATCCATTCGACGTTCACGACAGCCAGCCTGATTTGAGAATCTATGTTCTCTATCACCCGAGTTGGGGGTTTAGCGAGAACGAGCTGTCGGGCCTTCCGAGAGCGATGGCAGGTTTCCTCGAACCAACACTCAAAGGGTTCGGGCTGAGCCATCTCCGCACCACGATCCGTTTCTATCGTCGGGATGGCCACTCCGGCTTCTCTTTCGGTGGCTAGCCGTCTTCCGCCCCCTCGCTTCGGCGATGGGGCGTCGTCTTTTATATGTTTAGGGTTACCCAGATAGCCGAGAAAGACTGTGATATCATGACCAAATCATGACGGAGGAGAACACCCCAGAGAAAAGCCTGATAGCTCAAAAAGAGGAAGAAACACTAGCGTTTTGGGAATCTGAGCAAATTTTCAAAAAGACCCTCGAAAAAGAGTCTCCCGAGGGCGAGTTTGTGTTCTACGAAGGCCCTCCAACAGCTAACGGTCGCCCGGGCATCCATCACCTCATCTCGCGTTCGTTCAAGGACGTGATTCCGCGCTACAAAACTATGCGTGGATTTCATGTGCGCCGAAAAGCAGGGTGGGACACGCACGGTTTGCCGGTAGAGCTCGAAGTCGAGAAGCAGCTCGGCTTCACGAACAAAAAAGAGATCGAAGAATACGGCATCGCTGCGTTCAACGATAAATGTAAAGAAAGTGTCTGGAAATATGTTGATGAATGGCGTCGCTTCACAAGTCGCATTGGCTACTGGGTGGATCTTGATGATGCATACATCACGTACTACCCACAGTTCATCGAATCGGTCTGGAATGTTGTAAAAACCATCAGTGACCGCAAGCTTTTGTACCGTGATTACAAAGTTCTTCCATGGTGTTCTCGCTGTGGAACGCCGCTTTCGAGCCATGAGGTTGCACAGGGTTATACCGACGTCAAAGATCTTTCTGTTTATGTGAA
>Ga0172380_10005494_pt1 | contig 15332 bp, 14 predicted proteins | sample Leawe162metaG_FD_119747 | JGI IMG/M metagenome (GOLD analysis project Ga0172380, IMG submission 119747) | Leachate microbial communities from a municipal landfill in Southern Ontario, Canada - Leachate well 162 metaG | ecosystem: Engineered > Solid waste > Landfill > Unclassified | place...
AACCTTTCTTATCTTTTCTTTTTTCTCTTTTATTTTGCTTCGCAAAATGCCCAGGTGGTGAAATTGGTAGACACGCAGCCTTGAGGTGGCTGTGCCGCAAGGTGTGGAGGTTCGAGTCCTCTCTTGGGCACCAAGATAATAATCAAACATCCGACGAAAGTTGGATGTTTTTTTGTGGTACTCTCACCATTGCCACGCACTTCACTTTACTCTCATCCCGCCTAGGCGGGCGTAAAGCTCGATTGGGTTCGAGTCCTCTATTGGGCACCATGTACAGAAAATCCTCAAACACTTCTCATCTATGGGAAGTGTTTTTTTGACACCCCCAATTCTAGCATTATTGTTCCGCCCCCTCTGATTTTCTGGTGAAAATCCAAGGAGGAGTTTGTTGCGGATTCTTTTTTCTCTTGCTTCTCAGAAACGAGAGTCCGAGAGCACATACTGTCTGAGCGTCTTGAAGAGCAGAAGTAAGACAAAGAACCGGAGAGCGAGTTTATGTGCTTTCGGCAGTTTTGGGTACTTTTTCTGCAAAAAGTACCAGAACGCCGCCAGGAATTTGAAATAATTTGATGACCTGGATTCTCGTATCGAGTACGAGAATGACCGGAAACAGAGGCTTTGCAGTACTTTTGCCATCAAAAGTACTCCTCGAGTCTGAGCGACCTCGGAGTCGAAGACGAAAAGGAAGCCGAGGAATTAGATTTCATCCACCAAAGGCGGACAGGACTCTCGCGGACTTCGTCTTTGGCTGGAATGACGGAAGCAAATTCAGGATGACTATGATTCCGTCATCCTTGGGCGAAGTGAACAGAGACCCGAGGATCCAGGTGAAGATAGTTGTTCCTTTTACTCCCCCAAAAAACAATACTCAGGCTTTGGATCACATCCACCTGTTCTCTCTGCCCAATCAGCTCACTTACTGGCGAGGAGGAAGAGCTCTTGACGAAGGATAGGACGATCTGGTTCAAATGTCTCCCACGTTCTCGTGGTAAGTCCTTCTTTCTTTGCTCGGTTGTAGGGGGAGAGTCTCCAGTCTGTGGTTGTGGTGTCTGTTGTGTCGAGTGCCATACAGACAGAGTTCATCATCATCGCATAGGCTTCTGCTCGTGTGACATCACGGTCTGGTTCAAAGAGTGTTCTCTCTTTTGAGATGATACCGTAGTGAAGAGCTGTCTCAGCAACAGGTTGAATCCATGGTGCTTGATTGCTTTGGCCGATGTCTTGGTAGATATTGAGATAGTCTGCTTCTGGTGTGAAGTCTATGTGTTGTCAGAGGACTTTCTTCATCTTCACTGCGATACCGGTGATTTCTTTTCTCGAGGCAGTGTCCTGAAATCGGTAGTCTGCTTCACTGGTTTGTTGGACGATGAATCATTCACAGACGATACTGTCACGGAAGAGATCAAAGGTAGGAAAGTTGAGACCGAGTGTACAGGTACGGTAGTAGGGTTTTGTTTGTTTTGTTTCACACTGATTTTTGTAGATATCTTCTGTGACGACTGTTGCTCCGTAGAGTTCTTGGAGTTTTGTGATAATCGTTGGGTCTTCTCTTGCAAAGACAAATGAACTTCAGGTTGTGGTGTTGCCTAGGTTTCCTGTGTTTTCTAAGTTTCCTAGGTTTCCTGTGTCTCCTGTGTTGGATGTGTCTGTTCAGGTTCCAGTGTCTGGGGTGGATGGATCTGAAGAATTTTCATATGAGAAAGTGGCTGAGATGGTATGGTTCGCAACTATGTTGCTAAATGTGTAGGTGGTTACAGGTCCTTTTGAGAGACCATCGATGAGGACATCGGCTACGTGATATCCGAGAGTTGGGGTAATACTATATGTTTGGCTCCCTCCGTAGATCACAGAAGTTGAACCGTTTGGATTAATAGAACCATTTTCTCCTGAGGAAGCTGAAATTGCATTTGATGGGTTGTTACTACTACTGCTGCCACCACCGCTACTTCTTCTAGTGATCACAATGGTGTAGGTGTCCGTAGTGGATCCATCTTGAGCTGTAACTCCGATGGTAATCGTATTTCATCCAACGTTCAATGCTATCGGGTCAGATGCTGAACCACTTGTGACAGTGACATCATTCACTGTGACTGTGGCATTGGCCTGGTTAGCTGTTGGTGTGATAGTGACTTCAGAAGTACTATGCCCCACGCTCGTCGTGTATGAAGTTGTGCCTGATGAAAATGTTGGAGCGAGTGTTCCAGAGCTGATGACGAGGTTGGAGAGGGTGGCGTCGGTTGAGCCTTCCCTGGTTACGGTAATTGTATATGTACCTGTTGTAGTTCCGTCTTGGGCGGTTACTATTGTTGTTATTGTGTTGGCGCCAACATTTAGGGTTATTGGGTCTGAAGCTACGCCAGTTGCTACTGCCGTTCCATTTACTGTGACTGTGGCATTGGCTTGGTTGACTGTTGGAGTGACGGTTAAGCTGGTTACATCATTTATAACATCGACAGTGTATGTGGTGGTGCTGGAAGAAAATTCAGGACTTAGGGTTCCTTGGGAAATTGTGAGGTCAGAGAGTGTGGTGTCAGTACTTGCCATAGTTAAAGAAACTTCTGGCGCATTTGATGTTAAATTTGGAATGAATGAATCATTGTCATATCCAGCAACAGTAAAATAATATGTTTGTCCACCAGTAAGCCCTGTAATGCTTTTTGTTGTAACATTTCCAACATCAATGGTATTTGTATAATCCCCTGAGCTTGTGCCATATTTAACTTTATAGCCAGCGTTGCTTAGCACACCTGAGCCAAGAGAAAAGGCCCCCCAATCAATTGTAGCCGTGCCGGTATTTTGTGACGCAATAACGCTTTGAGGATGTGCAATTGAGCTAGCCCACAAATAACCTGCGTGTGTCTGTCCTGCTGTGGTAAAGTGGAGCCCATCTACCGCTAACAACGAAGGATAATTCGTGTAAATAGTACTAAATTTGGGTCCACGAATCACGTTACTATTTGTCACAACTAAATTATCAATATATGGTTCTAATGCTGTACCCATGTTGCCTGGGCTTGCAAGATAAATAGTCTCGGACCCATAAGTAGTTTTTAAGTTCGTAATAATCTGTTGTAAATTTGAATTACTTGTTGCATTAGATATACTAAAAGCTGGATCGTTAACACCTAAATGTATAAGCCATTTATTCGGCTTTATAATATTACTTATATCATTTATCCAATAAGAGCTTGGCATTAATTCAGAAAGATATCTAGTTGTTGTAAAACCGCTCTTTCCTTCATTGAAAATATAAACTGGATAGCCGAAAACGTTCTCAAGATCATTATTTATTTCTATATAGGCTGTTGCCATTTTGTTTGCGCAAGTCGGAAAATTACGGTTATCGTTAGATTTAACAGTTGCCGTAGTCCAGTCGTTAGCCGCAGTGTATATAGTTCCATTACTGCCGTCAGTAAGCGAGTCACCAATAGCTGTATAAATATCTCCCACACCAATATTGCTGGCAAAATCGTGTTGCGTTAAATCGGGAATGTTATCTGAAGAATCAACAACATAAGTATCAAGCGTATGTTCCCCTTTTTGCACCGCAGTAAAAGTCACAGTAAAAGGTGCAAGAGTAGAGTGCGAATAAAGAATTTGTTGGCTTAATTGCCCACTGTCAAGAATAAACTTTACGCCACCACCAGATGGCAAAGAACCCATAGCAACGGAGGCCGACACCGTAAGACTGCTACTGGTTTGAATATAAGGGATAGTATATGTTTGTGTACAGTTACCAAGAGAACCAGCGGGCTTCATGCTTATAGTTGCAACGGACGGAGTACTCGTAATACTTCTCTGAGGAGTTGTAATTTTTATTGCAGGTGAATAATCATCTGAATAAAGAACCGTGTTATCAAAATTAGTGCTTACCCCTTCGACGGTTCCTATTGCAACATACCCACTGTTAACAAAATTTTTGCTGGTATCTGTATATGTTACAGATGGGGTACCCGGGCGTGCTGTTCCTTGTGGATAAACCCACGCAGTTAACACTGGGTTACCACTTACATCATCTATGACTTGAAACTGTATTGTATACCAGTTGCCCGCAGTTAGAGACATGGTTTTAGTCGGTGGAAAGCAAGCAAACGGAATTTTACAAAGATGTACAGCTGTGTCGATAAAAAGCAGATATCCAGTTATCGCGTTGCTTATATTTAGTTCCTTTTGAGGAATTCTTAAATATATTGTTGGCTTTACGCCTCCAGCCTGAAAATCGACAGAGACCAATGTGTTATGAGTGGGATATAGTGGTAACACAACTGCAGATGACCCACTACTAAAACTATTACCGTCACCCCCAGTTTCTAGCGCCTGATAACCAGAAGCTCCAGCAATAACTTGCCAATAACTTGGATTAATTGCTTTCCATCCATTTTGCCCGCTTAGTTGGCCGAGCGAAAGACTGTCAAAATTATCTTGAAAAATCGTATTTACCGTCGTAGTTGCAATATCGGCTTTTACATTTTCTACTCCCAACCCGCAAAATAAAAAACCGATACAAACAAAAAATATCAACCTAAGGCTGACCTGCCTTGGGCGAGAAATCGCGAGAAATTTGAGGAAAAATTTGGGAGCGCTACTTACTCTCTCTCTCTCTCTCTCGATTCCGAGATTAATGTATTGCATGATTCTTTATTCATTAAATTTTAATAATACTCCTAATGCATCAATGGTTAGGATACTAAAAATTCATAGTATTTCAAATGAAAACACAGCTTTTTCTCTTACAATTGCTGTAATTAGGTTTAATATAGTCTCTGTATAAAAACATCATAACAACAATGGGCGATATTTCTCTCTTTTTATATTGTACGCGAAAAGATACAAATCCTCCAATGTATTGACATACTATTTTTGTGTGTTACTATATGTGTATGAAAAAAGCTTCTACGCACTGGTTACGATATTTTGGGATAAAAAATACTCGTGTACATCATCATATACAACAGTTTATTCGATACCTCACAGTATGAGGCATCATGCTCGGAATTAGTCTCTGCATGGTAGGAATATTCACCGGAATTTTTTGATTTCACTATCTGACATCCTGTGGTATGGCATTTGCACTCGAATCAGTAGTCGCATTTTATATTAATAGATATTGGACATTTTGATCGGATGTATCATTTCGACATGGCTATCCACGATTTGTCACCATTGCCTTTTACAGTACGGTACTTATTCTCTTGATCACCTACGGACTCACGGACTATTTTGCTCTAGAATACGTCTGGGCACGCACGATTTCGACGATGATCATGGGAACCTGTGGCTACTTCCTCGATATGCGTGTCGCATTTAGGATGTTATAAAAAAATTCCGTCTGACACCCCCATTTTAAATCTTATTGTTCTGCCCCCTCAGAATGAGGGGGAGTTTATTACAAGGCCTCCTTTTTGAAGAGCCTGTCCGCCTAGGCGGAAGGTGCCCTGAGCTTTGCGAAGGGTGGAGGATTTATTTTTAGATTCCTTTATTGTAGGAAGTTGGTTGAATAAATCCCCCTTTCTTTATTCTGATTTTCTTTTCCCCCTTCAAGAAGGGGGTTTTGTTTTGCAGTATCCGCCTAGGCGGACCATCAAAAGTACGAAAAGGAATCAGTAATTGAAACCTGGATCCTGAATCAAGTTCAGGATGACGGATTCATGGGATGGATTCCACCTCGCGTCCTCATTGCATTCGTCCTTGGCTAGAATGACGGAAACGAGTTCAGGATGACGGAGTAGATTCCGGCCTTCGCTGGAATGATGAGCAACAAAAAAACCGCCAAAGGCGGTTCAGAAACAAATGGTGCCGAGGAGTAGAATCGAACTACCGACACAAGGCTTTTCAGGCCTCTGCTCTACCACTGAGCTACCCCGGCAAACGCTGATGAGTATATAGTAAATAGTAAATAGTAAAGAGTTTTTAAGAGAAATCCTTTCTATGCACTGTTACTATGCACTATGCACTCCTGATACAATTTTAGTGCTTTATCTTGATCTGCCCAAACTCGAGCTCCACAGGCGTATCGCGGCCCAGGAGATTCACGGTCAATTTGAGCGTTCCTTTCTTTTCATTCACTTCGATGATCTTGCCTTCGCTGTTTTTGAATGATCATTCGAGTACAGTTGCATAATCACCTATCTTGATTGGCGTCTTGTATTCTGCATTTTTCTCATCGACCATTCCTTGTATGCGGAGAAGTTCTTCCTCTGAGACAGGAACCGGAATAGTCCCAGCGCCGAGAAAGCCTGTGACATTGGGAGTATTGCGAACGACATACCATGACTCATTATTCACGACCATTTTTACGAGGATATATCCTGGGAAAATATTTTTTTTCTGTTTTGTCGTTCCTCCACCTTTTTTCAATGTGACGACATCATGTAATGGTACGAAACAATCAAGTATTGATTTTTCGAGATTAAACATCTCTCGACGCTGCATCAGGGAAGTGCGTACATTTTCTTCAGTACCAGAGATAACACGTATGACATACCATTCTGCTTTTGGAGTGAAGAGTTTTGACATGAAACAAAAAGATAAAAAATAGAAAACTATTATTGCACAGGAGCCTCTGGTACGACTGGAGCCACCTCAGGAGTCACAGTTGGTGTGATATTCACAGGAGTTCCATCAGTTGTTGTAGCATCTACTTTGACAGCATTTGGGTCGAGTACAGGAGAGCCAGAAATATCAGCAGTTGAAGAAGGAGCATGAATACGATTCCGTAATTCCAGAAATGCGTTACTAAAAATCAAGGTCAAAAGATACGTGAACACAGTCATGGCAGCGATAATACTGACGACGATTTGAAAAAACTTTTTTGTTTCTAAGTGCGTAGGCCATACCACGTGTTCGAGTTCTGCCATTGAATCTTTGAAAAAATTAGCCATAGGAAAGAGATAAAAAGTGAGAGGAGTATAGAAAAAATATCATAAGAGTCAAATTTCATCGGGGAGACTCACAAAAAGAGATAAAAATACATATTATTTTTCGCCTTGTGTTCTAAATAGGGAGTTTGGTGGAGGTTTCTTTGACAAAAAGTTTGTACAATATGGGGATGACAAACAGTGTCAAAACACCTGATGTCGTCAGACCCGCTACGAGCGTGATAGCGAGAGGTTGCCATGTACCGGGTACAAGCGCTAGAGGGACGTTTCAGAGAATCGTCACAAAGGATGTCAAAAATATAGGCTCAAAACGCGAGCGTCCAGCATCGAGGATGGCATCCGAGATAGAGAGCCCTGTACGCCGATTCAGATTGATTTTATCGATCAGAACTATGGAGTTATTAACGACGATACCAAAGAGCGCTACCAGACCGATTAATGAAGGAAATGAGAGGGTAGAACGGGTCAGCGTCAATCATAAAAAGACGCCAATGAGTGAGAGTGGAATGGGAACCAGTACCAGCAGAGATTGTTTGTAGGAATTGAACTGCAGCACAATCGTGCCCACGATCAGGAGGAGGCCAAAACACATCGCTATCAAAAGAGAGGTAATAGATTTCGCATTTTCATCATTGACACCACCAATGACGAATTGGTAGTCTGGAGTATTTTTTGCCAGTTCAGCTCTGTAGGAAACAGTACGAGCATTGAATTCCTTGAGAAGCGTCTGAGCATTGGTCGACGTATCAGCCCCGACACTCAGAGTAACAGAGCGTTTTTGATCGATACGAGTGATAGATTCGATAGAAGACTCGAGGTTGTTTTTCATCAAATCTCCGAGAAAAACGTACTGCCCCTTTGCGTTACGTATTTTGAGACCCTTAATTTTTGCGAGCGTATCAACAGATTCAGGAACATACTGAGCCCGTACGATGATTTCATCAGCTCACTTAAATATTTTTGTGACATCCACCCCATCCACTGCCATTTTTAAAAATGTCGACACCTGAGCAAGGGAGAGCCCATTGATAGCAAGTTTTTGAGTATCAAACTTGTAGGAAAACTCGAGGGGCGTAGCCTGTACGGACGTTTTGATATTAATGGCTCATGGGATGGCACTCGCTATCCCTTTGATATCGCGAAGAATCTTATTGAGAGTATGAAAATCATCTCCCGTCACACGGACCTCGAGGTCTGCACCCGCTGGTGGCCCCCCCTTCAGCTCGACAACATCAAAGCTCACGCCCGGGAACTGAATGGTCTGAAGCAGAGTTCTGAGACGGTTGGCAAAATCAGAAGACGTCTCTTTGCGTCACTCATTTTTTTTCTTCAGATTAATCGTAACGCTGGCGAGATTCGTCGCACTCCCACCGCCACCCCCGATGGACTGCACCGAGACAGCACCACCGACAGTGGTCGTAAAACTCGCGACAATATCAGCTGGCTCCCGGCGAAGGAGATCTTCCACGGCAGAAATCTGCTGACTCGTTCTCGCGAGTTGTTGCCCAGGTTCAGCTGTCATATTGATGTACACGATATCCTGATTATCAGCAGGAAAAAATTCAGTCTTGAGAATGCCCAATGCTGGAAGGGCAACTGAAAACAGAAATATCCCCACGACTATCGCAAGAAATCTCCAGAGACGACCTCGAGTAGCAAGGAGATAGAGGATAGCCTGCTCATACCGCAGGATAAACGGTTCAAGTGAGACAAATCGACGATTCCAAAAAGTTTTCTTCTCAATTTTGGTATGTTTTTTCGATGTGTCGCCCTGAAAAAACAGGGTCAGAGTAGGAACAATCGTGAGTGAGAGTACGAGTGAAATCAGAATAGTCGTCATGATGACAAAAGGAATCGAAAAAATAAATTTCCCGATAATCCCCGACATAAAGAGCATCGCGGCAAAAATCCATGCTGTCGTCAAAGTGGTTGAGATATCGGGCCACTTCAGATCACGGATAGCCAGAAGCATCGCCTGGCGAGCTGTGAATTTATTAGACTTATAGTACTGATCAAATCAGGTCACAATCAATATGGCATCATCCACGAGCAAACCCAGAGACAGTACCAGGGAAAAGAGCGAGAGAAAATTCAGCGTCTGCCCCGCGAGGCGGAGGACGACAAATGTCAGGAGGAAAACGAGAGGTATCGTCAGAGTCGGAACGAGGGCCTCTTTGAACCCTATAAAGAGGAGCAGTGTGCCACAGACGAGCAAGAGAGTCACCAAAAAATCATGAGTCAGCGAAGAAAGGTCATCACGGATTTGTTCTGAAAAATCCGTCGTCGTCTGCACGACCACATCACTGGGTATAACTCCGGATTTTTGTAGAGCCGCCACCACGATTTTTCCACTATCGACCAGGTCGATGATAGACCCTCCCGATTTCTTTATGACAGACAGCGTGACCGCAGGAACAGGGGCCTTGCCTTCGAGGGAGAGCCGAGATTCATTGTTTCGTTTTTTGGGACTTTCTGTGACATCTGCGATATCTCGGAGAAAGAGAATGCCAGGATCGCCAATATTCGCGACTGGAACATCGCGAAGACTTTGGAGACTATAAAAACGATTATCGACACTCATTGTGTGTTTGTATCCGTCGACAGTATAATCACCAATAGGGAGGGTAAAATTAACACCAGAAATAGCCTGGTTAGCTTGTTCAGGAGAGATCCCATAGGTCTCGAGTTTTGTCGCATCATAGTTGATACGGTACTCGATATCATCCCCACCGGAGATGTTGACAGAAGAGACATTCCCTATTTTTTCGAGCTCATCCGCGATATCTTTGGCGATCTGATTAAGTTCGAGCGGTGTTTTTTCACCTGAAAGAGAAAAGATCCAGACAGGTGTATCACGGAAATTGAGTTCTTTGACCGATGGATCATTTGCAGATGCTGGAAAGTTTTTCTTAGCAATATCGACCTGCTCTTTTACCTCTTGCAGAGCCTGATTCATATCGACACCTGTCTTGAATTGGAGTACGACAGAGGCGACACTGTTCATAGATGTCGAGGTCATTTTGTCGATATCTTTGACCTTGCTCACTTCTTTTTCTATCTTTTTAGTGACGAGATCTTCCACACTCTCCGGGCTTGCTCATGGTAGCACAGTGCTAATCGATATGATACCCAGGTCTACCTCGGGTGTACTCTCAAGAGGGAGGCTCCTGAGGGACACGACACCAGCAATAATACATACGAGAATCAAGAGAAATACGACGCGATATTTGTCCGTAAAAAACGTGAACCATGATGTATCGAGCTCAGGGTCATACGTGAGTTGGGCAATGTATCACTTATCGGAAGACATGGGGAAAAGGTTTTATGAGATGTAAGTACTTAAGTTTAATTCGTTTTATTTGTTTAGTTAGTTTAATCTGTTACCGAACCAACGATTCCTGCCTGTGACTATGACTGTTACTATTACTCTTTATTTTGCTTTTTTATTTATCCACAGCAGGTGCCATCACAGGGGCAGCCGACGGAATGATAGGATTCTTCGGATCAAGAGGTATCTGGACAAAATCACCATCGTCGACACCGAGTGTCCCAATGGAGACAATACGCTCTCAGACAGCGAGTCCTTCGACAATTGTCACGCTCGTTTCGTTCATTTTTCCAATTTTGACGATTCGTTCGTGCAGGGTACCTGTTTGTTTGAGCTCATCTTCGAGCGTCATCACGTAGACGGCAAAAGTCTCCTGTCCGAGATTTCTAAGAGCGGTATAGGGGATTACAATTTGCGCGTCCTCAGGATTCTCTGAGATAGGCGCCCCAGGGAGTACGACATCGACGATATCTCCGAGCGTGATTTTGGGATGTGAGGTTGGGAGCGCGATCTCTACGCGATACAGCCGCGTCACTGGATCGGGACCTGCAGAGAGGTGTGAGAGCGTCCCATGAAATGTTTCACCACCAAAAATCAACGGTATATCTTGCCCTTCTGCGAGATATTTGTGTTGTTCGACACTGACGTCAGTCTTGATAATCAATCGAGAAGTATCTCCGAGAGTGAAGAGGTTTGCACCAGGACTGACGAGGCTCCCGATTTCAACATTGCGAGCGATAATAACACCCGTAAATGGTGCAGTCACATTGAGTCGAGCAGCACCACCCTGAGCATCACTCAGTCGCAGTGAAGCAAGACCAATAGACTGATCCACCTGCGATGTACCGATTTCCTGTGCCTTTTGGGCTGCTTCGTAGGCATTTTTGGCGAGCTCAAGGCCAGATGAAGCCGTGCGGAGACTATTTTCCACAGATATCTTTGTTTGTTCCAAACTATTTATCGCATTATCTGCTGCGATTTTTACGGCTTGTTCTCGAGCGAGTCGTTCATTTTGGTAGGTCGCGAGAAATGTCTGAGCGGAATTGAGAAAGCTGACAAGTCCTGCGGAGAGACCATTGTACTGAGTCTGATAAGCATCTATAATCGCACGATCTGCCGTGAGAGTTGATGATGGGAATACCGTCGCATCGGTCACTGAATTAATGAGTACCACTTTGACTGCTGAGAGAAGTTCACTTGTCAGATTTTGGACTTTTTGGAGCTCATTAACTCGTTCCATCAACGTCCCCGTTGAGTCTGGAGACCATGTTTTATACGCGAGGAGCTGTTGGAGGAGGTTATCAGCTTTTATTTTTTGCTGGCTATCCGTTGCGGAAAGGAGGTACTCATACGAGTCATTGATGCTCTTTTTTTGTTCTGAAACTCCCAGTAATGTGTCAGTCGTGTCGATGACATTTGCGAGAAAAGACTGAAAGGACTGCAGCTGGTTGGCATAGCTCGTTTCAAAAGCATCGAGTTGTTTTTGTTGAGCCGCAATATAATTATTGAGGTCCAGTTGCGCCTTTGAAGTGGAGGTACCTCCGACTCCTGTCGTGCCAGTCTGAAGTGCAGCAGCATTTCTCTCTGCTTGATCGAGTGTTTCTGTGGCATTGAGTAGAGTGGCATCATAGTCCTTTTGTGCTTTTTCAAAGGCGATTTTTGTACTCGCAACCGCCTGTCCGAGAGAAACTAAAGTATTATCTCGTGTGAGCTCAGCTCCTGTGACGCCGAGAGCTGCAGCGCTAATGGCATTCCCAGAAAGACCGTAGGTATCAGCGATACTCGCAAGAGTCTGCCCCGCCACTACTCTGTCGCCGATGTCGACAGGAAGAGCACCAATAAAGCCAGTTCCCTGGGTACTAATCATCGTTTCACGATCGGCAGCAACCCGACCTGTCACATGGACTTGTTCCGAAAAAATACCCCTCCCAACAATCTGTGTTTGGACGATTTTTGCTGTACGTGTTGCCACAGTAGCTACGTCGGTAGTTTTTGGAGTGCTGAGGATATTTTTGAGCAATAAGATCAGGAGGAGTGCTCCAATAACAGTAATAATAGTGCGTTTTTTCATACAACAAATTAAGATACAAGAAGTGTTTCTGACTTTCTGTGTCTAATTTCTGCCCATCTCGGATCGCATATATGCCATAAAATCAGCCATATCATCGGTCTTTATCATGCCGATCGCTTTGCCGTGCTTGGTAACGACCATCAGAGTATCCCCAGGATGGATATTGAGCTGTTCTCGTACTTCTTGGGGGATCACCACCTGTCATTTGGTTCCTACGGTTACCGTCGTGTGCATTTTCATATCACATTCAGGAAGCTGAGCATTTTTGAATTTCATAAAAAAGTATGATTAAATATACCAAGTATGACTGAGTATACTGATATGCTGTTTGCTGTCAAAAAATTATCTGAACATTCTATTTTTCACTTCATCTCTGAGAAACGACTTTTCTACAAGGGGTCCTTGTTGACCACCATAAGACATAAGAGATCCCGGAATCTCATTTTGAAAAATAGGATCGATAATGGAGCCGTCTGGATTTTTATTGACATCCTCCTCCCATGGATGTGGTATTCCCAAGCTATGTCAAAACTCATGTGCTGAACCGAGATATCAAAGATATAACTTGTTTCAAGCTCAGTCTACTCCTCAAAGATACTGAGAATCTAGCCAAAACCAACTATTCACTGCACTTGCTCAATTATCTTTTTCACCTCATCACCCATATCATCCTCCAGACAGATATTGTTCATTCTCACCTTGAATTGGATAAATCATCAAATCTACAAATTCTTTTTCATTATTTTTTATTTTAAGGGATGCGTAAATCTCCTCAGTCATAGTAAATTGATTATATTCTTCTATATTTTTTGTACCATAAACAATAACCGGAGTGTCTAGAGTTATGTTAACATATTTTAATTCTTGCTCATAAAATTTTTCTATTTCTCAAAAAATAGAGAGCATACTCCGCTTCCAATAATCGCGAATTCCTGTAGTTTGATTTTTTGCCACAAAATAAACTCCTTTAATTCTTATTTTTTCTAGACAATGACTCCCAACTCAGAAATAAAATTTATCCTGATAGGTAGTCACCTTACACTGCGGCGAATACCCCAACTCATCTTTAGTAATCTTTCTGGTAGCAAACTTAGTAGAAATCCTAACTTTTTTAGAATTATCAATTGAATAAATTTGTAGCAAATATTTTTGGGATGGATTGATCCTCGTGCTCGTAAAAAACTCATTATGACCAATGTTTAATTTCTCTCCTATTTTTTCTGTTCAGAAATAAACTTGTCAAAGTTCTTTTTTTGAATCAATAGAAACCTTATAGGACCAAGTTCTGTAATACCCCTCAAATCAAAAAGGAGACACTCTAATTTCTATTCATCATTCTTTATATATAAGTTCTGCTGGATAATCGACTAATTTATACAGAGCTGTTCAAGCATTTCCAGATATTCCTCATCATGCAAGAATAATACAAGATAAGAACAATCAACTAATAAAAAATTTCGCTATATATTTATTCACAGTAGCATTATAATTAAAAATAATAATAGTCAATATTTATACCCCCTGGATTAAAATCTCTTTTTGTATTTTCTCCGCAATCATAACCATTGCCTCAGGAGATTCACGATGAGCTCGCGAGGCGTCCAAATCTCCGTCTTTGAAAATCGGAATCAGGTGGAGATGAAAATGATCCGGAACGCCAAACCCTTCTGTGAGAAAGCTCACACGAGGGCAGCCTGTCGCTCGCTGAATGGCCGGTCAGAGAATATTTTTCCCTACGAGAAATAAGTGTGTCATCAGGGAATCTGGCAGATCCAGGATGTTGCCGATTTCTTCTTTTGGAACAAGAAGCGTATGTCCGAGATTATGTGGATTGACACTGAGAAAAGAAAAGCACAGCTCATCTTCGTAGATTTTATAGCAGGGAATTTCGCCACGGATAATTTTTGTAAAAATGGAGGACATAGGAAATTTAGATGACAAGAAATCCACGGAATCCGCGAGCGGCATAGTACGATTCTGCACCATTATGATACACAAAGACAGTATCATAGCGGAAATCAGCGAAGAGGGCACCGTCGAGTTTCCTGATAGGAGCAGGCGTCTGTATCCAGCTCGATGTCTTCGCGTCAAAATTTTCCAGTGTCTGTAATTCTCGATATTGTTTCTCAGTTAAGAGCTCAATGCCCATATCTTCCGCCATACCCAGGGCACTATTAACTGGTGTATGTTCTTTTCTCGATTTCAGCGCAACGTCGTCATAACACAGACTTCTGCGTCCTTTGGGGCTCTCAGTCGAACAGTCATAAAAAATATATCCACCCGTTTGAGTATCACGACCGACAACATCTGGTTCACCACCAGTTTCGTCCATAGCACTGAGTGACCACAGTTTTTCAGTGTGAGTCTCCAGTCTTGCTTGCACGGTAGTCCACTCCGCACCTTTATGACGGTTCATATGTTTCAGGAATCGTGCCTTCAGTATTGCAAGAAGTACTTCATATTGTTCTGGGGATAATTTTTGATCATACGTCATAGACTATTAATTGTATCCGAAGATAGGAAAATACAAGACCTGAGGCAAACTGAAGGTGTTTTTCGTGATCGCTCCAGAGCAGAAAAGGCGCACTCGAAAAAAGCTTCCAAAAGCCAAGAAGAGGCAAATGAAAGCTTTGAAACATTATTAATGGTGGGTGATAGTGGACTCGAACCACTGACTTCTTCCATGTCATAGAAGCACTCTAACCAGCTGAGCTAATCACCCACGTAAAGTGGATTGTAGGAAAAATCGGAAAAATGCAAATAAATTAGACTTTTAGGGCTCTAGGAGCGCCAAATCTGAATCATCCGTTCCTGCTCTGGTGTGAGTTTTTTTGGCATTCGGACATCGATTTTGAGATAGAGATCTCACACCTTTCTCCCACTTTTTCGGCCTTTCCCCGTGACTTTGAGCTTGGTACCTGGCTTTGTACCAGCAGGAACTGTGATTTTAAAACTTTTCCCATCGTGTTCGATCGTGAGTTTCGTGCCGAGTAAAATATCCCAGAGTGGAATCTCCACAGTCTGAATAATGTCCAAATCTTCTTCGACGACGTCA
>Ga0172380_10005495_pt1 | contig 15329 bp, 14 predicted proteins | sample Leawe162metaG_FD_119747 | JGI IMG/M metagenome (GOLD analysis project Ga0172380, IMG submission 119747) | Leachate microbial communities from a municipal landfill in Southern Ontario, Canada - Leachate well 162 metaG | ecosystem: Engineered > Solid waste > Landfill > Unclassified | place...
GATCACCAGTGTCACGCCGGGAGCCGCAGGCAAGAACCAGGACAAGCCAGCCAGCCCCGTCACTCCGCACGCCGGCCACTAAGGGAGAGGCGCCATGCTGGCCAGAATCATCGAATGGTCGGGCAGGAATCGTTTTCTGGTTCTGCTCGCCACATTGTTTGTCGTTGTCGGCGGCATCGTCGCTGTTCTCCGGACGCCGATAGACGCGTTGCCCGATCTCTCCGACGTGCAGGTCATCGTGTATACGGAGTATCCCGGCCAGGCGCCGCAGGTCGTGGAGGATCAGGTCACCTACCCGCTCACTACAGCCATGCTGTCGGTGCCGAAGTCCAAGGTGGTACGCGGTTTCTCTTTCTTTGGCGCCTCCTTTGTCTACATCATCTTCGAGGACGGTACCGACATCTACTGGGCGCGCTCGCGTGTCCTCGAATACCTCAACTTCGCTTCCGGCCGCATGCCCAAGGGCGTGACGCCGCAGATCGGGCCGGACGCCACCGGGGTCGGCTGGGTCTACGAGTACGCCCTGCTGGCGAAGAGCAAGACCCTGGCCGAACTGCGCACCATCCAGGACTGGTATCTGCGCTACCAGTTGACCAAGGCCCGCGGCGTGGCGGAAGTGGCCTCCATCGGCGGCTTCGTCCAGACCTACCAGGTCACGGTCGATCCGGTGAAACTGCGCGCCTATGGCATCCCGCTGTCGAAGGTCTCCCAGGTCATCCGCGATTCGAACCGCGACGTCGGCGGGCGGGTCGTGGAGATGGCGGAAACCGAGTACATGGTGCGCGGCAAGGGTTACCTGCGCGGCACGGGCGACATCGAGAACCTGGTGCTCAAAGCCGACAAAGGCACGCCGGTGCTGATACGCGACGTCAGTCGGGTGGAACTTGTCCCGGATGAACGCCGCGGCCTGACCGAACTCAACGGCGAAGGCGAGGTCGTCTCGGGCATCGTCATGGCCCGCTATGGCGAGAATGCGCTGGAGGTCATCCGCAACATCAAGGAGAAGATCGCCGAAGTCTCGGCTGGGCTGCCCGAGGGCGTCAGCATCGAAGCCGTCTATGACCGCTCCGACCTGATCAACCGCGCCATCGAGACCCTGAAGCGGACCCTGACCGAGGAATCGATGATCGTCGCTCTGGTCTGCATCGTCTTCCTGCTCCACGTGCGCAGCGCGCTGGTCGCTATCCTGATGCTACCGGTCGGGGTGCTGATTGCCTTCATCGCCATGCGACTCTTGGGGATGAGCTCCAATCTGATGAGCCTGGGCGGCATCGCCATCGCCATTGGCGCCATGGTGGACGCGGCCATCGTCATGATCGAGAACGCCCACAAGCATCTGGAACGACTCAAAGAGGGCGAATCCCGCACCGAGGCGATGATCGTCGCCTGCAGGGAAGTGGGGCCGGCTCTGTTCTTCTCATTGCTCGTCATCACCGTTTCTTTCCTGCCGGTGTTCACCCTGGAATCCCAGGAGGGGAGGCTGTTCTCGCCACTGGCCTATACCAAGACCTTCGCCATGGCCGGGGCGGCGTTGCTGTCGGTGACACTGGTGCCCGTGCTGATGATGCTGTTCATCCGCGGCAAGATCATGCCCGAGGCGAAGAACCCGGTGAATCGCTTCCTGATCTGGGTCTATCGGCCGATCATCAGGGGGGTGATGCGCTGGAAGAAGACGACCATCCTCGCCGCACTTCTCGCCTTGGCGGTGTCCGTTTATCCGGCCTCCCGACTGGGCTCGGAATTCATGCCGACCCTGAACGAGGGCTCGCTGCTCTTCATGCCGGCTTCATTGCCGGGCATGTCCATCACCAAGGCGGCCGAGATCCTTCAGACCCAGGACAAGATCATCAAGAGCTTTCCGGAGGTGACTTCGGTCTTCGGCAAGGCCGGACGGGCCAACACCGCCACGGACCCGGCGCCGACTGAGATGTTCGAGACGGTGATCAATCTCAAGCCGGAATCCGAATGGCGTCCGGGGATGAACGTAGACAAGCTGATCGCCGAGATGGACCACGCCTTGCAGTTCCCCGGCGTTTCCAATTCCTGGACCATGCCTATCAAGGCGCGCATCGACATGCTCTCCACGGGCATCCGCACGCCCATCGGCATCAAGGTTTTCGGCAAGGACTTGGGCGAGATGGAAAAGCTGGCCAAGGAAATCGAGGCCGTGGTGAAACAGGTACCAGGTACGACCTCAGCCTTCGCCGAGCGCATCACCGGCGGCTATTACCTCAACATCGAACCGGATCGGCAACAATTGGCTCGTTACGGGCTGGCCGTCGGCGACCTGCAGGATGTGATCGGCACCGCCCTGGGCGGCGAAATGGTGACCACCACGGTCGAGGGCCGGGAACGCTTCGGCGTTACCGTACGCTATCCGCGCGAACTGCGCTCGGACCCGCAGCAGATCGCCCGCGAGGTATTGGTGCCGACCATGGACGGAGCGATGATTCCCCTCGGCCAGGTAGCCCGGGTGGAAGTGGTAAAGGGTGCGCCGGGCATCCGCACCGAGAACGCCCTGCTGTCGGCTTATATCTTCGTGGACATCCGCGATCGCGACATCGGCGGTTACGTGGCCGACGCTCGCCGCGCGGTGAACGCCCAAGTCAAGTTCCCGCCTGGCTATTACGCCACCTGGAGCGGCCAGTTCGAATACATGGAGCGCGCCGTCGAGAAGATGAAGATCGTAATTCCGGTGACGCTTCTGATCATCTTCCTGCTGCTCTACCTCAACTTCAGGCGGCTGACCGAGACCCTCATCGTCATGCTCTCGGTCCCCTTCGCGCTTGTCGGCGGGGTCTGGCTGATGTGGCTGCTCGGCTACAACCTTTCGGTGGCCGTGGCCGTTGGCTTCATCGCCCTGGCCGGTGTGGCTGCGGAGACCGGCGTGGTGATGCTGATCTACCTCGACCACGCCTGGGAGGCCGTCAAGGTGAAGTGTCGCGCCGAAGGGCGGCTGCCGGGCGTGGTGGACCTCTACGCAGCGGTCATGGAAGGCGCCGTGGAACGGGTACGGCCGAAGATGATGACCGTGGTCGCCATCATGGCAGGCCTCTTGCCCATCATGTGGGGCACCGGTACGGGTTCCGAGGTCATGAGCCGCATCGCCGCACCCATGGTCGGCGGCATGATTTCCTCGACCGTGCTGACCCTGGCGGTAATACCCGCTATCTACGCGCTGGTCAAGCAGTGGCGGCTCGATCGCGGCGCCGAACGCTAGAACCGATCAGCGCCACAGGCAACGCCCTGCCGTTCCGCAGGGCGTCTGGGTCAGAAATCCTACTGCAATGTAATCGCGGTGTCACGGTTGTGACAGTTTCGAAAGAGCAGACTGCGTGGTATCTGAATGGGCAAGATGATGGAAGAACATCCCAAACAGTTTCGTGCGCCGATTCTTGCCTCGGCTGTAGCGACAGCAAGAATCGCCGCTCGCGAACAAGGGCCACAGACTGACGGCAGTCACCCCGAGGAGGATACTATGGACATCAAACTTATCGTTGCCATCATTCGCCGTGACAAGCTGGAGGAGGTTGAAGCGAGACTTCGGGACACCGGCGTCGAAGGCATTAACGTTTCAAAAGTAAAAGGGTATGGTGAATATCGAAACTTCTTCTCACATGACTGGATGGTCGATGAAGTCAGGATTGAAATCTTTACCAGAAAGGACGAGTTAGAAACTGTTATTGAAGCAATCATGGATGCCGCTCATACCGGCGGGCCCGGCGACGGAATCGTCGCGGTTGTTCCAGTTGAAAGCCTTTTCTTGATCCGTACCCGGTCCGAGGCCGTACCCGAGGAATATTGGCCCTCAAGGAATCAGTGACAGGGAGGAGTGTCGTCAGAGCGGCCTTTGCACCTTCCTGTACCCGGGATCCTTTGAATACGGCGTTTGTGCTTATGAAAGTGGCCCCCGAAGGAGCCACTCATAAGCGCTAGTTGCACGGTCGAGGATGCGATTGAAGATCTAGACGCCGTTGATCACGGATAGTTGTTTTCGCGGAGGATGGAATCGAGGCGCGCGACTTCGTCTCCTTGCATCGTGATCTTCTGCCCGTTCTCAACTTCCATGACCGCCCCCTCCTGCATGCGCTGCGGACGGCCGTACTTGTCCTCCATCGCCATCTTTCCATCCTTGAAGATGTGGACAGTGGACCCAGTCTTGAGCTGGACCGACTTTTGCACCTGGTCGTTGTTGAAGGCAAAGGCCGAGACGCCAATGCTACTGATTGCTGCCACAAGCAAAATTTTCTTGAACATCATGTTTCTCCTATTCAGGTTTGAACTGCAACATCCATGTTACGCGGGGCTACCTTACGATTTCCCCACGTGGGGATTACAGTTGCGTCATCCCTTTGCCAGCGAATGGGCGATTCATGAGACCGTAAGCTAACCGCGAGATTACATTTCGCCAATGTTCCGCCCGGCCAACTCAGGATGATCGCGCAAGCAGCGCTTGAGCCTCTTGCAACGCGTCGTCAATCAGCTTCTTCAACTGTGCTTAATCGAAACGGTGCAGCGGCTTCCCGTTCGCGAAATGCTCCGGGATCATGGTGACGTGAAGCGCACGCGCATCGCCAGAATCCCGCCAAGGATCCCGGCCACGGGTGCGACAGAATCCTCCACAGGCGAACGCAACGAAGCCAGAGCGTGGTCTTTGATATGGTCCTGTCCGTCGCAGCCTACAGCAAGCTGACCACAGGATTACATCTTGGTAATCTTGCGCCGGGAGGCGAATCCGCATGCACAATGGAAGCATAGCGCGGAGGCAGCCATGAAGATACTGATCATCGAAGACGAAACCAAGACCGGCAACTACCTCAAGCAAGGCTTGAGCGAGGCCGGCTTCGTCGTCGATCTGGCGCGCGACGGCGCGGACGGACTGCACCTCGCGCTGACCGAAGCTTATGATCTGGTGGTGCTGGACGTGATGTTACCCAGCCTCGACGGCTGGCAGGTGCTGGAGGCGGTGCGCAAGTCCGGCAAGGATGTGCCCGTTCTGTTCCTCACCGCACGCGACCAGGTGACGGACCGAGTCAAGGGCCTGGAAATTGGCGCCGACGACTATCTCGTCAAGCCCTTCGCTTTTACCGAATTGCTGGCGCGGGCGCGTACGCTGCTGCGCCGGGGCAAGGCCAAGGAGCCGGAACTGCTGCGCGTTGCCGACCTCGAGCTCGATCTGCCGCGCCGACGTGTTTCTCGCGGCAGTCGGCGGATCGATCTCACCGCCAAGGAATTCGGCTTGCTTGAACTGCTGATGCGGCGTCATGGGGAAGTACTACCTCGTTCGTTGATTGCGTCCCAGGTCTGGGATATGAACTTCGACAGCGACACCAACGTCATCGAGGTGGCGGTTCGCCGCCTGCGCGCCAAGATGGACGACGATTTCGAGCCCAAGCTCATCCGCACCGTACGCGGCATGGGCTATGTGCTCGAAGCGCCGGAGCCGTCGTGATGCGCGGGCCCTCAGTTGCCATCCGCTTGGCGGCCAATCGTCGTAAGCTCTAGTAGTTAGTCACGCGCCCGTTGAGGGATAGAGCCGATGAAGCTTGCTGCGAGCATCGCGAATCGTAAAGCGCCAGTTGATAGGCCGGTGCTTGGCGTTGCGCTCGCAAACGCTGGCATTGATGCGTTGTCGCAATGTTTCTTCATCGGGAACACGATCGGCCAGGCAGGTACGGGCCAGGACCGAGAATTCCATCTCGGCCATGTTGAGCCAACTGCCGTGCTTCGGGGTGTAGTGGAAATCCAGCTTTCTGGCGATGGCACGGGCTTCCTCCGGCGGGAAGGTTTCATAGAGCGAGGCAGTCTTGTGCGTGCTGAGGTTGTCCAGCACGACGCGGATCGCCTCCGCGTCCGGGTACATCTGGACGACATGCTTCATGGCGTGGGCGAAATCGATCATGGTTCGCCGCTCGGTGACCAGCACCTTGCGCAGCCCGAGCTTCGGCTCGCTGATCATCATCAATTCACGCACGCCATTGCGCTTGTACTCGGCGTCGAAGGACTCCGGCCGGCCTGGGGCAGGCGGGATGGGTTCGCGTACCTCGGCGATCAACTGCTTGGGGCTTTCGTCGAAACACACCATTGGTCGCTTCTCGTCGTAAGGTTCTTCGTACAGGTCCAGAACATCTTCCATCGCCGCTACGTACTCGGCGCTAACCGCGGGGATACACCACATCCGCTTTTGCCACGGCTTGAGGTCGTTTTTTTAAGCGTCTGCCGTACTGCCTCATGGCTGTATGACTCGGCAAAACCCAATTCCACCACCTTACCCGCCAGGAACCGCAACGTCCAATGGTCGTGGCCCTCCGGCGCTTTGCTACAAGCCACCGCTATCAGGTGGGCACATTGCCGTTCGTCCAACTTGGACTTCACTCGGGGGCGTGGGCGATCTTTCAGAGCGGGCTCCAGGCCCTCTTCAACAAATCGCTGTCGCACCCGACCGACTGTTGCGTACCCCACGTTCAACGCTGCTGCCACCGCCTCGTCCGTCAGATCCTCGTCGGCCTTGAGCAAGATGCGCGCTCGTGCCAGTGTGCGGGCACCGTGCTTGCCCTTGCTGATCAACCCCAGCAGTGTCTTGCGCTCTTCATCCGTCAAATCAACCCGGTACTTGATCTTCATGTCCGCCTCCAGCCACGAAAGGCTTCAGCGTACGATCAACATTCATTCCCCATTCTGTAAAGAACCCAAGAATTTCCCCATCAATTCACGCATGACTGATTACTAGCTTGGTCGCCCCTTTCATTCAAGCGGCTGTCATGCAACTTCACTCTGACACTTCAATGCCGTCTCGGGATGTTAGGTCCGCGGCTTACTGGACGATGAATGAGGTGAAGACCACCTCCTGGATTGAATCATCCGGCCTGGCTTGCCTATCAGCTGGGAGGGGCGTCTTCGCCTGGCCGTCTATTATTTCGTTCGCTGTGTTGCGCAATTCGCCGGCCAGTTTATCGATACCCTGCGGTGTGGATAGACCGGATGCCTTCTGCGCCATCAGCACCAGCAACATTCTGTCGCGTATCTCTGGCATGTAGGCTTTGATCTTGTCGCTGACCTGCGCACTGAGAACCTTTATCTCCGGCAAGAGTTGCAGATAGTGTTCTTGCCCTTCCTGATCAGCCTGCAACTTGACCGTGAAGGGTTCGAGGCGAACGAAAATGGGTGGCTCTCCGTGTTGTGTGCCTTTCGCCGCAGATGTCACGGCATCACCATCCTCATGGCTAGCGGTCCTCAGCAGCAGGACAGCGGCGCTGCCACCGAGTATCAAGACCAACAACACCGTGGCGATGGCGATGATCAGAACTTTCTTGGAAGCCTTTGCAGGAATTGGCGCGTTTCCCACTTCATTCTTATGGGCTATTGCCATCGGTCCTCCCAATATTGATCTTCTTAGAACAGAGCCATCTTAGACACAAAATTGCCTCGCTCAGGAAGACCTGTGCGGCTATGGGTGTACCTCGGTCTCCACCCACGGCGGGAACAGGCGCACCGCGCCCCACAGGAGGAGGAAGGGCAACACAAGCAGAGCCGCGGCGGTGGTCATGCTCTCCCTGCCGAATATCTCCGCATGATAGGTCAGTAGCCCCTTGCCGGTCTTGGCGATTTCCTGTCCGCCGATGACCACGTTCCAGCGCATCATCAGCACTGCCATCAGCACTAGAAGTGAGCTAACCACCAGCCCGTTATACAGTGCCGTGCCCCTCGTGCCGCGCCAAGCCATAAAGGTTAGCAGGCATAGCGGTATCACCGAACCAATCCCTATCTGCATGATCCAGAAAGGCACTGTCAGCGGTCCATCGACGTACTGCCTGATGACCTCTATTCCCTCCCGGGCCCGATACATCATGCTGGCGAATTCCACGCCTTCGAGCAGCAGTGCAAACATCATGAAGCCCCACAGGGCAAAGGACATACCCTTGAGGCACTCCAGATCAACGGGTACTTTGCGCAGCCTGCAGGAAATCACATAGACGACCACCAGCAAGGCGATACCCGAAATGATGGCGGAGAACAAGAAGATCACAGGCATCAGATCCGATGACCACCACTCGCGCGATTTCAGTGAACCGAAGACGAAACCAACGTAACCATGCAAGCCGTGGGCGCCGGGAATGCCGGTCACCGCCAAGGCGAAAATCCATTTCCTGTCATGCTCCATCGCCTTTGGCGAGAGGTCGTAGGAGCCCAGAGTCAGTATGCGGAAGAACCGCCCCATCAGCCCTTTCCTCTGTTGCGCCTGCTGAATGATGTAGGGCCTGAACACGAACCAGTTCTCCAATAGCAGCAGAACGAGGTAGAAGCTGGCTATGTAGCCAAAAACAGCGAAGGCCGAGGTCGTGTGCGGCGTGATCATCGGATTCGCCGCTCGCTCGGGATGGCCCAGGTGCAAGAGCAGAGGCAGCGGAACAACCAGCATGCAACACAGCGATGTGATCATGGCCAGGTGCGCAACGGGTTTGAAGCGCTTCATGCCGAACACCTGGTAAAGGCTGGACATGGTGAACGCCCCGGCCACCAGACCAGTGATATACGGGTAGATGACGATCATTACGGTCCACGGAATGACGGTCTCGTTGGGATAGACGTAGCCAATATAGGGAGCGAATTGGGAGAGAGTTTCCATCAACTGACCTCTTTGTCAATGCCGACGTAATAACAGTTCGGGGCGTTGCCCGATTCCGGCCTGAGCACCAGCGTACGGTTGTCGTGCAGGAACTTACTGATCGGGCTTTCCTTGTCCTTGCGGTCACCAAAGACGCGGGCGCTGACCGGACAGACCTCGACGCAGGCAGGCAGCAGTCCCTTGGTGATGCGGTGATAACACCAGGTGCACTTGTTCGTCGCTTGCAGGCGATCGTCGAAAAAGCGCGCACCGTAAGGGCAGGCCTGGACGCAGTACTGGCAGCCGATGCACATCTTGTGGTCGATCAGCACGACCCCGTCTTCGGTCTTGTAGGTGGCGCCGACCGGGCAGACCTGCACGCAGGCCGGGTGGGTGCAGTGGTTGCACAGCTTGGGCACGAAGAAGGCCTTGTCGACCTTGGTGTCCTTGTAGCGGTTGGCGAAGCGATACTCCTTCTCGGAACCCGACGCCGCGATGTTCACCGGATCTGCCTGGCTGTCGATGTGCGGCCGGTCCTCGCCTTCCAGGTAAACGTAGCGCTCGACCCAGGTGCGGAAATGGTGCGCATCCTGCTGCACGTTGTTCTCGATCTTGCAGGCCTCGACGCAGCGCAGGCAGCCGATGCAGCGGGTCGCATCGATGCCGTAGCCCCAATGGTGCTGGTTCCAGTCGTAGCCAGGAATCTCCGGCTTGTCGCCGGCCGTCGCCGCTTGGCTGCCGACGGCGGCGGCGGCGGTGCCGCAACCCAAAGCCGCAGCGCCGAAAAAGCGCAGGACGCTGCGCCGCTGTAGCTGCTCCTGGGACAACTCTTGAACGCTGTCCTGGCTCCCCGAATCAGTATCTGACACTTTCGCGCTCCCTGTCATTTGGCCGTGGCCTCACTTGCAGTTGGCGTTGGCATAGTAGGCGGCCAGGCTGGCGCCGTCCTTGTCGCTCAGTTCCTTCGCAGCCTTCTCCATCATGCCGTTCTTCCGACTGCCGTCCTTGTATGCCTTGAGCGCCGCCTGCAGGTGATCACTGGCCTGCCCGGCGAGGTTCGGCCAGGCGGCCTGGGCGCTGATGCCGGCGCCGCCGTGACAGGTCGAGCACTTGTCGGCTAGCGCCTTGCCCGCGGCGATGGCGCGCTTGTCGCCATCGCGCGCGCTCTGGCAAGACAGCGACGCGTAATAGGCGGCGAGATTTTCCATGTCGGCATCGCTCATGCTCTCGACGATGCCTGCCATCATGTCGCTGCTGCGCCCGCCACCCTTCTTGTAGGCCTTTAGCGCTCCGGCAAGATAGCCTTCCTTCTGCCCGGCGAGGTTGGGACCGGGAAGACCCTTGCCGATGCCGGCTTCGCCGTGGCAACCCGCGCAATCGGCGGCGATCGCCTTGCCCTTGCTTGCATCGCCCTTGCGACTCACGGCCGTCGCCGCACCAAAATCGCGCGGCGAATGGGCGTTGTGACAAGACGTGCATTGCTGCGCCCCAGCGTGGCTGGCGACATCGACCTGGCGCTGCTCGGCCGGACGCCCCGGCATCTTTTCGTGGCAGAGCGTGCACAGTTTGACGGAGTCGGCCGGTATGGCCATTTTCAAGCCGTTCGGGTGTTCCTTGCCCGTCGCAACGTTGTCGAACAGCCCCTTGACATCGCGGCTGGACGACGGGCCGTGGCAGACTTCGCACTTGACGATCTTGCCTTTATCCATCTGATTGTGCACACCTTTGGCCCACTGCGCAGACTTCTCCGCATGGCATTTCTCACACGCTTTTGGCGTGCCGAACTTGGGCTTGTCCGAGGCGATCTCCGCGACGGAGTCGCCACGATAATGGCCGAATTGGTAAAAGGACGCGGCGGTAAAGAACTGCTTGGCGGCATAGGCGAGCACGGCCGCAACCACCATCACGAGCAATAGTCGAACAATGTGCTTGGGCACGATTTGGCTGCCTCCGCTAACTCGTCTGGTGGTCCTGCCTCGTTAAATGCCTGAGCAAGATGACACCAGTATCGCCTGATCGCTGGCCTGGGCCGCGCGCCGGGCTCGAAAAAAGCCTCCGTTGCCGGAGGCTTTCCGATCCGCTCGATGCAGGCGGGGCCTGGCCCCGTCTGCATGGCGAAAAGTTACTGTGCTGCCTTGATCAAATAGGCATTGGCCGCCTTGATGTCCTCGGCCGGGATATCCTGCTTCGGCATCTTGCCCTTGCCCTTGGCCACGGCCTCATCGAGCGGGCCTTGACCACCCTTGGCCAGCGCCGCCCACTTGTCCTTGTCGCCCAGCTTGGGGGCGCCCATCATGCCCTTATTGTGGCAACCGCCACACTTCTTGTCATAAACCGCCTTGCCGTCAGCGGCGATGCTCGACTGAATACCGCTCATGAGCAAGGCAAAGGCACCAACAACCATGATCGCGTGCTTCATATCACTCCTCCGAATTGGTAACAAAACATGCTACTTTGGGGCCGATTCGCCGCCGGGCCGGCCATCACTGGTCAAGCTGTCGCCAAGCGAACAGGATTTCGCTGCATTATGCGGGAAGTAAGAGGGGTCAATTTGACACACATCAACTCCCCACGACTGAATAACGCGCGAGCGCGAGTAAAGTTATCTAGGGGCGGCGCGCCGGAGAATTTGACTTGCGCCCGCCCCTGCCTCATGATGCGGCGCTGTGCGAAAACTCGGCGCGGCGGGCGCGGCGCTGCGAACACATGGCGACCATCCTCATCCTCTATACCAGCATTGAAGGCCAGACCGAGCGCATCGCAACGCACATGGCGCAGACCCTGGGGCGACTGGGGCACGGGGTGGAGATGCGCCGGGCCGAGGACCAGCGCATGGACCCGCAGCTGTCCCGCTTCGATGCGGTCATCGTCGGCGCTTCCATCCATTACGGGCATCACCCGGCGTTCCTCCGGGCGCTGCTGCGCCGCCACCGCGCAGAGCTGATCAGCCGGCCGAGCGCCTTCTTCTCGGTCAGCCTGTCGGGCGGCGGGCCGGGGGCCCGGCCGATTTCGGCGCAACGCTTCCTCGACCGGTTTCAACGCGAGGTGGACTGGCATCCGCAGCAGACGGCTTCCATCGGCGGTGCTCTGCAATACAGCAAGTACGCGGCCTGGAAGCGCTTCGCCATGCGCCTGATCGTGGGCTACGCGGGGGGCGATACCGACATGGCGCGCGACTACGAATACACCGATTGGACGGCGGTGGCCAAATTCGCGACCGCTTTCGCAAGACGCCTCCCGCCCGCGGCCCAATGACACGACCGGCTCACTGACGTTTGGCGCGCACTGCGCGCCAAACGCCTCGAGCCGCCGGTGGGGGCACCGACGGCTCGAGGGAAGAAACGCAGATCGGCCTGAGCTTACAGCGACATGACCCACTGCACCAGCTTCTTCACGTCCTCTTCGCTGGCCTTGACCTTGGGGTGATCCTTGGCGCCGCTGATCTTGGCCGCCACGGCCGCTGCGTCGTTCTTGCCCTTGTGCGCGGCAGCGATGTCCTTGAAGGCGGGGCCGACTTTCTTGACATCGACGGCGTGGCAGTTCAGGCAGCCGCTGCTCTTCGCCAGTTCTGTGGAAGCACCTGCCGTACCGGCAAGCGCCAGGCCGGCAACCAACATACCTGCGACAATAACTGCTCTCATTTTCGCTCCTTGGAAGTTACATAAAAGTCCGAAAACCGCGGCGTTCGAAGTACTCGGCACCATGCCGCCCGCAACTCGCGGCCAGGCAATGAAGGACGTTTCCCTCTTACTCACTTGGGCTAATTCTATAAATTCATTTCGGGTGATGATTTGATATACGTCAAATCCACCCCCCTTGCTTCCCGCATAATCCACAGTCGCCGTTTGGCGGCGCCTGGCCACGTCTTTGCGGACCTAGCCAGGGCGAGGATACGGTTCACCTCTTGCGAGGAAAGCGAAGACCATGGCTGTCACAAAAAATGCGACCTGGCTGATGGCAGCAGCCATCTACGCCGCGGGCGCTGTGTTCTCTGTGTTCTGTATGAGCGGCGCAGCGGCCGCCGCCGAGGGCGGCACAGAGAAATTCCCCAACTCCACCTGTCTCGGTTGCCACGGCCAGCCTGGTTTCGAGATGCCGGTCGCCGATGGTCACATGCGCAAGCTCTTCGTGGCCAAAGACAAGTTCGGCAAGAGCGTGCACGGCAAGCGCCAGTGCGTCGAGTGCCACACCGACATAACCGAAATTCCGCACAAGCCAGGTATTACCCACAAAGTCAGCTGCGTCAAGTGCCACGAGTCGCTCTGGGAAGCCGCGAAGGATAGCGGCAAGACCGCGGAAAACGCGCGCTTGGGCGTCGTCGTCCAGCAGATCGAACACTACATGAAATCGATCCACGCGCGCCCAAGCCGTGAGGACCAGTCGCATACCAACGCCACCTGCTATGACTGCCACGAAGCTCACTACGTCTACCCCAAGGGCAGCCCGGAGCGCACCGAGTGGCGCAAGAGCATCCCCGATCGCTGCGGCCAGTGCCACGCCAAGCAACGCGCCGAGTATGCGACATCGGTGCACGGCAAGGAAGTTCTCCAGGAAGGCCACACCTGGGCCGCGGTCTGCTCGGACTGCCATAGCACCCACGACGTCGAATCACCGGCCGCGGACTCCACCCGTCTCGCCATCACCAAGACCTGCGGCAACTGCCACGCCGAGAACCTGCAGACCTACCTCGGCACCTACCACGGCCAGGTGAACACCCTGGGTTACGCTTACACCGCCAAGTGCTTCGACTGCCACGGCAGCCACAATATACAGCGCGTCGATGATCCGAAGTCGATGATGCATCCGGACAACCGTCTCGACACCTGCAAGCAGTGCCACATGGGCGCCAGCAAGGGCTTCACCACCTTCAGCCCGCATGGCAACACCCATGACTTCAAGCGCTACCCCTACATGTGGATCACCTCGAAGTTCATGATAGGCCTGCTCTTCGGCGTCTTCGCCTTCTTCTGGACCCATTCGGCGCTGTGGTTCTACCGCGAGTACAAGGACCGCAAAGTTGGTAAGTCGGTCCCCCACGTAAACACTGAAGGGCTAGACCTCAAGGGCAAGTATTTCCAGCGCTTCGGCCCCTGGGCGCGGCTCGGCCACCTGGTTTTCGCCATCAGCGTCATGACCTTGGTGCTGACCGGCATGGCGGTGTTCTACGGCGAGACCAACTGGGCGCGCAACATCATGGGTGCCCTGGGTGGGCCGCGCGCCGCCGCCTATCTGCACCGCGTCGCCGCCGCCACCATGCTCGGCATCTTCTTCATCCATCTGGTGTACGTGACCGTCTTCCTCAAACGCAACTGGAGGACCTGGCACTGGTTCGGGCCGCGGTCTCTGGTGCCGCGCTGGCAGGACCTCACGGATGCGATCGGCATGTTCAAGTGGTTCTTCGGCCTCGGCCCGCGTCCGGCCTTCGACCACTGGACCTACTGGGAAAAGTTCGACTACTGGGCGGTCTTCTGGGGCATGGGCATCATCGGCGGCAGCGGTTTGTTGCTGGCTATGCCCAACATCACCGGCTCCATCCTGCCCGGCTGGATCTTCAACGTGGCCACCATCATCCACGGCGAAGAGGCCTTCCTCGCCGCGGTCTTCCTGTTCACGGTGCACTTCTTCAACAACCACCTGCGCCCCGACAAGTACCCGCCGCCCGACATCGTGATGTTCACCGGCGCCGTGTCGCTGGAGGAGTTCAAGCACGAGCATTACGCCGAGTACAAGCGCCTGGTAGAGACCGGCGAACTGGCAAAGCATCTGGTCGACGCACCATCCAAGCCAATGACCCGGGCATCGCGAATCGTCGGCTTCGTCCTGCTGGGCATAGGTCTGGCACTGCTGGTCCTGGTCATGGTAGGCTTTTTCGGCAGCATCTCGGCCGGCTGACATTGCGGCCCCACACAACTTGACGAGAATAGCTATGAAAATACTGCTTGTTCCTCTCTTGCTATCCTTGGCTCTGGCTGCCTGCACGGAGCAGAAGCCATCCGAGAAGACAACCAAGGGTGACGTGAGCGCCGGCAAGGCGGTCGCTGAGCGCACATGCAAGGGTTGCCACGGCCTCGACGGCGGTGGCGCGGCGCCCGGCATTCCGCACCTCGCAGCACAGCGCGAAGCCTACCTGTTGGCTTCGGTCAAGGAATATACGGACGGCACGCGCACCCACGCGGCGCTGAAGGACATGACGGCGAACATGAGCGACGCAGAGGTGCGCAGCGTCGTCGCTTACTACGCCAGCCTGCCGCCGGTCGCCCGCCCGGAGGCCAAGGACGTGCAGCAGTCCTCCCCCTATCAGGATGGCAAGGTGTTGGCCGCCCCCTGTGGCAAATGCCATGGCGAGGACGGGAACAGCAAGATGCCCGGGACACCTACCCTCGCCGGCCAGCAGCCGCACTACTTGGTCACGGCCATCGAGGAATATCACCAGGGTGACCGCAAGGCGGCGACCATGGGGTCCATGGCACGAAATTCGAGCAAGATGGATCTGGAAAAGCTGGCGCTGTACTACGCCACGCAAACACCGGCGCAGCGGACCCCGCCGCCGGTCGGCGATCCCGCCCTCGGCGAACCGGCGACGGCGATGTGCGGTGGCTGCCATGGTTCGCGCGGCGTCAGCACCGACGGGGCAACGCCCAGTCTCGCCGGCCAGGACGCCAAGTATCTGATCAATTCCATGATGGCCTACAAGAAGGGGCGCAAGAACTGGGGCATGCAGCGC
>Ga0172380_10005497_pt1 | contig 15326 bp, 14 predicted proteins | sample Leawe162metaG_FD_119747 | JGI IMG/M metagenome (GOLD analysis project Ga0172380, IMG submission 119747) | Leachate microbial communities from a municipal landfill in Southern Ontario, Canada - Leachate well 162 metaG | ecosystem: Engineered > Solid waste > Landfill > Unclassified | place...
CTCCGCACACAGCCCGCAATGAACGCAGCTGTTCAGGTATGAAATAAGTTTACTGTCTTGTGGTTCGGAAAGAATCCTTGTTGCTTTATCTATTTTTTCATTGAAATTTTTCATTCGATATTCCCCCTGCTTTTTAAAGGCCAGACTCCCCGCCATCCATAGAAGAATCCAAGATGATAACGCGCAGCAAAGAAATACAAAGAATGTTTAAGCTTTCCAAGAGGCAGATACAGGAACAATAAACTGATGCATATAAAATAGTAAGGTGAAAAAGATTTTTCCACAAGTACAATCAATGTCAATATCTGAAAGTCTGTAACAATCAAATTTGATACATAGTCGTCAGGATTAGAAAGATTTCTTAGTTTTCTTAATGCAATTCGTTTCACAAATATACCCAAACCGCTAAGGCTTGATGCAGTTAATAAACATACTAAAATCCATTGTATTGTATTTGAAAAACTGATATCAAAAAGCAACAAAAAGTATAATGCAAAACATACAAAAGTACCTGTATGATACAGAAGACCTGCTGTATATGTAGGTAAATGTAAAAATGCTGACTCCTTTTTTAAAGGGTTCATCGCACCAATAAAAGAATAACCTATTGCCGCTTTCAGGTTACCTCTTTTATTGGAATAATCTTTAGGTGAGCCAAGTCTGATAAGCCTTAAAAAATGAAAGCTCAATACAATAAAACAAATCAGAAAAGCTGAAAGTGAAATTGCTTTATACAAAGTTATATTAATTTAATTTTGCTAAACACATCCATCAGGTTTTGGTAAACCCGCAACCCGGCATGCACCGCGAGCAGGACCAAGGGGAAACAACTCATATATCTCTTTCAACCTAACGCCTGTTACCTGACAAATAGACCGAATCATTGGTGCCATACCTTTTTCTTCCCAGTTATTGCGTATAAAATTTACGATTGCCCAGTGTTTTTCGGTCAGATTTTCGATACCGTCATACTTAGCAAATAATCTTGCAACCTCTTCATTCCAGATATGGGGGTCTGATAAAAAACCGTCACCATCGACCTGAAATTCTTTTCCGTCTATTTCCATTTTTGTAATTTAATTTGTAGGGAATAAATTTTTAAATGAGATACTCTAATAAAATTAATTGCAAATTAGTAATAATATTTTTAATATTACATTCATTAATTTTTAACAACGCAGGAAAATTATTCGAAACACGGCAAAACGCTAATCAGACAGCGGGTTTACACGTATTAAATATTTTAAGAAAATAATCTATAGAGCGAAATAAATTTTAATAAAATCACTGCGGGAAATAATGCAGAGACGAAAATTATTTTTCCGGTGAAGTAATCGTAATAGAAATGATTATAACAAAAGTATGTTGTTAGTAATGCGCGTTCTTCGCATCCGCCGTCTTGTCGAAGAGAAGTTTATCCCGATTTTCTTTATCGGGACCGTCTTGTCGAAGATCCGCCGTCTTGATTGGAGGATTGGGCGGGTCAACCATCTAATAAGACTAATTTAGAACGCAAGTAGAGCGCAAGGTAAGCGCAAGGTAAGCGCAAGGTGAGCGCAAGTAGAGCGCAAGGTGAGCGCAAGTAGAGCGCAAGTAAACAGGAAGTGCAGAAAGGGCAAGAATAACAGGGAAAAGTGCTTAAAAACCAAAAACACCAAACAAGCCATATCAAGTATAATTTTATTAATTCATCCTTCTACTATATATGCAAACAAAAATGGAAATTACGACATGAAATAATTGGGAAAATTTTTTGCATGACCACTTTATACGAGAAAACATTAAAAAATCAAAGGGGTAAAAATATTTGCATAAAAAATGACGGCACAATTTCCAAAAAGAATTGCATATATAATAAAAGAGAGTATTAAAGAGGGTGTATCAACTAATTATTTTTATTTTGTCATCCCCTCATGCACTTGGCGGGGATCTTATCAAGGATTTCTGCTCTACTCTTTTTTCCTCAATCCCTTACACCTACTCACTGCTCTTCGTCACTTCGTCACTTTCTCACTCCGTCACTTTTTCACTCCGTCACTTTCTCACTCCGTCACTTTCTCACCGCTCTCTATGTCATCCTCGTTATAACCCTTACAAACCAAAATGAAATAATTATCATTAAAGAACTTAGTTAAATACAAGATTGGTTTTGCTATTCTTCTGCTAATATTTACTGATACCATAATATTTATTCTAAACTTTATATTTTACAAGATTATTCTCTTCTCACCGGAGCTAAATAAAAATAAGATTATAACGTTGAACCTTTGCTTGAATTTAAATTTATTATTAAGTTTTTGCAATAGAAAATTGAGGGGAGTGACTTAAATCTGGGGAGGGTGTTCAGAGATTGAATAATTTCTTGTCTGTTTTTGCTTTTCTGATTATTCCTTTATTGAATGTGATGATATACAAATCGTCATCATCGATTGAATAGAAATCTAAGTCGTTAGTGAAAATGCATTTATATTTTGGGTAAGTTTTAACGATTTCATAAAGTAAGTGGTCGCCGAAGTCTATTTTCGTGCCCTCGAATGAATCAAGAACGTTTTTAGGAATTAAAGTTTTGTCTATAATAATAATGTTCTTTTTGAAAGGCTTCTTAAAACTTTCGAGATATATTTTCCACTTGGTTATGAAGTCTGAATCATTTGTCTTTAATTTTTTAAAATCTTCGGAATCTAAAGAAAAAGTTTCTTTACCAGTTGCGCTACTTTTATATACTTTATAAAAGTTCACCTGAATATATTTGTAATATTCGAGAACAACAGATAAAGTTGAATAAGCTTTAAATCCTTCGGATTTTAGTTTATCAAGTAATTCTGAAACTTTGTCATTATATTTTTCTAATGAAGGATTTTTTAAAGCTGCGGCAAACGGGTCTTTGTATGCTATAACAATATTTGTATCAACGAAAAAGGCTTCCGTAGGAAGCCCTTTGATATTTTTTAACAATGAATCACCATCGATTACTTGTGGCATATTAGTATTCGGCTATGCTTGCATAAAATTTCTTTTCGTCGTGTCCTTTTTTAATTATACCAATTCTCATCTGAGCATTTAAAACGCATAATGTAACTTCATCTAAATCATCCTCGTCAAGATTGACAAATTTGATTTTATTGAAAAACTGTTTCTCGGAAATCTTTAAATCAATACATAACTGACCAAAAGCGTGGTTTAAAAAGGTGCTTGAAAGAAACTTATACCCCTCAAAGTCGAGAGTGATTTCTTTAAAAGGCTTTGCACCGAGAGCCTTCTTTAAATGCCTGTATAGTTTATCTCCTTTATCGGAGGCTAAAAGAACAGGATTGTTTACTATTTCTACTACTTTGTGCATAATAATTTTAATTGTAGTTTACTCTTATGTTAACGATAGTTCCTTGAATAAAGTTTTTAATCGTTTCTTTTGTGTGATTATCGAATTCGTCTATACAAAAATAACCATTTCCTGATATAATTTGCAAGTATCCCTTGTTTTGCTTTATGAAATTGCTTAAAAAATGAAGACCAAGACCACTAGCTTTTGTCAATTTATTTGTCGAAGTACCCTTTCGCATAGCCCATTCAATATAATCAACATCATTGGCAAGAGAAAGGTCTTTAATTTCTTTCTTTACTAACTGAGGAATGCCGACTCCTCTGTCGTAAAATGCAATTTCGAAATAGTTCTTAAGAGGGTAGAACTGACCAGCCATAGAGATTCCATTTTTGTTATTGCCGTGTACGAGACCGTTGTTAATTATTTCATAGATGTTTTCAGTAATCTTTTTGGTTAAATGCCCATCGGTTTTAATATATTTAATAATGTTTGATTTAATCCATTTAACCACCTTTTCATCTAACGGGAAATCTTTTTTAATGTATTTATTAAGTTTAATAATATCTGATTCGGGAAAATCTTTTTCCATACATTTAGCACTTTTATGCAAATGTTTAAAACCGGTTTGTTTTAAATACTGATTGGCATCGCAATAAGTAGAATGAATTTTAAAATTTACACCTTTTTCAGTTAAAATTAATTGGTCTAAAAATATGATACAATATGGTCTTAAAAACTGAACCTTCAATTCACAAAGATTATCACTTTTAAGAATTTGCTTTTCAAATGTAACTAAAGCGTTAAACGAAGCCGGTGCTATTCCGTAATATTGCAATGACAGTAAATGTTATTTTATAAATTTAATATTGTTTATATATCTTAGAAGAACACCGGTTTGGTATATTATATACTCGCATTCGTTGTCATCGATATCGCCGTCTTTGTGTTTTGTGTTTTCGTTGAAATATTCATCAAGGTAATTAAAAACATTAATAATTATGTTTCGGATTTGTTTGTCTTTCTTGTCTGCTTTATGAATCGTATTCAATTCTTTTATATTTTCTTTAAATCCTTTCTTGTTACTTAATTTAAATCTTAGGAATTCTTCTAATGTTCTTCTCATTTTATCAACTGCGTCGATAAAACTTCTATCTGTTACTTCTAAATAAGATGTTAAGCCTTCTTTGAAAAGAGTATTGCTATCAGGGTTTAAAAAAGAGAGGACTTGGTTGACTAATTTTTCATCGAGTTCTTTTTCACCTTTGGGATATAGGATAACATTAAAATTATTTATTGAAACACTAAGATTTATGTTAGAATAATTAACAATATCTTGAATTATATCAAACAAATCAGTTATATATTTCATTTCATTAGAATACCTATTGTACCATCCTTCATCAGGCAAATAGAATAAACTTTGAATTAATTTATAAAAATGTTTTTCGTTATTTTCGGTTTTGGAACTATTAATAACAGTATTTTGAAAAATAGTGCTTAAATACAAATCTTCATTATATTCTAAAGCCCAAATTTGACAGAACTTTTTTAAATATTCACTGGTGATTAAAAGTCTGTTTGTATTCAACAGGTTTATTATCCTTAATCTAAATTTTTCAAATTCAGTTTGATAATCTAAATCATTTATAATATTCCATCTTTTGTCGAATTCTTCTAATTTTTGTTTAATTTCTTCTGCGTTCATAAAATTATAAATTTAGTTTTATTCTTTTGGTTTGGCTCTTTTTTCTTTCTTCTTTGTGGTGAACATTGGTTCGGTATATTTCTTGTAGAGGTCGAAGAGAAAATCGAGGCGGGAGAGTTCGTTTGGGAATGGCTGTGGACGATAGCAGAGGTCAACGGCTTTGTCGAGTTTGTTGTGTGCGTCTACGAGTTTTTTGGGCATTGCGAGGGGGTCGTAGAGGTCAGCGAGTGATTCGCTTTTGAATTCTTCGCGGACTGCTAAAAGGTTTACAACTGCTTCTTCTACTCTTTTAATCTTTTCGTCTGAGGGAGTTTCAGGCCACGGATAATTATTATAAACAAGGTTGTTAGAGTATCTATAATCACTTTTCATTCTTCCACAAATTTGTCTTACCCAAGCCATATGCATAGTAGAAGTTAAAATTCCAAAATGATATAATTTAGCATCAGGAATAACGCTACAAGTATTATTAACAATATTATCTTTACTTAAAAATGCTATCGGTATAAACCTCCTGTTTTCTGAAGATGTCAAAGGAAAAAGAATAAAATCTGTTTTTGGTTGTCTTATTTCACCAAACAAATAAGGGTACGAAGCTAATTTTCTTGTAGCTTCGCGATTACTAAGTAGTCTGTATGTTTTAACATTATGAATTCTTTTTTCAACTTCCGGTAAATCTTTTATTTCGGATGGTTTTATATCTTCCAGCCATAAACACCATCGTTTTTCATTGTGGAGAAATTCACGACCACTTATTAAAGGTTTAATAAATTTAATAGCACTAGGTTCTACTTTCAGGAATTGATTCTTTTCTTCGTCTGTAAAAAGAAAGTTACCATCATCATTTGGCATACTTCCAAATGTTATTTCGGGAACATTACATAGCGTATTACTTCGCGATAATATTAATAAATTATCATTATCGACTAAATATGGGTTAATAGTTTTGGCTTTTACTTCTACCGGATCTGACTTTATGTCTTCGTAATCGAATAATCTTTTGTTTTTAGTATCTGAATTTGCAAAACCAATTATAATTACGTGAACAGCGGCTTTTCCTTTTGCTTCGTTGTCCCATTTAAAAGTGCGATGTGCAAAACTAATTTGGATATTTTCTTTTAATAAATGCGACCACAATATTCCAACCTGTTCCCCCTGTGAGATTGAGTTTGTAGAAACAAAAGCAACTTTAATATTTGTACTCTTTATGTATTTAGTAGCTTTAATATACCAAGCACAAACATAATCAAGAACACCGTAGTTTTTGATACTATTAAATATTAAATCCATATCTTTGTTTTGCTCTTCATCTCTTCTTTTCTTGCCAATAAACGGAGGATTGCCAAGGATATAATTGCATTGGCTTTTTGGGATTACTTCGTTCCAGTCAACTTGTAATGCGTTTTTGTTATGGATATGAGGAGATTTCTTTAAAGGGATTCGAGCATAATAACTTCCGAAGTTTTCGGATAGCAGCAGGTTCATTTGATGATCTATGAGCCACATCGCAACTTCGGCAATACGAGCGGGAAACTCTTCGATTTCAATTCCATACATACTGTCAACATCTATACGGCTTAAATCTTTTACGTCAAAATCTGTGATTAATTCTTTATGTGTTAATTTTCTGAGTTCGTCAATAATTTTAATTTCAAGAAGCCGTAATTCCCGGTATGCAATAATTAAGAAATTTCCGCAACCGCAGGCGGGGTCTAGAAATTTAAGTTTAGTTATTTTTGTGTAGAACTTTTCAAGTTTATTTAAGTTAGATTTACAATCATCGAATTCTGATTGCATTTCATCTAGGAACAAACCTTTTATTACCTTCATAATGTTTTTCTCGGAAGTATAATGAGCTCCAAGGTCACGGCGTTTGTCTTTATCCATAACAGATTGAAATAGAGAGCCGAAGATAGCTGGAGAGATTTTACTCCAATTAAAACCACTGCATTGAAGAAGAGTATTACGCATTTCAGAATCAAAAGAAGAAATAGGAAGATTCTCTTTGAATAAATCACCGTTTATATATTGAAAAGCATTCACATCTTCATCAAGATATTTCTGTAGTTTATCCGGAGGTGTATTTAGAGTTTGAAAAATATTTGCAAGATGCACACCTAAATCAGAACCGTCTGGGGATGTTCTACTTTGTAGGAAAAAATCGAATTGCCCAATAGGCTGGAAAATACCTGTATCGTCTGCAAAGAGAATAAACAATATTCTAACGAGAAACCTTTCTAGGTCGTGACCAACGTAACCATTGTTTTTAAGAGCATCGTGAAGTTTGCCCATAAGGTTTGCGGCTTCAATATTAACGGGGTCCTCATCTTTATATGTTTGCTTTTTAAAGCCAAGGATGAAATCGAAAAGATGAATATTCTTGTGAAGTTCATTTAACAGAAAATTCTGTTCTGTATTTTCTTCGAGATTATATAGACGAAATCGGTTGAAATCGGAAACGAGAACGTATTTAGGAAGTTCTTCTTCTTTGATGCCCGGGAAATAATCCAGTGCCTGTGTGTATGCACGGTCAAGGTTTTTACCTTTGGATTTATGTTCTACGATAAGAACGCCTTTCCAGAACAAATCTATGAATCCATGTTTATCGCCGAGTTTTTTAACCGGTTCTTCGAATGAAGCAACACGTTTGCGTGAGATGCCAAAGATAGAAAAGAATTCATCCCAAAAAGTTTTAGCTTCGGCTTTTTCGCTAACTTCGTTTTCCCACTCTTTAGAGAATTTAAGAGCACGTTTTTTAACTTCATTCCAGCTAAGAGGCATAGATAGTTTTGTTTCATATAAAATAGTAATTTTTGTTTATAGAAGTTATGGAAAAGTTTTTATTTGTTTTATATTCGCTAAAGCGGCAAGACGGTATAAAAAGCTTTCTATCTTTCCTTCCATATTCTTATCCCCTATGTATCTTAAAAAAATACGTTGTAATAATTGCTTCTTTTTGATATGTTAACTTGTAATCTAAAGTTTGTAATTCAATGAAAAGGTTTAAATTAAAAACTTCAATAAATTCTACAAAGATTATTTACAATTCGCCCATTTTCTATCAGAAAATATTAATCGATTAATAAATCTTAAACATATAAAGATGAATAAAAAAATTAAATCAATTAAAGATATTCATAGAGAAATAAACGCTTTATTTCTTAATATTGTGGATAAAAATGATTTGACAAAGAGAGTAGAAATATTTATTAATGGTATTACAGGAAAAGAATTAATGTCAAAAGAAGAGATAAAAGATTATCTTATGTATTGGTTATTTTATTATTTTATGAAAGATGGGAAAAGATACTATGATAAGATTAATATTAACAAATTGCTGCCTTTTAATAATTTTATAAAGAATCGTAGTAAAAATTTTTTAGATCAATCTACTGATCGTTATGAATCCACACTTTGTTACGATATCATTGAATCTACTTACGGTATGTTAGATCCTGAATATAAATATAATTATTTGACTAAAGAGGTTTTTCTTAAGGATATCAAACTTGATAAAGAACTTGAAAAATTATATAAGTTTTTATTAAAGTATGCCTCAGTTGATAGTTTTATCTATTATTTAATAAAAGATAGAAAAAGGAGGTTTCTAGTATCTCTAATCAAAAATAATTTAGCTTCTCTTTCGTCAATATTCTATTTTTTTAATGATTCCAAAGACCTTCGCGAAAACAGGGAATATTTTTATAAACTTCTTGACGGAAAATTTTCAAGACATACAATTCAACTTGCAATTCAGCGTGAACTTAAAAATATCAGAGCCGGAAAATTCAGATATTATAGGGCATAATTTCATCCTATACCTGCCGTGTTATATCATTTTAAATAATATCCCGTATATATTATAGATTTTTATAATACGCTGTATATTATACTGTTTCTTATTATATACGCCATGTTATAAGAATTACATTCTTTCCCATAATCTCTAATCTTAATATTTTGAACCAACTTTAATAATTTAAAAGTTGGTTCAAATGAACATAACATATAAAAGTAACACAGACAACTCGAGAGGGAAAAGATCTGACACTATCAAACTCTTTCATTCCACCTTTACCGGATATCTATGCGCATTACTTAATGATTTCATATTGATTTCATATAGAGTTTATATGGATTTCATATGGAGTTCATATAGCTTTCATATAGCTTTCATATACCTCTCATATAGAAACAGTCTAAAAATCGCATTTAGCAGGTCTTCATCTTTAACTGAATTTGAAAAGTGGCTCGGTAATCCAAGATATACGGGAAAAAGTCCGCCCCGTTGCAAGGTTCTACAGGAATAATTAACAATTTATAAAAAATATAAACTAAGATAAAAAATGAAAACACATATTTTTAAGAAACGCAAAGAAAATATTAACTTAAAATTAAATAGAAAGGAGCCATATAATGGCGAAATTAAATGATCAACACTTAGGAACGCTTAGGGGAGCATTAGGTCCTCAGGTATTCAAAATGCTATTCGGTGAGGCATACGTGGCAAGATTACCGAGAAGAACTATGAATGAACCAACTGCAGAAACGATTGAAAGAAGGAATAGATTTAAGTTATGTATGAAATTTTCGAAGGCGGTTTATGGATTAACTAAAGTAAGACCTTTTTGGGATGCGTTTATTCCCGAGGGTGTTACAAAAAGACTTCCAACTATCGCTAAAATCGCTAAGACATCGTACCAGACCATAACGGCAGCGGATGTGCAGGATATCACATTTCTGGCACCGGATTTTGGTTTCGTGACCACGACAACAGATTTAACGATTGATGGAACAGAAATTAATGTAGCAATCGATCCTCTGGGCACAAATCAGGGATTTGATACAGGGGTCGAGAAATTTATTCAACTTGGTTGCGTGATGCATTTGCAGGATCCGGTGAACGGAACTCAGTCTGCTCACAGATTCATGAATTTTGCTTCGTCAAACGTTATTTTGAACCTGGCAAATCCGCTCAGCTTCACAATTCCAATTGAACCCGCAAAACAAACGATATACGATGCATATGATACGCACAAGACATTCTTGATATTTGTGACATTAGATGCGAATGGGAAGTCTGTGCATTATTCAAGCACATTCACAGCATAAGTTCAGAAACGATGAAAACAAAAGATGCATATTTTGATTTTAAAGTCGATGAACTTAACCAAGAGAGTATTGCCCCTTTTAAAGGGGGCAATACCCCTTTTTTGCAAACTTATGTTTGCTTTGCGAGTAAACATAATTTAATTAATTTTTTAAAACTTTTAAACACAATAATAAAATGGCTAGAATAATAAATTCTTCAAACAGCAGAATCTCCGGCAAAGTCGGTGATTTGGTTTTCTTTAACAGGGGCAATAAGTCATTCGTAAGACGCGCTGCAAAAAGTCATATCGACCTGTCCCCTAAAGGAATCGCAAGAAGAGAAAAATTTGGTATGAGTATAAAACTGGCGAAAGGCATATACAGTGTTCCGGAGCTGAAAGCACTCTGGGAAAAGAACAAAATCGGGAAAGGTACGGCATTCAACACTATTCAAAAAGAGAATTATCATTTGGTTAATGGCAGAGATTTTATTGATACTCCTTCTATAATACCCGGTTTATTTACATCAAATCAAACTGAAAAAACAGTTAAGATTGCAGGTAAAGCGATAAGATTTAAGTTGAGTAAAGATGAAGTATTCGGAAATTATGATTACTGCATTAAAGATGAAACAATAATTGCAGGTGTTCTTTTCCTGAATGTTTGTAATAATTCCTGCAATGAACCGTACAGGTTTATTGGCGTGAAAGGCAGCCTGGAAAAGAAAGGGAATAAAGATTATGCCGTGATAAATTTGAATGAGGCCGCTTTAAATAAAATGGATGCATACGATTCATTTACGATTTATTTCGGTCTTGTTTGCGGTGATATAGGTATCGGTAATTTCTCGAGAACGATTTCGAAGTGATAGAGTTTTTGGAACACGGAAAGAACGGATGTATTATGATAATGATGAACACGGATAGAAAGAACGCACACTGAAAGAGCAGATGTATTATGATTTTCGTTGACTATTTAACAAGGATTGAAAGAACGCACACTTAAAGAGCGGATGTATTATTATAATGATAGAAAATTGAACACGGATTTTCACGGATTGAACGGATGATTATAATAATGAGAGAAAATTGAACACGGATTTTCACGGATTGGACGGATTCACACGGATAGAGCGGTTGGGGTGTAGTCATGCATTAAGAACTAAAACAATGTCGTGATTAGATCCCCTGCCTGCGGCAGGCAGGCCGCCAAGAACGAGCGGGGATGACAAATAAAAATAAGGATGACCTGCAAATAAAAATAAGGATGACCTGCAAATAAAAATAAGGATGACCTGCAAATAAAAATAAGGATGACTTACCTAATTTGTTTTAATTCGTTCCCAAGTGCCCTGAAATACTGAGTAAGGAGGGCGAGCACCCGGGAACGAGAGAATAATTTTATTATTTTATTAAGATCATTTTAAGCTGTTTTGTAAAACTGCCTGACGTGATTCTATAGAAATATAATCCGCTTGAAAGTTTGCTTCCGTCGAATTCGACTGTGTAGTAACCTGCGTCTTTTGTTTCGTTTATTAATACCGCTGCTTCTTTTCCGAGTATGTCGTAAACTTTTATTGATACAAATCCTTTTGCGGGGATTTGGAAATCAATTTTTGTTTTCGGATTGAATGGGTTAGGATAGTTTTGCGATAATGAGAACTTTTCCGGTACGCCGATTTTAACCGCTGAGTTTAGCTTATGGTATTTAATGTTTCCGTTGTAATCTATTTGTTTGAGGCGGTAGAGATATGTGCCCGTGGTTATTCCGTTTTCTTTAAATGAATAATTAACATACTGATTTGAATTTCCTTTTCCTTCAACGTAGCCGACTTTATTCCATTCATTTTTCCCTTCGGGTGTTTTTTCTACAGCAAAGCCTTTATTGTTTGTTTCGCTTGAGGTTGTCCAGTTCAGTGTTACGGAATTATAATTAACGTGTGATGTAAATGACTGAAGTTCAACGGGTAAAGCCCCTTCTATAAGGGTTTCCCAGAGACCGCGTCCGTATGTGCCTGCTCTGAGTCTGTCGCCGGAAGCATTATAGTAAACATCAAGCTCGGTGACGACAACATTTGGTAATCCGTTTGAATAAAAAACCCATGAGTTTGCACCGTCTTTTACATACACACCCAAATCGGTACCCGCGAAGAGAACGTTTCTGTCTGTTGCGGTTTTATAATGTAAAATGCACATGACAGGCAGATTGGGTAAACCTGTTGAGATGTTAGTCCAGTTAGTGCCGCCGTTTGTAGATTCAAAAACTTTCGTACCTGATGTATATCCGCCGCAAGTTAACCAGACAGTATTTTGGTCGGTATTTTTCACAGTTAAATAAGTAATGTAATTTCCGGATAAAGCCGGGAGAGTTACGGAAGTCCAGTTAGTTGCACCGCCGTTTGTGGTTTTCCACATCGCTGTTCTATCAGCCGTATAAAGAATATTCGAATTGGAAGGTGCGATTGCAAGCGAACGAAGTTTTGCGGAAGTACTTAAAGATTGAGAAATCAACGTCCAGGTATTACCTCTGTTTGTACTTTTATAGACTGAATCATAACCGGCAATTAAAGTTGAACTGTTATTCGGGTCAATAATATAAGGTGTCACCCATGCACCTGTGCGCTGTCCGCCGGGTAAATTAGCTGAAATAGTAGTTGGAAAAGATATTCCACCATTAGTGCTTCGGTAAATCGTTCCTCTTACATAAGTTGCATACATATATTGTGCATTTGAATAATCCACGATGCATTCCATACCGTCACCGCCTGTTACGTCAGACCAGCTTCCGCCGCTGAAAAGCTTTGAACCGTTATCCTGCAACCCTGTGAGGACAGTTGTTGAGCTTGTTTGCGCAACACCGATTCTATAAATCTGGCTGATGGCAAGACCGTTAGATAAATCAGTCCAGCTTGTTCCGCCGTTTGTGGTTTTATAGATACCGCCGTCATTGCCCTCAAAAAAGACTGAGGCACTTTGATAAATCATAGCATGTTTATCCGCATGAGTAACGGGTGCACCGCTAAAATTGTAAGAAGGATGTGAAGTCCAGGATGTATTTGCCGTGAAATTCACGCCTCCGTTTGTGGATTTCCAAGTGGTAATTCCCCCTATGAATATTGTATTTGCATCATCCGGTTTGACGGCAATGCATAAGTCATAAGTCCCCTGCCCGCCGCTGCCTCCGGAGCCGTCAGTGTAGTAGCCAAGCATACCTGCAGGCGAACCTGAATTGACAGCAGTAAAATTTACTCCGCTATTTGTAGATTTATAAATTCCATTAACTCCTCCTAAAGAATTACTTGTAAGTAAATAAACAATATTTGCATCGGACGGGGCTATTGCAAGCTCAGTTCGACTGGCATTTGTTCCGCTGCCGAACTCATACTCTAACCAATTCTCACCGGAATCGGTTGAATACGAAAACCATTGGGATCCTGAATATGTTTCACCTGCCCCATAAACCCTCGTAGGGTCACCGGGTTTAAATGCTAATCGCCAGCTTGGATAAATAAATTTTCTTGTCCAGGTAGTCCCGGCATTTGTCGTCTTATAAATTCCGTCCGTTGTTGAAGCTAATAATATCGAATTATCTGACGGATGTATTATTAGTGAATAAACTAATTTCTTTTGACTCGTTGTATATGTCAGACCCGTTGCATTCCACGTAGTTCCGCCGTCAGTTGATTTGTAAACACCAATACTCGCATTGTCCTGACTTTGTCCCCCGTTTAATGACCACATACTGCCTCCGTCGCGATCGCCTGTAGCAATATAAATAGTATTTGAAGCTGCATAATCGCTTGGGATGACAATATCGCTGACACCCAGAACTGTCATATTATTATTCAATATAGTCCAGTTTGTTCCGCCGTTTGTGGTACGCCATATTCCTCCGGAAGGACTTCCTACCCAGAAAGTATTTGCAAGAGTCGGATGAAAAGCAATACAGTTAATTCTTCCAAGACCCGCATATCCGCCTGTCGTAGTATTCGTTCCGAGATTAACCCAGCTTTCGGAATAATCGGTATTTCCCGGAGAATAATATGGACTCTGTTTGTACTTCTCGTATTCATCAACTGCAGTAGTCTTTGGAAATTCGCCTGTCACTTGATTCACTCTTTGCTCCCAGTAATACTCCCAGCGCTTGTATATCTTCCAGTACGGAACTTTTTCTTTCTCGCCGTTCTTCATGATATATCCGCCATCCACTCCATGAGAAGCCCAGTGTTCATTCATAGCTTTTTGAATGTCAAAGAAAGTGGATTTGCTGTTGAGGTTGTATTTACTGACAACCGATTCAGGAATAACCTGAGAAGAAATATCTTTGTAGAATAGAAATGAAATAATTATTAAACTTGCAATAATTACTTTGGGAAAATTGTAATTTAAATAATGCATAATTATACTCCTAATTACTTTAAAATACAGTTTCTGTTTTTGAAGAACAATTCAAATGAATATGGCACAAGGAAAGAGCGGTGTCTATGATTTTCACTGATTAACATGAGCTTAAAAACAATAGAACACAGATTTGCACGGATTGAACGGATGCACACGGATAGAAAGAACGCACACTGAAAGAGCGTACTTTATTTTCTGATTTGTAGATAGCCGCCACGGTTCGGAATGGAGGATTGCATCGTTACAAATGCTTTGGGGTCGATGTTGATTATTAGTTGCATTACTTCTTTTTGTCTCTTGCGTGGTATCAGTACGAGGAGAACAGTGACTCCCCCGCTTGCACCTTCGCCCGGGATAAGCGTTACACCGAATTTGTCCCTGCGGAGAAGCTCTGTTATATCGTCAGCATAATTCATTGAGATGATATTAAGCCAGACGAAACCCGAGCCGAGTTTTTGTTCGAGTGTAATTCCTATGATAGTGCCAAGTGCGAAACCTGATGAGTATGCTGCTACGTTAATCCAGTTATCGAGCTGCGACATTACGCTGCTGATTGCGACAACCCAGATTGTTACTTCAAAAAACCCTATCGCACCCGCTACGTACTTCTTTCCCTGCACGGTTATTATCATGCGGATCGTTCCGAGTGATACGTCAATAATGCGCAGGCACATTATCATGACTGCGAATAGGATGGTCTCTGTCATTTAATCATAAATAAAATAATAAAATAGCTGTCATCCCCGCTCGTTCTTGGCGGGGATCTTATCACTTTGTTCTCGTTCTTCTAATAAATAATAATAAAAAA
>Ga0172380_10005498_pt1 | contig 15326 bp, 11 predicted proteins | sample Leawe162metaG_FD_119747 | JGI IMG/M metagenome (GOLD analysis project Ga0172380, IMG submission 119747) | Leachate microbial communities from a municipal landfill in Southern Ontario, Canada - Leachate well 162 metaG | ecosystem: Engineered > Solid waste > Landfill > Unclassified | place...
GCTGATCTTGCCGGTGACCGACGGCTGTTCGTGGAATCACTGCACTTTCTGCGAGATGTATACCGCGCCGCAAAAGGCTTTTCATGCGCGCAGCGAAGATGAGGTGATGGAGACGATCCGGCGTTGCGGCGAACGCTTCGGCAAGGAGGTGCGCCGGATATTCCTCGCCGACGGCGATGCGACGGTGCTGCCGACCCGCCGCCTGCTGACCATCCTCGAAGCCATCCGCACCCACCTGCCGGGCGTGCATCGCATCTCCAGCTACTGCCTGCCGCGCAACCTGAAGAAGAAATCGCAGGAGGAAGTGAAGGCGCTGGCCGAGGCCGGATTGTCGATGGTCTATGTCGGCGCCGAGTCGGGGGATGACGCGGTGCTGGCGGCGGTCAACAAGGGCGAGTGTTTCGACAGCACGCGCGAGGCACTGGAAAAGCTGGGCGAAGCCGGCATCACACGTTCGGTGATGATCCTCAACGGCCTCGGTGGGCAGGGGTTGTCCGCCCAGCATGCGGACAACTCGGCGCGCCTGATGAATGCTACGCAGCCGGAGTACGTGTCGACGCTGGTGGTCAGTTTTCCGCTGGGTGAGGAGCGCTTTCGTGCTGGCTTTCCCGGTTGGGAACCGCTCGATCAGCATGGCCTGTTCGTCGAGCTGGCACGCTTCATCGGTGGGCTGGAACTGCGCCGCACCGTCTTTCGCAGCGACCATGCCTCGAACTGGCTGGCGCTCAAGGGAACGCTGGGGGCCGACAAGCCGCGGCTGCTGGCCCAGCTGGCCGAGGCCATCGATCATCCCGAGGCGGCCCCGCTGCGCCCGGCGTGGGCGAGAGGGCTGTAAGACGATCCGGGGCGCGGCCAGTCGCCCCGGATGTATTGGCGCAATTTGCAATGTTTTTAGGTCAGCCCTCTCGTAGCAAGGGCTGTAGCCAAACAGGCGTTTGGCGCAATTTGCACGATTTCTGACGGCGCGCCGCGCCGATCTGGCGCTACGCCCGTGCTTGGCCCAGCGCCTTGCCGACGATCTCGGCGACATCCGGCGACAAGCCTTCGCTGGCCTGTACCGATTCCAGCGCTGCCCGCATCGAGGCCTGCAGCGCTGGTGTGAACCCCTTCCAGTGCTCCAGCGCCCGTGCCATGCGGGCGGCCACCTGCGGGTTGATGGCATTCAGCGCGATGATCTGTTCGGCCCAGAAAGCATGGCCTTCCGGCGTGTGGAACTCGCCTGGATTGGCGCGGAAAAAGGTACCGAGCAGGGCGTAGACCTTGTTCGGGTTGCTGGCGGTGAAAGCCGGGTGAGCCATCAGCCGGCGCACGCGGGCCAGGGTTGGTTCGGCGCCGGCTTCCCAGTGCCAGGCACCGGCCTGCAGCGCGAACCATTTGTCGAGAACCAGTGCATCGTCGGCGTAACGGCCGTGGAAGGCCGTGATAGCGATTTCGCGTTCCGGGGCCGGGCTTTGCGCCAGCGCGCTGAGGGCGCCGAGACATTCAGTTATGTTGTTGGCGGCTTCGAACTGGGCCATGGCGACTTGCCGGCCGGTGTTGCTGCCAGCGGCGCACAGGTAGCGCAGGCACAGGTTGGCCAGTGCGCGCTTGCCGATGTCGGCGGGGTGGTAGCGGTACTCGCCCTTGATGCAGCAGGCTGCGTGCGTGTCTCGCCAGGTATTGAGGAAGCGCAGCCCGAGGTCGTGCATCAAGTGCATCAGTGCAGCGCGCAGGCCGGCCGGGTCAGCTGGGTGCATCCGTTCGAGCAGGTAGGCTTCGCCCGGAAGCGCCAGTGCCTGTGCGTGGAACGCCGGGTCGAGCGACGGGTCGGCGAGCAGCTTGCCGAAGGCGGTGATGAAGGACTCGGGGCTTGTCAGCGGACGCCCCGCAGCTGCGTCGGACGCCAGCGTGAGGACGGTACGTTCCATGAAACGCTGTGCCGCATCCCAGCGGTTGAACGGGTCGGCGTCGTGCGCCATGCGGAAGGCGAGCGTCGCGTCGTCTTCCTCGAAATTGACGAGCACCGGCGCCGAGAAGCCACGCAGCAGCGACAGCACGGGGCGCTCGGTGATGCCGGTAAAGGTCCAGGTCTTCTCGGGGGTGCCGAGTTCGAGCAGGCGTGTGGTGTCCGGAAGGTCGCGGCCGTTGCTGCCGATCAGGCCGACGGCGACCGGGATCAGCAGCGGTTCGTTGCCCTGGGATTGCTGGGTCAGCGTCAGCGTGTAGGTCTGTGCCGCTGCATCGTATTTGCCGACGGCGTTCAGTAGTGGCGTGCCGGGGCGCGAATACCAGCGCAGGAACTGCGTCAGGTCGCGGCTATTGGCATCGGCCATGGCGGCGACGAAATCGTCGCAGGTCACCGCCTGTCCGTCGTGGCGCTGAAAGTAGAGGTCCATACCTTTGCGGAAGCCGTCACGACCGAGCAGCGTGGCGATCATGCGGATCACCTCGGCACCCTTTTCGTACACGGTCGCCGTGTAGAAGTTGTTGATCTCCTGGTAGCTGTCGGGGCGGATCGGGTGCGCCATCGGCCCCGAATCTTCCGGGAACTGGGCGGCTCGCAGCACGCGAACGTCCTCGATGCGCTTCACGGCGCGCGCGGAATCGCCCCCTTCGGTGGCGAGCATGTCGGCGGTGAATTCCTGGTCGCGGAAGACGGTCAGGCCTTCCTTCAACGTCAGCTGAAACCAGTCGCGGCAGGTGACGCGGTTGCCGGTCCAGTTGTGGAAATACTCGTGAGCGACGACGGCCTCGATGTTCTCGTAGTCGACGTCGGTAGCGGTGTCCGGCGTGGCCAGCAGCAGCTTCGAGTTGAAGATGTTGAGCCCCTTGTTCTCCATCGCCCCCATGTTGAAATCGGAGACGGCGACGATCATGAAGCGGTCGAGGTCGAGCTCCAGCCCGAAGCGCTGTTCGTCCCAGCGAATGGCGCGGATCAGCGATTCCATCGCGTGTTCGGTACGGTCGAGGCTGGCGGCCTCGGTCCAGATCTGCAGCAGCACCTCGCGGCCGGACATTGTGTTGATGCACCGTTCGTTGACCGCGAGATCGCCGGCGACCAGCGCAAACAGGTAGCAGGGTTTGAGGAAAGGGTCTTCCCAGCGGGCGAAGTGACGGCCGTCGGGCAGCTCGCCCTGATCGACCAGATTGCCGTTCGAGAGCAGCACCGGGGTCTTCGCCTTGTCGGCTTCGAGCGTGACGGTGAAGCGCGCCATGATGTCGGGGCGGTCCGGGAACCAGGTGATGCGGCGGAAGCCCTCGGCCTCGCACTGCGTAAAGAAGCCGCCGCGCGAGGTGTAGAGGCCGGACAGCGTGCTGTTCTTTTCCGGCACGATGCGGGTGATGATCTCGGCCGTCGCTTCGTCGCTTTCGATGTCAATTTCGATGCGGGTGTCGGAGATGCGCGGCGCGACAGGCGCCTTGCCGTCGATCTGCAGCGACACCAGTTCGAGTTCGTCGCCGAGCAGCACCAGCGGGCCTTGCGGCGCCAGCGGGTTGCGCTTCAGCGTCAGCCTGCTGGTAACCAGCGTGCTCGCCGGGTCAAGGGCGAAGTGGAGGTCAACGTCGGCCACTGTCCACGAGAGCGGTTGGTAGTCGGCACGATGGATGGTCTGCGGCGTTTCAGTGCGCATACGGAGTCTCTACGGAAAAGCAGGGTTACAGGTAGTGCGGAACGAGGATCAATCCCCAGACGGCAGCCGCCAGCGTCAACGTCAGCAGCACGGCCGCGCTGCCGATGTCTTTGGCGCGCTTTGATAGTTCGTGGTGCTCGCCCGACACCCGGTCGACCACCGCCTCAACGGCAGAGTTCAGCAATTCGACGATGAGGACCAGCAGGATCGATCCGACCAGCAGTGCCTTCTCGATCCCGCCGTGACCCAGCCAAAGCCCGAGTGGCACGGTGATCATCGCCAGCATTACTTCCTCGCGGAAGGCGGCCTCATGCTTCCACGCAGCGGCGAAGCCGTCGCGTGAATAGCCGAAGGCGTTGATCAGGCGGGTCAAACCCTGCTTGCCCTTGAACTGTTCGATGGCGCTCATGCTTTTGCTTTCTGCTTTTTCAGCAGCGGCTTGAGGAAATGCCCGGTGTGGCTCTCAGCTACCTTGGCGACTGTCTCCGGTGTGCCTGTGGCAATGATGCGGCCGCCACCACCGCCGCCCTCGGGGCCGAGGTCGACCAGCCAGTCGGCGGTCTTGATCACGTCGAGGTTGTGCTCGATCACCACCACCGTGTTGCCGTGGTCGGCGAGACGATGCAGCACCGAAAGCAGCAGTTCGATGTCCTGGAAATGCAGGCCGGTGGTCGGCTCGTCGAGGATGTAGAGCGTGCGGCCGGTGTCGCGTTTCGACAGTTCGAGCGCCAGCTTGACGCGCTGCGCCTCGCCGCCGGACAGCGTTGTCGCGCTCTGGCCGAGGGTGATGTAGCTGAGGCCGACATCGACCAGCGTCTGCAGCTTGCGGGCGACGACCGGTACCGCGTCGAAAAATTCGCGTGCCTGCTCGACCGTCATCTGCAGGATGTCGTAGATGTTCTTGCCCTTGTACTGCACCTCCAGCGTCTCGCGGTTGTAGCGCTTGCCGTGGCAGACGTCGCAGGGCACGTAGATGTCGGGCAGGAAGTGCATCTCGACCTTGATCACGCCGTCGCCCTGGCAGGCTTCGCAGCGCCCACCCTTGACGTTGAACGAGAAACGCCCCGGGCCGTAGCCGCGCGTGCGCGACTCGGGGACGCCGGCGAACAGCTCGCGGATCGGTGTCAGCAGGCCGGTGTAGGTGGCCGGGTTGGAGCGCGGGGTGCGGCCGATCGGGCTCTGGTCGACGTTGATGACCTTGTCGAAGTTGTCCAGCCCGATGATTTCGCCGTGCACTGCCGGTTCCGTCGATGAGCCATAGAGGTGCTTGGCCGCTGCAGCGTAGAGCGTGTCGTTGATCAGTGTCGACTTGCCCGAGCCGGAAACGCCGGTGATGCAGGTGAACAGGCCGACCGGCAGTTCCAGTGAGACTTCCTTGAGGTTGTTGCCGGTGGCGCCGAGCACGTGCAGCAGCTTCTTGCGGTCGGGCTTGCGCCGGTTCTCGGGCACGGCGATCTTGCGCTTGCCGGAAAGGTAGGCGCCGGTCATCGAATCCGGATGGTTTTCCACCTGGCTGGGCGTACCTTCAGCGACGATTTCGCCGCCATGGACGCCGGCACCGGGGCCGATATCAACCACATAGTCGGCGCTGCGGATGGCGTCCTCGTCATGCTCGACGACGATCACCGTGTTGCCGATGTCGCGCAACTGCTTCAGCGTCTGCAGCAGGCGGTCGTTGTCGCGCTGGTGCAGGCCGATCGACGGTTCGTCAAGCACATACATGACGCCGGTCAGGCCGGAGCCAATCTGTGAGGCCAGCCGGATGCGCTGCGCCTCGCCGCCGGAGAGCGTCTCCGCCGAGCGGTCGAGCGACAGGTAGTCGAGGCCGACGTTGATCAGGAACTGCAGGCGGCTGGTGATTTCCTTGAGAATCTTCTCGGCCACCTGCGCCTTGTGGCCGGTCATCGTCAGCTTCAGGAAAAAATCGCGTGCTTCGCCGAGCGGCATGTGGCTGATCTGATGCAGCGTCGCGCCGCCGATGCGCACGTTGCGCGCTTCCAGGCGCAGCCGGGTGCCTTCGCAGGCTGGGCAGACCGAATCGCTGATGTACTTGGAAAGCTCCTCGCGCACGGCGACCGAATCGGTTTCCTTGTAGCGCCGTTCGAGGTTGGGGATGATGCCTTCGAAGGTGTGTTCGCGGATCGTCGCGCGGCCTCGCTCGTTGAGGTAGCTGAAAGGAATCTGCTGCTTGCCCGAGCCGAACAGCACCAGTTGCTGGATCTCTTCCGGCAGCTCGTTCCACGGCGTGTCGATGCTGAACTTGAAATGGCTGGCCAGCGAAGTCAGCAACTGGAAATAGAACTGGTTGCGCCGGTCCCAGCCGCGGATGGCGCCGGCCGACAGCGAAATGTCCGGATGGGCAACGACGCGCTTCGGGTCGAAGAACTGAATGACGCCCAGCCCGTCGCACTTCGGGCAGGCCCCCATCGGATTGTTGAAGGAGAACAGGCGCGGCTCCAGCTCCTGCAACGAGTAGGAGCAGATCGGGCAGGCGAATTTGGCCGAGAAAAGGTGCTCGGTATCCGAATCCATTTCCAGCGCGATGGCCCGGCCTTCGGCATGGCGCAAGGCAGTCTCGAAGGACTCGGCGACCCGCTGGCGCATGTCCTCGCGCACCTTGAGGCGGTCGACGACAACGTCCACCGTGTGTTTCTGGGCCTTGGCCAGCTTCGGTACAGCGTCGATCTCATAGACCTTGCCATCGACGCGAACCCGGGCAAAGCCCTGCGCACGCAATTCGGCAAACAGATCCATCTGCTCGCCCTTGCGGTTGGCTACCACCGGGGCAAGGATCATCAGCTTGGTGTCCTCGGGCAGCGCCAGCACATGGTCCACCATCTGCGACACGGTCTGCGCTTCCAGCGGCTGTTGGTGCTCCGGGCAGAAAGGTGTGCCGGCGCGGGCGAACATCAGGCGCAGATAGTCGTGGATCTCGGTGACGGTGCCGACAGTCGAGCGCGGGTTGTGGCTGGTTGCCTTCTGCTCGATCGAAATCGCCGGAGAAAGGCCTTCGATCAGGTCCACGTCCGGCTTTTCCATCAATTGCAGGAACTGGCGGGCGTAGGCCGAGAGCGATTCGACGTAGCGCCGCTGTCCTTCGGCATAGAGCGTATCGAAGGCGAGCGAGGACTTGCCGGAGCCGGAAAGCCCGGTAATTACGATGAGTTTGTCGCGCGGCAGGTCGAGACTGATATTTTTGAGATTATGCGTGCGCGCGCCGCGTATGCGGATTTCTTCCATTGGGGGGTCTGGGGCCTGAATGTTGAACGGGGCAAACCTGCTAATATACGCCCCTTCCCAGCATGAACCAATCTCGAATCCAGCCCATGTTTTCTCCTTCGGCCGATGCAATGACGCGTGACGAAAAGCGCGCCGGCGCCAGCCTTGCCGCGATTTTTGCCCTGCGCATGCTCGGGCTATTCCTGATCCTGCCGGTCTTTGCCGTGCACGCCCAGGGCATTCCCGGCGGCGACAACCTGACCATGGTCGGCATTGCTCTCGGCGCCTACGGCCTGACCCAGTCGATGCTGCAGATCGCCTTTGGCGCCGCCTCCGACCGTTTTGGTCGCAAGCGCGTGATCATCATCGGCCTCATCATTTTTGCCATCGGCAGCTTCGTCGCCGCGCTGGCCCCGGATATTTACTGGGTCATTGCCGGCCGCATCCTGCAGGGTGCCGGGGCCATTTCGGCCGCTGTCACGGCACTGGCCGCCGACCTGACCCGTGAGCAGCACCGGACCAAGGTGATGGCCATGATCGGCTCCTCGATCGGCCTGGTTTTCGCACTGTCGCTGGTCATTGCACCGGTGCTGTACAAAGCCATCGGCATGGGGGGGCTGTTCTCGATGACCGGCACGCTGGCGCTGGCGGCCATTCTGCTCGTGCTCTACGTGGTGCCGGAACCGCCGCCGCCCGAACATCACGAAATGGGGCCGATTCCGTTTTCGAAGGTGGCTTTCGACAAGGAGCTGCTACGCCTGAATTTCGGCATTTTCACGCTGCATCTGGCGCAGATGGCCATGTTCGTGGTCATTCCGCTGGCGCTGGTGAAAGCCGGCGGCTTGGCGCTGGCCGACCACTGGAAGGTCTACCTGCCGGCGCTGCTGCTGTCCTTCGTGCTGATGATCCCGGCGATCATCGTTGCCGAGAAAAAGAACAAGACCAAACCGGTCTTCAACCTCGCCATCCTGATCATCCTGCTGACGCAAGTTGGCTTTGCCATGTTCGGCGAGGGCGTCTGGTCGCTGGCTTTCTTCCTGTTCCTCTTCTTCGTCGGCTTCAACATCCTCGAGGCCTCGCTGCCGTCGATGATTTCGCGCATCGCGCCGGCACAGGCAAAGGGATTGGCTCTCGGCATATATAATACGACCCAGGCTTTGGGGCTGGCTGCGGGCGGTGCCCTCGGCGGCCTGCTGGCGCAGCGCTTCGGCGCCGACGCCGTGTATCTGGTGTGCGGCGTGCTGACGCTGGCCTGGCTGGGCTTGGGACTGAGCATGGCGCCGTTGCCGGCACGGGTGAAGAAACAGGCTGCTTGAAAACGACTTGATGCGCGCTTAATACAAATTTCTGGAGGTAGACAGTCAAATGGCTTCGGTTAACAAAGTGATCCTCGTCGGCAACCTCGGTGCCGACCCCGAAACGCGCTACCTGCCGAGCGGCGACCCGGTGACCAACCTGCGTCTGGCCACCACCGACTCGTGGAAGGACAAGGCCAGCGGCGAGAAGAAGGAAGCCACCGAGTGGCACCGCGTCGTGCTCTTCCGCCGCCTCGCCGAAGTGGCCGGACAGTACCTGAAAAAGGGCTCGCAGGTCTATATCGAAGGTCGTATCCGCACCCGCAAATGGCAGGACAAGGACGGTCAGGAGCGTTACACGACCGAGATCGAAGCCGAGGAAATGAAGATGCTTGGCTCGCGTCAGGGCCAGGGTGAGCCGTCGCCTTCCTATGGCGGCGGTGGCGACAGCGCCCCGGCCTACGGTGGCGCCAAGCCGGCGGCTGCCGGCAAGAAGCCAAGCTTTGACGATATGGAAGACGACATCCCGTTCTAACGCGAACGTATCCGATCGAAAGATTGAGCCGATCTGATTTCAGGTCGGCTTTTTCTTTATTGTCAGTCGCTTATCGTAATCTGTTGCGCCGAGCATCTGTTTTGCGGGATGGATAGGCAGGAAAGATTTTAATTCCGCCCTGAGAGCCGCATTCGACACAGAGAACACGGGAAAAACGCAGAGAACACAGCGGGGCATCATGAATCCGCCATTCACCCTCAAGGGGGTGTCTGTTTTTCCTCGGAGTCCTTTGCGTCGCTTTGCTCGCTGAGTCGAAAGCGGTTTCAACTGAGGTTTTCAGTTTCATCCGGCCGGATGCGTGTTTTTCCAGCCTAGCGGCTGCCGCCGACCAGCTCCGCGCGGCGACGTGCCTGCGCGGCTGTATTGCGGTCGCCAGCGCCTTCGGCCTGGCGCGCCTGCAGTTCCAGCCAGGCCAGCAGCGGGCGGCGCCAGCCCTGCGCCGAGGCCGTGTCGACAGCGAGGGCGATACCGGCCGGGTCGAGGCGCCCCGTGCGCAGCAAGACACCGGCGGCGATGAGGCGCGAGAGCGGGGCATCGATTGATGCCAGCACGCCCTGGCTGCTGCCGCCATCTGTCACACGGCGGTATTGCTCGGGCAGTAGCACTGCATCCGTCGTCTTTCCGAGCAGGAAGGCGGCATAGGCGTTCTCGGCGGGGCCGGCGTCTGGCGCCAGCGTGGCAAAACCCGGGCAGTCGTTAAACTCCAGGCTTGCCACCTCAATGCCGCAGCGCACCAGCTCGGCGCGGGCTACGAGATCGAAGCGCCCGGTGCGCGCAAGGTCGCTACGCGCTCGCTTGAACTCGGCTTCGGCCACGCGGGCATTGCCGCTCAGGTAGGCCGCCGAAAAACTGTTCAGTGACTGATGCGCGTCGTTCTGCCAGTCCGGCTGGACGGGGCCACCGCCGCAGGCGGCAAGCAGCAGCGCGAGGGTCGCGGTGCCGCTGGAAAAAAGCCGGAGTCTGGTCATGGCAGCTTGATCTCCGTGTCGCGGGCGAATGGCCACTTGCGGTTGATCTCGTCGATCAGTTGCGTCGTCTTGCGCAGGCTGCGCTCAACCTCGCTGCGCAAACTGTCGAGGTCGGCGGTGGCGGTTCGCGTGTTGCTGGCAATCACCTGGGCTTCGGCGAGCACGCCATCGACCTTCTTCAGGCTTGCACGGGCCTCACGCAGCATGCCGTGCAGTTCCTTGATGGCCCCGTGCGATTCGTCCATGAGGCCGCCCTGGCTGAAAACGCGGGCATCGGTTTTGGCCAGCAAAGTGTTGGTGCGATCGAGCGTGGCAATCAGTTTCCTGGCGTTGTCTTCGCTGCCGAGCAGGCCGGCAAGTGCGCCATGCGGGCCCTTCATCTTGTCGGTCAGCGTCTGCAGGGCGCCAAGGCTGCTATTGAGCGGCGAATCTGCAGCCGTCATGCGTTCCAGGTTTTCGAGCAGCGCCCGCATCGTCGCCATCACCTGCGGGATTTGCTCGCCGGCATCGCCGCGCAGCACCGTGCGTTCGGCGCCTGCCGGGAGCAGCGGGTCGGCCAGCGAACTCGAATAGGCACGGATTTTGGTCTCGCCGACGAGGCTGCGTTCCATGGTGAAAATACTGGTTTCACGCAGCCATTGCGCATCTTTTCTGACGACGTCGATGAGGATGCGGACGCTGCCGTCGGCAGCGAGTTCGACGCGACGGACGCGGCCGATGGGGAAGCCGGAGAAGGTCAGGTTCATGCCCGGCATGACCCCCTCTGAATTGTCCGAGAGAAGGACCAGATCCTGGGTTTCCTCGAAGACGCCACGGGCAACCATGACATAGGCAACGAACGCCACGATCAGCCCGGCGATAGTCAGCAGCAGCAGGCTGGCCTTGAGCTCGGCATGCGGTACCTGCGGGTCAGGTGGCGTGTTTGGCGTTGTCGGATCGGGTGGGTTCATTGGTGTGGGTGTTCAGAAGAATTCGGCGGTCAGGGTGAGTATCTCGATAATGAAGAGCACGGCAAAGAGGCGCACCGTACCGTGCAGTACCGCCACAGAATCGCCCTGTTCGTTGCGCGGGCGTTCGAGCCCCGCACTGGCTGGAATGGTGGCTACGGCAAGGGCAAAGAGCAGGGTCTTGAGCCCCAGCGCCATGAGAACGACAGGCTCGAAGACTTGTCCGACAGTGCGCGTGAAGCTGGCAACTCCCCAGGGAGTGAAGCCATAGACACCAAGGTAGGCGAGGAGAAGGGCGATACCGCCACCGACAGTGGCGAGGAGAATGACGGCGATGCCGCTGCCGGCGACGCGTGGCAGCACTTCGCGGTGAAGAAGTTCCGAGTCTGCCAGATTCTGCGGCAGATTTTCCGGTGCACCTTGCGTGCTCCGTGTCCCCCGCGCGGCGGCAATGGCGCCGATCTCGGCGTTGATCATCGCGCCAGCGCGCAAGGCCACGAAGAGTGCGGCGGACAGTGGCAGCAGCTCGACAACGAGTACGCGTACAACGGTGCCAAGTGCAAACTGCGAGAGGCCGTAGCTTTGCGCGGTGACGACGACGATGTGCACCAGCACCACGCTGAGCAGGGCTGACAACAGGATGAATGCGGGGGCTGTCTGGCTGCAGGTGAGGCAGATCTGGGTGGCCAGCCGGCGCCGGTTCGCTGGCGTGTAGGTGGCTGGTGAAGCCGCCATTATCAGCAACAACGCGCTGAACCTGAGTGCGCGCCCACTGGCGGCGAGCCAGCCGAAGGGGGGGCTGGCCGCTGCGGTGCCGGGGATATGCCTGAAACGTGCGGAGTGGCGAGCTTCATTCATGAAGTGATCATACCAGCCTGATGCCAGCGCTGAATTCTGCCGCCGGCGCGGTGTTGCGGATGCGGTATCAGCGTGGTGGCGACGCGGTGACCAGCGGCGGGATAGTTGCCCGGCGCGCGGCGAATTGGTGCAAAATTGCGGCAGCGCAACATCCGAGGGGGCAGTGTGAGCAAGCAGATCAGTTTCAAGGTTCTGGAGGACGTGGCAAAGGATCTTTCCGGTGACAAGGTGAGCTTCCCCACCTTTCTGGATATCACCTTCCAGGTACGTACGGCCCTGAAGAACCCCAACCTCAACGTCGATCAACTCGCCCAGCTGGTGGGGGCGGAACCCTTGATGAGCGCCAAGATCATCAGCATGTCCAATTCGGTGGCAATGAATCCGAGCGGCCGTGCCATTGCCGATGTGAAAACGGCGATCAATCGCGTCGGCATGGAAGCGGTCCGCACCGTTTCCTTTGCCGTAGCCATGGAGCAGTTGCTGAAGTCGAAGAATATGCAGAACTTCGGCGATTTGTCGCAGCGGCTGTGGGAGCACACCGTTCATGTTGCGGCGCTGTGCCGTGTGCTGGCCAAAAAATTTTCGCGCAGCAACCCCGATGAGGCGATGTTCGCCGGCTTGGTACACGACATCGGTGTCTTCTACCTGCTTTCGCGGGCGGCTAACTTTCCGGAGCTGGCAGCCGACAAGACAGAGTTGCACTCCCTGCTGGAACAGTGGCACGACAATATCGGCCACGCCTTGCTGGCCGCACTCGGGCAGCCGGAGGCCGTGCTGAAGGCAGTGCAGGAGCATGAAACGGAGCGTGTGCTGAGCGAAATCCGCACGCTGCCCGACGTGCTCTACATCGCCAACAAGATGGCCAATACCGTCTGCTCCTGGCGCGACCCGGTGTTCGGCACGGCGGTCGATACCTCAGCGCTGGCAGACCTTTTCGATACCGACACCTTGCAGCAGTTGCTGGAAGCCTCGGACGAGGAAGTGGCGTCGCTCAAGTCGGCGCTGCATGGCTGATTGGCGTCGAGCCGCTGCCCCCCAATAAATTTCGGACAATCGATCAATGCAGGCTCAGACTCAAACTGACTCCCAGAGGAAAACATTGTTGGCCGGCATCGCTCTGGCCGCACTCGGGGTGGTCTATGGCGATATCGGCACCAGCCCGCTCTACGCGATGAAGGAAGTCTTCGCCGGCAACCATCCGATTCCGCTGACCGAGGCAAACGTGCTCGGAAGCCTCTCACTCTTCTTCTGGGCACTGGTCATCGTCGTTTCGCTGAAATACGTGGCAATCATCATGCGCGCCGACAACCGTGGCGAGGGGGGCATCATGGCGCTGATCGCACTGGCGCTGCACGATGCCCAGGGTAATCCCCGGCGCATGAAGATCATCACCATCATCGGCGTTCTCGGTGCGGCGATGTTCTACGGCGATGGCATGGTGACGCCGGCGATTTCGGTGCTTTCCGCCGTCGAGGGGCTGGAGATTATCGCGCCGGCATTGCATCCCTTCGTCATCCCGGTGACGCTGGTCGTGCTGTTCGGGCTGTTCTTCGTGCAAAAACGCGGCACCGGTGCCGTGGGGAGCTTTTTCGGCCCGGTCATGCTCCTCTGGTTCGGTACACTGGCGGTACTCGGGATCTACAACCTGGCCGCCAATCCGGCGGTTCTCAAGGCGATCAACCCCTGGTACGGGCTGAGTTTTCTCGATGCCAACAAGTCCTTGGCGCTGATGGCCATGGGCAACGTGGTGCTGGCCGTGACGGGGGCCGAGGCGCTTTACGCCGACATGGGGCACTTCGGCCGCAAACCCATCCAGCTGGCCTGGTACGGCTTCGTGCTGCCGTCACTGGTGCTGAACTATTTTGGACAGGGGGCGCTGATTCTTGCCAACCCGGCAGCGGCGGACAATCCCTTCTTCCTGTCAGCACCTGACTGGGCACTGATTCCGTTGGTGGGCCTGGCCACCGTGGCGACAGTGATTGCCTCGCAGGCGGTGATTTCCGGTGCCTTTTCAATCTCGCGCCAAGCCATGCAGCTTGGTTTCATGCCGCGCATGGAGGTGCAGCATACGTCGGCAAAGGAGCAGGGGCAGATCTACCTGCCAGCGGTCAACTGGGGATTGTTTGCGGCGGTTTCCATTCTCGTTATTGGCTTCAAATCCTCGAACAATCTGGCGGCGGCCTATGGCATCGCGGTTACCGGCGACATGGTCATCACCTCGCTGCTGGCGACGGTGGTCGTGGCCAAGGTCTGGGGTTGGGGGTGGAACCGGGCGATCGCGCTGTTCTCGGCGTTCATGGTCGTCGAACTGACCTTCCTGGCGGCCAATATCCTCAAGATTCCCGATGGCGGCTGGTTTCCACTCGTTGCCGGCTGCGCCATCTTTGTGTTGATGACGACCTGGAAGCGCGGGCGCGAACTGCTGAATGAACGGCTGCAGGGGGAGGCGCTGCAACTCGACGCCTTCATCGATGCCTTGCTGATCGGCCTGCCGACACGCGTACAGGGAACGGCCGTATTCATGAATGCCAACCCGAATGGCGTGCCGCACGCATTGCTGCATAACCTGATGCACAACAAGGTGTTGCATGAGCGGGTGCTGCTGGTCTCGGTACAGGTGTTCGATGTCCCCTACGTGCCGGAAATCGACCGCGTCGAAGTGCACAAGCTGAAGGGCGATTTTTATCGCGTCATCGTCCAGTACGGATTCAAGGACGAGCCCAACATCCCGGCTGCGCTGGCCTTGTGTGCCGATGCTGGCCTGCATCTGGAAATGCTCGATACCTCATTCTTCCTCGGCCGCGAAACCTTGATTCCGCGCTTCGGCTCGGAGATGAGTATCTGGCGCACCAAGCTCTTCATTGCCATGTTCCGCAATGCCGGCAGTGCCACGGCCTTCTTCAAGATCCCGTCGAACCGGGTGGTCGAACTCGGTACCCAGATCGTCCTGTAATTGCCGTTGCGCGTCAGGCGCACATCGTCCGGGGGTAGTGCCGGTGGGGTGGCGCCTCCTCTGCGCTGGCCGAGGAAAGCACCAGAAATAAGAGGAGAGAGAAGAACCGCAGGAGTGGCGCCACCGCACGAGCCTGCGCCACTTTTCTTAAAGCCGGCTTAAAGAACCTTATAGCCGCCGGATCTTGTCCAGCAGCGCCGTCGTCGACTTCTCGTGGATGAACGGGATCGAGTGCACCGAGCCGCCCCATCCCTTGACTTCGCTGGCCCCGACGATTCTATCCGGCGCCCAGTCGCCGCCCTTGACCAGAATATCCGGCTTGATTTCGAGAATGCGCTGCAGCGGCGTGTCTTCGTCGAACCAGGTCACCATGTCTACACAGGTCAGCGAGGCCATCACCGCCAGCCGGTCTTCCAGCTTGTTCACCGGGCGGTCATCACCCTTGCCGAGGCGCTTCACCGAATCATCGCTGTTCAGCGCCACAATCATGGCCGCACCCAGTGCTCGCGCCTGCGCCAGCAAAGTGACGTGGCCGCGGTGGAGGATGTCGAAACAGCCATTGGTGAAGACCAGCGGGCGCGCTAGCGTACCAATCCGCGCAGCGAGTTGGTCTGGCGGGCAGATCCTGGTTTCGAAGGAAGGGGGCGCGTAGGCGCTCATGATGCGCTCCAGAAAGTGGAGTGCGAATTTTAGCCGGTTTCTTGCCGTCAGCCGTTCAGCGAGGCGGCTTCAGCCCCGGTTTTCTCTCCAGCTGGCCAGTGCGGCGAGAATCCCCGGCAGTGATTCGATGATCTGCGCCCCCTTCTTCGGTGCGTTCCGCGGGCATCCACCGCCGCCAGCCCAAAGTGCGATTGTTTCCGGCAGCAAGCCGCGAAGCTGTTCGAGCAACGGGCCAACCTGGCGTGATGCAAAGGCAGAC
>Ga0172380_10005499_pt1 | contig 15326 bp, 12 predicted proteins | sample Leawe162metaG_FD_119747 | JGI IMG/M metagenome (GOLD analysis project Ga0172380, IMG submission 119747) | Leachate microbial communities from a municipal landfill in Southern Ontario, Canada - Leachate well 162 metaG | ecosystem: Engineered > Solid waste > Landfill > Unclassified | place...
ACCTCGAAACAGGCGCCTATTATCCGGTAGCTTTCCTCCCTGAACAGAATCTCTGTCCCCATTTTCGCGCCTTTCGCGTGTTTCGTAGTTAATCTTTTCTTGCTTTGATAGGTGTGTTCTTAACATGTAATCTTAGTTTCCGGCGCGCACGGGGGCCGCCGCGGTTCTCAAGGTTTGCCCGCGCATGGCGCAACGCATGGCGCCGCGTAAGTTCGGATTCTGCCAGACCTGATCCTTGTCGGTCAGCCACAGCACGGCCGCCTTTCGCGCGCAGGCTTCCTGCACAGCGCCGAGCAGGCGCGGCAAGTGTTCTAACGGCACGTCCTGCATGGGACGCTCAAGCAGGATCAGCAGGGGGCATCCGAGGAAGCCCCGGATCCATTCGGCGCGCCGTAAATCCCGGGGCGCCACCAGGGCCGGCCGGATCTTGGGCAATTCGTCCAGGCCGAAGGCGCGCGCCAGCGCCTCGGCCTCCGCCAGGATTTCAGTGTCCGGCCGCCGGGTATGGTGCCGTTGGGCCAGGGTCACGTTTTCGTTCACGTTCAAATTGCTGACCCAGCCGTGGCCGTCGAAGACCCGGCCAATCTGCGCGCGCCGCTGTAACACCTGTGCTGGGGACATGGCGCTCCATGCCTCGCCTTGAAACAAAACGCGGCCTTCCTCGGGATCAAGCAATCCCGCGGCCAGGTCGGCCAACGGCGATTGTTCATGGCCCGGTTCCAGCTGAACCAGGCTCAGGGCGCCCGGCAGTAAACGCATGCCGGCATGGCTCAGGCCGGCGTGTTCCCGCGCCGCCGCCGCGATCGTCACGTCCGCAAATTCCAGGATGGGAGCGTTTGGGTTCATGCTAATCAGTTTCAAGAATGTTCTTCGTTCTTGGTTCTTCGTTGATCCGAAACGAAGAACGATGAACAAAGAACCAGGAACTCTTTAATCCGAATCAGATATACGTCAGCACGGAAACGATCGCCGAAATAATGAAAAGCGCCGCGATGGAGCGCACGACCGCGCGCGTGGCGGCCTGCGGCACCTCCGTGATGGAATAGCGCGCGCTGAGGCCCTCCATGATGCAAATGCCCGCCGTGAACAGGCCGGGAACGAAGGTCTTGGCCAGCAGGTTACAGACGTCCGCCGGGTGCAGTCCTTTCAGGACGGTATTCATGAAAATCGCCGGGTCGCTGGCGCCGGCGCCAAAAAGAACGCCAAAGGCGTACCCGCTGACAAACGCGACGATAGTGAACCAGATGGTCAGGCAAAAAATGGAGACGGCCATGCCCAGCGCCCGCGGGATAGCCAGGTAAAGCAGGGCATCCAAACCCTGGGCCTCCAGCACCCTGATCTCGCCGAACACTTTCATGTTGGCCAGTTCGACGGCGATGGCCGTGCCGCTGCGCCCGATGACGATGAAGTTGACCAAAAGCGGGGCAACCTCGCGGAGGATGACCGCCACCAGCACGGGACCGAGCATTTCGGACTGGCCGGCTTTGCTCAGCCAGACCTGGGCCTGTACGACGACCGAGATGCCGGTCAAAAAAGCCACCAGCGACACAAAGCGCAAGGCCTCGACGCCCGTGAACAGGATTTGGCGCGCGAACACCGCGCGCGTGGTGCGCGGCCAGTTTTGCGGCCGGGCCGCTTGCGCGAGGATGCTTCCCAGCACGGCAAACAGCCGCGCAGTCTCCCGCATTCGGGTGATGGCGTGTTGACCGATTGTCCCGCTGAATGTCATGTTCGTGGCCAACATCTTTCCGTGCTCTGTGAAGTCGCCCCGCATCCGGGCCTAACTTGATCCGGCGGCGGCGACTTCACCTTCGACAGCCTTGGAAAATCCGCTCATCTGCTCGATCTTGACTTCCACGCGGCCCAAGCGTTTGTCGGCTTCCTCATAGCGCTTTTGGGCGTTGCCCAGATGCTGGCCGATGACGCGGAAATCATCCGTGAAACTGTCCAATTCTTTTTTCAGGCGCGCCAGGTTGTCCATGATCTCCCGCGCGCTTTCCTCCACGCGCAGGCCGCGCAGGCCCAGCAGGATGGTCTGGAGATAGGCGAAAAAGGAGTTGGGCGAGACGGGGATGACCCGCCGCTTGAGCGCATACTGGAAGAGCGCGTCCTCGTCGCCGTCCTCGTTGCGCACAATGATGGCGTAATAGACGTTCTCGGCGGGAATATACATCATGGCGAAGTCCAGTGTGCCTTCGTCGGTGCGGATATATTTTTTGGCGATGTCGTCGATGTGCTTCTTGACGTCGCGCACAAACTGTTTGCCGGCCGCCGCGCGCTCCGCTTCGTCGGCGGAGTTGACGCTGCGCTTGAAATTCTCGAGCGGGAATTTGGCGTCGATGGCCGCCAGCCCCAGGCTGAGCTTGATGACGGCATCCACGGTTTCGCCGCCCTTGAACTTGTGCTGGAGCGCATAGCTCTGCTCGGGCAGGACCTGGGCCAGCAGTTCGGTCAACAGGTATTCCCCGAAGCCCCCGCGCAATTTGGGCGCCTGCAGGGTCTCTTGAAGTTCGGCGATGTTCCGGCCGACGTCGAAAATGCGCTTGGAAGCCTCGTCCATCTGGCCGAGTTGCCCGCGAATATCGCCAATGACCTTGGCGGTATTGTCCAGCCGGTCGCCCAGCGTGCGATTGGCGTCTGTCAGCGCCCGCGCCACCTGCTCGTGCAACAGACGCAGTTCCTCGCGCAGGTGTTTTTGCAAACCCTCGGCTTGCTGGGTCGTTTGGGCGAGTCCCGCCTGCATCTGATTTTGCAGAAGCAGGAGCGCCTGCGTGGCGGTATCCCGGCGCAGGGCCGCCAGGAGGGCATGCCGAATCCACCAGGCCGCCAGCCCCAGGGCCGCCATAACGATTAAGGCTGGAATAACATAGTCCATTGCCATAGAATCATAACTAAAACGCGAAATGAAGCAAGCGTTCCCGGTTCATCGTTCTTCGTTTATGAAAACCTTCGGCAACTGTTTCATGTAGCCGCGGCGGTGACGCCGTGGCCGCCGGAGGGATCTCGCTCGGCGGCCTTGCCAGACGAGTCCACGCCGTTACCGGCGCGGCTACAAATCAGAAGTAATTGCGAACGAAGAACCAAGAACGTTTTCAATCGCTCAATCACTGAATCGCTAAATCACTGAATCGCTAAATCACTCAATTTCTTGGAACAGGCGGAAGATTAATGGCTTTGAATCGCTCAATCACTGAATCGCTAAATCACTGAATCGCTAAATCACTCAATTTCTTGGAACAGGCGGAAGATTAATGGCTTTGAATCGCTCAATCACTGAATCGCTAAATCACTCAATTTCTTGGAACAGGCGGAAGATTAATGGCTTTAAATCGCTCAATCACTGAATCGCTAAATCACTCAATTTCTTGCATACATGTTTTGTCCGACGTCGTGGCGAACAAGATCGCCGCCGGCGAGGTGGTGGAGCGCCCGGCCTCCGTGCTCAAGGAGTTGGTCGAAAATGCGTTGGACGCGGGCGCGACCCAGGTCGATGTCGCCATCGTCGGCGGCGGACGCACGCTTGTGGGGGTTGATGACAATGGGTTCGGCATGAACCGGGACGATGCGCTCCTGGCGGTGGAGCGGCATGCCACCAGTAAAATCCGGGACGTGGATGACCTGGAGCGGATTGCCACCATGGGGTTCCGCGGCGAGGCCTTGGCGGCGATTGCCTCGGTGGCGCGCTTCCGGCTCTGTACGCGGCGCGCCGCCGATCTGACGGGCACGGAACTCATCATGGCGGCCGGAAAAATCCAGGAGGTGCGCGATGCGGGCTGTCCGCCCGGCACGTCCGTGGAGGTGCGTCACTTGTTTTTCAACGTGCCGGCCCGGCGCAAGTTTTTGCGCTCGGAGCAAACGGAGCTGGTGCATCTCCGGCAGGTGTTCATGACCTACGCCATAGCGCATCCCGCGGTCGGCATGAAGTTGACGGTGGATGGCCGGCCGGTTTTCAGCCTGGCGCCGGGCGCGACCTTCGAGGATCGCCGGCGGGATTTGTTTTCCTTTTTAGCTCCGGCGGACCTGCGGCCGGTGAACCATGCCGTCGGCGATATTCGTGTGACCGGCCATGTCGGCCTGCCGGCGGTCAGCCGTTCCGACCGCGCGGAACAATATATTTTCATTAATGGACGTCCGGCCGGCGCGCCGGTCGTCAGCGGCGCCATTCGGGAGGGCTATCGCGCCGTGCTGTCCCGGGACCGCTATCCGGTGGTGTTCTTGTTTCTGGAACTCGATCCCGCCCTGGTGGATGTCAACGTGCATCCGACCAAGCGCGAGGTTCGTTTTTACAATCCCGGCGCGGTGCGCGATGCTGTGACGACGGCCGTGCGCCAGGCCTTGACGCCCGACGGGGTCAGTGACTTTGTGCCGCAGCCGGTCCGGCCCGACCGCCCGCCTACATCGCTGGACGAAGTCCTGCGGGCAGGCGATACACCGCGCGACTGGCGCCCGCCGTTAAAAGAACTGGCGCCGGTTGCGACCGGAACACCAGGTTCGGGCGGGTTCCGGTTTCCCTATCCTTCCCGGCCCATGCCGCCGCTTGCCGCTCAGACCGGAGGTCAGGGGTCAGGGGTCAGAGGTCAGCGATCAGAGGTCAGCGATCAGAAGGCAGAAATCAAAAATCAGAAATCAGAAATCAACAATGCCTCCGCGCCCTGGACTTGGTGTCGTATCCTGGGGCAGATCGGGGGGCTGTATGTGTTGATGGAGACGGAAGATGGACTGGCGATCATGGATCCGCATGCCGCCCATGAGCGCGTATTATATGAGCGCTTTATGGCGCAGGTGACCCAGGGCCGGATCGAAAGCCAGGGCTTGCTGATGCCCGAGACGGTGGAACTGCCGCCCCGCGACGCCCTGCGCGTGCGCCGTCATCTTGACCTGTTGAAGAAAATGGGATTCGGCATCGCCGAGTTCGGCGGCGACACGTTTGTCGTGGATGCCCTGCCGCTGTGTTTTCAAGGCACAATTTCCCGCATCTTGCTTACGGACATGGCGGCCATCCTGGAAACAGCCGGTGAGCGGCGGAGCGCCGATCGTCTTTTGGAGGAACAGGTTGCCCAGGCGGCCTGCAAGGCGGCTGTCAAGGCCCATGCGGTCCTGACGCGCGAGGAAATCGAGAGTCTGGTGATGCAGCTGGCCAAAACCGAAATGCCGTACACTTGCCCGCACGGGCGGCCGACCCTCATCCATACTTCGTTTCAGGAGTTGTCCAAAAAATTTGGCCGGGAGTGAAGTGCCGCGGGCGGATCTTGGCCTGCAGGTGGCGTTTCAAACTGTCATAGGCCCGCTGATAGCGTTCGCGGTCGCCGGCGCTCATGCCCTCGGCCAGTGTTTTCCGGATATCGCGGAACGGCGCCTCGACCATGCCGAAAAGATGGGCCACATCCTGGAGCAACTGTTCGCCGCCGCGCGCGAAACTGACGATTTCATTGGCCTTGCCGTTGCGGTGCAGGAACTGCCAGAGCGGGCTCTGGCGGTCTTTCAAGGCGTGTTCGTTTTCCATGATCACGCGGACGGAGTAGAGGTCGAACAAAACCATGTGGATAAAGAGCAGAAACGGCGCCTCCAGCGGCGACGTGTGCGTGGTGTTGGCCGCCAGGGCGCCATGCTCCACGGCGGATTGCAGGCAATCCAGCGTGGTGTCGATCTGCTGGGCGCGCTGTTTATAGGACGCATCGGCTATGCAGGCGCGAAAAACTTCCGTGGCCTTTTCGAGAAACGCGTCCTGGCGCGCCAGATGGACGGGGCGATTGGTTTCATAGCTCTTGTTTTTCATAAGGTCCCCGACATAACCGCCGCCCCAAACGGTCCACGCTTGCAGAGTGGAATCCTTAATGCCATACTATGACCCGCGTTTCAAGCGAAATGTTGTAATTACTCGGAAGGAGCCAGAATTCAGGAGTCAGAATTCAGAATGAGGAAAGCCATGCCAGGAGCCGGAAAAAGGAATCAGGATTCGGAATTCTGGCTTCTGGATGGTATATGCATGGGCATTTCGTTCTAAATTCTGTATTCTGTCTTCTGACTACTGACTCCTTACATGAGAAGGTGCTCCCATGCTCGATATCAAACTTATCCGTGAGCGCGAAGCCGAAGTGTGCGCGGCCTTGACGCGGCGCGGCGCGGCGCACCATCTGGAAGCTCTTGTGCAAGCCGATCAAAAACGCCGCCGCCTGGTGACGGACGTGGAAGCGCTCAAGCGCCGGCGTAATACGGCCTCGGAGGAGATCGGGAAATTAAAAAAGGCCGGCCAGGACACAGCCGCCAAGCAGGCCGCCGTCAAGGACATGGGCCGGCAAATTGCCGCCCTGGATGACCAGGTCCAGCAGGTTGACCGGGAATTGAATTCCCTGCTGTTGACGATCCCAAACACGCCGCAGGCAAGTGTGCCGGACGGTCAAAGTGCGGCGGATAACCAGGTTCTGCGCATGCACGGCGTTCCGCAAACTTTGGCTTTCAAACCCAAGACGCATCTGGAACTGGGCGAGAACCTGGGTATTCTGGATTTCGGGCGCGCGGCCCGCATGACCGGCGCCGGATTCCCGTTGTACGTCGGACTGGGCGCCCGGCTCGAACGCGCGCTGGTCCAGTTCATGCTCGACTTGCATGTCAAGGAACACGGTTACACGGAAGTATCCACGCCGTTTGTCTGTAATTCGGCCGCCATGACCGGCACGGGGCAGTTGCCCAAGATGGCCGAGGACATGTATTACATCCCCGCCGATGACCTCTATCTTGTTCCCACAGCCGAGGTGCCGGTGACCAATATTTACCGCGAGGAGATCATCGAGCGTCCGTTGCCGATATACCTGACGGCGTATTCGCCCTGTTTCCGGCGGGAGGCCGGGTCGGCCGGGCGCGAAACGCGCGGGCTTATCCGGGTGCACCAGTTCGACAAGGTCGAGATGGTGAAGTTCGTGGAACCGGAAACGTCCTGCCAGGAACTGGAAACGCTGGTGGCCAACGCCGAGGACGTGCTCCGGCGCCTGGGCCTGACCTATCGCGTGCTGTCGCTCTGCGCCGGGGATATCAGTTTTGCGGCGGCCAAGTGTTACGATATCGAGCTTTGGGCGCCCGGTCAGCAGGCGTGGCTGGAAGTATCTTCCTGCAGTAATTTTGAGTCGTTCCAGGCGCGCCGCGCCGGGATCCGCTACCGCACCAAGACAAAAAAAGTGGACTATGTCCACACCTTGAATGGCTCCGGCGTGGCCTTGGCCAGACTCGTGGTCGCCATCCTGGAAAACGGCCAGACGGCCGATGGCGCCGTTGATTTGCCGGAAGCCATCGTGCCGTACATGGGCGGAGTTCGTTGCCTGGCGCCGGGGCAACCCGGGTCAAGACTTTAAAGCAAACATCGAACATCCAACATCGAACTTCGAACGTCGAATGAAAACAATGCTTTGATCGGTTCTGATGTTTGTTTCCTTGCTTGTTTTTCCGTTGGATGTTGGATGTTGGATGTTGGATGTTCGATGTTTTCTTCGGTTTTATTTCAGCATGCTCCTCCCCACTGTCATCCGAACCATCCGCCGCCACAACCTCCTAACGCGCGGTCAGCACATTCTGGTCGGGGTCTCGGGCGGCGCCGATTCCGTGGCCTTGCTGGCCGTGTTGCGGCGCCTTGCCCCCGCTTGGAAGTTTCGCCTGACGGTGGCCCATCTCAACCACGGCATCCGGGGCCCGGCGGCCGCGGCGGATGCCGCCTTCGTGGCGGACTTGGCCCGCCGCTGGAAATTGGAGTTTGTCGGGGCCAAGGTTAATGTGCCCCTCCGGGCGCGGCGGCGGGGAATTTCACTGGAAATGGCCGGACGCGCGGCGCGCTACGATTTCTTTGGCAGGGCGGCGCGCGCCTACCGTTGCGATGCCGTGGCGACGGCCCATACGGCCGATGACCAGGCCGAGACGACCCTGCTGAACCTGGCGCGCGGCGCGGGCGCGGCAGGACTGGCGGGGATTCCCTATATCGGCCGGCATGGCGCTTTCAAGGTTGTGCGTCCACTGCGCGATGTGAATCGCAAAAGCATCGAGCGCTTTCTGGCGTACGGCCATCTGGCTTGGCGCGAAGACGCCACCAACTCCGATCTCGCCTTTCTGCGCAACCGCGTTCGGCACGAAGTCCTGCCGTTCCTGGAGAAGCGTCTTAATCCCGGAATCCGCCAGGCATTATTGCGTGTCAGCGACATTCTGGCCGAAGAGAACAAGTGGTTGAATGTCCTGGCCAAAGAAATTTTGGAACAATGCCGTGTGTCTGGGCGCGCCTTGAACGCCCGCCGGCTGGCCGGTTTCCCGGTGGCCGCCCGGCGGCGGGTGTTGCGGCTCTGGCTGGAAGCGCGCGGTCTGGACGCGGAGGCGCTGAGCTTCGATGCCATCGAACGCCTTGATAATCTGGCCGCCGACCGGCGCGGCGGCCGCGCGGCGACATTGGCCGGGGGGTGGTTGGTTCGCCGGGAGGCAGATACGCTGGCATTATCTGTGGGCAGGCGGGGGAATGTGTCATTATTGGCGGATCCGCCTGCGGCGGACAAACCACAGCGGTTCTGTCCTGCCCGCAGTGCTACGCATAGCGTTGCAGGCGGGCGAACCGCAGCCACACCCCCGGCCGAGTTCAGACAGGCCATTCGGTGTAGTAGCCGTTCGATAGAACGGCAAAGTTGCCGAAGGCCTAACTTAAGCCCCGCGTCCGCGCCGCCATTTTCCGCGCGTCTTTCTGCGCCGGGACAGACGCTATTGCCGGGGCAGGGGATTCGGATTACGGCGCGCATTGGACCCGGGATTGTGAAAGAGCGTCCGGCCTTGGCGGGCGCATTGCCGGCGCGCGCCTCGCTCTCGCTGCGGGCCTGGCGCAAGCGGCGGCTGGTGGCGCGTTCCTGGAAACCCGGGGACCGGATGCGGCCATTTGGGTTGCAAGGCGCCAAAAAACTTCAGGATATTTTCAGCGACGCCAAGACGCCGCCGGTCTTGCGGTATCGATTGCCGGTGATCGAGTGCGGCGGCGAGATCGTCTGGATTCCCGGATTCAGGATTGCCCAGGGCTGGGCGGTCGGACCGGGCGAGGTCATGGCCTTGCAGTTGACCGTGGAGTAAGACCGGTGGCGGCGCATTCTATTTAACGGCTGTTATCGGATAAGTTAGGTTGCTTGCCGCGAGCCGCTGACCGTCGTTTCAACCCAAATCCAACAAACAGGAGTCATCCGAATGAAAGTCGAAGCCGGTCTTTTAGACCACATGGTCCTGCAGCGGAGTCGTAAAAATGTCAGCGAAGCTGATTTTTCCGGCGCGTGCGCCGCGTCCGGCCCCGTCCTGGCCACGGTGCGGCGCGGCAATGGCGTGCTCAAAGGCTTCGCGTCGGTTCCGGTGGGCAAGGCGGCCCGCGGCCGGATGCAGGGCTGTCTCAAGGGACTTCCGGCCGGCGGACCTTATGCCGTCGAACTCCGGGTCGGCAACGAAAAACTTGCCGTCAAGGAAATTTTGGTGGGCGATGTCTGGTTGCTGGGGGGCCAATCCAATATGCAAGGCTGCGGCTTGTTTCCAAAAAAACGCCTGCCCGTCGATCCGCAAGTGCGCGCTTTTTTCATGGATGACCGCTGGGCCGCGGCCAAGGATCCCATCCACAACATGTGGGCCTGCGTGGACCAGGTCCATATCGACCTGAAGGGCGGCGTCCGCCCGGCCAAGCCCCCGGCGGATTGGGGCGTCGGCCCCGGCCCCGCTTTCGGCCTCGAAATGCGCCGCCGCACGGGTGTGCCGCAGGGCCTGATTGCCTGCGGACATGGCGGCACTTCCATGACCCAATGGGACCCCAAGCGCAAGGGCGAGGGCGGCAAGAGTCTTTATGGCGCGCTGGTCCGGCGGCTTGTGAAAAACGGCGGACGGGTGGCGGGTATGATCTGGTATCAGGGGTGCAGCGATGCCAATGTCGATGCCGCCCCGCTTTACACCGAACGCATGCGGGAATTAGTCGCCGCCCTGCGGCGCGACTGCGCCGACAAAACGCTCCCGGTGGCGATCGTTCAAATCGCGCGCGTCATCGGCTGGGCTCCGGATGCGGCCGTTTTTTGGAATTCGATCCAGGATCAGGAACGAAAACTTCCGCTGGTCATCAAAAACCTGGCCACAGTGCCGGCCATCGATCTGCCGCTTGATGACTGCATCCATGTCAGCGGCGCGGGCCACACCATTCTGGGCAAACGGCTGGCCCAGGCCATGCAAACTCTGCGCGGCGACCGCAAGGCCGGGCCGCCGCCTATAAGTCTGAAAAAAACCTCCGTGGAATCGGTGCGCGGACTGGGCGTGGCGGTTGTCGAGTTCGAAAATGTGGTGGGCAAACTGTGCGCCGGCAGTCGCCCGAGCGGCTTCACGATCGTCAGTCAGGAAGGTAACGCCGGCCATTTCGACACCCAGCTCGACGGTTCGCGCGTGCGCCTGCGCAGCAATTTGGCGCCGTACCTGTTGGGCGATGCGGTCCTTCATTACGGATACGGCTTCGATCCCTATTGCAATATCGTTGACGAAGCCGGCCGCTCGCTGCCCGTGCTGGGTCCTGTCCATCTGGGCATACCGCGGGCAGTCACGCCTTTTGTGCGGCAACTCCGCGTGAGCGCCTATCAGCCCTCCGCCGGCAAATTGGAGGCCCTCGCGTACCCGGCCGCGCTCGATTCGCTGGGCCTGGCCACCCGCGCGTTTTCCGCCATTTTTTGCGATCTGCACGAGGAGATCGGACAACATGGCGGCCGCGACGAGGTGGTCTGGTTCGCCTGCCGTTTCGCCTGTTCGGAGGCGATGCGCCTGGCGTTTCTGTTCGGCTACGATGGGCCGCTCAAAGCCTGGGTTGACGGCAAGCAGGTGTTTCACGACCCGAACGGAACCAACCCCGCCATCCCCGCCAAGGGCAAGGCGGTCATTAGCGCGACGCCGGGCGACCACGAGGTTCTCATCGCGCTGGGCGCCAATCACGGCGCCGCCTGGGGCATTTATCTGTCCTGCGAACGGCTGGATGTCTCGAAAGCTTTGCGCCTCAAGGGCCCGGAACACTATGCGATGCCGAAGATGTTGGGATAGGATTGCACCATGACGCAAAAATCCGATTTGGCGAAACTCGACAAGAACTTTGCCCCCGTCGAGGTGGCGAACGATTTGAAGTGGTATGACATCCGCGACCTGGGCCTCGAGGGCCAGGGGTGGCGCGACACCGAGAGTCCGTACGACCGACTGCCCGCGCGGGCCAAGAGCCTTGTCAGGTCGTCAGTCTGGGAACTCTCGCAATGTTCGTCCGGTCTGTGCGCGCGCTTCATGACCGATTCCACGTCCATTTCCGCGCGCTGGACCCTGCGCAATGCGACTCTTGGCATGAACCATATGCCGGCCTCGGGCATGAGCGGACTGGATCTCTATGTGAAAATCAAGGGCAAGTGGATCTGGGCCGGCGTGGGGATTCCCAACGCCCAGACGACCAGCGGCCCGCTGGGCGGCAATTATGCGCCCGGCCTGCGCGAGTGCCTGCTCTACTTGCCTCTGTATAACGGTGTCACGTCGGCCGCGATTGGAATCGAAACGAAAGCCCGCCTGGCCATGGCGCCGCGCCGCGCCGGCGGCAAGGCCGCCGGGATTGCGGTGTATGGCACGTCGATCACCCAGGGCGGCTGTGCCAGCCGTTCCGGCATGGGTTACGTCGAGCTCCTGGCCCGCGCGCTGGATTGCCATTCGATCAACCTGGGCTTTTCCGGCAACGGGCCGCTGGAGATTGAAGTGATCCGTTTCATGGCCGAACTGAATCCCGCGATTTACATCCTGGATTGCCTGCCCAATATGAATGCCGTCCAGGTGCGGGAACGGACCGAGCCGGCCGTGCGCGCCTTGCGGGCGGCCCATCCCGCCACGCCGATTGTGCTGGTGGAGAACATCACCTATCAGCGCGCCCCCGCCCAGGTCCCCGGCATGGCCGGGCGCGAAGATAACAACGTGGAACTCAAAGCCGCCTGGCAGCGACTGCGCAAAGCGGGCGTGAAAGGCTTGTTCTATGTGCCCGGCGCGAAACTGCTGGGTGGCGACAATCTGGGCACTGTTGATGGAACCCATCCGACGGACGCCGGCTTCCTGCGCATTGCCAAGGCACTGGAATCCGTCGTGCGTAAAATCGGCTTGCGCCCGCCGGCGCCCATATCGAAGGCGCCCCCCTGTGGCTTCTGATGAATTACAAAAAATGCCAAATAAAGGTTGGCATTGTTTTTTCGTCTTGATAAAGATGCTTTGAGTGCGGCAAGTTACCAACATGTAAGAAAAGATATAGCCCGCTAACCACGCGAAATGACGCGAAAAAAGAACAGATTTTTAACTTTTCAATTTAGCGTTATTTAGCGCCTGTCCGGCGTAGCTTTAGCGAAGACGGATGTTTCGCGGGCAAATTCTTTGGGTTGCGGGCATAGGCCCGTCTTGGCAGGAGATTCCCATGCGACATCTTTTGTTCGGCATTCCAATCCTGATATCCGCAATGGCATTGGTCGGTGCGGCAGGCTACCACCAGCCGGAAGTTACGGATGGCAACCGCGCGATAGATGCCTACGAGGCCTATGCGCGGTTCTTCGGCCTGAATCCCACTAATTCCGCCGACGTCTATCTGGATTTCGATGGCGATCGTTTAAGCAGTTTGCAAGAGTTCGCCCAACTGACCGACCCCTTTGCGTCCGATACCGACCGCGATGGATTCGAGGATGACGTGGACGCCAATCCGATCAGCCGCGCCTACATCCAGTGGGGCGCGCCGCAGTTCACCACCGGGGATTTTTATGATTATGCCCATCCCGACTGGTTCCTGGCCGCTTATAAGAATGGCGGCGAATGGATCGCCGACCAATCCCAAACATCTTCTTCGCAATCCGCAATCAGCAATCCGCAATTCCTTCGGGAAGCATTGGGGTCACTCCTGGAAATAGGAAATAAGGTGTTGCGTGTTGGCGCTGGCGGCGGATAGTCACTTATAATAAAGATTTTCATATTGGTGGAAGATGAAGAATGTCTCGCTAATATCTATTATAAGGGCTGACCCTCTGCCCCGACGGTTATCATAATACAGACAGTCCAAATTTCCGCAACTTACGAGTATGGCTCCCTTTCAGGTGATGCGACGCAAGAAATCGACGAAGACAACTATGACATTTATGGTGGTGACGCTTGGACCGCAAACGGCGACCAAGATGCTTCATTGTGGGATACTCCAAGTGCGCCGTTAAAAGTTTATGGCGCTGTTCAAGACCCCTATGGAAACTACTTTCTTGCGTGGGGCAATTTACAACAGTGGCGCTTTTACGCAAAAGCTTCCGCAAAATGCATCGAAGGGCGAGAATCAGGCTCAATCTATGGCAATGTTAAGTTGATGGTTACCTATACGCCTTTCGCTGGAGTTGTCACATATGGGCCATTAATCAATTGAGGTCAAAGTAACAATGAAAAATATACGTTTTTTGTCGTATGTCTTAGCTTGTTTAAATTTTACAGGAGGGGTAATTACCGTTTTAGTAGCATGGTGGGTCAAGCGATTGCCCCTTGTTCTTACTTATGACCAGTGGATTTCTTGGATTAATATTTCGTTTTTTGTCCGTGTCGCCTGCTTGATCGGTATCGTCGTTTCTATCCTAGTTATATGTCTTGGAATTTCTATGCGACAATATCCACGTAGCCGGTTTTTTCAAATCGGGTTCGTGAGTATTTTTCTTTTTGTCGGAGCTTTGATACTAGACGCTCCAAGTATGCGTGTTAGACGTTTGAATAGCGATGGTTGGTGCTTATTTTACATGAGGCGTATTGAATTAGCAAAAGATATGTTGGTAGATTTTCACCAAGCAGTAACCGGCGTACCAATCAATCAGCACGTAATAGATTCATTTCTCGGATTCAAAGCAATTTGCCCGTCAGGTGGGCATTACGATTATGGAGTTATTGGCACGATGCCAGAATGTAGTATACACGGATCACTTAAACGAAGATGGGTATTCGAAGAGCCTCGCATTGGGGGTATTTCAAGAATAGGGTATAGTGGTATTATAGAGGTTCAGCGCGATTCGGTGACGGAAAACAAGGCAAAAACAGGGGTTGGAAAAGAGAAAAGCCGGGAATAAATCAGGGGAGACGTAGGGCAGACGGATTGGGGTCAGAGAAGCCCTGGGAATAGGAAATAAGGCAGGACGTCTTGATAATTGATATTCCACTTCCGAAGTGGGACGTTGAACGAGTATGTATTAAGCGGAAAATATTATGATTTATCTCAAAGCCTTGTTGATCTTGATCGAAATTGTCAGCAGTATTCTGCTGATCGTGATTGTCCTGTTACAGCGTGCGAAGAGCGAAGGGCTGGGCTTGGCTTTCGGCTCCCAAATGGGCGAGTCGCTGTTTGGCGCACGGGCCGGTAATGTCCTGGTGAAAGCCACGGTGTGGCTTGGCATTATTTTCCTGGTCAATACGACTGTACTGGCCAAAATTTACTCCAAGGGAACATCCCAATCCCTGATATCGGAAAGCAGTGCTCCGGCGCCCATGACGCGCCACGCGCCGGCCCCAGCCGGGGCGCAGATCCCGGTGGGTCAGACTGCAAACCAGCCTCTGGCTCCGGTTGCGCCCGCATCGGTCCCAATGACTCCGCTGGCGTCGGACTCCTCGCCGATTGTGCCGGTCAGCGTGCCTGACGCCACACCCGCTCCGGCCCCTTGAAGCGGCAATTTAGACTATGGGCTGTAGCTTGGTAGTCCTCGGAAATAAATCCGTTCTGGAAACTTGCGTAATAGCTCTAAGTACGCAGGTAGTGTCAATAATTTTTCGCACATTTCTTTTTTCAGCATGTACTCCGGTTGTCACGGGAGCTTGATTGAGAACCTTTCCCAGGGGGTACCCCCTGGGAAAAAACGCGCCACCTCCTTTCAATTTTACTCGAACAATATTTCCGACACCTATGGCGATTGCGGATCGTGCGACCATGCGGCATCTGAAAAATTCCGGTAGCTGTCCGCCTCGCTCATTAAGGTAATGTCCCGTCGGTTGTTAAAATAAAGTGACGGTTTCCAGTCTAGTCCGATACAATCGGATTGGATAAAAACAAAAGAAAGGAAACCGTCATGAGGGCAGATCTTAGGTAATGTCCCGTCGGTTGTTAAAATAAAGTGACGGTTTCCAGTCTGATCCGATACAATCGGATTGGGCAAAAACAAAGAAAGGAGACCGTCATGAGGGCAGATCTTATCAAAGCGGTATTGGGTGGGCAAGCGGGACTTGATGATTGCAAAGAAGCCATGAGCGAGGCGCTGCGCGGCATTATGGTGAAAGCGCTGGCGGATCAGATG
>Ga0172380_10005500_pt1 | contig 15325 bp, 15 predicted proteins | sample Leawe162metaG_FD_119747 | JGI IMG/M metagenome (GOLD analysis project Ga0172380, IMG submission 119747) | Leachate microbial communities from a municipal landfill in Southern Ontario, Canada - Leachate well 162 metaG | ecosystem: Engineered > Solid waste > Landfill > Unclassified | place...
CCAAATAGCTCTACTATTATACCAACTATTGGAAAACATATTTTAATCCCTCTGGCTGTTGCTGCTGATACTGCGACATTGCCCATTCAAATACTCGGACTTACATATTTTTCATTAACTTGGTGTGGCCCATTTGGATGCCCTTGAGATTAATTCGGCGCACCGCTTTATGCCCGGCATCTTATCGTCTAATTCTGCTCCACTATAACAGTGGAACATCAGACGGACACAATACGAATTGGCGGTAGTTCGCAATGAATTTCATCAACAACACACAACTCACAGCCGCACCGTTCTTCCTTATGGACCACACAGGCGCCGAAACACTCTTGGTTGTAGTGAAAGGGACCTGGTCCATTGGCCCGGACGGCACGCTAACGGTTGCCGACGAGCAGGTGCCGGTCATGAGCGAACCGGTCTATTTCGGTGAGCCTGGCCAGTCGAGCCTGGTCTATGATACCGATATTGTCCTGGAAAAACCGGGTACTGACTGTGTGCTGATCGGGCACGCCTGGGCGCCTAACGCAGGAGTGCCGCATGTGAATGTGACCTTTGGCGTAGGGCCGGTAAAAAAACAGGCACGGGTGTTTGGGGCTCGCAAATGGATTAAGAGTGGATCCGGGACAGCCTCTATTTCGAGGGTTTCACCATTTGAAAAGATTCCGCTGACCTGGGAGAACGCATTTGGCGGATCAGACACATCTCCACAGAATCCGGCAGATCATCAGTTTTGTTTGGAAAATCCTGTGGGGCGGGGAATAATGGCCGGCGCATCGAAGATCAACGTCGATGGCCAGCTGCTGCCGAATATCGAGGATCCCGCCGACTTGATCCGGAAACCGGGGCAACGTCTCCAGCCAATGGGATTCGGAATGATCGCTCCCTACTGGCAGCCGCGCGCCGGTTTTGCCGGCACCTATGACGAACAGTGGCGCAGGAATGTAAACCCGCTGCCACCGGTTGACCTGGACCCGCGCTTTTACTCGACCGCCGCCCCCGGGCTCTGCACACCAAAACATCTGAAAGGCACGGAACAGGTATTTGTGGAAGGAGCATCCAGGCAAGGTGCGCTCCGGTTTGAACTGCCTGCTATAACACCACGGGCTGCTGCTCGCTTCCGGAGGAGAGAAGATAATATCCCTCTGCTGCTCGATACAGTCATCATCGAACCGGATGAAGCGCGTGTGGTTCTGACCTGGCGGGGCACGATGAACGTTCACGCCAAGGGGCATGAGCTCGCCAGGGTACTAGTCGAGCTGTAGTTTTGCACCAACATCTTTTGAATTTACAAGTAATCTAAGTGTTTTTGCTTCGGAATCTGTATCCACATTCAACTGCCTCGGATGTGGAACGGCTGTTGGAGGGCGCCGCCTTCCTGAATGCCCATCTCAGTTTCTTCTTACCCCTTTCCGTTATGCTACCCTACCGATGACTGGAGCTGGATTCGCGCACCCACCGATCCTGGAGTATTCTACGGGTGGTTATGGTAAGGGCTGCAACGGCTGAAATCGGCTACCGGCTTTGGCGATTTTTGCGGGACAGCGGCGGCCTCATCCGGCCTTCGGCCACCTTTTCTTTTGGGCCCGCTGGGTCCTCAGGGAGAATGGACTGGCAGTAGATCAGTGCCAATCAGGTGGAATAATGATTTGTGACCATCCGCCTTTGGGGGTTTGCTCTTGGTTTTTTTGCCCTGATTTGGCATATTGCCATAAAGTAGAAGGTCGTATTATCCGCAAGCTTAATTTTTACAACATATTGGAGGAAAGATGCAGATCAAATTCGGAACCGATGGCTGGCGGGGTGTGATCGCCCGTGATTTTACCTTTGACAATCTCTCCTTGGTGGCGCAGGCGACCATGGACTATCTCAATCGCGACGGCCTGGGGGACAAGGGCTTGGTGATCGGTTACGACCGCCGGTTTCTGTCCCGGGACTTTGCCCGCCGGGTGGCCGAAGTTGCCGCTGGCAACGGCATCCGTGTGCGCCTGACCGATGGTTACGCCCCGACCCCGGCGGTATCCTGGGCGGTTCACGAAGCCGGAGCCGGAGCCGGGGTGATGATCACCGCTAGCCATAATCCACCGGAATACAACGGGTTCAAGCTTAAAGAGGCCTTTGGAGGATCAGCGCGCCCCTCGACGACGAAAATTCTGGAAGAGATCGTAGCCTTTAATGTTGCTAATGCCCGCCGCGTGATTGATTGCCCTTTTGACGAGGCCATCCGCAAGGGGATGATCGAGCTGTTCGATCCGTGCGAGGGGTACTTTCGGCAGATCGGACGTTATGTCGATCTGGACCTGATCGCCAGGGCGGGCATCCCGGTTGTCGTGGACCCGATGTATGGCGCCGGCAGCGGCTTCATTCCCCGTCTGCTCAAGGGGGTGGCCGAGATCCACAACGACGAGAATCCTTCTTTCGGCGGTCAGGCCCCGGAGCCGATCGGCGAACATCTGGCGGAGTTGTCCGCACTCCTCAAGAGCGGGAAGTACCGGGTGGGCCTCGCCCTGGACGGCGATGCCGACCGGATCGGGGCAGTTGATGAGAACGGGGATTTTTTCTCTTCCCACTCGATCTTCACCGTTATCCTGCGACACCTGATCGAACACAAGCGGCTGCGCGGCGGGGTTGTCAAGACGGTTTCCACGACACGCATGGTCGATCTGCTGGCGGATAAGTATGGTCTGCCGCTTTTTGAGACGCCCATAGGTTTCAAGCATATCTGCGAACTGATGCTTGCCGAGGACATCCTGATGGGTGGCGAAGAGTCGGGGGGGCTGGGGGTGAAGGGGCATATCCCCGAGCGCGACGGCATCCTGCTGGGGTTGCTGCTGCTGGAGGCGGTCGCCGTACGGGGCAAGGGGTTGCGGCAACTGCTTGACGAGACCATGGACGAGATCGGGCATTTCTATTATCGCCGTATTGACCGGCGGATCGGAGATGTTGAAAAAGAAAGTTTGATCGCAAGCCTGCGGTCGCAACCGCCCGCCGAGATCGACGGCAGGCAGGTGGCGGCCACCAACTTCAGCGACGGCTTCAAGTTCATCTTCGAGAATGGCGATTGGTTGCTGATCCGCCCTTCGGGTACGGAACCGGTGCTGCGGCTCTATAGCGAGGCTAGTTCGCTGCAGCAGGTGGAATGCTTGTTGCAAGCAGCTAGTGGAATCGCAGGCGTGTAGACGTAACGGGTTAGGAAAATTGACGGCCAAGCTTCTGGGTGGCGATAAAATGTGGCGATTTTTGATTTAATTATGTTATTAATTGTCATCTCGCACAATTACTTAATTCAGTCCTTGCGGACATCTGAAAAAGGAGGATTTTATTATGGCGAATATTCTGATTGTTGATGACTCATCCACCATGAGGAAAATCATTTCCCGTTCACTCAGGCAGGCCGGTTTGCCGGTTGATGAGATTTTCGAGGCCGGGGACGGGATAGAAGGGCTGAACGTAATCGCCTCGGGTAAGAATATCAACCTGATCCTGTCCGACATCAATATGCCCAATATGGATGGGCTCGAATTTATCAAGCAGGTCAGGGCCAACGGCAACAACGTACCCGTCGTTATGATCACTACCGAGGGGGGCGAGGAGATTATCAAGGAAGCCATGTCGAATGGCGCCAGCGATAGCATCAAAAAGCCGTTTACGCCCGATCAGCTCCAGGAGAAGCTGGGGGGGCTCTTATGAGCCTGAATGCCGAGATCGCTGCTTCGGCGTCAATGAATGAAGAGCAGTTGGCCAAGTACGTAATAGACGCCACGCGAGAAGTCTTCTCTACAATGGTCATGATGGATCCGACGGATGATTATCCGATCAAGGAGCCGCTCAACCGTTTTAGATGCAGCATAACCGGCATGGTTGGCTTCGCCGGCACCTATTCCGGGGTTGTTTCCATCCACTGCCCGGTTGCTTTAGCCCTCAAGATTACCTCCAGCATGCTGGGCATGGAATGTGAAGAGGTCAACGAGGATCTGAACGATGCCATCGGCGAGATAGCCAACATGCTGGGCGGCAACGTCAAGCAAGTGCTCTCCAAGGGAGGGCTGGATGTCAAGCTTTCGATCCCTACGGTTATCTCCGGCGAGGATTACACTATCAACTCTCTTTCCGACAGTGACTGTGTCGTCATTCCTTTCAACATCGATGACGACAGGTTCATCGTCGGTCTGACCCTTAAAAAAGAAGACTAGTGCCGCTAGCGTTTTTGCCTTTTAGATGCGCTTGCGGCGCATAACCGATATGGAACCAAAACCGGAAGACTTCCCCTGATGGATGGATATACCACGTTACATGAGATGCTTGGGGCTGCCCTAAAGCAGGCCGGAGAAGAGAGCGGCATGCTGTTGGGGCAGGAACTCTCCATTGCCCTTGCCGATTCTCTCACTACCACAAAAAAAACCTATTTCGGTGACCTGGATGATGCCTGCTTCGTTATCGGGGTCGAGTCGCGCGAAGCTTATGTAGGTCAGTTTTACCTGATATTCTCGCTTCGCGACGCCATCGTGATGAGCAGCATCCTGCTGGGCATACCGCCGGCACGAATCCAGGAAAAAAAGCGCTTGGCCATCATCGAGAATGACGATATCGACGCCTTCTCCGAGATAGCCAACATGATCAACGGGTCGTTCAACACCGTTTTTCAGGGCACACTTACCAATAAAGTTCACCTCAAACTGCTTGCCCCCAAAAAATTCATCCCTGAAATTGACCAGTTAACCGACGACGAACCGCTTCCTGAGGGTGAGTTCCTCATGTTCCGCTCAAAGCTGGATATGCCCGGCCAGGAGCTGAACCATCTGGATGTACTCATTCCTGTAGGTTTGGGCAACCAGTTTGACCCGCCGCCCGAGGCGCAGCAGGAGGCGCCGGCAGGGGTTGAGACAGAGCCTTCTGTTACCGGCGCTGAGGTTGCAGCCGATGTTGCCAAAGAGGAGGAGGGCCGCGAGAAGGATGTTTCAGAGGGTGAACAGGGTGCCACCGGCGCTGATAGTATCGTGGTTCTTGAGGATGATGACAACGAGCGCAAGCAGATGGTTGATGCCGTTGAGTTTACGGGGCTTGAAGTTGTCGAGGGAACGCTCAATGCCGATATCAAGGAGCTCTTTGCCAAACGGAACGTGCTGTTGGTCATGATCGGCTCATTGGATGCCGATGATCGTGAACTGGCGGTCTGCATCAAGGTCAATGCCATTCGTCAGGATTCGCCACCCCCCATCATTATGAGTGCGCAACGCTGGACACGCACGGCTGTGTTGAAGGCCTTGAAATACGGCGCAAGAGACATTGTCATCAAACCATGGGGATACGATGAGCTGGTATCCAAAGTTCGCAGGTTCTGCAAGTTGCAGGTACAGTGATGGGCCGCTCTCTGGTTGAATGGTGTTTTGTATGTACCGTGTGACGGCTATGCCCTATGTCCTTTTCAGGATGCTTGCCCCAAAGACCCTGCCGGCTTTTCTGCTTGCGGGGATTTTCTTCGTATTGACCGCCCCCTCGGCCGTTCACGCCACCATCTCCAACCGGGTCTATCTGGTAGACATTCGTCCCAAGCATGATTATACCCATATTACCGTCAAAACACAGAGCCAGCCGGATTACAAGCTGAAGTCCCTACCAGGAAACAGGTTGCGCCTTATCCTGCAGGATACCGGCGGGCCATTATTCAAGAAATTCAAGCACTACTCCGACGCCAATATCGGCGGCCTGGTGTTTTCCCGCCGTGGCGCAAGCCTGCTGGTGACATTTAAGGTTGCACCTGGCGTGGGGTGGCGCGAACTTAGTTTTGCCGGTACGAATGCAATTACACTTGATGTGGGCAAGCCATTCAATCCCGGGCCGCCACGTCTTTTAGTCGCCGGAAGGGAAAAAATCTGGGATGGCGTGGAAAAACTTGTTCGCGATTTTGACCCGCCGCTCAAAACCGAGATTCCGTTTCAGCCGACCGATCGACTGATCCTTAAGAATATTCTGAATGAGGGCGATCAATTGGCCTTCATGTCTGCCGAGGCGGCTTTGTACAAGGGGCGGCTGTCTGAGGCGGAGGAGATATTCACCCAGTTTGCCACCCGGCAGACACCGGCCAGGTCACTGGCCCTTTACCGGCTTGGAGAGACCTTTTACAAGTTGCAGAAGTATCCCCAGGCACTGGCATCATTTCGGGAGGCCGAGAGGCTGTGGGCTGCTTATCTGAATTTCAATCCAGGCATCACCTTCTACTACGGAGATAGCATTGCACGCAGCGGAGATTTCGCAGCAGGTCGTACCCTGTTGGTACATCTGATTGCACAATTGGCTGATAAGAACTACGCGCCTTCACTGTTGGTTCGCCTGGGTGACATTCTTTACCGTCAGGGCCATGACCAGGAGGCTGTAGCCATCTACCGGACGGTAGCGGAAAATTTCAGAGAAAACAAAGCCGGGCAGATGGCTCGACTCAGGTTAGCCGACCGTTCTTTTCTAAGTGTCACCCCCTGGAACTATGTTGGTTTGGGTAAGGTTTACCTAGATATCTCCCAGCAGGCCGATGACTTCACAATACGTGAAGAAGCCTTTTTCAAGGATGTTTTGCTGGAGTCCATAAATGGCGGAGCAGCCGAGGCGCTGCGGCAGGTTGTGCTGTTTCAAAAAAAGTTTCCGCGCGGTGTTTATGCTACGGTCTGCCGCAGTATGCGGGAGGTGCTGGCGGCTCAGGTTTACCGGGAAACTGACTGGAGCAAGGATGCCGATGGCTTGATCCGCTTTGTTGAAGAACAGCAGGATTATCTGTCAGGCTGTTTGGAACAGGCCGATTTCCTGACCAAAGTGGTCAAGGCTTATGATGAGTCAAGGCGTCCTATCGAGCTGATCAAGTTGTTCAGCGCGCTACTGGAGCGGCAATGGGCATCGTCAAGCGCCCCGTTTTTGTATGAAGAGATTGCTGATAAAGCTGATCTGCTTGGCGATACTGCTTTTGCCGAGAAAAGCCTAAACACCTTTTTGCGCAAATATCCCTCCCATCCGCACGCAAGACTCGTGATGGAGCATCTGGGCAGTATTTATTTCTCCGAAGAAAAATACCAGGAGGTCAAGGATACGCTGCTTTGGCTGCTCAATAAGAAAGAGCACGCGCAGAAGCCGGAAAGCTATTATTATCTCGGCCGCGCTCTCTGGGAACTTAAGGGAAATGCTCAGGCGGCCAAGGCCATGGATCTTTTCCTTGCTACGGGCGCCGGTTCTGTTGGCAATGGCACGGAGTTGCTGCCCGATACCTATTATGTTGCCGCTTCGGCGCGGGAATCTTCAGGAGACCGCAAGGGCGCTTTGAGGCTCCTTGAGGCCGGCATCAAAAATCTTGTGAACAGGGGAAACGAAGAGCTTATCTACAAGGCTGGTGAAATAAACCTCCTCGAAGGTAGGAAGCAGCTTGCCCGCGGGTATTTTGAACGTATTGTTAAAAGCGGCAAGGATACCGAGTGGCGCAAGATGGCGCAGCAGTCACTCGATGCAATGTAAATGTCGGCACACTAGGAAAAGCAAGGCATATCCAATGTCAAGATGACACCGATGTCAATCGGATGACCGAGGTCAAAATACTGACACTGTTTTTCGGGTAATAGTTAAATTACAAACAGGGTGCCACGGGTATATTGTCGTTTTGTATCCTGGTGGTGGTATCCGGCAGGCAATTATCCGGATTGAACCGGTAAACCGGCAAAAAGCAGCTTCATGCACTTTTGCCATGTACTTGATATGATATCAACCAATTACCAATCCTTACCGGGAGGTGAAAAAGGTATATATCTTGCATAATGCTGCAAATGTGTGGTCATGTGACAGGAGATTAATTATGCCATTGGAAGGCCTGTTTAACACAACGATAAATGTTCTCGGGAAAAGTATCGATCTGCGCGCTAAGAATCAAAACCTGATTGCCTCCAATATTGCCAATGCCGAAACCCCAAACTATGTTCCCAAATCACTAGCTTTCGAAGACGAACTACAGGGTGCGCTGAAAAGCGGCCGAAAAGGAACACCAGCCATTACCAACCCCCGCCATATCCCTCTGAAAGGCGTCGGCAGCAGCATTGATTCAGTTACCGGGCGGGTAATCGAAACCCCTGCCAGTACGCCGGGCAAGGATGGTAACGCGGTAGAGCTTGAAGGCGAGATGAGCAAGTTGGCTGAAAACCAGATCATGTACAATGCTTCGGTCCAGTTTCTCTCCAGGCAGTTTACAGAACTGCGAAATGCATTGAAAGAGGGCAAATAAATGGATTTCTTTACTTCGATGAATGTAAGCGCCTCGGCATTGTCTGCTGAGCGCACGCGTATGAATCTGATCTCAAGTAACCTGGCCAATGCCAATACCACGCGGACTCCTGAAGGTGGCCCGTATAAGCGCAAGGATGCCGTTTTTGCCGCTACGCCGATGCAAAGCCCATTTACTAGGGCGTTGGACAGTGCTGCCAGCGGGATCAATCAGGTGCAGGTTATGCAGATCGTCGAAGACCAGAATGCGCCCCGGATGCAGTATGATCCCGGTAATCCCGATGCAAATCCACAAGGTTACGTGGCCATGCCCAATGTGAATGTAATGGAGGAAATGGCCGATATGCTCAGTGCGACACGCAGCTATGAAGCCAATGTAACTGCGGTGCAATCGGCCAAGAGCATGGCGCTCAAGACGCTTGAAATCAGTAAATAGGTGTTTTGACAAATTGGCCTGATACAAATGAAGCAGAAGCAGATTTCTGCGCTGTTTAGACAGAAAAACAACTTAGTTAACGCACTTATCCTGTTTATCAGGGTTAAGGGGGAAAAGTGGAACTGAATAGTATAGAAAGCGGACTGGGCATCAACAAGGCTTTCACTGAAAAAGCGGACGTCAAGGCGTCGTCACCGGTGGAAGGGGCGGGTAAATTTTTCAGCGAGCTCGTCTCCAAGGTAAATGATTTGCAGACCCAGTCGGAAAATTCCATCCAGGCACTTGCAAGCGGAGAAAACAAAAACCTCCATGAGGTCATGATTTCCATGGAAAAGGCCAGTATCTCTTTCCAATTTATGTCATCGGTCCGCAACAAGGCCCTTGAGGCTTACCAGGAAGTGATGCGAATGCAGGTGTAGAGTCAGCGGCCGAGTGTTTGCCAATAGCTCACGCTGTTTTTATAAAAACTTTGCTGAAAGGATGGATTCGACCAAGCAATGCCAGAAGGATTAAGAAGGCTCATAGAACCATTCATGGCGTTGTCTCCTGGCAAGCGCATGATGATTGCCGGCGTGGCTTTTCTGTCGGTTGCAGCATTTGCCATTCTGATATTCGTGGCCAACCGCACGGATTACCGCCCACTGTTTACTAATCTCGCCGTTGAGGACGCCGGAGAGATTATCAAAAAACTGAAAGAGGCCAAGACCCCCTATCAGATCACCTCCGATGGCAAGGGTATTCTGGTCCCGGCCGACAAGGTTTACGAACTGCGCCTTTCGCTGGCGTCAGAGGGGCTGCCCCAGGGTGGTGGTGTCGGTTTTGAAATTTTTGACCGCAAAAGCTTCGGCATGACAGAGTTCGTGCAGAAGATCAACTACCAGAGGGCACTCCAGGGAGAGCTTTCCCGCACAATTTCGCAGCTCAACGGCGTAGAACAAGCCCGCATCCATCTGGTCATCCCGGAAAAGTCTCTTTTCAAGGAGAATGAAAAACCAGCCACCGCCTCAGTCGTACTGAAGATGAAATCCAATCGCTCCCTGCGCGATAGTGAAATACAGGGAGTGGTTCACCTGGTGTCTTCTGCGATCGAAGGAATGGACCCGGATCAAGTCACGGTACTGGACAGTCGTGGCAAGATTCTCAGCGCCGGGAACGGCTCTTCTGATCCCACCTCCAAAATGACGTCTGCAATGCAGGAAACGCAACGCGGTTACGAGAAAAACCTGGAGGAGCGCATCCAGTCCTTGTTGGACCGGGTTGTGGGTGCCGGCAAATCCGTGGCGCGGGTTTCAGCAACTTTTGATTTCAAGCAGGTTGAGCGGGTTGAAGAGAAGTTCGATCCGGAGACCATCGCGGTCCGGAGCGAGCAGCGCACCGAAGAGAAGGGAGCGTCCACATCGCTGAACTCAGGTGTGCCCGGCGTCCAGACCAATCTTGGACGTAATGCTCCCCCTGCCGGCAACACATCCGGCGGTGGTTCCAAGAATGACGAAACGCTCAACTACGAAGTCAGCCGCTCCACTGCCAAAATCATCGAACCGGTCGGTGCACTCAGCAAAGTGTCTGTGGCGGTGCTGGTGGACGGCAAGTATGAACTACCCGCCGCAGCCAAGGATGGACAGGTCGTCAAGGCCAAGTATACTCCCAGATCGCCTGACGAGATGCAGAAAATCGAGTCGCTGGTCAAGAGTACGGTTGGTTTCAACACTGACCGGGGCGACCAGTTGACGGTCCAAAACATCCCCTTCCAGGATACCGGTGAGGCCGGAACTGTCGATACACCTGCCTGGTGGAGCAGCCCGTTCGCGCTCTCCCTGTTCAAGAATCTGCTGATCGGCATGGGTTTCCTGGCGCTTATTTTCTTCATCATTCGTCCATTGCTGAATTCCCTCAAGATCATTCGTCCTCCGGTATTGGAGTCGTTTGAGCCAATTCACGAGGGGGTCGATAAACTGAGTGCCGCCGAGCGTGCTCAGATTTCGATGCAGATGGCCGAACAGCAAAACCTGATCGAACAGGCCAAGAAAGACCCCTACCAGGTCGCACAGATCCTGCAGAACTGGTTGGGTGAAGATTCCAAGTAATCCAATAAATTAAGTTAATGCAGAGTAGACAGGGAAATCATGACAGGCTCCGATAAAGCCGCCATTCTGCTCCTCTACCTGGGTAACGATGTTACCAGCAAGGTATTCGAGCATCTGGATGACGATGAGATAAAGAAAATCAGCAAAAGCATGGCCAAGCTCGGCCATGTGACACGAAGCACCATCACCGAGGTGGTAGAGGATTTTACCACGGTGATCAATCCCGAATCCGGCATCTTCTCCCAAGGCGATGAGTTCGTCCGGAAAATCCTTGAAAAGGCGCTCGGACCTGTCAAGGCAGAAATGCTGATGGAAGAGTTGCAGGCCTCTAGTTATGGCGATCTGGTCGATATCCTCGCCAACATGGATGCCAAGAGTGTTGCCAATTTCCTTTCCCAAGAGCATCCACAGACCATAGCGGTAATCCTGGCAAAGCTCAAATCCAAGCAGACCAGCGAGATCATCAGCCTGCTTCCGCCCGAACTGCAGGCCGAGGTAGTCCTGCGCATTGCCGATGTGGAACAGGTCTCTCCCGAAATACTGCAGGAAATCGACGAGGTAATGAAACGCGAAATCAAGTCCATGGGAGGGGTGGCCCGTTACAAGGTAGGGGGGGTTGAAAAAGTCGTTGACATGTTCAACCACTTCGACCGAAGCAAAGAGAAACAGATTCTTGACAAGCTGGATGTCCTCAGCCCGCCGTTGGCCGAAATCATCCGCAAGCACCTTTTCACATTTGAAGATGTATTCAGGCTTGATGACCGCAGTATCCAGTCCATCATGCGCGAGGTTAGCAACGATACCTTGACGTTGGCAATGAAGACCTCTCCTGATGACGTTAAGGACAAAATATTCAAAAACATCTCCAGCCGTGCGGCCGAGATGATCAAGGAAGACCTGGAAGTTATGGGTCCGGTGCGGCTCTCGGATGTCGAAAAGGCCCAGTCTGAGATTATCAAGATCGTCCGCAAGATGGAGGAAGAGGGCAAAATCGTATTGGCTGGCCGTGGAGGGGATGATGTCCTCGTCTAGGATCATCAAGTCAATCCACTTGGAGACACATTGTCTGAAGGACTTCAGTTTCCGGCCGATCGGCCAGGTGGGTGGTGTTTCGCAAAATGGGGCTTCTGAAGGTTTTGTTCCCATGGAGTTGTTTGATACCTCTGAGATCGGCGGTAGCAGAAGTCGCGCCCTGTCTGCGGAACAGTCTGCGGATCAATTGCCGCCCGGCATCGTGCTGACCGAGGAAGAGCTGGACCGGAGGCTCCGTGAATCCTTCCAGAGCGGTCTCCAGGAAGGGAAAAATCTGGCTGAACGTGGCCTGCTGAACGTATTCAGATCACTGCGCAGTGCCGCGGAAGATCTGCATGCCTTGCGGGAAAAGGTCATGCGGGAATCGGAGGACGAGCTTGTCAATCTGATCATGTTGGTTGCACGCAAGGTTATCCAGCGTGAAGTGTCACAAGACCGGCGCATTTTATCCGACGTTGTCCAGGCGGCTATCGCAACTGTATCAGACCGCGACGAAATCACCATTCGCCTCAATCCCGATGATTACGCGCTGGTCACCACCAGCCGGGAAGAATATTTGCGCAAAGAGCTTGTAACCGACAAGATGCAGCTCAAGGCGGACCCCGCCGTTTTGCCGGGTAGTTGCCAGGTAGATACGGAAATGGGGACTATTAATGCAGGTATCGAATCGCAACTGGACGAGATTTACCGGCGGCTGCTGGAAGAACGCAGTTTGTCCTAGGTGGCAGGCGCCTGGCGCCAAGGAACCCTCTCATGCCTAACTCGTCTCTCAATATGGAAAAATATCGTGCCGCGATTGAATCTGCCAAACCGATCAGGCTGCACGGCAAGGTCACCCAGGTGGTGGGCCTGGTTATAGAGGGCTACTGCCCGGACAGCTCGGTTGGCACCATTTGCGAGATCAGACCCCAGGAGGGCGCCCCGATCCCGGCCGAGGTCGTTGGATTCAGGAACAACAAAACACTGCTCATGCCGCTGGGAGAGCTCAGAGGGGTGGGTCTGGACAGCCTGATAACCGTCAGACGGGATAAGGCCTCCATGGGGGTCGGGCCGCTTCTGTTGGGGCGAGTGATTGATGGTCTTGGCAACCCCATCGACGACAAAGGGCCGTTGCGGGTGGAGGAGGAATACCCCATCTACGCTGCTCCTGTCAATCCGATGACTCGTACTCCCATTCGCAAACCTTTGGATCTCGGGATAAGGAGTATCAACGGGTTGTTGACCTGCGGCCAGGGACAGCGCGTCGGTATTATGGCGGGGTCTGGTGTCGGGAAATCGACTTTGCTCGGGATGATTGCCCGCTATACCGAGGCTGATGTCAACGTAATCGCTCTGATCGGAGAGCGGGGCCGTGAATTGCGCGAGTTCATAGAAAAGGATCTTCAGGAACAGGGTCTTAAAAAATCAGTGGTGGTCGTTGCCACATCGGATCAACCGCCGTTGGTTAGGATGCGCGGCGCGTATATTGCCACCACCATTGCCGAGTATTTTCAGAAACAGGGCAAAAAGGTGCTGCTGATGATGGACTCCGCCACCCGTTTTGCCATGGCCATGCGCGAAGTCGGGCTTGCCATTGGTGAGCCGCCCACCACCAAGGGTTACACGCCTTCGGTATTTGCGGCTTTGCCCAAACTGCTGGAGCGTACCGGCAACTTTTCAGAAGGGAGCATTACAGGTCTTTATACGGTTCTTGTGGAAGGGGACGATTTTAACGAGCCGATTTCCGATTCCATGCGCAGCATCTTGGATGGGCATATTATCCTGTCGCGGAGCCTGGCAGCCCGAAACATCTATCCTCCTATCGACGTTATGGCCAGTGCCAGCAGGGTCATGAACGATGTGGCACCAAAGGAACACCAGGAGTTGGCAGGCAAATTCAAGGAGACATTGGCAACCTACCGCCAGTCAGAGGATCTGATAAATATCGGGGCATACAAAGCCGGAAGCAATCCCGGTATAGATTATGCTTTATCCAAGATCAAAGGGATGGATCTTTATCTTAAGCAAGCTGTCCAGGATCCGGTTTCACTGCAGGATGCCGTCCAGGGTTTGAAACAAATTTTTCAGAGTTGACGCGGAAGGCCGGTACAAGGAGGTGAACGTACGTGGCGAGTAAGCGGTTCGAACTGGAACAGGTGCTGAAATACCGCACCGAGGTTGAACGGGTTCGCAAGCAGGAATTCGTCGTCGCCAAACAAAATCTGGAGCATGCAACAGACCGTCTGGACCAGGAAGAAGCCCAGGTTGAAGGTCTTTCCAAAGAATTCTGTAATCGGCATAAGGAACTATGCAATATCGAGGACGTGCGTATATATGCCGACTTTTTTACGCGCAAGCGTGAAGAAATCAAGGAGCAGAAAGAGCGGATAGCCCAACTCGGCCATATCATGAACGACCGGCGTGAAATTTTGCTGGATGCCTCGAAAGACAAAAAGGTTCTTGAATCCCTAAAGGAAAAAAAGGCCCAGGAATTCAGGATGGAAATGGATAAGAAGGAACAATCGTTTATGGATGAAATAGCCATACAGAAAAAGGGGAAACCCTCCCAATGAAACGGCTTGCAGTCGTCTGTTTTACTGTCGCGGCCCTTGCCTCCAGCCTCTCGCCGCACATGGCCATTAATAAAATTTTAAATTTCGGTATAGGGATCACCAAGTCGTCGCAGGCCTTTGCCGAAGCAACCGGGTCAGTGGATACTCAGTCGGGTCAGCAGTCGTTGAATGCTTCCCGCGCTGCCCGTGAGGAAAAGGCTATCCAGGATGCCCGGCGGCAGCAGTTGGCCGCAAAAGAGGCGGCAATTGCAGCCAAGGAACTAGAACTGAAAAAATTGAGCGATAAACTTGATGCGCAGGTGAAATCGCTTGATGATTCCAAGCGGCGCCTGGATGAGTCCCTAAAGGCCAAAAAAAAAGTTCAGGATGATAAACAAAAGAAGATGATTGGCCTTTTCAAAAAGATGCGCCCTGAGCAGGCTGGTCAGTTAATGGACAAGCTTGATGAAGAGAAGGTGATCTCCATGCTCAATCAAATGGATACGAAGACGGTGATAAAACTGATCCCGTATTTGAAGCAGCCCAGGGTGTTGAAGTGGATCAATGAGAACCTGAGCGGTGTCTAAGAATTTTATGGACAGTGTAACTGTCCATGTCCATAAAAAATCACAAAAGGAAGGAGGTGAAATCAAATGGATGCAGGACAGATGAATATGACCATGCAGAACCCGGCCGGCTTGGCAATGCCGGTCACCCCATCGGTTCCGGTTGCGGCGGCAATGCCGGCAGTTGAACAAGCAGGTAACAATTTTGCCGATGTTCTCGGTGTGCTTACAAAGACGAATCCAGAACAACAACCGCAAATAACTGATGCGGCAAAATCGGAAGTCAAGGTTGCGCCGGAAAAACGCGGGAAGTCCGACTCCTTGAAACAGACGGATGACCCTACTGCCCTCGCGACATTAGTTGCTGGCAGCGTGCAAATTCCCGTGGCTGCTGTAGACAACCCGACCGAACCGGTAAAGTCAGCGGGA
>Ga0172380_10005501_pt1 | contig 15323 bp, 20 predicted proteins | sample Leawe162metaG_FD_119747 | JGI IMG/M metagenome (GOLD analysis project Ga0172380, IMG submission 119747) | Leachate microbial communities from a municipal landfill in Southern Ontario, Canada - Leachate well 162 metaG | ecosystem: Engineered > Solid waste > Landfill > Unclassified | place...
ATTGGAATTGTTATTTGGCTACTTACTTGGGGTTTTATAAAAAGTGTAGTATATAAAGAGTACCCATTTGTTGTGCCCATAGCAAAAGAAATTACACTTAATAGTGGAGGACAAACTAATGTACAGAATGGAAGATAAACTGTTTTATGAACTTTCTGATGAGGAACTGCTTGGTATAATTGGTATAGGAGAAGCTGGTGGGGAACCTGATGAAGGAAAAATAGCAGTAATGAATGTAATTAAAAACAGAGTAACAAAAGAAGGGTGGTTCTTAGATAGAGGAATATTTAAAATTTTATATAGAAAATACCCTGCTACTATATTAAAAAACGCTCTAGTAAAAGAAAGATTTATTTATCAGTTTAGCAGTTTTAATGAGTTTGATCCTAATAGAATTAAATTAAAAAATCTTGTAGATAAAAAAGACTTCTTTCTTAAAGATATTGCTAAAAGTATTATTTCTGGAAAAATATCCGATAATACTAATAATGCCTGTTATTACTATGCTGATTACATTCATCAGCCTTCGTGGACTAAAAAGATGACAGTAACAACTAAAATTGGTAAACATATATTTCTTAAGGAGGACATAAATTGAGTCTTTCTTTGGAATATGTGAAGGAGGTATTAGATAATGGGGAAATGACTGGTAAAAAACTATTAGATACTTGGAATGAAGCTAGCGGTAAAGAACGTTTAGATTTTGTAATAACTATATGTTCGGGATATCGTGCTTTAATTAAAGAGGTAATAAAAAGAGTGGAAGAACGTCTTGATTGTAAAAATAAATAAGTAAGACTTGCCACGCCGTAAAAGTTATTAAGGAGTGTAGTACATGAGTATAAAATATCGTGAATGTAAGTACAAATATCAGTTAGTTGAAGATGTAATGCGACAGACTAATATTACTGGGTTTGATGTAAGCCAGCCATTTTTCTATCTGAAACCAAATGGGATGCTTGGTGTAAGAGTCGGTTACTCTTGGGATGGTCCAAGTGGTCCTACACTTGATACAAAAGATGCTCTCAAACCAAGTCTTTATCACGATGTTCTCTATCAGATGATTAGAAAGGAATTGCTTCCTTTATCATGTAAAGAAGTAGCAGATGAACTGTTTTATGTTCTGTGTATTGAGAATGGGATGCTTAAAGCCAGAGCTAATATATGGTATCAAGTATTACAATCTTTCGGTCGGTGGTTTTGTGATCCTGAAAGTGACAAAGAAGATATAAAAGAAGCACCATAAAATAGAAGGAGCGTGACGTATGAGATATTTTATAATTATAGTCTGTGTGGTTTTTTTACTGACAGCCTGTGGTACAACTAAAGTGTTAACCACCATAGGTGGGAAGATCGGCGCATCCAACGTCAAGGTTTATGAGACCAAAGGCAAACAGGCGGCGGCGGATATTAAAGCCTCGTGGCCTTTCGTCCACGGCGAAATCAAGGGAGTTATGGGACCGTCCTATGAGTTCGATTTATCAGTCAACGCCAGGAAAGCGGCTGATACCCTTGACGCCTTAGCCGCCAAGTCTACACTGACGCCCGCTGAAGAAGGTGAGATTATTGGGTCAATTGATAGGTTTGGCTGGTACTGGGTGAAGCATCTCAAAGATAAGTATGGTACTCCTCTTTGGGAGCAGATAAAAGGGCTTGCCGGGATCTCGGTACCGTTTTAGGGGATAATATGGATATTTTTTCTAATCAATGGTTCAACTGGTTTATGAGTAATTATTCAATTGCAATAGCAGCCCTTCCAGGAGTAGTTTATTTTATCTTAAGATTGGTAGCTATTGTTAATCCTAATGTACCAACTAATAAAGTTAAAGAATTGTTTCAAGATAGTTGGCCTCCTTGGAATAAAAACGGAGGGACCCCCTCTATTTAAAAGATGTTTTTAGTCCGCAGTAAAAAACCCCATTACCTTATCCCCCCTATAAGGTAATGGGGCTACTCTTTATTTAATTATAACTACTCCCCAATACTTGTATTTTCACATTCTCTTTCTAATTCTTTAATAAAATCAGGATGAACCATAAGTGAGTACTTTTTTCTATTACCAGCAAACTTACTTCTACAAGATTTTAATTCAACACAATTATTACCACGATAAATACAATCAGGTACCATAACGGAGGCTAAATCAGGATCAAGATTCTCCATAGCTATTTTAATGTCCCACATTACTTTTCTTGTTCGTGCGTGAGCTTTATTACACAACCTTTTTCTAGACATATTAATAAGTGCTTGAGCATTAATCAACATAGCGTGGTTTACCAATGACATACGAGTAGTCTCTTCTGGAGGAAGTCCTCCTCTATCTTCTCTTCCAGTCTTAATATAATGCTGAACCCCAATCCCATGACGAACTATATGTGTAGATACAAATGAGGGGATATCATACATCTTAACCCAAAACAGTCTTGCTCTTATAGGAGAATGCTCACTTAGATAAAGTTTCTTGAAATCTATATTAGGAATCTTATCAGGAGTTTGTGTAGTAAATGCTGCTGCTTCTAACATAAGTTCTTTTGGTGTAAGTTCTGTTATTTCTATTTTACTCATATGTATCTCCTATATACTCCTACTTATAGGTTTTGAAAAATCAATAACAGTATTTGTTAATTTTTCTAAATCAGTTACATCTGCTTTATTGTGTTCTAAAATATATCCCACAGCTTCTTGGTCTCCCTGAAGAGCTCTTCTCCATATATTACCATTATAGTGTGTTTTATCTGTTTCACCCAATAATTCCCTACAAGCTACTTCTAAACTACTTGAATGCAACTTAAATTTATTGCGTATGATAAAATAAATGTCTTTGGTCTTAAGAGACCCAAAAGTAGGAAACTCTAATCCTAACATTTTAGCTCTTGTTCTACAAAAAGGCCAGTCAAATCGGTCCCCATAAAAAGTATAAATAAGATCAAACTTCTTTAAATCCTCAATACATTGTCTAACTACTTGTAAATCTGGTTTATCTTTAGATAAAGCTTCTTTTTTTGTTATTGCTCTATAAAGAATTTCATCTTTATCTTTTACTTTAATACAATAAGACAACATAATACCATAATTGGCTTTAAGGTTTGAAGACTCTATATCCCAGAATCCTATTTTTACATCATCTGAATGTTCTTTTAACCAGCAGTTGTAGTGTTCAAGATATGTGTGTGAGTGAGCTTTGCATTTATGTGACCCAAGCCAGATTATCTCATCTTTCCTGAGTCGATGTACAGGAGCTAATGCCATTATTTGTTCCCCTTATTAATTTTAAAATCAGGATCTTTAATAAAACCAGCGAATAGTTTTTCAGCAGTCTTAAAGTCTCCAACAACCAAAGAAGAAATCGCTAGAAAGTTTTTCAATGCTGCCATGAATTTACCTATGTCCATTGGATATAGTCCTACATTATATTCTCCATTTCTGAATGGGAGTAAAGTTTTATAAGCCTTTTCATACATCTTGTTTCTAAAATAAGTTTCACCAAGAGTAGCACTTAAAGGCATAAAATCAGGAAACAAAGTCTTTCCTTTTTCAAGAAGTTTAATAGAGTCTTTTGCAGGAAGGATAGCTGCTTTTGTAACATAAGCCATAGCTATATGCTCTTTATAAACAACTTCTCCACTCTCATATAGTTCAAAACATTTATCTAAAGCTCTAGCTCCTTCTTGTATTAATCCTAATGATAAAGCAGTTCGTCCAAGAGTAAACCACGCTTGAAAATCTTCAGGAGTTCTCTCTACTTCTTTTCTAAGCAAAGCCATGTTTCTTTCAAGTTTAGATTTAAGAACTCCTTCATTTTCATAACCTCTATGAATTACTACAGCATCAAGATAACTTGTAGGTACATGATCTGCATCTAAAGCAGGTGCTACTTGTTCATGTATTTTTCCACTAAATCTGTATTTAGGGTTATTAGGGAAAACCCTTAATTGGTGTGAATCAAAACGCATACCTCCTTGAAAATCTACTAAATGTAGATGTACTTGACCTGGATGGTTTTTAAGATGAAACTTTAAACGTGCTATATCTTGTTTAGCTATTTCATCATCTGCATCAAACCAAAAAATATAATCTTTAGTGGCTTGGTTTAGTCCTACATTTCTAGCTGCGGCAAAATCCTCCATCCAAGGAAAGAAGAATACTTTAGCCCCTAGTTCTTTAGCTATTTCTACTGTTCCATCACTAGAACCCGTGTCTACTATTATAAGTTCATCAAAAACACTGGCTATTGGAGCCAGATATTTACGTAAATTAGTTTCCTCGTTTTTTACTATCATACAACAAGAAATAGTAGGTAAATCACTATCATCAAATTTAATATTCTTAATCAATTAAAAGCCTCCTTTTTATCCTATTCATAAGTTTTTACTTCAATATTTAGAATACTTATATTATCTCAATTGGCACAATTCCCTCTTTTTTAAGATCACTATTAATCATTCTTTTTATAATAGTTTTGAAATTAATTTTAGGTTCCCATCCTAATACTGTTTTAGCTTTTGAAGAATCCGCTCGTAGATGTTCTACTTCAGTTGGTCTAAAATAATTAGGTGATATTTCTATCACTTTCTTATTCTTATAAATAAAACCTTTCTCATTTATTCCATGTCCTTCCCATCTTATAGTTATTCCTACATATTTAAAAGATTCCTCAATAAATTCTCTTACAGAGTGTGATTCTCCTGAACCAATTACAAAATCAGTTGGTTTATAATAATTCATAATTTTATATATACAGTCTATTGAGTCACTTATATAATTCCAATCTCTTTTAGCATCAAGATTTCCTAATAGAATACTATCTTGTTTACCTGACAGTATTCTTGCTAACCCTTTTGTTATCTTTCTAGTTACAAAAGTTTCTCCTCTTCTCTCACTTTCTGTATTAAAGAGAATACCATTACAGGCAAATAAGTTATAAGCTTCTCTGTAATTTTTAACAGCATGAAAAGCAGCTAATTTAGCAATGGCATAAGGGCTTCTTGGACTAAATAAAGTTTTCTCATTTTGAGGAGGAGGAGAATCTCCAAATAACTCACTAGTACTAGCATGATAAAGTTTTATATTCCTATCAATCATTTTTATAGACTCAAGGATATTCAATACTCCTATATAATCTACTTCTGTACTATATATTGGAATATCAAAACTTGTTTTAACGTGAGACATCGCAGCAAAATTATATAAGACATCTGGTCTTACTTCGTTGATAATTTTACTAACACTAGCAAAATCAGTTACATCCCCATAGTGTAAGTTAATTCTATCAAATATATGATCTATTCTTCCTGTATTAAATGAAGAGGATCTTCTTATTATCCCATACACCTCATGCTCAAGATTAAGAAGATGTTCAGCAAAGTAACTACCAATCTGTCCAGTTATACCTGTCAATAGTATTTTCATAATGCTTGCCTTAAATATATTATCATATTTGTTATATCTTTAAATAAAAGATAACCCTTATCCTTATTATAAGGGTATTCAAGACCTACTGCAAAATATCCAAGTTGTTTAGCTTTGTCTAATACTTTAGGACTATCATCAATTATTAAATTGACTTTTGTATTAGACATATCCTTTGTTTTATCATCTGATAATTTGATATCATCATATCTAAGATTATTGTTATCAAGAAACTTTTTTAATGAGTCAAAATATTTCTTCTTTCTATTAGAAGAAATAGTTATGAAATACCCCTTTTTATGTATAAAATCTAAAAGATTTTTAGCCTCTTTAAAAGGTTCCATCTCGTGTTGTCTTTCATGAAGGTAATCTACTTCTTTATAAAAAATCTTATCACTCATGTAATCATCAAAAATAGACCACTTATTCCATTTAGAAGGTGGGGGAAGATTGGGAAATTTTCTAACCAATCTTTCATATAGTGGTTTATCAAATTGATGTAAAACATTGTCTACATCAACCATTGCTGTTTTCATAAATCACTTCCTTTTCATTATTACGTTTTCTGCATTTTTGTGAATTAAGACAAAACCATTATCATAAAGATAGTTAAATATCAGATCTTTATTATAAGAATATTCTACACAAATAAGTTCTGTATTAGTTTGTTTAAGGTCTATCTGTTTAAGTATTTCCCAATCTAGTCCTTCGGTATCTATTGAAATAAAATTAAAATCATAAGGAAACCTTGAATAAAAACTATCCCAACTTAAACAATCTACTTCTATAAGATCAAATCTCGGATCATAATTCTTCCATTTTTCTACGTGTTCTTTTAAAGCACTAGCTAAAGCTCCTGGATTATCATAAAAATCTAGTTTACCATCAAAACCTCCTATAGCACAATTAATAGTTAACACTCTATCATTGTCTTTATACAAGTTTGCTAATGCAGGAAATACTTGAGGACTAGGTTCAATACAAATACCTTCCCAACCATTAAGAGCTAGTTTATGTGTATTAGATAAATCTTTTCCATCAAATGCTCCAATATCAAGGAACATTCCTATTCTGTTTCCAAAATAATCTATTAAAACTTCTTCTTCCTCATTCTGACTAAAATAGCCTTTTGGATGCAATTTATTCTCCTCTTAGTTTTTTCATTACTTCAAGCTCTTTCTTTGTTATTCTTTTAATTCCATCACCTAAACAATTTAGAACTGTCTTAATTCTATTCTTTAATATAAACATTCCTTCTATTTCAAGACTTGCACTTTGGTCAGTTCCCCACATATCATGTGAGAGTGTTATATGTCTTTCAATTACTGTAGCTCCAAGAACTACTGCAGTTATTGTAGGTTCTATTCCATATTCATGTCCTGAATAACCAAGTCTATGATTAGGGAACTCTTTCTTAAAGGTAGTAATCATATTTAAGTTAAGATCCTCTACAGGAGCAGGATAAGAAGAATTACAGTGCATGATTACACATTCTGTGTAATCATCTACTATTGATACTGCTTTTCTTACCTCTTTCATAGTAGACATTCCAGTTGATAAAATAACAGTAGTTCCTGATTTAGCGATTGCTTCAACTAATTCAAGATCAGTAATCTTGGCAGATGGAATCTTAATAAAAGGTCTAGCAGGAAAACTTTTCATAAAACCTACACTAGGTATATCCCACACACTACAGGTCCAGTCTATTGGTTTTTCTTTACAATAATCATCAAGTATAATATATTCAGTAAAACCAAATTCCAACTTTTTCTTATACTCCAAATAAGACATAGTTCCCCAAGGGGTCTCTTTAACAAGGTCTTTTTGATTATCTGGAATACAAGAAGGAGGGTGTTTCTTTTGAAACTTTACACAGTCCCACTCACAAGCCCAAACTGAGTCTATTAATTTCTTAGCTATTTGTAAATCAGCATTATGGTTGATTCCTATTTCACCAATTAAATAGACTTTGTTTTTTTCAATCATTTTAGAATAACCTTTCTTGTCTTATAAATCCATGAGAAGTTAATGAATAAGATGTCCTATTAATATCTATTTCTGGTTTCTTGCTTTTTATTATTTCTTCAATAATAGTGAAATCAACATCTGTATCAATATCTAAACTTTCCTCATCATCTATTATTACAGGAATACAATTAGTACCAATAACTATACCATATTTCATAATTAAGTCTTTCTTGAATGTATAAACACAGCCATTTTGTTTATACAATTCTGGAAGGGATTGTCTTGCTACTAGTTTTATATAAGGATTAAGTTTTACTTCTTTTTCATCTTCTAATTCCCATTTTCTTACATAAGGAACTATTCTTCCATTATTTATATAACACATCCATTCAGGTCTGTTTCCTTCAACATTAGATACAGTGACTACTGAATCTGCAGACTCATAATTATCTTTTAATGTTTGAACACATTTTCTTATTGTTTCAATTTTTCTTAGAGGAGAAGTACACTGAAGTAAAGTTATGATATTTGGATAATGGTTTCTCTTTGCTAACTCTTCAATAACGTGTTTAATAACTAATTCAGTTTCTACATCTTCTGATAGTTCTTTAGGTCTAGCAATTACAGTAGCTCCCGCTCTCATAGAAATATCTTTTATTTCTATATCTTCAGTAGATACTATTACACTATCAAAGACTTTTGATTCTAAGGCTTGTCTTATTGTGTGTACAATAAGAGGTAGACCATCTAACAATTTTACATTCTTTCTTTTGCATCTTACACTCCCTCCACGGGCCGGAATAACAGCAATACTCATTAATTTACCTCCCTATTATAAAATTGGTACTAGGATTATAGTTTTTTAATTCGTTCACATTAGCAAGGATTTTATCTATTGCTAACGTTATATCGTGCATGTCTTCCATAGTATTAGGATAACCCATTTGAAAGAAACCTATGTATTCTTTCTGTAATTTCTTAGCATTATGTAATTTAAAACTATCATCTGTATTCTCACTAAGAAGTTTAGGAATACCAGTTGCTACTGGAATACCTTCCGCTCTTAAAGCATCAGCAAAAGAATCTCTACTAATTTTTTTATTAACCAATCTAAAAGAGGCTGTATATGCCGCATAATTATCTACTGTTATTGTTTGTGGAAGAAGTTCTTCATTAATACCCCACTCATCAAATTCATAAAGAAGATGATTAAAGTTATCCCTCCTAATTTTATTTAACTTTTCTAATTTATCTATTTGTTTATAACCTATTGCAGCTAATAACTCTACCATTCTAAAATTATAACCAAATAAATTAGGAATAGGAACACCTTCTATTAAATTCTCTCCGTGGTTTCTTATAAGTCTACATTTTTTTGCTATATCTTTATCTTGTGTTACTATCATTCCCCCTTCACCAGTACTTATATTCTTAGGCTCATTGAATGAATAAACTCCTGCTGTGCCAAAAGTACCTAGATATTTTCCTTTATATTTGGTTCCTGATACCTGGGCTGCGTCTTCAATTATGTGTTTTATTTTACATATTTTTAATACATCATCAAAATCCCCTGCATTACCACACCAATGAACTGGAACTACTGTTTCTAAATTCCAAGAAATATTTTCATATACAGATTCTGGAGATAGACAATACGTTTCTAAATCAATATCAGCAAATACAGGTATACCACCTGCTAATTTAATAGCTCCTACAGTAGCTGTAAAACTTATAGGGGAAGTAAGAACTTTCTTTCCTTTAATTCCTATAGCATTCAAAGCGGTAATTAGTCCTGAAGTAGCAGAATTTACGGATATAGAATACTCCACATCTACTAATTCAGACCATTTAGCTTCAAACTTCCTTACCCATTCACCACCTAGAAAACTACTTTCCATATTCAAATTTTCTAATTCTTTACTTGTGTATTCTATTAATTCTTTAACATTCTCATGTGGAGAACCAATAAACTTAGAAAATTGTCCATCTCTCATTAATTTAGTAACAAGTTCTATTTCTTCTTCAGTTATATATGGTTTATTTTTGAATGTTTTATTTCTTACAGGGTTGCCTCCAAACAGTGCTAACTCACTCATATCTTATCTCCACCATAAATCATAACATCTTTCTATAAAATCAACAGATTTAGTAGCCTCTTCACCACTACAACGTACTTCTTTTTCTCTTCCTTCCAATACTTGAATAATGTTACTTATAGCATACAACATTCTTTCCCCTGAAGAAGGAAAATGAAAAGTTGAATTATATAATTCTTTTACATTTGATATTTTACCACTTGGATGAAATTTCTGTACTATCTTAGTAGAACCATCGTTAGAAATACTTATTCTTCCATCAGTAAAATTTAAATCTAATTCAAACCTATGCTTACCGAGATCATCACAATGAGCACTTAACATACAATCAACGTCTTTATCTGTATCAAAATGAAAAATTCCTCCATAATCCACTGCCCCATGAACAGTTCTTACAAAATCTTTCTTAAAGTTTCCCCATATATTTATAGGTTCCCCACATAACCAAATCATTAAATCAATCATATGTGAGGCATTCTGATAAAGCGCAGTATTTGTATAACCAACTGCTGAAACAAGTTTACCTAATTCTTCAAGTTCAATTAGGTTCTTAATAGTAATATAAAGTAAGTCCCATCTTCTCATATAATTAACTGCTAGTATAATATCATTATCTTTACACACATCAACAATTTCTTTACAGTCTTTGGTTGAAAATGCTAAAGGTTTCTCACAGAATATAGCTTTTGCTAACTTATTTTCTGCAATATATTTTGCTATTTCCAAGTGAGTAGAAGTAGGGGTACTTATACTTACTATATCCATTTTAGGCACATCTTTATAATTCTTATAAATAGGAATACTTGGATTGAAAAATCCAAATCTTCTTCTTTCTATAGAATCACCATCACAAACAGCTACTAATCTAGTAGAAGGATGCTCTTGGTAAGCTTTATTGTGTGTCCAAATAAGTTGTCTTAAAAGATCTTCATCAATCTTATATCCTGCATTTCCTAAACCAATTATTGAGCAATTAAACATTATTTTCCCTCTTTTACATTAAAGAGTGTTGGGGCTAACATTCCAACTTTCCTATTAGGATTAGATGCATATGTTAAAACTTCAGGATTATAATTTGTTTGGTCACACTTAGAACAAATAAGACCTTCAAAATTATTATTCAAATGTTTATCATGAATATATTTATATTCCTTAGAATTATAAATCTCTTCAATAGTTTGTGTATTCATATTACCAATAGGTAGTCTTTTATTAATATCCCAACAACAAGGACTCACAGTTCCATCAATATGTACATATAATGCTCCGTTAATTGGTCTACCACAACTAGTCTGTTTTGTTTTATCTACTACTCTATAATTTCTATAATCACACCAATTGTGAGGCAACCACACATAAATTTCATCTAACAAAGGTTCCCAAAACTTTATCCAATCTTCTTTCTCATGTTTATTAATTTCTGTTTCAATAAACAACCCTATTGTATAGGGTTTCTTCTCTAACTTCCTTGCATATTCAAGATAACCTAATATATTAGAATAAACTCTTGTTCTATCTAATTTGTGCATAGCATAATAAGATTTTTCTGACAGTCCAAAAATACTAAACTTTAAAGTATCTACTAACTTGGTTGTCCATACCCACTCTTCATATTCAAGTAAATAAGCATTAGTAGAAATATAGTTTTTAGCATTAGGTAGTTTTTCTCTTACATATTTAAGTCTGTCAAGTAAATACATATCAGAATAAGCCTCACCAAACCCACATAAATCCATACTTACTAAATTATCATAGTGAGCACAGTCATCTACTATCTTTTTAAATAAATTCATATTCATTATACCAAGTTTAGATTTAAACTCTTCTCTTGGACAAGTGGTACACCTAGCTGGACAACGGTTTGTCGTTTCTACATTCAACATTCCTGATGGTATGTTCATTACTTTTCCCTCAATTTAAGTTCTGCTCCTAAAGGCATCCTATTATGAAAATGGCTTCTAAACTTTAACAATCTAACTATTGTATAAACCACTTTCTTTTCTATCCTAGGATTTATCTCATATATAAATCTTGATAACTTACTAAGATTATAAATCCACCATCTTTTTAATCTTGATGGTTGTTCAGATAGTAGATTCCTTTTACCAATTAAGAAAGCCATTTCCTTTACTATCTTTTTATACTTTTTTGTAAATGGATAAAACTTCTCTTCATATACGTATGTATCATCGTAAAGATGACGTTGGCAGTAAGTAGATATCTTATAAGGTTCAATAGAGTTTTGGTGTACCTGTTGTCCAAAATTCTGGTACTTCTCTCTTAACCACCATTTATCTATTCCATACTTATCTTTACTATCTTCAAATACTTTAGTACCTGGATAAGGACACAATGAACCAGATACTTGATATACAAATACTTCATTAAAATGTCTCTTTACATACTCATAAGTATTTCTTAATGATTCCTCGCTTTCAAATGGGAAACCTGTCATGAGGTTGACAAAGACTCTAAATCCCAATCTTGATGCTTGTTCTACTGCTTCATGTGCTTGTTTAATAGTTATTCCCTTACGTATATTTTTAAGAGTAGTTGCATCACCACTTTCAATACCATAACCAATAAGGTAACATCCTGCATCTCTCATAGTTAGAAAGATTTCATCACTAATCCTATCTGCTCTTGTAGAGCAACTCCAAATAATAGAAAGATTAAGTTTCTTTATTTCTTTACAAAAATCTTTTACATATTCTTTATCAAAAGTAAAGGTATCGTCTGCTATTACAAAACTTTCTATTCCATACTTTTCATGTCTTTCTTTTATCTCTTCAATTACTATATCTAGTGGTCTGTATCTTACTTTATGTTTAAATATGTTGTTATCGCAAAATGAACAATTCCCAATACACCCACGAGAACAATAGATTCTATGAAATCCTTTCAATAAACCATCTGTGGTTCTAAAAGCATCAAAATCAAAACAATCAAAATCTGGTTTAGGGATATCTTTAAAATCTAAATAAGGTCTTGTGGGATTATGTATTACCTTTTTTCCGTCCCAAGACTTGTAACTTATTCCAAGAATATCGGATATCCTTTTATCTATATTGCCTGTTTCCCAATCTAACAATTCCCCTAATGTTGCTTCCCCCTCATTTCTTACTACAATCTTAGCTCCACTTCTTTTTAAAACCTCATCAGGGCAGGTGGTTGCATGAGGACCACCTGCTATAACAAAGTAACCTTCATTGGATAGTTGCTCCATAGTTTTATAGGTATCAAGAAGAGATAATGTTCCAAGATTAAATCCTATAATTGTAGGACTGTACTTATGTACCTTAATTATAATATCTTCTTGAGAATAGTATTTGTTAAAAGTATTAACAAGTGCTTTACATTCCCATCCTTTCTCTTTTGCTACAGCATTTAAATAAGCAAAACTTGTGGGAAATTCTGAAATCGGTCTAGGAAATATTAGTAGTAGTTTATTTTTATCCATACTCTTCCTAATTAAACGTGATATCTGTGTCCTTCTAAAAGAAGATTAATAAAAGGATTAAATCCTATAATATTTATTCCTTTACCTCTTAGGTAATTAGAAACTTCTATAGCTTGATTACTTTCATAACTTAGACAACTAGAATGATTAGTAGGACACTCATAATGATCTACATATTCATCAAAATAGTCTTTATCATCCAAGAAACAAGCATCCATACCACACACAATAATGTTTTTAGCCCCCATAAAAGCTGCCATAGCTATTCCTATAGAAGTTATAGACATTCCATTAGGAAAAACACCTTCATCAATTATTCTTGGAAGAACTGAAATATCTAATTCTCCGTGTCCACAAGGATGATCAAAATAGTAATAATCAAATTCTATATCAAATATATTCTGGCCCCACTCTTTAGCACAACCATGATAATCTGACATAATAATTTTAGACTCTGGTGACACCTCTCTTACATGAGTAACAATATTTCTTCCTTGCCACTCTGCCCCATCCTTCTTCAAATAGTAAGTACAGTGTTTAAATTTAGAAAAAGACTGATTAAGTCCTATTGTTATTTTATCATCAAAGAAATTAGGGTTTACATAATTCAATGATGCTCCACCAGCTATTACATACATATCTTTTCCTACATGAGCTTGCTTGAAAAAATCTTTAACATTAAGTCTTGCCATTTAATTCTCCTACTTTAGTTTTTTGGCCACAGTTAAACAATAAGGTTCAGCAATTATTTCCCATATTTCAGGTTGATTATAAATCATCTCTAAAGTTACCTGTGAAGAACCAGGATGGTGTTCTGGTCCCCCTTCTCTATAAAGTCTAGAATCATGCATCATAATGTACCCACCAATCTTTATCTTAGGATACCAGTCTTTATAATCCATCATACAAGCATCGTAAGTATGATCTCCATCTATAAATATAAAATCCAAAGACTTATCTTTAAATGTTATCACTGCATTATAAGAATAATCTTTAATCAATATAAATCTCTTACCAAATTCTTTATTCTTCTCCATACATGAATAGAAGTCCCCCAATAAAGCGGGGGCCATAGAATCAGGAATAAAAGGATCAATAGATATTAAATAAACTAAATCTGAAGAATTAAGTATCTCATATGCTTGATCTCCATATAAAGTTCCAATCTCTACTCCTCTAAACTTCTTATCAAATGAACCAATAAACTTGGTCCAAAAAGCACTTTCATCAGGATGTCTAGGCCACGATTTTATTTCTTCCAATATTAACCTCCTTAAGGTCCAGCAAAATGGCAGTTATTACAAGGCATTTCTGTTTTTAATATTTCTTCTTTCCAATTAGAACTTAGAGGTATTCCTTTACCTCCTTCTATTCCTGGGGCAACACAACAAGGATAAATTAAACCATTCTCATAGGCAGCAGTTTCACTTTTTCCTCTTTCACAAATTTCACCACTACTTCTTCTGCTTCTAAGAACGTGCGTAACATTAGCCACTAAAACCACTGTCTTTGAATCCTTTAAATAGTCTTGAATAAACTTTACTTGTTCCTCATTATCATCAGATCCTTCATAACTTTCAGATGAATAATGTGTAGCTTGAATCCAATCAAAGTATTTAAATATTTCGGGAAACTTTTCAAATCCATAACCATTAGTTTCAATAGTTAGAAGATTACATTGAAATAATTCTCTAAGTTTAGGAACTATTTCTTCAAAATAAGGGTGTAGTGTGGGCTCACCTCCTGATAGATTTATTCTATTTATTCCTTTTAAATATTTAGCTGATTCAACAATATAAATCCAACTAACATCTATTCCTGTTTTATTAGGAACATCACAACAGCATTCTGGACAATTACGATTACAGTTTGTAGTTAAAATGTAATTTATGCAGTTTATATTTCTCATATAAATCCACCATATTTACTAACAAAAGTTTCTAAATCTTTTTTGCTAATTTCTCCATTATGTATTTTACTTCCTTTATCTACATGTGATTCTCTGTGGACCATATCAGTACCTAATACTATATTAATAAGCCCTTTATTTATACATCTTAAACTATAATCTGCATCAGCATAATAACCAACAAATTTTTTATTAATGAATCCTACTTTTTCTATAGTTGAAAAAGGATAAACTACTGGTCCAAAATTAATTACTTTTACTTCTTCATGTTCCCCAATTCTTAAATCTCTTACTCTGTTCTCTTTTGGTTCAGACCAAGAAGACCCTATAGCATTTTTGTACATCGTATTGAAACCATCTCTACAACCAATTATCCCTAGTTGCTCTTTGTAAGTTGACATTACTTTATCAATGTTCTCAATAAAATTATATTGGTTAATTAACATATCATCTTGTAACATTATTAAGGATTTATGTTTTG
>Ga0172380_10005502_pt1 | contig 15322 bp, 24 predicted proteins | sample Leawe162metaG_FD_119747 | JGI IMG/M metagenome (GOLD analysis project Ga0172380, IMG submission 119747) | Leachate microbial communities from a municipal landfill in Southern Ontario, Canada - Leachate well 162 metaG | ecosystem: Engineered > Solid waste > Landfill > Unclassified | place...
ATTCCTAGGTATCGGGGTTCTGTTTATGTGCATTGTGATTGCGATGGTAGACAACGACATGAGGTTTTAGGAAACCGATCGTTTCCACCCCTCAAGCCCTTCAAGATCCTCGTCTCGATAGATGTGGTACAGCGGTAGCGTTGTATCGATCTTCATTTGGAAGCCATGCACCGCAGCGCGCACCCCGAAGTGGCGATCCTCTCCCCAGTAAGTCAGGTTGGGAACCGGCCAGTAGTTTACCCCGGCCTGTAATACCTTCTGAGAGACGAGCAGGCAGCCCCCGATGAAGCCGACATCATACACGCCAGGAGAACGCAAGACTTCCTCTTTCCCGTGCCGGAACTCGTACTCGTTGAAGTCCCAGGCGTTCGGTCGCTCGCCTTCATTTAGACGCCACTTCGTCCACATGATCTCGCCAACGATGTCTTCATTTAGCGAGATGAGCCTCTGTAGCGTCTGCGGCTGGAGAACTTGGTCAGAATCGCAGAAGAAGATGTAGTCAACGCCATCGGCCTTCGCCTTCTCGATTAGCCTGTTCTTGGCCGAGGCCACGATACTGACTGTATTGTCGCCCCAGAAGTGCGTAAAGCGCCCTCTCTTGGCCGGGCCGGACTCGGTCGTCAAGACCTCGGTATACACATCGCCGAGGATGCGGCGCATCATCTCTTCTTCGTAGCCGAGAGGATTGTGCAGCACAAAGGCGTAACTGACATCAATCCCTGTTCGATCTTGCCACGCGAGGCCCTCAAGGAACGTCTCTAGCACCTTCGGATTGTCCTGGTGGACGCATGTCGAGATTTGCACTCTCACTTTGCGTCACCGGCCTCGATGTCGTCGCCCTCTAGGAACATCTTCAGGATCTCGTCCCTGTCTGGCGACATCAGCTTCATAACGTCCATCATGTCAAGCTCTTTGACGTGCGAGCACCAGACATCGAAGTCAACGTATGCCTCGAATCCGGCGTCCTGGGCGTGCTCGAAGAAAACGGTGTCTTCGCTCTTCCCGTCTGTCTTCCACTCATCTGTTTCAAGCCAATAGAAACAACCTGGAGGCATCTGCCGCAATACGTCAGCCTTCATAAGGCAGAACGCTAGAGTGCCAATGTCTACCTTCTGGAGTCCGTTCCACTGCGGCGGCGGGAGAACGAGGTAGCCGCCCTCTGATCTTGACCAGGCCACGGGCTGCGGTCCCCACCGCTTCCAGTTTGTAACCGCGCCGGAGACAATGTCCTTGTCATCCTCTAGCAGTTTGTCTAGGCCGTTCAATGGCGGGATGGTGTCAGAGTCAACCCACAAGACGTGTGTGAAATGAAATTCCTTGTCAAACTTGACGAAGTCTTTGTGGAGCGCGTTGCGGACTCTGTGATGCGGAGTCGCCATCTTGAAGTTCAATCTCCAAGAAGCCTTCCCGGTTACGAGCCACTGCATAAGGCGCGAAACGAGAGCGGCATGAAGCCAGTTCGTGTTTGGAGATGCAAGGTAGATCGAAGGTCGGTCGCTCATTTGGCCCCCTTTAGTTGGCCTTGACGATCAATGCGAAACGTGATAGACTAGAAATCTAGGAGGATGAAATGCCAGAACAGATTGTGAGGCGCAGTCAGATCGGAGAAGTCGGAGTCGACACTGGGCAGGTCATCATTTGCGATCCCGCCAACATTGATTCGTGGGTTGACCATGAATATAGCGACGGGCCAGGACGAACGCATGAGTTCTCATACGATGGAGCATGTCGCGAAAGCGGAAGCCGCCCAGATAGAGGAGGCTGGCTCAAGATTGGCTCTACATATTGCACAGTCGCGGAATCAGGCTATGGAGACGGAGTCTATCCAGTATATGCCGACTACAATCGTGGAGGGCATATCGTGCGCCTCGTCATCTACTTCTCGGATTGCGAGAAAGAGACGCGGGAAGAATAGTTGATGCTGGCGGAAACATTCCTGTCCCCGCCAGCGAATTGGTTACGTCGTGTAAGACAGCGCCCCGACTCCCGACAGAGTTGCCGAGAACGTGGCCGCCGCATCAACGGCAGTGGAGGGAGTAATCCCAACTACAATTGCACTCCCCGAAAAATACTTAGCATTGCCGTCATCTACATAGAATCTAACTTCAACCTCGTCGCCGAATTGAGTCCACAGGAGATCGCAGCCGGACGTATCGCTGTAACTCCATTGTCCCTCAACCGTCGCCGTCCACTTCTTCAAACTTCCAACGCTCTCTGCCCACCCGTTCCCGCTAAACGCCGAGACATCGACCTCGTTGGCCGTAATGTCAATCGACCAGGAACGGATATGCGCGATCTCGGCGGGAGTGCCGCCGCTATCGGCAAGGTAGAAAGCGCCATTGATTCCGCTGACCGGAGGCGCGAATGCCATAGTTTCCTCCTAAGCCGTGTTGTAGGTCAGAGCGCCCATGCCAGAGAGCGTCGCCGAGAACGTCGCGGCGGCGTCAACCGCCGTAGACGGAGTCAGCCCCACAACAGCCGCAGTCCCGCTGAAGTATGCAGTATTGGCTTGGTCAATGTAGAATCGCACATCGACATAGTCGCCAAAACTGTCCCAAACATCGTCCATGCCCGAGGTCGCACTATAGTTCCACGATCCCTCGACAGTAGCCGTCCACTTCTTCAGGCTGCCAACACTGTCGGCCCATCCGTTTCCGCTGAATCCGGAAACGTCAACCTCATTTGCCGTGAGGTCGATACTCCAAGACCTAATGTTGGCAATTTCTCCAATCGTTCCACCGCTAGTTACAAGGTAGAACGCGCCAGCAATACCGCTGACCGGAGGCGTAATTGCCATAGCCTCTCCTTATGATTTATCACAAACCGCCCGGTAAAGGGCGTTGATGTTCCAGATGCCGAACTCATCGACATAAGGCCCAGTGATACTGTTCCTTAGCTCGCGCCGCAGTTCGCGCACGCGCCAACCGGAAAGGGTTAGGCTGGCCCCGTCGAACACAGCTTGGAGCTTTTCTAGTATGTCTTCTGCTTCGGTCGAGATGACGTTTTTCGAGAGGATCTTGAACTCGATAAGCGGCGTCTCGGTCGAAGGAACTGCCCCTTTGTTAAAGGTTAGCTCGGAAGACGTTGTAATGATGCTGTAGAGAATAATGGGGTAGTTGTCTTGCGTGACTCCATCCGGCGCTTTGTAGAAGTAGAATCCATTGATGGCAGACTTGAAGCCGCTCGTGTCGGCATTGTACTTGTCAAAGAGTTTAGCCTTGATCTGTCGCTGGATTACGCCCATATCATCCCGCCACGATGTCGCCGATTTTGACGCCAGGATACTTGCCGTCTACTTCTTCGATGGCCTTGAGCATGAAGTGTCGCCCGTTCGGGTCTGCCGCCGATGCGGGGCCGAACTCCTGATAGAAGGCGTAGTCGCCCCTGTCGCGTTCTGTGGTACCATTCTTGTCCCCTGATCGGTGCGTCTTTGCAATAACGAATGCCTGCCCCGGCCCAGCCAATAGGCCAGGGATGGCCTCAACTTCTGGAGTCCCAGCATCCTGTTGCCCAGGAAGAACAGCGTGGATATTCCTCTGCAAGTGCCCGGTGTCTACAGGGGCATTCGCGCGAGCGGCGAGCATCAAGTCCGTTGCCGCAGCGACAAGATTCTCTTGCAGTTTCGCCGTGATGTTCGCGGCGATGACTGCTTGCAGGGATGCGGGGATCTTGATGCTGACGCCCATGTCGGACATTTAGCCTCTTGACTATTGGTTAGGGATGTGCTAGAGTGACGATAAGGAGGTGCGGTAATGCACATCTTCGCATTGGCGCTTTCGGCGTTCGCGTTCGCCGAGATTTCGATTATGTCTATTGTGATGTTCTACATCGGTGTCAGTGAGTCAAACTTCGGCGCAATATCGCTTGGCTTTATGGATCTTCTGCTCGCTGGACTAAACGCATTCCTGTTCGCGCTGAACATGGGGTGGATTACAATGTAGCTACGCTGCCCCCTGCTTGATCCTGAAGTGGACGAGGTAGAGGTCAACCGCCGCCTTGTGTCCGACATACTTGTACGTCTGGCTGTTGTATGAACACTCGTCATCGTCTGTTGGGGCCGCGCTTATGTCCGCTTGCCTAATCAGAAGCTGGATGTCCGTTGACTCGACATTCTGCACGTTGGCGATGACGTTCCAGTTGAAGTGGCCAACCAATGCGTCGGTAATAGAAGCTGTCTGGGTCCATGTCGCTGTCCCCAGCCCAGTATCCGGATTGTATGTCTGAGTCTTCGGCCCGCGATAGTACGTGACGGTTGCTGGCGCGATGTATTCAGTACACCCAAGAGTAACTGCCGCAGCACGAAGCTGCGCCAGCGCAGCAGGACCAGAAGCGTCTACGAGGGTGTTCATGTCCTGAAATCAACCTCTGAGTAGTCCTCGAAATTCGCGCTACTCGTCTCGTTCCCGTCGTCGTAGTCCGTTGAGTCGCGGCCATACTTGTCAATCTTCAGTTGCAGTTGCGTCATCTGCATTTGCGCATCGCATCTCGCAATCTCGCGGTAGTGGTTCGCCAAATCCTGCAACGCATTAGATTGTTCCGTCGCGCTCACAGACACCTCGCCAAACAAGCGCACAGAGATCATCTTCTTGAAGCTCGCCCTCGCGCTATCGAGAAGAATGGCGGCAGCGTCGAATACATTGTCGGTCGCCAGAGACAATGCGGCGTCAACCTCCGCGTCCTCCCACGTATATCCAGTGGCCGACGTGTCGGAGACGAGAAGGCGTGTCTGGCCTCTTGCCGTAGTAACTGAATACGTGAAGGAAATTTCGACCACCGCCCGCTATTCGATCAGGACTGAGATGTTAGAAACGTGCGACAATGTAACGTAGAGATCCGTCCCGTAGTCCAATCCCTGCGGGAAAGAAAAACTCGTCGATGCGTTCGCCGAAGCCGGGATTGCATCCTTCCAGATCGTCGTCCCGCCCGATCCGCCATCGAGAAACGTGACGGTCGCCGCAGTGCCATCCCCAGTCGCGGTGTAGCCCCATAGCCTGCCAGCGCCGCTTGAGGCCGTGCTGCTACTCGTCGCGAAATAACTCCTCATCTTGCCAGCAAAGTCGGCCATAGAGGCTCCTTTAACCAAATGCCATCGTCTTAGCGAATAGTGACACTAAACGAGAAGATGGAGCGGCCCCGCCCCGAAGAACGGGGCCGTCCAGTTAGGTGCTAGTCCTCGTAAGTGACCTCGAATTCGGTCATCCAGATCGGGTTCACCGTTGAACCTGTATCGTTCGTAATGCAGATTCCGATGAGGTCGCCCGGATCGGCGGCGATGGCCGAGGCCAGCGTGAACTTGTCATTCAGTTGAGACGCTGTCCAGGTCTGAGCCGCAGAGAATACGCCGTCCGTAAAGTTGCCGACGATGAAGACGATATTCTGGTCATGCACCGTCAGCCCCATGTTCGTCACGCGCACCTTCGCGATCTCCAGCTTGAACGGAGCAGAGAAGGTGTCGGCGTTCGGGACTGCCACAAACGGCTCGTCGTAGTTTGTTCCGTCAATGAGCGGGGTCTGAGTGAGTTGAGCGGCGGTGATGACGTACTGAATCCAATACTTCGTTACGCCGTCATAGGCAGCCGTGACCCAGTCAGCCGGTGGCACGAAAGTAATCGCGCCAGATCGCTGTAGGCTACGCAGGCCATCGAAGGCCGTCGAGTCCGTGTTGTCGAACACGGTCAAGTCAGACCACGTTCCAGCGCCCGTCGAATACTGCCACTTGCCGCCATCTCCACCCCAGGTCGCCACAGCGCCCGCAGCCGTTGCCAGATCATCAAACACGACCTCGCAGAATGGCGTAGCGAATCCGATAGCAAAGGCGTCTCCCGCCCCTTCGGCGTCCGCATCCGGCAGCAACTGGTAGTTGGCCGCCCAATCAGCGCCAGCCGTCAGCAACGCCGACGTAGCCAGCGCATCCCAGGTAGTCGTTCCGGAGTCATAAACGAGCACGAATACATCATCCGTGGCATTCGTATAGGTATGCGTCGTGATATCGGGCACTCCGCCGACTAGTCCGCCGCCGTTCGTCCCCGCTCCGTCCGTATCCTCACCGCGCAGCCCGCCCGCGAACGGGAGGGCCGTGGTAAAGGTGTTCGTCACGAGGAAGTCCGCCGTTGCATCACCAAAGTCCGGGATGTTGATGGCCGCCGCAGCATTCGTCTGGTTATCAGAATCGACTGTTACGTCAGCATCCCCATCGTCAACAACAAAACTAGTTCCCTGAATCGGACTCGCCGAGTCGATGCCGTGGTCCCAGCCAGCGCCGATGGAGATAAAGTCCTCCACGCCAGCCCCGCCGGTCATTGCGCCAGCGCGGATTCCGTAGATGTTGACCGAGTCGTCGCCCGTGATGGCGGCTACGTCAATCAGTGCTACGGAGTTCGTTCCAGCAGATGCGTTCCCAATCGTCGGCGCGAGGTACATACCGCGCAGGACGCTCGTCGCCCCACCCGTCGCCCAAGCGGGCGAGGAGAACGTGAGATCGATCAGGTTCGTCGTGCTCGTGACCGTGCCAATGCCCAACGTCGGCGTGATGTCAAGGAAGATGTTCGTCGGCGTGCCGGATGCGTGAACCGGAACGCTGCCCGTGATCGAGGCGTAGGTCATGTTCGACCCAGCCGCCGCGTCAAGGGAATCAATGACAAGTCCGACGCCAGCCGTTGCCGTAGAAATCGTTGCCGAAGTCGCAGCAGTAAAGGCCAGCGTACCAACTGCCTCGTCAATCACGAGGTCGCCAACCGTCAGTGTGTCGTTGATATCGCCATCATCAGTCGATGCAATGTCCTCGGCGCTCAACGTGCTCGTCGAAGAGTACGGAGAAGCATTCGAGATACCGGCATCCCATCCAGCGCCAATCACAACCGCATTCTCAGTTGCGCCCGTACCTGTCAAAGCCCCGATTGTGACTGCGGACAGTCCAACCGACGCATCGCCAGTAATCGCAGCAACCTCAATCAGGTTGACAGAGTTGGTTCCAGCCGAGGCGTTTCCGATCGTCGGGGCGAGATAGATCCCGCGCCACGCGCTCGTCGCGCCACCAGTAGCCCAATTCGGCGTCGTAAACGTCATGTCAATCAGGTTCGCTGTAGCTGACACTGTATTGACACCAAACGTCGGATTGAAGTCCAACCAGATATCGGTCGGGGTTCCAGAGGTGTGCGTAGGCTGAGTCGTAGTAATCTGGACAACATTCGTCCCTGTTCCTGCGGTCGCCATCGTCGGGTTGAAGTCGATACCCCCGCCCGCCGTGGTATTCTTGATGTCTCCGCCCTTGATATCTACGTCAAGGCTAACCGTCGCCTCGCCGACGATTGCTACCGTGCTTTCGGTGAGAGTCAGGGTAGTAGCGTCCGTGTTGTCGATGGTCCCGGCGTCAGAGAACGTGAGAACGTCCGATACCGTCACCGCGTCAGCCGCCATAGCCCCAACGAAGTCGAAGCCGCCCGTCGTAGTCCAGGTGACGGCCTTGCCGCTTCCCGTGTGCGTGATGGCAACCGCGCCCGTCGTATCGGTGACGGCAATCGTCATCGAGGCTCCGGCGTCGTACCCGATTACCCGGCTCGGCGTGTAATCCGTGATGGACGATGAGCCCGTATTGATGAGGATTGGCGATGTAATCGAAAGCTGCGTGGCAGATCCGCCAGTCTTCAATTCAGCCAGCGTCGTCGCAGAGAAGTCCAGCGCCACGTAACTTGAGGCCGCCAGGTTCTCAACGAAGAACGTCGGCTCAACAACCCCGTTGAAGTACCCGAAGTCAGAGTCCGCCGACGCAATTCCGAACACCGGGACATCAACTAATCCGCCAGCCGGCAGATCGACAATCAGACAGTTCGCGTTGGCGTCGGCCGTTGTCCACTCCATAGAGACCGGTTTCCCCGTTCCGCCAAACGACAAGTCGATGTCATCCGGCATCGTGAAGGCACCAGTCGAATCAAAAATCGTAACTTCGTTCCCAATTGAACCAACCGCGAAATAGCCATCAAACGCAAGATTAGAGAAATTTGTGAATTCCGTTGCGTAGGCCACAAGCGGGAGGAGCAATAGGAGCGTGAACAAAACAAGTCGCTTTTTCATCATTCCTCCAAAGGAAGATGGGGGCGGGGTCAAAGGGGGCGTGAAGAGCACCCGCCCCCGGTGGCCCGCGCTAGGCCGTAGCCCCAAGAATGAACGAGCGAGGATCAAGGGCCGCTCCGCCAAAGATGGTTCGGATCTTCGACCGAATCTCATCGAATGCGAAGTTGTGACCCGTGTTCGCAGGTTCATAGAACAACTCAGGAGCCGCGTTGCCGCCCCAAAGCCCAGCCTCGAACGTATTGGCAGTCGCCGGATCGGCGATCATGTACCAGTGCGCCGAGGTGATGAACGGAGTAACGATAAGCTCAAGCTCGCCATTCAGCACGTTCACGTCGTTGTTCGCGTTGCCAGGATAGTTCGCGCTCTTGAGGAGGCGCTTCGCCAGCAGGCTATTCGCGGGGTGAACGACCAGATACTTCGGAATGTACTGAGCGGGCATGTAGTTCGTATCCGTGAACGTCGAGGACGAGTCAAGCTGCGTCTGCTGGAGCATGGTCGTGTAGGCCGTCTCCAAGAGCGCCATCGTCATCCCATTCGTCGTCATGGTGTTCGCGAACTGCCCAGCCGAGCTACCGTGCGTGCCGAACAGGTTGTTGGACCCGTCGTAAGAGACCGGGTTCGCGTCAAGTAGCGTGTAGAAGAAGTAGTAGTCGAGCGTGCGTCGCGCAGCAGCGCCAAGTTTTGCCGAAACGTCATCCAGCAAGCCAAGGCTGTCATACGTCGAAGCCTCAAACGAGTACCCGTAGAGTCCGCCGTACTTCGCAGGAGTCCACGAGATCGAATCGTCCGAGAATTCCATCTCGGGATACGGCATCTTCGCCTTGACTTCGGACAGGCGATCGAACCCGCTGTGGATCATGCCATAGCGAGTATGGAAATCGCTCACGGGCGTCCGCTTGGAAACCAACTTCTCCCACTGCGGGGTATAGTCATTGTATCCCTTGAGCATCGACTTATAGATGCGGTCAAGGGTCAGAGAATCAAACGCATCCGCCCCAACAGCTTCGCGAATCTGCGAAACCGGGGTCGTCGCCTTCAGTCCAGGGCGCTTCTCAAGCATCTTGAGGAAATCTCGCCCGTCCTCCGAAAGCTGTACACGGGTACGGCCAGAAAACTGAGCCATGCCCTTCTCACCAATACTCGTAGACGAATCTGGAGCAAGAACGTCGCCACCAGCGGTCTTCAGAATGGTTTCAGCCATGGTTCGGCCCCCTAAGCGTGCGCCGTGATGTCCTGATTTAGGACGGACCACAGCAAGAACGTAACAGTCCCGGCAGACGCCGGATCAACGTCAACAACTTTTCCAACTGCAATATCGCTGGCCGTACCAGCGTCGAGTTTCGTCGCGCTGGAGTTGTACACCTTGTCGCCGAGCGCGAAGTTCACACCCGTATCGGCGGTTCCGGTATACTTTCCGCCCGTGTAGACGGTTCCATACACGCTGGCCGCAATATCCTGAGCGCAAATGCCAACGGCACCCACGGTGTTCGAGTCGGCTACCTCAACGAGGACGCCACCCGCAATCGTCACCATGTCGCCTTCCTCAAGCGCCGTGCTACCATTCAGCATCGTCACCCGAGTAACATTTTCGTCACTAATCAACTTGAAGTTTCGTGCGCGCTGCCCGACGGCCATCACGCATCACCTTCCTTGACTCCAAGAACCTTGAAGAGCAGGTCCGCATCGGCGTCCGAGGACTCTTCAATCATATCCTTGGTCTCCTTGACTCCTTCGACTTTGACCTCTGCCGAAAGATCCTTGACAAGCTCTCGGGCGTCATTAACAGCCTCTTCAATGGCCGCATCTTCGGCGATGCGGTCCTTGAACTGGCCGCGAACGCGCTTGACCAACGCATCGGGGAGCTTCGACTCGGCCAACTTCTTCTCAAGAACCTCGCGGCTCTCAAGAATCTTCACGCGCTGCGTGGCCTCGTCTCGCGCCTTGACGGCATTGGCGAGTTCGTCGTTGGACTCCTTCAACTGGGTCTTCAAGGCGTTCGTCTCTGCCTGGGCCGTAGCGTCCAAGGAAACCTCGTCCGCATACTCCTTTAGCAGAGCAGGGAACGTCTTCTTAAGATCCTGAAGACTCGTAATCTCCATGCTCGCTCCTTCATCCATCGCTTCGAGCACCGCGCCAATTCCGCCTCTGGCTCCCGCGCGCACAACTACGTCGCAGGTCCAGTTGCTAGACGGGTCCACATCTTCGACAATCCATCCGTCACGGCCCTCCGCGCTTCCGCGCACAAGGTCGCCCTTTCCCTGGATGGACAGTTTGATGAGATGAGGTGCGTGTCGCGCAAGGCGCTGCAAGCGCGGATCAATGATTTCGAAGCTACTGGTTAGTGCGTCGCGGCCCGTCGGACCGGCTTTCTCCTTGAGAGAGACGTTGCGATGGACTCCGATGTAATCCGTGACGCGCGGTTTATCAAGGTGGGAATCAAACGATCCCGCACCCTCCAAAATCACGGCTAGCTTCCGAAGCAGTGCCGTTTTATAGTACCGATTGTTTTTAGACCACCCCGCCTCAACAAGAATGGCGGGCACTCGTACAATACCATCCTCTTCTGAAATGTTCGCTCCATCGAGGGAAACGTCAAAGGACAGATCCTCTCGAATGGCAGACTCAACAACTCTCGAATATCCCGATGTCGCAATATGATCTCCAGAAACGGGAGCGGCGACTATCGTTGTAACATCGACAGAGTCCGCATTTGTGGTGATCGTATAGGAATCATTAGAAGTCGCCGTAGCGGCGGCCTCCACGGCGCTTTCTTTCATCTTTCGCTCCTTCACTTTGCCCAATGCGATACGAATTGCCTTGGGGGCGCAGTCTGCGTCGTTACCGCCTTCTGAAATGCACTGTTTCAGAACCCCGTTCGCAATAGAGATCGCGAGCGAGATATCGTCTCCCTTAAGGCCATTAAATGATGTTGGGATGATGCTTCTAGACCACGGCATTATTCCTCCGCCTGCGCGGAACTTGACAATCGGATATGAACGTGCTAGGATGGAGCATGAGCCAAGCAGACCCTGGAACCCATACAAGTCGAGCGAGCCACGTCTCTCTTGAATCCCAAAGCCGATATGTGAGCCATAGCCGTCTTGTAATCCAAGAGATAAATGTGAGCCAGTACGAAAATGGAACCCACCATGCCCTTGCTCGGGCCAGAGAAATCTGGCCCCTATTTTTTTACGACATTATAGGAACCATACTTCTGCGTCACGACTAAAAGGGAGCAGCGGCAGTTCGGGTGTGCCGGGATCGTAGGCACCATTCCTTTTGCATAGACTACTCCATTCCTTGGGGCGCACGCGGGACACGGCCAAGGCCCCTCTGGATACACGACCCACTGGTAGCCTACAGCCCACGACGCCTGGTTGAAAGAATCCTGTAGCGCCGCGTGGTATGCCCTCGAAGTCTCAGAGTTGATTACGGCTTCTGCCCTCGCCGCAGCCGACTTCCACGGAGTGCCCTCCGTTCCAAGCCCCGCCCCGACGAGCCGCTTCGTGAGCGTCTGCATATCCTCGCGCCCGAGAATCCCGCGCACGAGTTCGCCCCTGATGCGCGACTCTATCTCCATCGTCGCCTTGTCGGCAAAAGGAATGGCGTTGCGCGCGATTGTAGAGGCCGTTGACGCCATCGGCGCGGCTAAAGACTCGCCCATGTGGGCCGCGATCTCTTGTGCAGCTTCAACGCCCAATGTCCACCCACGGTTGACAGAGGACGATACAGCCAAACCAAACGCCGCCGAGAGACCCATCCAGAGGCGATCAAGTCGCGCCGTTTCCCTATCTGCCTGTTGAAGGAGTAGCGCCCGTCCGAAATCTCCGTATCGGGATTCGGTTTCCTCTAATTGTTTGAGCAGGGCAAGAACGTCCTTGCGACTCAGGCCCAAGAGGCGCATCAGTTCTGCGATCTCCTGTTCTGCGTCGCGGTACATTCTCGCGCGGCGAGAGGTGACGATGCGCTCTAGCGTGGGATTCGGCATGGACGGTCACTTGACTTTTCGTCTTTCGCGCCTATGCTGAGGCATGGAGGTGGCGCATGAGCCTAGACGTATATCTGCATGAGAAGATTGATGTCTGTCCGCATTGCGGTCGCGCTGCAATTGACGAAGACGTGTTCAGCGCAAACATTACACACAATCTTGGGGAAATGGCGGCAGAGGCTGGGATCTACGAGCATCTTTGGCGGCCGGAAGAAATCGGGATTACAACGGCAGGGCAGTTGATCGGCCCACTCCGCGAAGGGATTGGCCTGATGAAGTCTGATCCAGCACGGTTCAAGAAGCATGACGCGCCAAACGGATGGGGCACATACGAAGTTTTCGTCCCCTGGATTGAGAAGTATCTCGCGGCGTGTGAGGCGCATCCATGCGCCACTATTGGCGTGTCGCGGTAACTTGACTTTTCTCCGCAGCATGGTATACTGTTCGCGGAGGTGGATGATGGCATTAGGAGATTGGTTCCGAGAGGCTGAAAGGGAAATTCGCAACACCAGGCTTGACAATATCGAAAAGCGACTCACGGTACTTGAGTGCCCGCACAGCGAAATAGAATTCGGCTACAATTTCTGGGATATATTCTCTTCTGGATATTCAAAGAAGTGCAAATCATGCGGAAAAGTTCTCGATACTTACCCCTCTGAGATCGAATACCTCGAAGCCAAGATCGAGCATGAAGAGGAGTCTGTCAGGCAGAATAAGATGAAGGTATCCGCTCTGCGGAAGGCCGCAAAGAATGCCTCGTGAACAACGAGGCGCAAAGCTGCGTGGCGTGGATTTTCTTTCTGGCATCCCGTGGGGAAACTGGCATACCGACGCTGTCGAGAAAGAGATCGAATTCGTTGGGGGAATCTACAAGAAACCAAAATGGGATCTTTTTGATCCGTTCGAGTTTTCTCTGTGGACAAACTCGGCAGATGAATTCGCGCAGAGACTTGCAGATGCAGCAAACTCCGGGATCGCGATTCATTTCTCTCGCGGTCCGCTGGGAGGGGGATCATTTTACTTGTCCGGTCGCTGGATATCTCGTGCAGGCTGCATGAATTGCGATACCCGAGAAACCATTGCAGACATTGTGCTGGGAACCCCGGCACAATTTACTGCCAAACTGTCTGGCCCTCCAGTGTTTGCTAAAAATATAGAACGAATGCGGAATTCTGCGGCAACTACAGCTTGACGACGATATTCACCACAAGCAGGATCAGCGAAATAACGACTGCCGTAAGAAGGCCGACCAGCCACTTGTTCGTTGAGTCTTTCAACTCGGCGAGGTCTTTCCTGATGGCCCGAATGTCGCCATTCTGATCCTTCTTCCACGTCTCTAAGGTTTCGACGCGCTGAGTAGCCTCGGCGCAGAACTTTGCTTGGTCAATTCGTAGCTCTGTCACCGTCTCCCACCACTGAGTCGGTGGAGCCGAATTTTCAGTCGCGCCGATGTGTTCAACCATCGCATCTCCTTAGATCGAGTTGCCAGAAGTTGCATTGAGTTTTTCTATCAGTTTCTCTACCACAGCCGTCAACCTGTCGATCCTGGCATACAGTTCGCGCTCGATGTCCTCTGAGTTCTCTTTGACAAGAGCGGTCATCGCATCGACAGACTTCTCAAAGTCGCGCTTGAGGGGAAGGATTGCTACATCTAGATACTGCTTCTGTTGCCGATTTAGCACCCATCCGATGACGATAATGAGAATGGCTGCTAAAGGAAGGCTCGCGAGTTGTAGCCAGTCCATAATTGCCCCCTACTGTTCGATATTCTGCGCGCCGATTCCGGTGTTGATGGATTTGCGAACGATATCCTTCGTCGGCGACCGCCACTGTTGGCCGCCCGTGCCGTCTGAGGGCATTTGCGGGGCATCCTGCTGCGCCCCGAGGCCGCTCAGGGCTCCCCTCGGAGGCCAGATTCCCTCGTCTCTCATCCTCTTCTCTTCCTCTTCGGGGTCAATTCCAACCTTCTCGGCCCACGTCTGCCAAGACATGCCTTGCAAAATCCACGGCTCGGACCATGCCCTAACCTCAGCTTCGGTGTCGCGTGGGGCAATCGGGTAGAATACGGCCTTGAACTCTCCGGATGGATTAACTACATGCTTGACCAGCTTCTCAAGCGAGCGGCATACCGTTCTCTGAATCTCGTTGAAGCGGCGCATAGCAGGAGCTTCGGCGACGAGCGTTGCTGAATAGTTAGAGTCACTTGAGTCCTCAAACACCATGTAGTACGGCAACCCGACACCAGCCGAGATGGAAAGATCCAGCGACCTGCCCTGGTCGCGCCAGTTCATTCTGGCGGCGGGGTGGTCTGGAACGCTCCAGTCTTCCTTGTTGCTGGCCGTAACAACCGCTCCCGGAGGCGGCAAGCCCGCAAAGTCATTCCTGCGTGCCGCGATCTGCTCTGTAGTCCACGGGCCTTTGCGGATGATAGGGAGGCTCGCTAGAATCGTAACGATAACAGCCTGGGCATTCTGATACTTTCGCTTCTTGGCGAGGTCGGAAAGGATCGGCTCAAGGATGCTATGCCCTCTCTTCTGCCCGTAGTTGAAGACGGAGAGGTGGATCAGCTCATCTGGCCCCCATGCGGTCCCATAATACTGGTCGCGCCCGATATACTTCGTTACCTCCTCCGGGTCGCCATCAGCCGTCTCAATGTCGCCAACCTGCGTCGCGTCGAGGTGCCGGATCTTCTTAGCCTGGAATTCATCGCCGAAGAGACGGAAGAAATGTTCCCCGCGCACGAGCATGAGGCGCACGGCCTCTGTAAACTTCTCATCGAATCCGTTCTCTTCCTTGAACTCTTTCCACGCCTTCGCGTCCGCCTCGTTGTCAAACTTCACGCTGTAGCCGTCGCCCATGATGTAGGCAACGTATGTCTCGATGATGTTCTTCGCCCGAGGATCGAGGCGGTAGGCGCGGAACGCCTGCGTCATCTGCTCGTAGATGTCTACTGCGAGTTCGTCATCCTGTCCGCCGCCAGCGCGCACCCACCCGTTTGAATATGCCCCCCCGGTTTCCTCGTGCCCCGACAGCGAGTAGTCGGCCTCGCGGACTAATCCGCGTCGCCACAAATCCGCAATGTTTTCAAGGAGGGCAATCGCCATCTCTACCTCTTATTCTTCTTGTTCATCGCGAGGAGTCCGCAAAACAGCGCGAGAGTAATCGCGGCCATGGCGAGAATCCCAACGATATAGCAAAACGCAATGAAGACATCATGCAGCACTGCCATAGTACCCCCTTTGCACTAACTACTACCCCTATATC